>Ga0183101_1000100_pt12 | contig 12653 bp, 12 predicted proteins | sample Biomet3_FD_127790 | JGI IMG/M metagenome (GOLD analysis project Ga0183101, IMG submission 127790) | Microbial communities from bioreactor (seeded with sewage sludge) at LBNL, California, USA - Biofuel metagenome 3 | ecosystem: Engineered > Bioreactor > Anaerobic > Unclassified ... | reverse complement strand
CGCGGGGCGTTCCCGCGGCGGCTTACGCGTTCAGTGGCAGTTGCAGTAGCTTTTCGTATCCTCGTAGGTCTCGGGCATTTTCACCGTGTTCGGGGGAAAAAACTCCCCCACGGGAAAGGCGATGTTCTGGAACAGGCCGCAGGGGTCCTCGCTGCTTCCGCCGGCGCATTCCTTCTCCGGCATACAGTAGTCATAGACGGGGATCAGGAGCTGGGAATCGCGTTCCAGCCGGACGATGGAAAACTGGCCCAGCGTGACGTAGATTCTGCGTCCGTCTCCGCCGGAGGACAGCTCGCCGTCGAAAAAGCCGCTGATAAAGTCGGGCACCTCCGTGAGATCGCTGTCGCACATATGCGCGTCGCAGCAGTCCATCAGCTTGGCGTCCAGGACGATGGGATCGACGGCCTCCACCACGGCCACCGGCAGATTGCTCCGGCGCATCTGCTGGGGATCAAAGCCGCCGGGCCGATACTCAGAGGAGAAGATCTTTGCGTTTCCCTCGCTGCCGAACAGGATCACGCGCTTGTCGAACACACACAGGCCCTCCACCGGCACGGGAATGGGGCCGCTCAGATAGGCCTGCAGGGTCACGCAGTAGAAAAACCGCATATCCACGGTATAGAATCCGCGGTTGAACGTCACCGGCTCCACATCCGTGAAAACATGGAGCAGCTTGGCGGAACCGCCCTTGACCGACAGCGCGTGGCTGACGGTCTCCAGCGACTGAAGCTTGGGGAAAAAGCGAAGATCCTCAATACAGTCTTTATCCCGGCAGGAGTCATAGATTTTTTTCGTGTGAATGCAAACCGCCTCGCGGATGCCGCACGTATCCCCGACGGGACCGGGCACTACTCTCTCGGGCATTGCAATACCTCCTATTAAGTACTCAATGAAAGAAGGGTTCTTTCATTCCAGTGTATGCGTCTTCCCGGAAAGTGTCCCCCGGTCCGCAGCGCAAATTTTGCGTTTTCCCCTATACAAGCGGCCGGAAACTGCGGTATAATACAAAACAGCCGGGCGCGCAGCTCCGGTTCTTTTCGGAGGGGAGGCCGTCATATGCCGGGACGGGGTTTTATCCATGATAAGCTGGAGATCAAATTTCTGATCCTCTATATTACCGCGCGGGTGATCGAGCCGATCTCTTTCAGCACGGTGCTGGACCTGACGATGTGCGACGACGCCATCGACTACTTTGATTTTTCCGAGTGTCTGGCCGACCTGGTGCGAACCGAGCACCTCACCCTGTCCGATGACGGACTGTACGCGATCACGGAAAAGGGGCTGCGAAACAGCCGCATCTGCGAGAGCAGCCTTCCCTACTCCGTGCGGCTGCGCTGCGACCGCAACCTGGATTCCTGCAACCGCACGCTCCGCCGCCGCAGCCAGGTGAAAGCCTCCGAGGAAAAGCGTGAGAACGGCACGTATACGGTGAATCTCTCGCTGTCGGACGACACCGGCGAGCTGATGGATCTGAATCTGATGGTGGCTCGGGAGGATATGGCCCGGCTGCTGGAGGAACATTTCCGCAAAAGCCCGGAGCGCATTTACAGCCAGATCATGAACCTGCTGCTGGAGGAACCGGAGGAGGAACCGCAGCCGCCCAAGGATCTGTGACCCCCGCAAATTGAAAAAAGCCGCACGGCTCTGCCCCTTTGCGGGGCAGGGCCGTGCGTTATTTTTTATCCGGGCAGCCTGCGCGATTCACTTGACGACTACGTTCTCCTCTCCCAGCGTCTCCCGCAGCTCCTGAAGAAGCGCCTTGTGCAGCAGGCACTCGGTTGCCAGCACCCGGCGCGTGTCCGACATGACCATCCGAACCGGCGTCACGCCCGGGAACATCTCGAACACCAGCTTGATATGCTTCATCTGGGGGCTTTGGGCGGAGGGGAATTTCAGATACAGAATTTTGCCCTCCTCCAGCTTTCCGCCGGACTGAGACGGCTCCTGGACCGCCTCGGCTCCGTCCAGCGGAGCGGCACTGTCGCAGATGATCTGCGGCGCCTTTTCATCGCGCACGGAGAGCTTGCCGCGGATGACGACGGCCTGATTTTCCCGCAGGTAGCTTCCGCAGGTGTCCAACACCCGGGAGAAGCACAAAAGTTCAATGGCGGCAGTGTCGTCCTCCACCGTGACATAGGCCATCAGACTGTTGTTTTTGGTGGTTTTGGTCTTGCTGGCCGTCACCACGCCCGCCACCGTGATCCGCTGTTCGTCGGTAAAGCGGGTGGGCCCGCCCTCCTGCGCAAAATCGTTGAGGATGGCTGCGATGGAGGGTGCCTTCAGCCGCCGCACCTGATCCCGGTAGGCGTCCATCGGGTGGCCGGAGAGATAGAGGCCAGTGGTCTCCTTTTCCATATTCATCAGTTCCTGGGGGGTAAACTCCGGAATATCCGGCAAGGGAGTTTCCTTTACGGATGCAGGAGCGTCGTCGTTTGCGGCCATAGAGAAGAAGTCCAGCTGCCCCTCTACATTCTGCCGTCGGGAACCGGCGATGGCATCCATCACCGTCTCATAGACCCGCACCAGCTGCGAGCGTTTTGCTCCCAGGCAGTCGAATGCGCCGCTGCGGATCAGGTTCTCAATCGCCCGCTTGTTCATGTCGCTGCCGGTCATCCGCTCGCAAAAGTCGTTGAGCGAGGTGAACGGGCCGGTTTCCCGCTCCCGCACCACGGCCTGAATAAAGCCGCGGCCGATATTTTTGACGGCGGCGAGACCGAACCGGATGCCTCCCTCCTCCACCGTGAAGCTGTCGTAAGAGCGGTTGATGTCCGGCGGCAGGAGCGCGATGCCGCAGTCCTTGCACTCGGCGATATACCCGGCAATCTTGTCGGAGTTGTCCAGCACCGAGGTCAGCAGCGCCGCCATATACTCCTTGCAATAGTGGCATTTGAAGTAGGCGGTCTGATAGGCGATCACGGCGTAGGACACCGCGTGGGCCTTGTTGAACGCATAGTTGGCGAAATCGTAGATCTCCTGATAGATGGCCTCCGCCGTCTCCTCCGGAATTCCATTTTTCACGCAGCCGGGGATCTTCCGCTCCTCGTCTCCGTGGATGAAGGTATCCTTTTCCTTTTGAATCTGGGCGGCTTTTTTCTTGGAGATGGCGCGGCGCACCATGTCCGCCTGTCCCAGCGAATAGCCGGCCAGCTTGCGGAAGATTTCAATGACCTGCTCCTGATAGACGATGCAGCCGTAGGTGATGGACAAAATCGGCTCCAGAGACGGATGCTTGTAGGTAATCAGCTTTGGATTCTGCTTGCAGGCGATGAACCGGGGGATGGAATCCATGGGGCCGGGGCGGTAAAGGGCGATGATGGCGGTGATGTCCTCGATGTTCTGGGGCTTGAGCCCCAGGCACACGCCGGTCATGCCGGTGGACTCCATCTGGAAAACGCCGGAGGTCTTCCCCTGTCCCAGCATTTCAAAGGTGGGCCGGTCGTCCTCCGGAATGTCCTCCAGGCAGAACGACGGGTCCTCCTGCTGCACGATCTTCACCGCGTCGTCCAGCACCGTCAGGTTCCGCAGGCCCAAAAAGTCCATTTTGAGAAGCCCCAGTTCCTCCAGCGTGGTCATGATGTACTGACAGACCACGGCGTCGTCGTTTCGGGCCAGAGGCACGTATTCATAGACTGGCTTTTTGGTGATGACCACGCCGGCGGCATGGGTGGAGGCGTTGCGGGGCATTCCCTCCAGTTTTTTGGCCGTGTCGATGAGTTTTTTGACGTTTTCATCCGATTCATACAGGTCGGACAGCGGCTTTGAAAGCCGCAGGGCATCCTCCAGCGTGATGTGCAGCGTATTGGGCACCTGCTTGGCGATCACGTCCACGTCCGCGTAGGGCATCCCCATCACCCGGCCCACGTCCCGGATCACGCCCCGGGCCGCCATGGTGCCGAAGGTGACGATCTGCGCCACGTGGTCGTCGCCGTACTTGCGGCGGACATAGTCCACCACCTCGCCCCGGCGGGTATCGCCGAAGTCCATGTCGATATCCGGCATGCTGACCCGCTCAGGATTCAGAAAACGTTCAAAATAGAGGCTGTACTTCATGGGGTCGATGTCCGTGATATAAAGGCAATAAGACACCATGCTGCCCGCGGCGCTGCCGCGCCCCGGCCCCACGGGGATTTTCTGGCTCTTTGCATAGCGGACAAAGTCGGACACGATGAGGAAATAATCGGTAAAGCCCATTTTTTCGATCATGTCCAGCTCATAGTCCAGCTGGCGGCGGTATGCGGGCCTCTCCTCCCCATAGCGCTGCGCGAACCCCTCGCCGCAGAGCTTGCGGAGATAGGTGGGCGAATCGTAGCCCTCCGGCAGCTGAAATTCCGGCAGGTGATACTTGCCGAACGTAAACTCCAGATTGCAGCGCTCGGCGATGCGCCCGGTGTTGTCCACCGCGTCCTCGTAACCGTCAAACAGGGCGCGCATCTCCTCCTCGGAGCGGAGATAAAAGTTCTGCGGTTCGTAGCGCATCCGGTTCTCATCGTCCAGCGTCTTCCCGGTCTGGATACACAAAAGCACGTCGTGGGCGGCGGCGTCCTCCCTGCGGAGATAATGGGCGTCATTGGTGCAGACCATGGGCAGCCCCGTCTCCCGGTGGAGGCGCAAAATCCCCTGATTCACCGCTGCCTGCTCCGGAATCCCGTGGTTTTGCAGCTCCAGATAGAAGTGGTCCGGGCCGAAGAGCTCCGCCATTTCCAGCGCGTAGCTCTTGGCGCTCTCATAGTCGCCGCCGCGGAGCTGGCGGGGGATCTCGCCCGCGAGACACGCGGAGAGGGCAATCAGCCCCGCGTGGTGTTCCCGCAGCAGCTGCTGATCGATGCGCGGGCGGATATAAAACCCCTCCACCCATGCCATGGAAACCATGTAGGAGAGGTTGCGGTACCCCTCCTCATTTTCGCACAGCAGCACCAGATGCCGGCTCTCCGCGTCGTACTCGTGGACCTTGTCAAAACGGGTGCGGCCCCGGGGCGTCACGTAGACCTCGCAGCCGATCACGGGCTTGACGCCCTCGGCCTTGCAGGCGCGGTAAAAGTCGATCACGCCGTACATGACGCCGTGATCGGTGATGGCGCAGGCGGTCTGCCCCATCTCCTTCACAGTCCGGGGGAGATCGCGGATGCGGCAGGCGCCGTCCAGCAGGCTGAATTCCGTATGCACGTGTAAGTGGGCAAAGGACATCTTGTTCGCTCCCCGTTCCGTCAGAATTTCAGGACGGCGCCGCGCGGCTCTGTTCGGCGCGGGCACCTCGTAAAAAGGGTCACGCGCCCTCCCGCAGCATTTCCTCCACGAGTTCTACGGCGGTGACGATCATGATGGCGCAGTGTCCGGTGAGACCCATGTCCCGCGCGGCGGGCGTGGTGTCATCCGGCGTAAAGTCCTTTTGCAGCAGATCGGAGCAGCGCAGCGCGTTGAAGCGCTGGGAAAAACGGCTCTGAAGTTCCTTGGAGAGCGCCACGGTCCGCTTTTTTCCGCCCACGGGGTCGTCGGCGGAGATAGGGTGCAGCAGCCCCAGCGTCATCACAGCGCCGGCCACCGCGCCGCACAGTTCCCCGGTCCCGGTGCCGGAGCCGAAGCCTCCGGCCAGCGACATGGCCTGTGCCTCCGGAAGTCCCGTCAGGTCGCCGAAGGCCAGCAGGACGGACTGGGCGCAGTTAAAGCCCTTTTTGTGGTAATCGTTTGCAAGTTCACAGCGGTCCATTGTTTTGCTCCCCGTTTCTTATGAAAGATTTTTCGCCAGCTCCATCATCTTCCGCAGACGGTGGTTCAGGCAGGATTTGGTGACAGGCGGATCAAATTCGCCCGCCAGCTCGCTGAGAGTCAGTTCGGGATTTTCCAGCCGCAGCGCCGCAGTCTGCTGGAGCTTGTCCGGCAGCTGCTCCATCAGTCCCGCCGCGGCGATCCTGCGGATCGCCTCCAGCTGCTCCTGCGCCGCGTCCACCGCCTTGTCCAGATTCGCGCTGTCGCAGTTCAGCCGGCGGTTCACGCTGTTGCGCAGGTCTTTTTCCACCTTGGCGGACATGACGTTCATCGCCGCCACCGGCGCGCCGATCAGCGTCAGAAATTCCTCGATATGCTCGCTCTGCTTGAAGTAGGTCACAAAACTCCCGTTGCGGTTGACGCTCTTTGGAAGAAAGCCGGAATCCCGCAGCAGGGAGTCCAGTTCCCGGCTGACCTGCAAGTGGGAGGTGGCCAGCTCCAGGTGATACCGCTTCAGGGGATCTGTGCTGCTGCCGCCGGCAAAAAAGACGCCCCGCAGGAACGAGGCGCGGCAGCACTCCTCCTCCAACATCCCGAAATTGATGTGCAGCACCGGATTCTGTTCCGGGTCATAGCCCAGAAGATTGATGACGTGATCGAGCTTTTTGCGCTCGGTGATCTGAAACACCAGCTTTCCCGGCTGCCCCTCCTCCGGCAGGCGGTCAAAGCGGAGTCCGAACGCCCGGTGAAACAGCCGCGGCAGCCGCCCTGCGAAGTTGGGATTTTCCGTGATGATCCGCACCTCCGCACTGTTGAACGTGTTGCAGTAAAGCAGAATGCCGTAGGCCTCCGCTCTGGCGCAGCAGAGCTTTTGGACCGGCACCCGGCACAGCTCGTTTTTTGTCTCGTAGGAAAAGGACACCCGCTGTTTCCCCCCTTCTATCCCCGCTATTTTTTCCGTTCCACCCGATAACTCCCCTCGCCGAACCGGTCGCCCGCGATGTGGACGCTCCGCTCCGCGTGGAGCAGGATGAGTTCCCGTGCCAGATGTCCCGGATCGTGGCGCACAAAGCCGTTTTCCACCGTGGCGACGGGGCGGTTGATGATCTCCACGCCCATGGCGGCGCAGCGGTCCGCATCGCAGCGGATCAGCTCCGCTCCCTCCGAGGCGTAGCGGGCGGCCACGCCCCTGGGAATGGGAGAGGAGTTGGTGAGGCACAGGTCGAACAGGCCCGGCCCTCCGTGCTTGAAAATGGCCGCAATGTGATCGGCCACCGTATAGCCCTCCGTCTCCCCCTCCTGCGTCATCACGTTGCAGACGTAGATCTTCAGGGCGTCCGAATCCCGGATGGCGCCCACGATGCCGTCCACCAGCAAATTGGGAATGACGCTGGTATAGAGGCTGCCCGGCCCCAGCACAATCATGTCCGCCTGACGGATGGCGCTCAGCGCCTCCGGCAGCGCCCGGGGGTGCTCCGGAAGCAGGCGGACCCGTGCGATCCGGCAGTCCTCCTTTTTCTTGCAGTAGGAGATCTTCGACTCCCCCACCACGCTGGCGCCGTTTTCAAACTCCGCCTCCAGCTGCACGTCGGCCGTCGTCACCGGCAGCACCCGGCCCGTGATGGCCAGCACCTCGCTCATGCGGCTCACCGCCACGTCAAAAGAGGGCGAAACGCCGTTCATGGCCGCCAGGAAGAGGTTTCCAAAGCTCTGGCCCGCCAGCGACCCTTCCTGAAACCGGTAGTGCATCAGTTCGCTCATCAGCGGCTCGGTGTTGGCTAGAGCCTCCATGCAGTTGCGGATATCCCCCGGAGGGGGCATCCCCAGATCCTCCCGGAGCCGGCCGGAGCCGCCGCCGTCGTCGGCCACCGTCACGATGGCCGTCAGATTTTCCGTATAGTTTTTAAGTCCCCGCAGCATGGTGGAAAGTCCGTTTCCGCCGCCGACGACGGCGATCCGCGGCCCGTTCGCACGGGGGACGCGATAGGAAATTCTCTCTTGTGCCATAAGCGCCTCTTTGCCCGCGTCAGCCGCGGGTCATATCCCGGTGATGCTCCGAGACCTGATAGCCCTCGGCGCGGATGAACTCGCTCAGCGCGTGAGTCACAGCCACCGAGCGGTGATGTCCGCCGGTGCAGCCCACCGCGATCACCAAAACCGTCTTTCCCTCCTCCGCATACAGCGGCAGGGTAAACGCCAGCAGGTCCTCCAGCTTGCGGAGATAGTCCTTCGTCTGCTGAAAGCCCATCACATAGTCAAAGACCTCTTTGTCCAGTCCATTCTTGTGCCGCAGTTCCTCGATATAATAGGGATTCGGCATGAACCGCACGTCCAGCACCAGATCGGCCTCCATCGGCAGCCCGTACTTAAAGCCGAAAGAGGTAACGCCCACGCTCATGCCGCCCTTTTCGCCCTCGCTGTCAAAAAGCCGCAGCAGCTCGCCCCGGAGCTGCGCCGTGGACAGGTGCGAGGTGTCGATTACAAAGTCCGCCCGGTCGTGCATGGGGCGCAGCAGCTCCCGCTCCTTGCGCACGGCTGCCTCCAGCGAAGTGCCGTCGGCGCTGAGCGGATGACGGCGGCGGGTCTCCTTGTACCGGGAGATGATAGTCTCCGGCGACGCCTCCAAAAACAGCATCCGGCAGGTGCAGTCCATGGTTTTCAGGCTGTCCAGCACGTCGAAAAGCTCCGTAAAGGAGCTGGCGGTGCGCACGTCGTAAACCAGCGCCACCCGATCGTATTTCGCGTTTCCGCCGGTGCAGAACTCCGCGAATTTCTGAATCATCATCGCCGGCATGTTATCCACGATGTAGAATCCCATGTCCTCCAGAAACGACGCCGCCTTACTCTTTCCCCCTCCGGACAGTCCGGAAATAATCAGAATCTCCATACCGCAAACATCTCTCCCCATCCTCCGGACTCACCGGACAATCCTGACCTCCGGCTCCAGCCGGACGCCTTTCTCTTTGTATACGGTCTCCTGCACCCGTGCGATCAGCGCCAGAATGTCCGCGGTGGTGGCGCCGCCCCGGTTGATGACGAAGCCCGCGTGTTTTTCGGAGACCTGCGCGCCGCCCACCGTCAAGCCCTTCAGACCGCACTGGTCGATCAGCGTACCGGCAAAATAGCCCTCCGGCCGCTTAAACGTGCTTCCGGCGCTGGGATACTCCAGCGGCTGGCTGGCACGCCGGCGGGCCATCAGCTCCTCCATGCGGGCGCGGATCTCCGCCGGGTCGCCGGGCGTGAGGAAAAACTCCGCCCGCAGCACGACCCACCCGGGATTGTCCGTGAGAATGCTGCGGCGGTAGCCGAAGCGCATCTCCTCCCCTGAGAGAGTCCGCACTCCGCACGCGGGGTCCAGCAGAGTCACGGACCTCGTCACCTGCGCCATCTCTCCGCCGTAAGCGCCCGCGTTCATGCACATGGCGCCGCCCACCGTCCCGGGAATTCCATGGGCGAATTCCAGTCCCGCGAGGCCGCGCTTCTGCGCAAAATCCGCCAGACGGGACAGCGGCACGCCGGACTCCGCTCCGATCGTGCTCTCTTCCGCGCCTGTCTCCAGCCGATTCAGGCCCTCGGTCATGTCGATTACCAGCCGGTCCAGACCCTCGTCGGGAGCCAGCAGATTGGTTCCGTTCCCGATCACCAGCGGCCGCGCCCCGCACTCCCGCGCAAATTCCATCAGGATCACAACCTGCTCCGGCTTCGACGGAAATGCCATGCGCCGCGCGTCACCGCCGGTGTGAAAGGAGGTGTGGCGGCTCATGGGCACGCCGCTCTCCATCCGCAGATCCGGCAGATAGTCCCTGCATTTTTGATCCAAATCCTCGTACCAGGGCATTGCGAAAACCATTCCCTTCCCGCGCGCTTTCCGCGCCGCCTGTTTTAACGCCTGCAGCGGCGCAGTCCGCGCCGCCGCACGCCGATTTTTCCCCTTACAGCCAGTGGAACAAGCCGGCTTCACTCCGCCCGCTTCAAAAGGGCCGCGCCGATAATTCCGGCATCATTGCCCATCTCCGCACGGACGATCCGCGTCTCCCTGCCCCCGTGGCGGGCGTAACACTCCTGCGCCACAAGGCGCCGCAGCGGATGCAGCAGCAGCGCGTCGGGCGCTCCGGCGACGCCGCCGCCCACGGCGATGATCTCCGGGTGCAGGAGGTTTGCAAGGTTGGTCACGCCTGCGGCGAGGCACGCAACATACTCGCCGCAGACCTCTGCGCCGGTCGTGTCGCCTCTCTCCGCCGCCTGAAAGGCCGTGCGTCCGTCCACGCCGCCGTTCTCCCCGGCGATCTCATGCAGCAGGCTCTCCGGGCAGCGGGTCATGGCCTCTCGGGTCATCCGGATCAATCCGGTGGCGGAGGCATACGTCTCCCAGCAGCCCCGGCGTCCGCAGCCGCAATCGGGGCCGTTCCGCTCGATCACCATATGCCCCACCTCGCCCGCCATGCCCATGCCGGTGTAGAGCTTTCCATTCAAAATCAATCCCCCGCCGATGCCGGTGCCCAGCGTCACCGTCACGAAATCGCGGGTGCCCCGTCCCGCGCCGCAGAGGTACTCCCCCACTGCGGCGCAGTCCGCGTCGTTTCCCAGCAGAACGGGCACGTCCAGGTGCCGCCGGAACAACTCCGCCAGGGGCACATGCTCCATGGGGATGTTGCAGGTATACAAAACCTCTCCCCCCGCGACCGCGCCGGGGAGTCCGATGCCGACACACTCTGCGTCCTGCGGACGGAAGCCGCCCTGCTCCGCGGTCCTCGCCGCCAGTTCCGCCAGCGTCCGGGCAAAGGCCTCGGGACCCTCAAACGTCCCCAGCGGCGTCCGGCAGGCGGCGAGGATCTTTCCGGACCCGTCCACCGCCCCCGCCTTCAGATTGGTTCCGCCCACGTCGATTCCGATATACATAGGGCCGCCCGTCCTTTCCGTTATTTCTGCGGAGCCTGCCGGCTTCCCTCGTCGGCCCGGAGATCCACGCGCCGGGCCAGTTCCTCGGCCGCGTTATAGCCGTAGCGCCGGTGGCGGTTGTTCATGGCCGCCACCTCCACGATGCTGGCCAGGTTCCGCCCGGGCCGCACGGGGATCGTCACGCAGGGAATCTGAAGGTCCATGATGTCCGTATAGTGGTCCTCCAGCCCCAGCCGGTCGTATACCTTCTCGCTGTCCCACTGTTCCAGCTGCACCACAAGGTCGATGGGGGCCTCCGTTTTGATGGCCCGCATTCCGAACAGCTGCCGCACGTCGATCACGCCGATGCCGCGCAGTTCGATATAGTGCCGGATCACTTCCGGCGCAGTGCCGATCAGCTCGTTGGACACCCGCCGGATCTCCACGGCGTCGTCCGCCACCAGGCGGTGGCCGCGCATGACAAGCTCGATGGCCGTCTCGCTCTTGCCGATGCCGGAATCCCCTGTAATCATCACGCCCTCGCCGTATACGTCCATCAGCACTCCATGCCGGGTCACGGAGGGCGCCAGCCCCCGGTTCAGATACTCGATGGTGTGGCTGGTGAAGTCCACGGTGGTCTCCTCCGTCCGCAGCAGCGTCTTTTCATGCTCCTGCGCGCTTTGCAGGCACTCAGGGAAGCAGTCCAGATTCCGGGCGATGACCAGCGCGGGAATGTCGTAGAGGAAGAGGTCGTCGAAGCACTTTTTCCGTGCCTCCGGCGTCAGTCCCTTGAGATACATGACCTCCGCCTTGCCGATGACCTGAATGCGGCGGGGGTCAAAATAGTCGTAAAAGTCGTGAAACTGCAAACCCGGCCGGTTCACATCCGTAATGGTCAGCAAAGCCTCTTCATAGTCGCTGCCCCGGTTGAGCACCTCCAGGGAAAAGAGCTTCACAAACTCGCTGATCTTCAATCCATTTTCATGCAAGCGTCCCTCGCCGCCTTTCCGCGAAGCGCCCAGGCGGCGTCTCCGCACGATGCCCGTCCGCCCCGCCGGCAGATGCCGCAGGACGCGCAGGCTGTCGCAACTCATTATATATTAATCCCACCGTTTACGCAACACCCGCGTCCCGCGCAAAATCTTTCAATTTTTTCTGAATTTCCACTTGCATTTGATTTCTTTTTCTGTTATTATAACTGCTGTGCCTGTTTGAAAGGCGCCGAACTAAAGATAGCAAGGAGGTGCAACGGATGGCTAAGTGCGAGTTTTGCGATAAGGGTATGACCTTTGGTATTAAGGTTTCCCACTCCCACAGACGTGCCAATCGTCCCTGGAAGCCCAATGTAAAACGTGTCAAGGCTATTGTCAACGGTACGCCTCGCCATGTATATGTTTGTACCCGGTGTCTGCGCTCCGGTAAGGTTACGCGGGCGGTCTGAGTCAGCAAAAGTGAATCCCCGAACCGTTTGGTTCGGGGTTTTTCTTTTTCCTCCCTGCCGTGCCCGTAAAATTCAGCCTTGCAATCCGGCGCGATTGTGCTAACATAAAAGAAATCTGCGCCGCATTTCCGGTGAAAGGAGACAGCCGTCATGGTCATTCGTGAATCCGCGGAAGATTATCTGGAATCCATTCTCATCCTGCGGGAACGTCTTGGGCAGGTCCGTTCCATCGACATCGTCAATGAACTTGGATACTCCAAGCCCAGCGTCAGCATCGCCATGAAGAAGCTGCGTGAAAACGGATACGTCTCCATGGCGGCAGACGGCGCGATCACTCTGAACGACAGCGGCTATGAGATCGCCTCCCGCATATACGGACGTCACAAGACCATCACCCGTCTGTTTACGCTTCTGGGCGTCTCTTCCGAAATTGCGGCGGAGGACGCCTGCAAGGTTGAGCACGACCTGAACGACGAGACGTTTTCCAGGATCAAAGAATTTGTGGAGCGGGCCGATCAGGCGGCAGACGCCTGAAAAACCGCTTTCCTGTCTCTTGCAGGCGCAGGAGCTCCTGGCGGGCGTGGGTCCGGTCGGCCCCGCGGCGTTTTTTTTTGTTCCTCTCTTGTTGTTG
>Ga0183101_1002491_pt1 | contig 12660 bp, 8 predicted proteins | sample Biomet3_FD_127790 | JGI IMG/M metagenome (GOLD analysis project Ga0183101, IMG submission 127790) | Microbial communities from bioreactor (seeded with sewage sludge) at LBNL, California, USA - Biofuel metagenome 3 | ecosystem: Engineered > Bioreactor > Anaerobic > Unclassified ... | reverse complement strand
TGTTAAAATAATCTGCTAATGAGTGTAATTTTTGTAAATCAATGCCAGTGTCGCGCTCACGACCGGCAAGGGTGTAGACAAAAGGCTCAGTAGCCGGTTGACTGGTACTTCTTGAGAATGGAGATATGGCAGTGTCAATAATATCCGCTCCGGCTTCAATCGCTTTAAGATAAGTCATAGAGGCCATGGCACTTGTACAGTGAGAATGGACATTAATTGGAACTGAAGTTTTCTCTTTGAGTGTTTTTACTAAATCGTAAGCTGCATAGGGAGAAAGCAGGCCAGCCATATCTTTAATACAGATGGAATCAGCCCCCATATCAATAAGATCTTGGGCCACACGTAAAAAATCTTCATTCTTATGATAGGGACTTATAGTATAGACTATAGCGCCTTGAGCATGCGCACCTGCGTCTTTAGTTGCTTTCATGGCACATTCCAAGTTACGTACATCGTTTAGAGCATCAAAAATACGAATAATATCAATACCGTTGTCTACAGAACGGAATACGAATTCACGAACAACGTCATCGGCATAATGATTATAACCTAAGATGTTTTGACCACGTAAAAGCATTTGTAAAGGAGTTTTTGTAACATATTTCTTAATAGTACGCAAGCGTTCCCAAGGATCTTCATCTAGAAATCGCAGGCAAGCGTCAAAAGTTGCTCCGCCCCATGCTTCTAATGCGTAATAACCAATCTTGTCCATTTCGCGCAATACAGGAATCATATCACTAGTGCGCATGCGAGTTGCGGCTAGGGACTGGTGACCATCGCGCAGGACTGTTTCTACGATTTTAATTGGATTTTTATTCATAGTGTCCTCCTTTGTATACAGTATTCATTAGCTAATTATACCATAAAAAACAACCGTTACTAATTTTTTTTTTAGTAACGGTTGTTTTTTATTAATATTATGGAGTAGGTTTATTAGATACTATCGGACTTTGTTCTGCAGGTACATAAGGACCGGCAGTTTTTCGAGAAGGAGGTTTAGGCGGAGTAGAAGAGGACCCACTTGCGGATTCTCCAGGTAATTTACCGGAATTAATATCTTTGCCTGCAGCAGGTTTTTTATCAGCATTTTTATCTTTTTTCTTATCGGCATTTTCATCTTTTTTAGCGGCATCAGGAACTTGCTCAGGCATAGTAAAACCGCTTGGTTTAACAAAGTTGCTGGCAGGAATATCGGAAAGGGCCGAGGACATAAAGACACGCCATATTGAAGCTGGTTCATCAGCTCCTGTCATCTCACCGAGGCTGTCATTATTATCGTCACCAATCCAGACAGCAGTAGATAAATCAGGAGTGAAGCCTACAAACCAGGCATCTTTCCATTCACTGGTAGTGCCGGTCTTGCCGGCAGCAGGTCTATTGATAGCGGCCCCGGTACCGGAACCTTTGGTCATTACATCGCGCATCATATCTACAAGCATATAGGCATTACTTGCTTTACATACTCTTACTGGATTGGCTTTATGTTGATAAAGAACTTTGCCGTTCCTGTCTAGTATCTTTGTAATAGCCACAGGTTTATTATACACACCCATATTGGCCATGGCAGCATAAGCTCCGGCCATTTCCAAAGGAGTAACTCCATGGGTTAGTCCGCCTAAAGCCATAGCAGGATTTGCATCGGTGTTAGGGCCATCTTCTACCAAGGTAGTAATACCAAATCTTTTGGCTAAGGCTATAACATCTTTTGTACCATATTTAATAGCAGTTTTAACTGCAGGTATGTTGTAAGAATGAATCAGAGCTGTACGCATAGTAACAATACCATGCCAACGGTTATCGTAATTGTGAGGGTTCCATTCTCCACCTATTTCTTTATCCTCAATTTGAGTATTAGGAGTAGCTCCGTGCTCTAAAGCGTTTAAATAAACAAAAGGCTTAAAGGCGGAACCCGGTTGTCTTTCGGCCAATACGGCACGATTGAACTGGTCGTTGCCACGGCCGCCAATCATAGCCTTAATATATCCGGTTTGCGGGTCAACTGCCACCAAAGCAGACTGTGGCTGCACCAATTTAGATTTGTCTGTGTAGAAATTTGGTGTCAGCTTAACAGCTTTTTCTGCAGCTTTTTGCATATCAGGATCTAAGGTGGTATAAACTTTCATTCCTTGCTTGTATACTGCATCAGGTCCATATTGATCGATTAATAGCTGAATGCAATAGTTTATAAAATACTTTTTAGAGCCTAAGTCAGTTACGATGTTTTTGTAAACTAATTTTTGATTAATGGCTTTATTCATCTGATCTTTTGTAATGAAATTATATTTTGCCATTTGTTCCAAAACAACTTTTTGTCGTTCAGCTCCTGCTTTGGGATTATTAATAGGAGAGTAATAGTTTGGGCTTTTAGGAATACCTGCTAACATGGCACATTCTGCTAAAGACAAATCTTCTACATGTTTACCAAAATAGGTATTAGCGGCGCTTTCAACACCATAGGCACCACGGCCGAAATAAATTTGATTTAAGTACATTTCAAAAATTTCCTGTTTTGTATATTTTTGTTCTAATTGTAAGGCAATAAATGCTTCATGTACCTTACGCGTCAAGGTTCGTTCCGGAGTCAAAAAGAAATTTTTGGCTAATTGCTGGGTTATGGTACTGCCACCTTGTATTTCGCCATAAAAAATATTGCTAAATAAAGCACGCACTATACCCTTGTAATCTATTCCTCCATGCTCATAAAAACGGATATCTTCTGCCGCTAAAAAGGCATTTTGCAGATTTTTGGGTACTTTTTTAAAACTTACAGGCAAACGATCCTCTTCAGAGTCAGTAGTGGTCAATAGGTCACCATTGACATCGAAAAACTGTGAAGAAGCAGGCTGAACAATATCTTTGGCTAAAATTGTGTTAGTGGTAAATTTAGCCAAGCCGAAGAAGCTGGCAATAGATATCAGTCCTACCATTACTAATGCAATAAAAGCTGAAAAAACTGCTCCCATAATAGACCTCTTTTTTTTAAGTTTAGCGCTAGAAGAAGTATCTTCTCGATGGTTACGTGTATTTTTATTTGTCATTGTTATTAACCCCTATTGTATTTGATATAAAACACATTATATTATAACACAAGAACAGCAATTTAAGGAAAGTTCTGCTAAAAATATTACAGCATTAGAGAGGTAAATGGTTATTGAGCAATATTTAATGCCAATATTATGTTATAATATGAGCAAATTATGAGGGTTTTTATGAAAGGAGAGGCTTTTTTGCGTATCGTGATTATAGGAGCTGGGAAACTAGGATATAGTGTTGCCCAGCTTTTGGCACAGGAACAATATGATGTTGTGGTAGTTGAACAAGATGAGGTAAGAAGGCAGGTGGTCAAAGACAATCTAGATGTCTTAACTATTGGTGCTAATGGTGCTAGCCCTCTTACTATGGTTGACCCTTTTGTCCATGATGCAGATGTGGTATTAGCAACTACTGATAATGATGAAGTCAATATGGTCGCTTGTATGTTGGCTAAAAAGAACGGCGTCAAACATACAATAGCACGAATTAGGAATACTGACTATACTCAAAAGGCCGGTGAGTTTTTGCATACCGGTATGGGGATAGACCTTATTATCAATCCTGAGCAATTAACCGCAATAGAAATAAACAGGATTATTATGACGCCATCGGCCTTGGATGTAGAGGATTTTGCTGAAGGCAAAGTTCGTATGTTTGAAACTAAACTGAATGATAAATCTTCTTTTGTGGGGAAAACCTTAAGCGAAGTTGACCTGCCTAAGCAAATATTGGCAGCTATGATTTTCCGTAATCATCAGATGATCATACCTCATGGAGATGATAGATTTCAAGCCCATGATAATGTCTATTTTGTAGGCAGCAAAGATGTTATTAGTGACTTTGAGAAAAGGTTTTCTAATACTCTTACCAAGATAGAGAGAGTGCTTATTATAGGCGCAGGCCGTACAGGGCGTTTTTTAGCTCCATTACTGGAGAAGCAGGGACTTTTCGTAAAGGTTATTGACAAAAATCGTGAACGCTGTCAGCTTGTGGCACAGAAATTGGAACGTGGGCTTGCTTTGTGCGGTGATGGAACAGATATTGATCTTCTTACTGAAGAAGGTATTGCCGAATCGGATATGGTTATTTGTCTTACAGAAGATGATAAATTGAATTTAATGCTGGCGCTTTTGGCAAAACATTTAGGGGCACAAAAGACAATTGTCAGGGTAGCCCGGACCGAGTACGTAAGCCTTATGGAAAAAGTAGGGGTAGATATAGTATTGTCCTCACGGTTTCTTAGTGCTGGAGAAATTTTACGTTTTGTGCGCAAAGGCGGCGTTGTATCTGTTTCACTTTTGGAAGGGGCAAAAGTTGAAGCTATGGAAATTATTATTACGGAAGAGTGCTCTATTGTTGGCAAAGAATTAATGAAAGCTAACTTACCAAAGGAGTGTTTGGTCTGTGCCATAGTACATGATAATGATGTCGTTGTTCCTAGCGGTACCAGCATTATTTATCCTAATGATAGAGTCGTAGTATTTGTACAGGCTGAAGCTGTAAAACGTATTATGCCGATATTTGAAGGCAGGGGAATGGTATGAATAAGCGATTGGTCATGTATTTGTGGGGTAAAATCATTTTTATTTTTACCGGATACATGCTATTTCCCTTGTTAATGACACTATTTACAAAGGAGAATCGGATTGCGGAGTTCGGCATACCGGTTCTTATTTCTGTTGCTATAGGCGCGGTTCTGACACGTGGAACAAACCCTTATAAAGGGAGATTATCTATACGTGAGGGTATGCTGGTCATTAGTGGTGCGTTTATTTTTGTTTGTATTATAGGCATGCTGCCTTTTTGGTTGACAGGGTTCACTTTCATAGATGCATTGTTTGAGAGCGTTTCTGGGTTTACTACTACTGGAGCTTCTGTGCTCGGTGATTTGAGCCTTTTGCCAAAAGAATTGCTCTTGTGGAGAAGCTTGACCCAATGGTTGGGGGGACTTGGAATTATCATGGTTTTTATTACAATGGTACCTCAGATTGGCAGGGAAGCCTTGCAGTTATTTACAGGTGAATTACAGGGAGAATCTGCTGAACGCTTATTACCACGTATTACAGAAACAATTAAATTGCTTTTTTATTTTTATTCCGGTTTTACTTTTTTTATAACAATATTGCTCTTATTAGCAGGCATGAACTTTTTTGAGGCGATTAATCATGCCATGTCTATTGTTTCTACAGGTGGATTTTCTATTTACAACGATGGTTTGGGACATTTCAATAGTACAGCTATCAATTTAGTTGTGCTGATATGTATGTTTGTGGCGGGAGGAAATCATGTACTTTATTTTAAAGCCTATAGGGAAGGCATAAGCCATTTATTTAAAGATACCGAATTCAGACTTTATGTAGCTCTGACTGTAATATTTGCTATTTTTATTGCAATAAACTTATTTAATAATAATTTTTATAGCGCCGGAGGCAGTATTTTTAATGCTTTCTTTCAGACTATTTCTATAATTAGTACGGCTGGTTTTGCTATGGCAAATTATGATGCTTGGCCTGATTTTAGTAAATATTGCCTATTTTTACTTATGTTTATAGGAGGTTGCAGCGGGTCAACAGTAGGAGGAATAAAAATGTCTCGCTTGGTAGTTCTTCTTAAAGTTACAGGTGCAGAGTTAAAGCGTACTATTCATCCACGTATGGTTTCTAATATTACAATGACTCAGCGGGCAATACCACCACGACTTATTGATGGCATTACAAGATTCTTTTTTCTTTACATAGCAGTATTCTTTTTTTCAGCTTCGTTACTTTCTTTGGTAGGGGATTTGTCCATGTTTTCTGCTGCCGGTATTGCTGCGGCTTGCTTAGCTAGCGTTGGGGCAGCGTTTGAAACGGTAGCAACAATTGCAGGCTACGGGGAACTCACAGCTGGTGCAAAGATTGTAGCCATGCTTACTATGTTTCTTGGTAGGCTGGAGATATTCACTTTATTGGTACTATTACATCCTGATTTTTGGAAAACAGAATAAAAACAGAGGGATTATATGAATTTATTTATAGTGTTATATTTATTGGGAAAATTAAGTTTGGCCTGTGCTGGGGCCATTTTAGTGCCTTTAGTTATGGCATTTTACCTGGGTGATACCTGTCTTGAGGCTTTTGCAATATCGGCAGTATTAGCAATGTCAATTGGTTATATTTTCCTTCACTATGGCAACTCTAATGATGTCCATATTACTTTTCGTGAGGGTGTCGCGGTGGTAAGCGGGGCTTGGGTGCTTGTTTCCTTTTTGGGAGCAATGCCCTATTATTTATCGGGATCCTTAGATTTTATTTCTGCTATTTTTGAAAGCATTTCAGGTTTTACTACAACAGGTGCGACGACCATTACTAACATTGAAGTGATGGCTAAAAGCATGCTTTTCTGGCGCAGTATGACTCATTGGATGGGTGGAATAGGCATAGTAGTCTTGTTCATTGCTTTTCTGCCCAATATTGGAACCGGAGCCGTGCACATGTTTAATGCCGAAGTAACAGGACCTACTGACGACAGAGTTGTGCCTCGTATTCGTGAAACTTCAGTTGCTTTATGTAAAATATATATTTTCTTTACAGTGGTACAGGCTGCACTGCTTTTTTTTGCCGGTATGAGTTTTTATGATTGTATTAATCACGCGTTTTCGACTATTGCAACAGGTGGGTTTTCCACATACGATAATAGCCTTATGCATTTTAACAGTCCCTTGATAGAAGGGATTATAGGCGTTTTTATGATCCTTGCAGGCGGGAACTTTGCTCTCTATTTTTCTGTAGTTCAAAAAGGACCAAAAGAGTTTTGGCGTGACACAGAGTTTAAAGTCTATATTTGCTTAGTTGTTATTGCAACAGCCCTTGTGGGACTAAACATTTTTTATAAAATGGGGTTTTCCGGTACTGAGTCTTTGCGACATTCTTTTTTTCAAGTAGCCTCAATAATTAGCACTACAGGTTTTGTGAGCAATGATTTTGATGTTTGGCCGGCTTTTAGTAAGTATATTTTAGTTTTACTTATGTTCATTGGAGCTTGTGCAGGATCTACCGCAGGTGGTATTAAAGTATCAAGGATAGTAATTTTGTATAAATTGACTTTGGCTGAAATAAGACATACTATTCACCCCTGTATGGTTACTAATATATCCATGAATGGAAAACATGTTCCCGATACTGTTATTTCCGGTATTGGACGTTTCTTTTTCTTGTATATGATGCTATTTGCCGGTTTAACCTTATTATTGGCGAGCACGGGTCTTTCTGTTACAGACTCTATTGGGGCGATTGCCGCTACTATTAGCAGCGTTGGACCGGCATTAGGTGTGGCCGGGGCTACATCTACATATGCTTCCATTACACCTTTTGGTAAAACAGTTATTTGTATTGCTATGTTATTGGGCAGGTTGGAATTATTCACTTTGCTAGTACTTATTCGACCTGAATTTTGGCGCAGTACTAGGAACTGGTGATATAATAGAATAAAATTGTTTTAGGGAGGATAAATAATGACATTGAAAACTTTCCAAATTCCTTATGGCAATACCATACAGGAAGTAAAATTACCTGAGGAAAAAGTTATTTATGATATTCACGGAAACAAGGCAGAAACAAAAGAAGATTTATGTGCAGAGACTTTACGGGCTTTGCGGGAACCCATTGACAGCAAACCTTTGGCACAGCTTGTGAAAAAGGGAGATAAGGTAACGATTATTGTTAGTGACTTAACGCGTATGGTTCGTACCAAAGAATTTCTTCCGGTAATTTTAGACGAATTAAATGCTAATGATATTGCTGATAATGATATATGCATAGTGGTGGCAACAGGAACACATCGTGGTCATACCCCAGCAGAAAATGCAGCCGTTTATGGGGAAGATGTTTGCAAACGCATTAAAATTTATCAACATGACTGTATGGCCAAGGATTTAGTGCCCATGGGGACAACCTCTCGTGGTACGCCTATTTGGTTGGATAAGAGGGTGGCAGATGCTGATAAAGTAATCGTTACAGGAGGCATTACCTTGCATCCCATGGCTGGATTTGGTGGTGGACGCAAGGGCGTTATGCCTGGTGTTTCCGGACATGCAACTATTATGGCTAATCATGCCCATGCCCTAGCTGATAAGGTGGGAGATAGGTGTAATCCAGCCTGCATTGCCGGAGTTTTGCAAGACAATCCTTTCCATGAAGATATGGAAGAGGTTTGTGCAGCACTTAACCCCGCATTTTTGGTTAATACTGTTTTTACCCCTGACGGTGACTTATTTGAAGTAGTCGCCGGTAACTGGAAGACAGCCTGGCTCAAAGGTTGTAAGGACTTACTAGAGATTTCCAAAGTCGATATTTGCGAAAAGGCAGATGTAGTCATTGCTTCTGCTGGTGGAGCTCCTAAAGACACAAACTTATATCAAGGCACAAAGGCGCATATGAATGCTGACTTTGCCTTAAAAAAAGATGGTATTTTGATTGTCGCTTTAGAGTGTCCGGATATTAAAGAACCGGCTATTTTCAGTGATTGGTGTTCTAAATCAGATTTATTACAAATGGAAAAAGAATGCAGAGCTGATTTTTCAATACCGGCTTTTGTAGCCTTTAAAACCAGATGTATTATTGCAGATTGTACTGCTTATATGGTAACTTTACCGGAAAATTTTGACTATGTACGCCAAACAGGGCAAATCCCGGTGGCTACAGTTGCAGAAGCGTGGGAACTTGCGCAAGCTAAGTTAAAAGAGCAAGGTAAAGATGATTATAAAATTATTGTTATGGGTCACGCCAGTAGTACATTACCAGTATTAAAAGCTTGAACTCAAAAAAAGGGAGAGATTATTATGTACCAAAAAGAATTGCTTTATACTATTGCGCCTGCTCAGCACAATAAAGAGGATTTAACAGATATTTTGGAACAACACAAGGAAATAAAATTTGTTTCTTTCATGGGTGTTGATTTTGCCGGCAATGATACAGACGAAAAGGTTCCTATTTCTTTGTTCATTGAAGACATGGATACTATTCTGCATGCTCATGCCGCACAAACAGATGGATCGTCAGTAGTATTACCGGGAATTGCATCTTTAAACAATGCTCGTGTTGATATGATTGCCGATCTTGAGGCGAATTGGTTCATAGATTATAATTATGAACATTTTGATACTACTACAGGATTAATGGTAGGCACTCTACGGATACCTTGCTTCCTTTTGCATAATAATGTGTTTGTGGATTCTCGTCATATTTTAAAAAACACTTTGAAATATGTAAACACGGAGCTTCTTGACCTATTAAAAACCCCAAAAAGTGTTTATGGTCTAGAGCATGTTAACTTGGCTGATGTGGAAGAAATTGTTTTTACTTGCGCTACGGAATTAGAGTTTTGGGTAAAATCTCCTCGTGAAGATGCCCCTATTGAGGCACTATCTTCGTCACAAATGATGCAAGAGCAGTATTGGCAGCGCACAAGGGGCAATGTAAGGACTGCTTTGGAGCAGGCAGTTGAAGCTTTGGAGGCCTATGGTTTGGAGCCGGAAATGGGGCATAAAGAATGTGGTGGTATCCGTGGACAAATGGATCCCGAAGGGCATATGACTCATGTTATGGAACAATTAGAAATAGACTGGAAATATGCTTCCGGGCTGCAAACAGCGGACAATGAACTTCTGGCTCGCACTATAGTCAAGGAAGTATTTAGGATGAATGGGTTGGAGGTAAGTTTTCAGGCTAAACCGATTTTGGGAGTTGCCGGCAGTGGTGAACATGTGCATGTGGGACTGGCAGCAAAAATGAAAAGTGGTAAGATCGTTAACCTTATGTCTCCTACGGATTTGAACCAAGAATTCTTGTCAGCAGTAGGCTATGGCTCAATTATGGGTCTTCTGAAAAACTACGAAGTCATAAATCCTTTTGTTTCTGCTACCAATGATTCCCTTAATCGCTTGAAACCAGGGTTTGAAGCCCCGGTTTGCATTGTTACATCTTTGGGTTTAAGCCCTGACATTCCATCACGCAATAGGACCATATTGGCTGGGCTTGTACGCGATGTTGATAATCCTTTGGCCACTCGTATTGAAATGCGCTCGCCAAATCCTTTTACCAATACTTATTTAGCTTTAACAGTTTTTTATCTGGCTATGCTTGACGGTACTAAAGCTTGTGTAGAATCCGGGAAAAACCTTAAAGAATTAGAGGCAGAGTTATCTAAAAAATATGGAACAGATGGTTTCTATTTGGAGAAGGATAGAGAATATCGCACTGAAGAAGACGTTTTTGATGATTTTAGCCCGGAAAAGCGCAGCAAATTGTTTGGTAAACATCCGGCTACCGTTTGGGAGAATATGCAGGCATTTGAAAAATATCCGCAAAAAACAGCAGTTATTACAAGTGGGGATGTTTTAAAACCTGTTTTTGTAAATTCTTTCGTACAAGGTGCCTTGATCAGATGGCAGACAGAATTGCTAACACGTTTGATTCCTGAAAACCATGATTTGATTGTTGGTATGAAACAATTACATAAAGCCGGTGATCCAACTTTGGGTTGGGATGATTCTGTATGGGATGAGATACAAAAATTACGCATCCTCCTAGCAAAAGATACCAGCGAAAAAGTTAGTATTTTTACTAAAATTCGCAAGGCTGTAGCCGAGGGTGAATTTGCTCTAGCTTCGTCTATGCAGGTAGAAATGCAAGAAAAGATTGAGGAACTAAAAAAATTGTACCATGCTTATGCCAGTAATATAATTGATTAAAAAACAGAGTTTCTCGTTTTTCTTGCGGGAAACTCTGCTTTCTTGCTTTCAGCTATGTGCTGTTATTAGAAAAGCATATTTTTTAATGACTAATAAGTCAAAATATGGTAAACTAAATAGTATAATTTTTTATGCTAATGTAGACGGATGATTTTTTTTAATGAAAGGTTTGTTATTTTATGAAGTTCATTTTCAAGAAAAACTTGCAATTTCTAATAGTTTTAATTCTCATGGTATTTTGTATGCCCAATACTAGTAATGCTTATAACATAGTTGCTAAACAGGGAAATACGGGTGAACAAGTTGAACAAATACAAGCCATGCTTTCTGAGGTTGGTTTGTACTATGGTAATTATGATGGGGAATTTGGTCCGCAAACAGTGGAGGCAGTGAAGGCTTTTCAAAAAAAAGTTCGAAGAGTTCCCACAGGAATGGTAGATAAATACTTGTATAAATTGCTGGTATTTAAAAGTAAGTTAGATTTCAGCAGAGTACAAAAAACTTGGATCATGGAGGCCACGGCCTATTCTGCCTACGATCCTGGCTGTAGTGGCAGGACTAGTACGGGACGAGTGCTCAGGAAGGGAATTATCGCAGTTGATCCTATGGTAATACCACTTGGAACAGAAGTTTATATAGCAGGATATGGACATGCTATAGCAGACGACCAGGGCGGGTCAATTAAAGGAAATGTCATTGATATTGCTTTTGATTCTCACGGTGAGGCCCTACGTTTTGGCAGAAGAACTGTCAAGGTTTATATTCTTTAATTATTAGAGCAGTTGCAATAATGATGGTTATGTTGAATTTTGTGCAGCATGTAGAATATGCCACTTTAGGAGTGAATTTTATTGATAGACGTACTTTCATATATCCGTGAAGTTTATGCTCATAATGCTTTTGTACAATTGAATGAACAAAAAATTGATTCGGTGGCATGTGGTGAAGCACAATTAAGTATGACAATTTCTGCTGATAAACATACTAATCTGTATGGAGCGGTTCATGGCGGTGCTTTAGAAGCACTGGCAGATACAGCCTTAGGCGTAGTTTGTGCCACTGTAGGTGTTCGTGTGGTTACAGTTTCTTTTGCTATGAGCTTTATAAAAAATGTTCATGCTGGTGAATGTCTATTTGCTAAAGCTAAACTTGTTCACCATGGTAGGACGACTATGGTGGTTAAAGTTACATTGTTCAATGAGTCAGGTGAAGATTTAGCGGAAATATTAGGAACAATGCTTAATATAGGAACTTTTGACGAAATTCCCAAAAAATGGTAGAATTATAAGTAATGTTTTTTGGAAAGCAGCAATCATTGTTTTCCTTCTATTATAAAAATATAAAAAGGGATTTGCCCTAAACCAAGGAGGACCATATGGAGTTCGCATTTAACGAAGAGCAAGAAGAATTACGAGAGATGGTACGAGAGTTTGTAGAGAAGGAAATAACACCTTTTGCCGCAGAAATGGATCGCAATAATGCGCCAATGCCTGATTTATTTAAAAAGGCCGGTGATATGGGCTTGCTTAATGTTATTGTTCCCGAGGAATATGGTGGACCTGGACTTGATAGCGTCACTGTGGCAATGATTTATGAAGAATTAGGTAAAGGTTGTGCCGGTATTGCCACATCTATTGCTGCTAATTCATTGGCTTCTTACCCTGTCTTGTTAAAAGGTACAGAGGAGCAAAAGAAAACCCTTTGTGATTTGTTGAATAATGGAGGTTTAGCTGCATTTGCGTTAACTGAACCGGGTGCTGGTTCTGACGCAGGTGGCGTTGCTACTAAGGCTGTTAAAGATGGTGACCACTACATACTAAATGGTAACAAAATTTTTATTACCAATGGTGGACTTGCTGATACTTATTTAGTTTTTGCTAATACTCGTAAATCCGGTG
>Ga0183101_1002490_pt1 | contig 12665 bp, 6 predicted proteins | sample Biomet3_FD_127790 | JGI IMG/M metagenome (GOLD analysis project Ga0183101, IMG submission 127790) | Microbial communities from bioreactor (seeded with sewage sludge) at LBNL, California, USA - Biofuel metagenome 3 | ecosystem: Engineered > Bioreactor > Anaerobic > Unclassified ... | reverse complement strand
TTGTAAAACTGTTCCTCCAAAAGGATTGGACAGTTTGAAAAAAACAGTTGTTAAAATGGGAGATATTCCTGCCTATCATCTATTGAAAAATGAATTCAGGAAAAAGAAGCATCCGCAGGAATATTTAATTTATTCCATTGTGATGGCGGACAAATACCACTATGCCCCTGCAAGCTATGACGTTTATTATTGTTTGACGAGTGTCTTTGATGCTAACCCCTCTTTGGGGAAAATAGACAAAAGGACAAAGAAACTGGCTCTCGATTATTTGCAAAGAGGAGTGAAATTGAATGATCCCGTTGCGAAAAGGGAGTTTGCAAAATTAGATAGTAGATAACTTGCTGTGTTTTGTTAGGACATGGTGAATTCAGATAAATATGATGCTAACTCCCAACTGGGACCTAAAGATTTTGAAGAAGCGCCTGCTCGTTTTGGAGAAAGATACTTAACATAATTCAAGATGCATTCAAATAAAAGATTTGTCGAACGAAGAAAATTATGTCCAAATAGTGAAAGCATTGAAAGAAGTATTAGGAAAGCACTACACAGGAATGCTGGATAAAGAAAAAGAAGCTCCTTACTGGATGGATGCCATTGCCGTATACGGGGTGCATTATTTGATATAAGGCTTTTGACCCTTATTTAGAGTCCAGAGGAATACTTGTGTCTCAGAAAGGATACAGCGATTGGCTCTGCCATGTTTATGACAATGAAAAGGAAATAACAAGTATGGGTCTTTCCACTCATGAGATAAATATGATCAAAAATCTAAATAAATAGTAAAAAGATGTGGAAAAGAATTCTACGATGCAGATTTATAATGGTCCATGAATGGATATTTACAGACACTATTTTGCATTAACTTATTAAACTATCTATAAAAATATTTTCATATTAGGCAGAAAAAGAGATTAACAAATTCGTTGTTTTCTAAAAAGTTATATCTTTGCCGTATGAAACAACTTTTTAACCTTTATTCAAGTTTTATTGATATAATACTCAGTCAAAGCCACATTAAAAAGATTCTTTTTAATCAGATGAACACTCCTTTTGGTTGGAATCGTATGCTGACAATGAACAAAAAAATATTTAAAATACAATTATTTATATGATGTAGACTAAATGACACAAAATGGAAGAACAAACTCATAACTGATTTTATCCGATCGTTTTGTCCGTTTCGGTATGGTTGAGTTACTTTAAAACTGCATAACGTTTTACATCTGACGTGTCTTCTTGTAACAAAGAGCGGGGTAGGGCAATTGAACTCATTTGTAATCTGATGGACGTCAATCTTTAAATTAGATATTGATTTCTTCCACACATATATATATCAATCTCTGCAGAATTCTAATATTTTACAGAGGTATCAAAATATGAAACTTGAGTTAGCTTTGAATAATTAGATTAATAAAAGAGTATAGAAGGTCGCTAATTTTTGATACCATCATGAAAAAAATAGATACAGATAGATTTATTACTTTAGCACTAAGTAAAGGCGATGAAAAGGCCTTCGATACTGTATTTTTGGATTATTTCCCTAAATTAAAAAACTTCATAAAGGGGTTTATTAATAATGAAGAAGAATCCGAAAATATTGTTCAGGATTTATTTATGAATTTATGGATAAATCATAAATTATTAGCGGACATTGATAATTTGAACGCCTATTTATATAGTATTGCCAAGAATGCTGTATTCCATTTCTTAAGAAACTCATCAAAACATCAATTTCGTTATTTAGAAGAAAGTGAAAATATTCCCGAGAATGGTTGTAACGCTGAGGACGATTTGTGTGTTGAAGAGCTTTTGTCGGCTATTCGATTTGAAATTGAACAAATGCCAACTCAACGTAGGCAGATATTCAAAATGAGTCGCCTTGAAGGCCTTTCGAATGAACAGATCGCACAACGGCTCAATATTAGTAAACGTACTATTGAAACGCATATTTCCGTTGCTCTTTCCGAATTAAGAAAAGTGTTATATATTATTATTTTGCTGTTTATTAACAAATTATAACTACGTGCATTCTCTTTTTATGGACTCTTAATTATAAAAAGAGAATAATATGGATAAACAGAAAGCATATCAGATACTTCGAAGTTTTGTGGATAGAATAATTCCTGTAAAAGACAGAGAAATTGTTGTGCGTTGGCTTATCAGTGAAAAAGATGCCGATGCTAAAGATGCAGCATTAAAAGATATATGGAAAACGACAGATAATCATGCAGATGATTATCTACAACAGTCATTGGATTCTTTTCGTCAAAATAGGATGAATTTTACATTTAAAAATCATCGTTCAATAGTTACAAAGTGTATTATGCGCTATGTGGCAATATTGCTTTTGCCGCTTACCGTAGGTTTTACTGTGTGGTGGATATCTTCCTGCTATTATAGCAAATCGAATGAAATGATCGAATGTTATGTTCCAAATGGTAGCATAAAGTTTATCGTTTTGTCTGATGGAACAAACATTTCTGTCAATTCAGGAACAACATTACTGTACCCAAAAAAATTTACGGGAAATACCCGCCAAGTCTATCTTTCAGGAGAAGCTCATTTTGAGGTTGCAAAAGATGCGCGACATTCTTTTATCGTTAGAGTAGGACAATTGAATGTCCAAGTGCTAGGTACTCATTTTGATGTAAATGCATACTCTGATGATGATGATGTGACAACGACATTGGAAGAAGGTTCAGTGAAACTCTGCGATAGTGGAAGGAATAAGGTGTTGTGTATATTGAAGCCTAATGAACAAGTTGTGTTCAATCGCCGAAAGAGACAATACACGAAATATACTGTCGATGCCACACATTATAATTCGTGGATCAATGGTGGGTTAAACTTTGATAATCAAAGTATGGATAAAATCATTTCAATACTGGAACATCATTTCAATGTAAAAATTGTAACTGATCATACGCTTAATATGGAAAAGGAGTATACAATGAACTTCAAACCGTACGAAAATATTGATGATGTATTAAAAGTTTTATCTGCATTGTCAGGTGGTATATCGTGCAAAAAAGAAAACCGAATTATAAAACTCTCTCGGAGTAGAAAGGAGGTCGATAAATAGAAAAAAAGACACCGAAATGCCCAGCGGTCAAGCAGACATTTCAGTGTCCGAAATAACTCATAAAAATTAATCTCATTAGAATAATTTATATTAATGTTAATTCCTAAATACAAAGATATGAAAAATATTTCATTTAATTTCGTGTATATATTATCAAAAGGAAGTAGACTACTTTTTTTGTTAATCTTTCTTTTGATTTCAACTTCTGTTTATAGTCAAAATCAGACTATCAAACTGCCTACTAATAAAGTCGCTGTTCAAACTATCATTCAAGAGATAGAAAAACAAACGGGTATGTCTATTGATTATAGCCAAAATACATTAAATCCTAAGACTATAATAAAATTTAATTCCAAGACTCTTAATTTACCAACTTTATTGAATCAAATGCTCGGTGGTTTGGGGCTCGAATATAAGATCACAGGAAGGCATATCCTTATTATAAGAAAGGAAGAATATAAAGTTGTTAAACCTGGATCAGAAGTCATACAATCCAGAACTCGAAAAAATGTGACTGGTAGAGTAGTAGATGCTGAAACAAATGAACCCATTATTGGAGCTAATGTTCGTGTTGGTAATACTGAACAAGGCGTTATATCTGATTTAGATGGGTGTTTCAAAATATCGGCATCCACAAATGCCAAATTAATCATTTCCTATATTGGTTATAATAACCAAATTGTAAATATCGCAGATGGTACAAATTTTAAGATCAAATTACATAGTAATACACAGAACCTTTCGGAAGTTGTAGTAGTGGGTTACGGTACACAAAGAAAGGTTACTTTAACTGGTGCTGTTTCAGCGATCAATAGTAGTGAAATTGTTACTACTAAAAATGAGAACGTGCAAAATATGCTTACCGGTAAAATTCCTGGTATTCGCGTGCTTCAGCGATCTGCAGAGCCTGGTGAATTTAATAATTCTTTTGATATCCGTGGTATGGGAAGCCCATTAATCATTATTGATGGGATTCCTCGTGATAATATGAATAGAATTAATTCGGAAGACATTGAATCTGTCTCTGTTTTGAAGGATGCTTCTGCCGCTATTTATGGTGTTCGAGCTGCAAATGGAGTTGTTTTGATTACAACAAAAAGAGGTAAAAGCGGATCACTCGAACTAAATTATGATGGAAACATTACATGGCAAAATCCTTCAGGAATGATTAAAACAGCAAGCGCTGTGGATTGGATGACTCTTAAAGATGAAAAGAGTATGCACAATGTAAATGGAGGTACTCTACCCTATTCTTTGGACGATATTGAGGCATATCGTAACGGCACTAAAAAAGGAACGGATTGGTGGAATGCTGTCTTGCGTAATTGGGCTCCTCAGACTGAGCATACAATTAGTGCAACCGGAGGCAATGATCGAACACAGTTCTATTTGAGTGCCGGGTATTTATATCAACAAAGTTTTTTTAAAAGTAACGATTTAAATTACACAAAATATAATGTTCGCTCGAATTTAACTAGCAAACTTACCAATCGTTTAACTGTTGGTTTAAGTATGAGTGGAATAATGGATCAGAAAAATCAACCTTATACAAGTGCAGCTTGGATCATTCGTTCCATGCAGCGTGCTCCGGCTTTACAGCCTATTTACGCTAATGATAATCCAAACTATTTAATGTATGGATGGATTGAAGGTGATAATCCGGTGGCTATGATGGATGCTGACTTAACGGGATATAAGAAATATAATAATAAATGGTTTCAGTCTTCTGCTAATTTTTCTTACGATGTTCCCTATATTCAAGGTTTGACAGCAAAAGGTCTGTTTAGCTATGATTATGAAGTAAGTGATAATCGTCTATATCAAAAAGCTTATAATGAATATACATATGATGAAGCTTCAAATAATTATATTCCAAAGGCTGTTCAAGGGACGAATACTTTTCGGCGTGAATTTTATTCTAATCAATCTCTACTGTATCAATTTAGCTTGAATTATACACATGCTTTTAATTTATATCATAACGTAAATGCCTTATTGTTATGGGAAGGTAGTAAACGTCAAGGCGATAATTTTTATGCACAACGTGAACTCGCTTTAAATTTAGATCAATTGTTTGCAGGTAATTCTTTGAATCAACAAGGCAATATGGATACAAGCTCTGGAGCTTTATATAAAGAAGTCAATTTAGGTTTGGTAGGAAAGTTAGGCTATGATTATAAATCCAAATATTTAGCAGAATTTGATTTTCGCTATGATGGATCTTCTATGTTTGGATCTGGTCATCAATGGGGTTTCTTTCCTGCAGCATCTGTTGGATGGCGTATTTCGGAAGAAAATTTTTGGAAAGAATCTAAATTTTCGTTTATTAATAATATGAAATTTCGTGGTTCTTATGGTAAACTTGGAGATGATTCTGCTTCAAGTTATCAATTCATAACGGGATATACATATCCTTCAGGTGGAAGTAGTAATAAACTTCCCGGTGGATATATTTTTAACGGAACCTTTGTTAATTCTTCTGCAAATAAAGGTATCGCCAATCAAAATATCACTTGGTATATTGCCAAAACACTAGATTTAGGCTTTGATTTTGAAGCTTGGAATGGTTTACTAGGAGTAACGTTCGATTATTTTAATCGTAATCGTACTGGCTTACTAGCAACAAGAAATTTAAGTTTGCCAGCTATTGTAGGTGCTAGTTTACCGCAAGAAAATTTAAACGGAGATAATACACATGGATATGAATTGGAATTTTCTCATCGTAATCATGTTGGCGATTTGGGCTATAATTTGAAAGGTATATTTACTTTTACAAGAACAAAAACCACTTATGAGGAACGGGGAAAAGCAGGAAATTCTTATGATAATTGGCGTAATAACAATAACAATCGGGTACAAAACATAATATGGGGATATGGTAATGGTGGTCGTTACCAATCTTATTCAGATATTGCTAATAGTCCAGCATATACAGACTATGGTACCTTACCAGGTGATTACGGGTATCAAGATTGGAATGGTGATGGTATCATTTCGGATTTAGATGTACATCCAATAGGATATCAAAACATTCCGTTAATTAACTTTAGTTTGAATATTGGGGCTAATTGGAAAGGGTTTGATTTGAACATGTTGTTTCAAGGTACAACAATGCAATATAATCGTTATATAGAAGAACTACATGAGCCGATGTGGGGAAGTGCTTATTCCAACGCTCTTGAATATTTTATGAATAGGTGGCATCCTACAAATTTGACTGCAGATCCATATGATCCCTCTACAACTTGGACTTCAGGGAAATATGCTTATACGGGATCATTATCCAATGAATATTCTGAATATAATGTACACAATTCTAGTTATATACGTTTAAAAAGTCTCGAAATAGGTTATTCTTTATCACAGGAAATGCTTAAAAGGACGGGGATTAAAAATGTTCGTTTTTATATCAATGGGTATAATTTATTTACAATAAAAAATGTACCATTTGATCCGGAACATTCTGGTAGTGATTCATATGGAGATTTATATCCTTTAAATAGGACCATCTCATTTGGAGTAAATATAAAATTATAACCATAAATATCAAAATTATTATGAAAATATCAAAATATATATTGTTGTTATCTTTAGCTTGTGGTATCTTTTCCTGCATGGATTTGAATGTGCCACCAATGAACGTTGTTCAAGATAAGGATATTTTTGGATCTGAGGCTGGTATTAATAGCTATTTAGCTCGAGTTTATAGTGAAACTCCAATGGAAGATTTTAGATATTCCCCTGCTAGAGGTTTTAATATGTTTTGGATTATTAGTCCTTTTCCTGCTTTAACAGGAGAAGCTTTAAGTCGTGATCAAGGGCCCGATACTGAAGGCACTAAGTATTGGGGAAAAGCTTATGTCTTGATTCGTGATATTAACTATTTTTTAACGACATTACCTATCTATCAAAAAAATTTCTCACAGACTCAAATAAATACTTGGACCGGAGAAATGTACTTTTGTCGTGCTTTTGCATATTATGAGTTAGCAAAACGCTATGGTGGTGTTCCTATTGTTAATACAGTATTGAAGTATCCGGAACAGTCGATAGATAAACTTCGTATCCCTCGTTCTTCAGAGTCTGCGACGTATGATTCAGTTAAGGTTGATTTGGATAAAGCTTGTAACTTATTGCCGGAAACAAATCAAGTTGGTCGTACTACTAAATACGCTGCCGCAGGTTTAAAATCGAGAGCAATGTTAACAGCAGGATCAATAGCCAAATATAATACGACTTCCTTAATTGATAAAAACAATAATCGCTTATGCGGTATTTCTTCCGACAAAGCCGTCTATTATTTTAAAGAAGCTTATGATGCTGCAAAGTTGTTAGATGGTCATTTTAAACTTTATAAAGATTCCTGGAAAGCTAATGATAAAGCAGCACAATATCAGAACTATGTGAATTTATTTTTCGATTCAAATAGTAGTGAGAATATTCTTGTAAGACAATATTCTTATCCTAATTCTGTGCACGGATATGATTGTTACAATATTCCTCGTCAATTTATGGTTGGAGGATATTCGTCAGAGGTTAATCCTACATTGGATTTTGTTGAAATGTTTGATGGACTTCCAAAAAATGCAGATGGAACCATTAAAACTCTTGATTCGAATGGAAAATACGTTTTGTATGATAATCTAACAGATATGTTTGCAAATGTTGAACCGAGGTTAAGGGCAACGGTTATTTATCCGGGAGATACATTCAAAGGAGAAGCTGTTCAAATATGGCGTGGTATATATACTGGTGATACAAGCAATGGTATTAATCCTTTATTAACAGAAAATGAAAAGACCTCATTAATTAGATATGAAAATGCCGGTTGTAAAAATAACATCATCTCTTCTAAAGATGGCACACAAACTGCTTACAAATTATCCAATGGTAAAATAATGAATCCCGCTGGACGAAGTGGCGTTTTTTACAATGATGGGACATGTGCAATTACTGGATTTTCTGTTCGTAAATATTTAAATCCAAATATGCCTGCTGCTTTGGTCGTAGAAAATCATTCCGATCAGACTTGGATTGAAATGCGGTATGCTGAGATTCTTTTGAATCGTGCTGAAGCTGCTTATGAATTATATCAGTCTGGTGCAACATCATCTGCATCTTACCTTAGCGATGCATATAACTGCATTAATCAAATTAGAGAAAGAGCTGGTGCTACCCTATTAACAAATGAGAATCAACTAACAATTGACACAATACGGATAGAAAGGCGAAAAGAATTAAGTTTTGAAAATAAGATATGGTGGGATTTGAAGCGATGGAGAATTATTGATAAAGAGCAAAATAACACTTTGTATAGGATATTAATGCCTTTCTATGCTGCAAATGTTGGAAAATGGTTCTTTGATTCAATTTATTCAAATTCGCGTTATACGTTTGATACGAGATGGTATTATGAAGATATTCCAAGTGATGAAATTACGAAGAATCAAATTATACAAAACCCAGGTTACTAAATTTTAATTTTTGACTAAAATGAAAAAGCTGTTTTATTTTTTATCAATAAGTTTAATCCTGCAAATGGGAACTTCTTGCGTTAATTATGATAATTATGATGGACCTGCAGAGACACTAAAAGGTTCTATTGTTGAAAAAGTTACTCATGACGCTTTTCAAACTGAAGTATCAGATAATGGAGTTCGTATTAAATTAATGGAATACAGCTGGAGTGATAATCCTACTCCTTATTATTTTACAATTAAGCAAGATGGTACTTTTAATAATACTAAAATTTTTAAGGGTGATTATACTATCCTGCCTGAAGGTGCTTTTGTACCTCTAGAGCCAACAGATACTATTTCTATTAGTGGAACTGTTATTCGGAATTTTGAAGTTGAGCCCTTTCTTAAATTGAAATGGGTTAATGAACCGGTAGTGAGTGGAAATACTATTTCAGCACAAGTTCAGATTACGCGGGGAACCACAAATGTAAATTATCAGCAGAATGTTATTGATGTATATTTATTTATTAATAGCTCTAGTCCTTATGTAGGTAATAATAATAATGATAATCGTTATTCTGCTCATCTGACAGGAACAGATGCTCAAAATTGTATTGGTAAAATAATTACTCTCACAACTACAGGTTCTTTGCCGATTGGACGTACATATTATATAAGAGCAGGTGCGCGTATAGATTGTAACATTGAAGGGAGTAAACGTTATAATTATAATGAACCAAAAGTAGTCGTAACCCCTAAGTAATATTACTAGTTAATTGATCTTTGATAGGGCGTTTTATATTGTTATTTTTTTATAGAATGCCCTATTTTTTTACTAAAAGCTGTAGTGTATAAATGTATTTACTGTGAGAAATCTTTTATAGATGTGTATTTTTGAAAAATTACAGGGATATGGAGGTCTTTTGATAAGTAATTTATATATTGTTGATAAGTAATAGAATGTTATAACAATATATTAATTGCATCCCTTTTTATTGGAAATAAAATTTTAATATTTACGAATGAAAAAATATAGTATGTTTTTATTATTTGGAAGTCTGACATGTTCTCTACTTCCAATGATGTGTATAGCGCAAAAGTCTGCGATTAAGAATTATAAAGGATCAGAGAAAACCGCATTTCAGACTTCTGGAGCGTGGAAACCCATAACGGATGTTCGTTCAGATGTAGCCATTGTATATGGTACATCCGACCAAAAGGATTTGACTTTTGAGCAACGAGTGAATAGCTGGCGTAAAAGAGGTTACACTACTCATTTTATGACAGGTATTGCTTGGGGAGAATATCAGGACTATTTTACTGGAAAATGGGATGGCGAATCCCACATGGACGAAGGTCAGGTTACACAAAAAGGCGATACTATCTGGCACGGATATATGGTACCTTATATTGTTCCGTCAAAGAACTATATTAAATATATGGAAGAGATGCATATCAAACGTGCTATTGATGCAGGTATAGACGCTCTCTTTTTAGAAGAACCTGAATTTTGGGCAAGAGCAGGGTATAGCACAGCTTTTAAGAAAGAATGGAAAGAGTATTATGGTTTTGATTGGCGCCCTCAGCATGAGTCTGCAGAAAACACATATCTGGCTAATAAACTGAAATACTATTTATACTATCGCGCTTTGAATAACTGTTTTACATATGCAAAAACTTATGGAAAAACCAAGGGGATGAATGTACGTTGTTATGTACCCACCCATTCACTATTGAATTATTCTCAATGGCAAATTGTAAGCCCGGAAGCAAGTCTTGCTTCTTTGTCTTGTGTAGACGGATATATTGCTCAAGTTTGGACAGGTACTTCTCGTGAGCCAAATTATTTTAATGGTATTGAAAAAGAACGTGTATTCGAAACTGCTTTTTTGGAATACGGTTGTATGGAATCAATGACAGCTCCGACTAAGCGAAAAGTGTTTTTCCTGACTGATCCTATCGAAGATCGGTCACGAGATTGGTCTGATTATAAAAAGAATTATCAAGCTACTTTTGTTGCAGAACTTCTTTATCCAGATAATAATAACTATGAAGTAATGCCATGGCCAGACAGAATTTATGGTGGTTTGTATAAAACCAATTCTGAAAGTGATATTAAAGAACATATTCCTCGTTTTTATTCGACTCAGATGCAGGTCATGATAAATTCACTCAATGAAATGCCTTTGTCTTCAAATAAAATAAGCGGATCGAAGGGAATAAGTATATTAATGGCCAATTCATTAATGTTTCAGCGAACGGTTGGTTCTATTGCAGGATATAGTGATCCTCAATTATCCGATTTTTATGGCTTAGCTTTACCTCTACTGAAGAGAGGAGTTCCTGTTCATATCATGCATTTGGAGAATGTCTCTAATCCCGATACGTGGAAAGGCACTCAAGTATTACTTATGTCATATTCGAACATGAAGCCTCTTGATTCTAGGTCTCATCGGTATATTGCAGATTGGGTAAAGCAGGGTGGCGTTTTACTATATAGTGCCTCTGATAATGATCCTTTCCAGACAGTATCGGAATGGTGGAATAAGAATGGGAACAAATATCATGCACCTTCTGAACATTTATTTCACCTAATGAATCTTCCAATAGATGCACAAGCAGGCTTATACCATTATGGAAAAGGTGTAGTTTATGTGATGCGTAAAGAACCAAAAGAATACATTTTAAAGCATAACGGCGATGCGGATTTAATATCGGTAATAAAATCTTTATATGGAAAATATGCGAAGATGGGGACCTTGAATTTTAAGAATTCATTTTATTTAGAGAGAGGACCTTATGATTTAATTTCTGTTCTTGATGAAAGTCCTGCTAGTTCAAAACCTTATGAAAAAAGAGGTTTGTTTATTGATCTCTTTGACCCTGAATTGCCTGTCTTAAGCATAAAGAAAGTCGGTTTAGGAGAACAAGCTTTTTTATATGATATGAATCGCGTTCTTGCTTTGAAAGGACCTCAGGTATTAGTTTCTGCTTCACGTATATATGAAGAAAAACGCACTATGAATTCTTATTCTTTCATTACAAAGAGCCCACTTAATACGACTAATGTCATGCGGATATTATTACCTACTTTACCAAAAAAAATTATTGCGACTAATCCCTATGGTCAAAAAGTAAACGATGTAAAACAACAATGGAATGCTGAAAGCAAAACTTGTTTGTTAAACTTTGAAAATAATCCCGATGGAATTAGAGTTATTATTAACTGGTAATCAATAATAAATGGTATTTTGAATCATAAAAAATATTATGGGATATAGACATTTATTCTCTTAGGGTGTTTATCTTTCGCTTCTATACAAGCTCAAACTTCTAAAAATGAAGTAATAAACAATGTTTTTTAGTAAGTAGTAATTATTATGCCTACCCTATGCCGATAAAGAAACTTACGCCACCATCCGTAGGATATGAACCTTTTTTATATCAGCTATTATGGTCGTCATGGATCAAGGTATATGACATCTAATAAATATTTATTGCTGTCTGGCAAAACATTTTATTAGTTTAAAAATAAAGGGCTGAATTCCTATAAGAGTTCAGCCCAAATTGTGTTACTTTGTTTTCGCCACAAAAATAAATAGCCCAATGCCCTAAAGTCTGAATTTTACCGGAAGCCGATCTATAATCAGCTACTATCTTTAGTTCATAAGGGAAAAAATCTCAAAGATTAGCCGGACAAACAAATCTTGGGAGCATCTGTCGCACGTGATGGATTCAATTATTATCACCTTGTTATCGAATATCCTAAAGGGAGTCGGACGCGATTCAAAGCATGGGAAGAAAGAAGGATATACAGTGCTCAAAGCAGATGAAAGAGCTTATCCCATCCATCTTACCTCGGCAGCGACTCACGATCACGTAATGCTCAGCAAATAGAAGTTGACCAATGGCACTTTTTAGCCATGGACAGGGCATGCATTGATTACAAAGTCTTTCAAGGGCTCAAGTATGTCTCACTCTTTTATCCGTGAACCGACACGATTACGGGGCTAGGTTCTATGACTCCGCAATAACGATATGGTAATTATTTTTTAGTCTACCAATAGGGGTGAACCTTATGAAGTAAATGAAGAGGAATATTGGGGCTCTTTATTTCTAATGGG
>Ga0183101_1000017_pt8 | contig 12685 bp, 14 predicted proteins | sample Biomet3_FD_127790 | JGI IMG/M metagenome (GOLD analysis project Ga0183101, IMG submission 127790) | Microbial communities from bioreactor (seeded with sewage sludge) at LBNL, California, USA - Biofuel metagenome 3 | ecosystem: Engineered > Bioreactor > Anaerobic > Unclassified ... | reverse complement strand
GAACATGCCGCCGTAGTAGCTCAATGTGCTTGCAAATGCCATTCCGAACATGCCGCCGTGGAAAATCAGCACATTCATGAGGTCGCCGATAATGTCCGCGACAGCCATAACTACTACTGATATCATTGCGGTCATCCTGTCGCCTTCAAGCTGTTTAAGCGTGATGCAGAGCATCATGGTAAATACGGCAGGAGTCATAAATGAGAATCCTACTATATAGTCTCTGACAAGCGGATAAAGCGGACTGGAAGCGCTGGCTCCAAGAATGCCGCATACGCCTTTGATATCGATGTTGATAAGCAGGCAGACCGCAGTACTGAAGATCAGTGCAAAGACGATAAGTACAGAAAATATCCTGTTGACGGCTTCCATGTCGCCTTTTCCCATGTATTCACCGCACAGGCTCTGCATGCCGTTCACAAGGATCGTCAGCAGGGCCATGATGAATACCAGGATCGGCATGCTTATGCCGTACGCTGCCATGCTGTCGGGACCTAAAAACCTGCCGATGATGATGCCGTCGATAACGGCGCTTACCATCATGGTCAGCTGTGATATGATCATGACCAGCAGTATTCGTTTGAACATATTTGTAATGTTGTTCATAAAGCCATCTCCACGTTTAACCTCTAAATAACTGATTACATAAGAAGTTTAGCACAACCATGTCATCAAAATGTCAACAGATAAGGAATAAAATAAAAAAATTTAATGGAGTAAAGCTAATAATATAAATTAAGAGTGGCTTTTTTTGCAAAGTCTGGTTAAACCTTTGATTTTTAGTATATATTTGATATAATAGTTTGGGTGCCTCGGAGGCACTTCATCAACAGAAAAGGAGCTGATGCAATTGCAGATTACTGACAGAATAGATTACTGCACAGGTTGTGAAGCCTGCGTGGTAGGCTGTAAATTTCACTGTGTCAAGATGACGACGGACGAGCAGGGATTCAAGAGACCGGTAATAGACGAGAACGGATGTGACAGGTGCAACAACTGCCTGCTTTACTGCCCAGTGTATAATCCGGTAGAACTGCCAAAATTTGAAGACTATTACGACGGAGGCGATGCCTTCTATGAGAGAAACATGGCCGCCGTTTACCGCAGCACGATGAGAAGTCTAAAAAGCGGAACAACGACGGAATTCGTGGGGACCCTTTGCCAGATAGCGGCATTGAAGTCTCTTATGGGAGATAAGTTAAGCCACGATCTGAGGATCAAACCGCTTATGTGCGATCCGGATTCACCTAAAAGACCTGAGTGCGCTCAGTGTACATATTATCATTCAACGGAGAAGAAATGAAGACTAAGACAGAATTGAGAAACGAAATAAAGGAAAAAATCAAAAGACTTGACTTGGCATACTGTGAAAGCGCAAGCGAGCTAATATGCAGCCGGGTCATGGCACTGGAGGAGTATAAAAAGGCAAAAAACGTATTCTGCTTCGTTGGAACGAAAGGTGAACCTGATACCCGCACCATTATCAAAGATGCTCTGGAAAGCGGAAAGAGAGTAGGCACGCCGCTGTGCGTTGCAGATGGCATTATGGAAGTCTACGAGATCCACGGCTTCGACGATCTGAGACCAGGTGTGTTCGGTATTTTGGAACCAAAACCAGGCCTAAAACTCATGGAACCTGATGAGATCGAGTTTGCAGTGCTTCCGTGCGTTACATGTGATCATAATGGAAACAGGCTTGGTCACGGCAAGGGGTATTACGACAGATATCTGAAAAGAGCAGATTTCCCAACATGTATGGTCTGCCTGGAGAAACTTACCAGCAGCGAGATACCGATGAATCGGTTTGACAAAAAAGCAGATAGAGTGATCACCGATGCTGAATAATCTGGTCGTTTCAATTGAAGCGGTCCTGCCGCTTTTCATACTGATGTCAATTGGGCTGATCATTAAGAAAGCAAAGGTCCTGACACCGGAAGAAATAAAGCATTTCAACCACATGGTATTTCTGGTGTTTTTTCCGGAGATGATGTTTGCCAGCCTTTACGGAAAGAACATTGCAGATGCCATTAATGTGAAGCTTATCATCTTTGGCGTAGTAATGGTTTTCCTGATTTATTTTATTGGCATGGCGGTTGTTATGCCAATCGAAAAAACGCAGGAGAGCCGAGGGGCAATGATACAGGCAATCTACAGAAGCAATTTCGTAATTATGGGATTGCCTATTGCATCTAACATATGCGGAAGCAGCAATCTTGCTGTTACTGCGATGATGGTGGCTATTATTGTTCCACTCTATAACGTGCTTGCAGTGATCACATTGGAGGTGTTCCGCGGAGGCAAGCCTAAACTGTCGCATATACTTGTACAGCTGGCTAAGAATCCGCTGCTTATTGGCGCGGCATGCGGAATCATTGCTATCGTAACGGGACTGCAGCTGCCAAAGGTCATCGAAAATGTGGTCTTTGACATGTCTGACGTTGCCACTCCGCTGGCAGTCATAATCCTGGGCGCAAGCATCAGCAGACAGAGCATTGAGCGCTGCAGACGAGATCTGATCATCTGCGTTGTAGGAAGGCTTGGCGTTGCGCCGGCCATTGGTCTGACTCTGGCTGCTTTGTTAGGCTTTAGGGGTGTTGCATTTGTAACTTTGATTGCAATATTTGCATCGCCTACGGCGGTGTCGTCGTTCACTATGGCGGAAAGCATGGACAGCGACGGAGAACTTGCGGGTAACTGCGTGGTTTTTTCCACTGCGTTGTCATGCTTCACTATGTTCATTTGGATCTTTATCTTTAAGACCCTGGGAATGTTCTGATAACGGCGGATGTCATGACGCACTGCCCCGGCTTATATGCCGGCGGTTCTGCGCGAGACGCCTGATAATATTAAATATAAAAATATAAGAAAGAGGAGAAAATAAAAATGAGTGATTGTAACCACGACTGCGGTTCATGCAGCGAAAACTGTTCAGACAGACAGGAAAATCCAGGGATACAGAAAGCCCCTATGAATAAGATGTCAAACGTAAAGAAGGTCATTGGAGTAGTAAGCGGCAAGGGCGGCGTTGGAAAATCGTCAGTGACTTCAATGCTTGCAGTAGCAGCCAGAAAGGCTGGCAAGAATGTTGCTATCCTTGACGCCGACATCACAGGGCCTTCAATTCCAAGAGCTTTCGGCATCAGGACCAAGGCTCAGGGCAACGAGGATATCATCCTGCCTGTAGAGACAAAGTCAGGAATCAAGGCAATGTCCGTGAACCTGCTGCTTGAGAACGATACTGATCCAGTCGTTTGGAGAGGTCCTGTTCTCAGCGGAGTTGTGACACAGTTCTGGAGCGACGTGCTCTGGGGGGACATAGATGTAATGTTTGTCGATATGCCGCCAGGAACAGGAGATGTAGCCCTGACTGTATATCAGAGCCTGCCTGTAGACGGTATCATCATCGTGACTTCACCGCAGGAGCTGGTAGGCATGATAGTTGAAAAAGCCGCTAACATGGCTAATATGATGAGCGTACCTGTTCTTGGACTGGTTGAGAATATGTCTTACTTCCAGTGTCCAGACTGCGGCAGCAGACATCAGATTTTTGGCGAAAGCCACATTGACGAGATTGCAGGAAAGTTTGGCATTGAAAAGGTCGCTAAGCTTCCAATAGACGGAGATATTGCTAAAGCCTGCGATGACGGTACAATAGAGGATTATTCAAGCGAGGAGATGGAAAAACTCTATGCTTCACTTTAAAGACGCACCTGCAAGAGTATGGCAGGTTGGAATGATGAACGGCCAGAAGCTGATGCGCTTCGGAATACCAGAACTGGTTGAAGGAAACGGATGTATCAGCCGACTGCCGGAAATCATCGATGAAGATGGTATCAGGAGAGTCATGATCGTCGCCGGCAAGACCGTGTCGCGTAATGGCATGCTTGACAAACTGACTGAGGGCTTGGACAGCAGGCACATATCCTGGGTGCTGTTCGACGGAGCTGATCCAGATCCGTCTATAGAAAACGTAGAGGACTGCTGCAGCACTTACCTTAAGGCGAAGTGCGAGGCTTTTGTTGCGGTTGGCGGCGGTTCTTCAATGGACTGTGCTAAGATCGCGGCGGCCAGAGCAGCCAACCCGAATAAATCAGTAGCACAGCTGGGCGGAGTCATGAAGGTCAGGAAAAGGCCGGACCCTATTTATGCTGTTCCAACGACGGCAGGCACAGGCTCGGAAACAACGGTTGCAGCAGTCGTAACGGACAAGTCGGCTCACCATAAGTACTCGGTAACGGATCCGAAAATACTGCCAAAGGCAGCAGTCCTGGACCCTGAGCTTACGCTGTCACTTCCGCCGGCAGCAACTGCCTGGACGGGAATGGATGCGCTGACCCATGCCGTTGAAGCATACACCAACAAATACGGCAGCAGTTTTGCTTACAATCAGGCAAAGAGGGCAGTTAAACTTATTTTTGAGAATATCAAAATAGCTTACGACGACGGCAGCGATGTTGAAGCTCGTGCAAACATGCTGAAAGCGTCATTTTATGCAGGCACTGCATTCACAAGGAACTGTGTCGGATATGTTCACGCTATCGGACATCCTTTAGGCGGAATGTACGGCATACCTCACGGCGAGGCAATGGCGGCAGTCATGCCGGTGGTGCTGAAGAGCTACGGCGATGCAGCAGTCAGAAGACTAGCGGAGCTTGGCACACTTGTCGGCATCAAAGGCAACAGCGAGAAGGCAGTTGCTCAGAAGTTCATTGCCCAGATAGAGGAGATGAACAGGTATTTCGGCATTCCGGAGAAGTTCGACTGCATCAAAAAATTCGACATCAAAACGATGGCGGACTTTGCAGTAACCGAAGCGAATCCTCTTTATCCCGTACCAAAAATATGGGACAAAAAAGATATCGAAGTCATATACTATGCTTTAGCCAGTGAGCTTTGATCGCATCGAAACTCTCGTCGCTGAGGCAGTGCTCAATATGGCACGAGTCCTCATAGGCGGTTTCGCTGTCGACACCCAGAGAAATCAGCAGGCTGGCAATAATGGTATGTTTTTCATAGGTCTTTTCAGCATTGGAAAGACCTTTTTCTGTGAGCTCAATATGGCCGTCATCATCGACAGTTATATGTCCGCTCTCGCGCAGTTTCTTCATTGCAACGCTGACTGTCGGCTTGGAATAGCCCATGTCAGATGCTATATCAATGGCTCTTACGGAGCCTTTTTCCTTTTTCAGAACATATATCCTTTCCAGATAGTCTTCTGCGGATTCATGTATTTTCATCAGCGTACCTCTTTCGTTATTTAAGTAAAAGTATACGGAATATTGCAGATAAAGTCAACATTATCAAATTTTTATCAAATAGGTGTTGACAAATGGGTTAGCCTATGCTAACTTATATATAGAAAGTTAGCGGAGACTAACCGAATGGCAAGGAGGCAGTCGAAATGAGAACGCTTAATCAGGCAAAACCAGGAGAAAAAATCGTTGTAGAGAGAATCAACGGAAGCGGTCCTGTAAAAAGAAGAATTATGGACATGGGCATAACCAGAGGCACGGAGGTAATGGTAAGAAAGTTCGCTCCTATGGGCGATCCGATGGAACTGAATCTCAGAGGTTATGAACTCAGTCTCAGAAAGAGTGACGCGGCAATCATCGAAGTAAGCTGATATTGATCGGCAGCTATGGTGGATGCCTTTTTTATGCAGCCGAGTTAGCCTAGACTAACTCAAAGACAGGCAGCAGATAATGAATAGATAAACCAATTTGAAAGGGGTAATATAATATATGGAATTGCGGATAGCCCTTGCGGGCAACCCTAACAGCGGAAAAACAACTTTGTTCAATAAACTGACCGGCAGCACCCAGTATGTGGGCAACTGGCCTGGAGTAACCGTGGAGAAAAAGGACGGAAGGCTTAAGTCGGATCGCAATGTGATCATTCAGGATCTGCCGGGCATCTATTCTCTTTCACCGTATACCAAGGAAGAGGTCGTTACCAGAAAGTATCTTTTGGACGAACGGCCTGACGTGATAATGAATATTGTTGATGCAACCAATATTGAAAGGAACCTTTACCTGACGACGCAGCTGATCGAACTGGGAATTCCAGTTGTTTTATGTCTGAACATGATGGACGTTGTCAGAAAAAACGGGGATGTGATCGATCTGGCTAAGCTGGGAAAAAGACTTGGATGCAGGGCTGTGGAAATCAGCGCGCTGAAAGGGGACGGCATAAGCGAGGCTGTGGAACTGGCAGTGGAGGCAGCAGGAGAGAAGGCTCCTGAGGCAGAGCAGCCCCATGTGTTCAAGGGAAGCGTTGAATACGCTTTGGCTCATATTGAAGAATCTATTGCACCCTATACAGACCCAAGACTGATCAGATGGTTTGCCATCAAAGCTTTTGAAAGAGATCAGAGGGCAATAACTGAACTGGGACTTGACAGTGAACTGATCGCCCACATCAGCCAGCATACGGCTGACTGTGAACGTGAGATGGACGATGAAGCAGAAAGCATAATAACCGACCAGCGGTACAGATACATAACGGAAGTAGTGCATGAGACAGTGACCAAAAAACCTCTTAAAAACGGCATGACATTCAGCGACAGAGTCGACAGGGTAGTGACGGATAAGTATCTGGCGCTGCCGATTTTTGCCGGCATTATGTTTCTAGTGTACTATATTTCTGTGACGACAGCAGGCGGATTCCTGACCGATTTTATGAATGATACGCTTTTCGGAGCGTGGATAATGCCAGCCGCGGCATCGCTGCTGACATCATTGGGAGCGTCAGACTGGCTGGTATCTTTGATCGTTGACGGCGTGATCGGCGGAATTTCTGCACCGCTGGGATTCATACCGCAGATGGCAATATTGTTTTTCTTCCTTTCATTTCTGGAAGACTGCGGATATATGTCGAGGGTGGCGTTCATCATGGACCGGGCTTTTCGAAAGCTGGGGCTTTCCGGCAAGAGTTTCATACCGCTGCTGATATCATCAGGCTGCGGGGTGCCTGGCATCATGGCAGCAAGAACTATTGAAAACGAAAATAACAGAAGGATGACGATGATCACAACGACGATGATACCTTGCGGCGCCAAGCTGCCGGTGATTGCGCTGATATCCGGAAGCATCATGGGAGGAGCCTGGTGGATGGCGCCGTCCATGTACTTCATGGGCATAGCAGCGGTCGTGACTTCATGTCTGATCCTGAAGAAGTTCAGAAGGTTTTCATCTCAGGATACGCCTTTCGTCATGGAACTTCCGGATTATCATCTGCCGGCGGCAAAGAGCATGATGATACATGTCTGGGACAGGGTCAAAGGCTTTCTGATCAAGGCAGGAACGGTTCTCTTCCTCTGCTGCGTGATTATGTGGTTTCTGGGGAACTTCGGATTCAGCGGCGGATCCTTCGGTATGACTGAGGCGGATTCAAGTCTTTTGGCAGCAATCGGAGGCGTGATCGCACCTATATTTGCACCTCTGGGATTTGGCAGCTGGCAGCTGGTGGCTTCCTCGATTTCGGGATTTGCAGCCAAGGAAAGCATAGTGTCGACTATGAGCGTGCTGGCCGGACCGGACAACATGATAGGATTGTTTGCCGGCAGTGCGGCGGCAATGGCTTTCCTGATATTCAACCTTCTCGATTCGCCGTGTCTGGCAGCCATATCAACGCTGGCTAGAGAAATGAACGACAGACGCTGGACGGCCTTTGCACTGGCATATCAGAACACATTTGCCTATGCGGTAGCTTTGATGGTCTATCAGTTTGGCGGTCTTGTGACCGGCACTGTAGAACCTGGAGCTGGAACGATTGCCGCGGCAGCGGTTTTGATGATCATGATATGGCTGATCGTGAGAAAGTCTGCCGGAAACGATGATATGAAAGGAGCAGCATATGAACTTCATAACTGATAACATTGCAAATATAGTGATCGTCGGGGTCATCGCCCTGCTGGCAGCAATGGCTGTCAGAAAGATGATCAAGGACAAAAAGAACCACAAAAGCTGCTGCTCATGCGGCGGATGTGACGGCTGCAGCGGCTGCAGCGGCTGCTCGATGGCGGGTAACTGCCACGGCGACAAGGCAGGAAAATGAGAGGTGAAAGCCTGCATTGCCTTGATGCATGGATGGCAGACGCTGCATGAACTGATGCGTAACTGCATTAAAATATTTGCAAATTCATCAGATGTTTGATAGAATGTATCTAAATTTCAAATTTTGGGAGAGAAGATGCTTACTGTTTTTGTAAAAGTGCTCGTGATATTCAGCATGGTGGCCATAGGCTTCATTGCGAATAAGGCAGGCATACTGCCGATCGAGTCTAATAAATATCTGGTGAATCTGCTATTGGAAATAACGACGCCGTGTATGATCTTAGGATCCATGGCTTCAAACAAACTTACGCCAGAAACACTGCATTCAACTATTGAAGTTGCGGTTGGGTCTCTGGCGTTTTTCATGTTTGCCTGGGCAGTCGGCCTGCTGATCGTAAAGCTTATGCGATACGAACCTAAGGAAGATCGGGGAATCATGATCGTTATTATCACGGGAATAAATGCCGGGTTCATGGGCTTCCCGGTGACCAAGTCTATATTTGGGAACAAATATCTGTTCCTCATGGTCATCGTTAACTGCATGCTCACATTCTACCTGTATTTCCTTTCTGTTCTGCAGATGAACTATGGCCATAAGAAAAAAGAAAGTTTTAAAGAAATACTTAAACCTTTATTTAACATGTGCATGCTGGCTTCGGTGCTTGGGCTGATTGTATTTGGCGCGGGCATAGCACTGCCGGCACCTCTGCTGGATTTCCTCAATACTATTGGTGATTCAACGATACCGATCTCAATGTTCGTGGTTGGGATCCAGCTGGGCAACTGTGAACTGAAGAAGACCATAAGAAATGGAAAACTGCTGGCGGCGTCGGTATCGAACGTGCTGATCATACCGGCGGCTACGTGGCTGGCGGTGAACTGGCTGCCGATAACCACTGATGCAAAACTGACACTTGTATTTGCAGCGTCGTTTCCCTGTGCTGTGGCAACGGTGGCTGTGGCGACGAGAGAGGGCAGAAATGCAAATCTTATGGCGGAAGGTGTTGCCTTGACGACGCTTTTGTCAATGGTGACGCTGCCGCTGGCGGCTTTGATACTGATGGCTGTTTATCTGTAGGGCGATGGCTACGGGCGTTGAAAACCCATGGCATTGAAGAAATGATTTGGAGGAGAATGACATATGAGTACGGCAAATGATCTGAATTTTAGCAGTCAGGTGAACCGCGATCTAAGCGGATTCGCAGTAGTTGACGGTGATGGAATCGTTGTTGAGGCCAATGAGGCATTTCGCGATCTATGCAGGTCAAATATTGGAGGCGAACTGATCGGCAAGAAGATCAGCATGCTTATACCGGGGCTGAATAAAAATAATCTCATCACCTACGGCGTGTTTAATGTTGCCATTGGCGAAAAACAGTATTATGTTATACCGTCGGGACTTTGCGGTCAGTGCACAGACAAGTTCAGCAAGTGCACGGGGCTGTTTTTTGTCAATGCCAAGCTGAATCACGAACTTATGAACAGACTGGACTATGAGAGAACGCTGTCATCGGAACTCACTGAGATATTGGAAGGTTCATTTGACGGGATACTGGTGACGGATAAGGATGGAAAGATACTGTTCGTCAACAGTTCATATGAGCGTGTTGCAGAGATAAAGAAGAGCGACATGGAGGGAAAGTCCATGAAGGACCTTATCAATCCTGTCTGGATGCCGAATTCGGTAGCTTATATAGTTGCTGAGCAGAAAACAACTGTTTCTAAGCGGCAGGTCGTTAAATCAGGAAGGCACATCATGGTAACCGGAAGGCCGATTTTTGACGACGACGGCGAGATAAAGATGATCATAATCAATGCCAGAGACATAACTGAGATATATGACCTTTCTGAAGAATTGCAGAAATCTAAGTCTACGGAGAAACTGTACATGGAGAGGCTGTCTGAGTTTTCGGATATGAGCAAGGATATTTCCCCGATTGTTGCTGTCAGCAAGGAAATGAAAAAGGCCTTGAGTCTGGCTGAAAAGGTGGCTAATTTCCAGGCGACGGTTCTGATACTTGGAGAATCCGGAGTAGGCAAGGAAGAGATCGCCAAGTTCATCCATAAGAACAGCATGAGGAAGGACAAGCCTTTTGTGACAATAAACTGCGGAGCTATCCCAGACAATCTGCTAGAATCAGAGTTGTTTGGCTATGAGAAGGGTGCTTTTACAGGGGCGATGCAGTCAGGAAAGGAAGGATTGCTGGAAGTGGCAGAAGGAGGAACGGTTTTTCTTGATGAGATCGGTGAAACGCCGCTGGATTTTCAGGTAAAGCTGCTCAGGTTCCTGGAGACCAAGGAGGTCCGCCGGGTTGGATCGACCAAGGCAAGAAATATAGATGTCAGAGTACTGGCGGCGACCAATAGGGATCTGATGGAGATGATCGACGAAGGAACATTCCGTGAAGATCTTTACTATAGACTAAACGTGGTGCAGATAACGGTGCCGTCGCTAAAGGTTAGAAAAGACGACATCATGCCGCTGGCTTCGTTTTTCCTGCAGAAGTACAACAAGAAATACGGTCAGGAAAAGCTTCTGACTTTTGAAATCGTTGAGGAACTGGAAAAGCATGAATGGGTCGGTAATGTCAGGGAACTGAAGAATGTCATAGAGAACATGGTGATAGTAAGCAATAATGAGTATCTTCAGATCGATGATCTGCCGTGGGCTGTAACAAAACGACCTTCAGCGGCTTCAGGCGGAAGCATGATTGAGGTCGCAGCGGCATCGGGCATGACGCTTACCGAAGCTTCGGAAGAAGTGGAGAGGATGATGATCACCAATGCCTTGGAGACATGTTCTTCCACTAGAGAACTGGCGGCCAAACTGGGCGTGAATCAGTCGACGATCGTCAGAAAGATGCAGAAATACGGCATCAGACAATGATTACACTTATGCATCATGATGCATGAGCGATGCGCAACTGCATCTGCATAATTGAAAACTGAAAGAAAAGCGGTTTTGCAACCGCTTTTTATTTTTTTGCATAAAACCGCATTTTTCAAGGGATACCGGCGTAATCCTCTTTTTTTCTGTCAAGTATACATTTTGGCACGATACTTGTGTTAATAGAATGCAGTTATGGATTGTCAAGAATTCGTGCAGATAATAATAAGTATATTTAGAACGGAGGAGAAAAATGGATTTTACTTATTCAAGAGAACAGCAGATGGTGAAAAAGATGCTGAAAGAATTTGCAGAAACCGAAATCGAACCGATTTCAGCCGAAATAGATGAAAAGGCTGAATATCCTTACGAGACGGTGGCAAAGCTCGGCGAACTTGGAGTTATGGGAATGCCGTTCCCGGAAGAGTATGGTGGAGCTGGAACTGACTACCTGACATATATCATGGCAGTGGAAGAGATATCCAAGGTAGACGCTTCCCACGGAGTAATTGTACAGACTCATAATGCACTGTGCTGCTGGCCTATTTTTACATATGGTACTGAGGAGCAGAAACGCAAGTTCCTGCCGGACCTTCTGTCAGGCAAGAAACTTGGAGCCTTCGGCCTCACTGAACCGAACGCTGGCACAGATGCAGCTGGTACGCAGACTAAGGCAACTGACGCTGGTGACCACTGGATCATCAACGGAAGCAAGATATTTATTTCAGGCGGCGGCATTGCTGATGTTTACGTTATCTTTGCCATGACTGACAAGAGCAAGGGAACAAGAGGAATAAGCGCCTTCATTATTGAGAAAGGCACTCCTGGATTTACAGCACCAAAACATGAAAACAAGATGGGAATAAGAGGTTCGATCGCGGCAGAGCTTGTGTTTGAAGACTGCTGCATACCGAAAGAGAACCTGCTTGGTGAGCAGGGCAAGGGCTTCAAGATCGCTATGAGTGCACTCAATGTTGGAAGACTTGGAATTGCAGCTCAGGCGCTGGGAATCGCTCAGGGAGCTTTTGATAAGACAGTTGCCTATATGAAGCAGAGAAAACAGTTCGGAAAATCATTGGACAAGTTCCAGGGTCCGGCATTTGAAATGGCTGAAATGAAGACCAGAATCGATGGCTCAAGATATCTTTTATATGATGCTGCCAACAGAAGAGACAGAGGAGATGAGAATCCGGCTGCAGCTGCAGAAGCTAAGCTGGCATGCTCAGAGACGGCAATGTACGTTACAACCAAGGCAGTTCAGTTCCATGGCGGTTATGGCTACATCAAGGATTACCCAGTAGAGAGAATGTTCAGAGACGCCAAGATCACCGAGATTTACGAAGGTACGTCTGAGGTAATGAAGATGGTCATGGATGGGGATATCTTTAAATAATCGGGAGGTATGTGAAAATGAAATTAGTAGTATGCGTAAAGCAGGTTCCAAATACAAATGTTATTCAGATCAATCCGGAGACAGGCACTCTGATAAGAGAAGGCGTTCCATCGATACTCAATCCGGATGACGCCAATGCTCTGGAGGAAGCACTGAAGGTAAAAGATGCGAATCCCGGGTCGATCGTTACAGTAATAACAATGGGTCCTCCACAGGCTAAAGAAATGTTGCAAGAATGCATAGCCATGGGGGCCGATGATGCAATTCTGCTTTCAGACAGAGCCCTCGGCGGTTCTGATACCTGGGCAACATCCAATGCAGTGGCCGCAGGAATTAGAAAAATAGGCGATT
>Ga0183101_1000088_pt2 | contig 12715 bp, 13 predicted proteins | sample Biomet3_FD_127790 | JGI IMG/M metagenome (GOLD analysis project Ga0183101, IMG submission 127790) | Microbial communities from bioreactor (seeded with sewage sludge) at LBNL, California, USA - Biofuel metagenome 3 | ecosystem: Engineered > Bioreactor > Anaerobic > Unclassified ... | reverse complement strand
CAATGCCGGCCACAACTTCCATATGATATAGCGCAGTTGGTGTATCAATGATGATTGTCTTATGACCATCATAGTAGGATTGATCAGCATAGTTATTTAAAGCGGTGAACATTCTGCCTTCCCCATTCTTCATATAATGGGCATACATGACCGTATTCTTATCCTTAAAGTCATGGCTGTTATTACAGTCTACGAAGACACATCCTGCATAGTTCTCCGTGCCATCAAACAAGTGATTTAAATAGTATGAGTTATCGGTGGCGTACGTGACTGGATAGTCGATTACACTGTCCGGTAAGGTGATCCAGGCCGCCGCATCCGGGTTCTGTGTCTTCAGATAGTCCCAGTCAATACTGCTCTTCGAGACTGTATCTGCCGTATTATTCGTCTTTTTCGCTTCGGTCTGAAGTGTTTCATACTTCTGGTCTGCCTGCTGGTAGCCAATCAGGCCGGAGACCAGCTTATATCCAGAAAAAGCCGCTACGATCAGAGCTGCAACCAAAATGATATCTAAAGCGATTTTTCCCTTTTTATTCAGCACTTTTTTTGTTGTTTTAGGCTTTTCTGACATATGACCCTCGCTATTCTATCTATTTTACATTTCTGAACAAACTGTTGCAACAAAACCCCAAAAGGATGCCATAATATTCCTATGGTAGGAATTGATATTGTACAGATCAGCCGAGTCAAACTCGAAGAATCTTTTATCAAGTATATCCTGACTCCTGACGAAGAAGAGGAGCTTTCCTCGCGGCCAACCGACAACTCCAAGAAAGAGTACATTGCCGGCAGATTTGCTGTGAAGGAAGCCATCTTTAAAGCAACTCAGGACCAGACATACTTGAACTACTGCTGCTTGAACGGGAAGAACGGGAAACCGTATATAAAAAACCATCCGGAGATTGACGTGTCAATCGCCCATGATGGCGGTATCGCTACTGCAATTGTTTTTATGAAATAACCGAAATCTTCAAACTCAATCTTTCTTAGTTCAAATTATAATGCTTCTTAATTTGTTTCATTATAGCGGCAAAAACAGCACAGAAAACTGTTAACGTAATAAATCGAGTGAATTTACTATTGATTGTCACTTTTGAGACAATCAAGATGAAAGGCGCATGAATTAAATATATATCCGCAGAAAGCTTTCCTAAACTACAAAAAACTTTTTGAATCGTCGGTGCCATGTCATATAACAATAACGATAAAGCAATTACAGATGTGGATAAAAACGGGTCAACAATTAAGCACCATTTCGCTCTAGCAACAAATATTAAGCAGAAAGACATCACAATAGCCAATGTCATTTTTGCCTTCTTTTCTCGTATGCGCTCCATCACTTGTTCAAATGCATTATAGTATGCAAATATCATACCAATCACAAATGAAAAAAGATAAAAAAGTTCACGATCAGTATGCCATGACCATCCTTGATTCCATTGATATATCATCCAAGGGGCATATGTGACGATGCATAATACAATTGCTGGAATCTTTCCTTTTTTTATAATCCATAATAGCAATGGAAATATAAGATAAAAACAAAATGTTGCTTCAATAAACCACCACTGTCCGCAAAGCGTAGGGGTCTGTATGATTAAATTTGCTAAACCTGCAATATCTTTAACAAAAAACCAAATTGCGCTCCATCCATTTCCATATACGCCTTGAAAAGTATAACCCTGTATAAAATATAGAAAAGTACAGAAGATATATGCAATTAAGAAAGTTTTCCAAAGATTCCATATATGTTTTAAAGAAAAAGTAAAAATGGAATGATTAGGTTGGCCATTATACAGATTTTTCTTTTGAAGCCAACTTTTTGTTATTCCATAACCGCTCAAAATTGTAAACAAACTCACACAAATTTTACATGTTGCTCCCAATATTTGAGAAACATTATCGATGGAAAAAGCAATAGGGATACTTGGGTCCGAACCAACAATATGGTGTAGTAAAAGACAGAGTATTGCAATACCCTTCACGTACAACGTATGATTCTTATCGAACGATGTATTTGCCACAAGCATTTCCTTTCAACGTAATGAGTAAGTCAATTCTATTCACCGTAACAAATGATTATTTCTTCAATATTCATCATTTAGTATTAAATAACTCATTATCTGAATATACATAAATATAATAATCTGCATCTGTAAGTGCAAATTCTTTTACAAGTTTTGTCTTTAAATTGTGTGACATTGGTGAATTCTCATAAATTGGTTTTTCCACTGATGTAACCATCACAAACGTTTCACTATTATAATTTGCTGTTGAATAATAATCATTACTGTTTAGCCAATACATTGGCTTAATTCCCGATTCATCCATAACTACTGCGGAGATTTGTAAATCAAAATCAGATTGAAGTGTATACTTATACGAATTCCAGTAAGAAGCATACCCATGCGTTAAGCCGCGTTCTTCTAATTGATTAATAACAGAATATGTTCTTGCAAGCTGTGCCTGCCAATTAACAGTATCTGCATAAGCTTTATAACCATCTATAAATAAGAAGCCTGTGAACGCTAAGCAAAAGAATATTTTTGCAGTACCGGTCTTGTCGCCAGAAATTTGATGTACAATATAATTTGCCGAAATAAGCAATAGGCACATCACCGATGTAAGTGTGTACCTTGCTTCCGTTTTTCCAAGAAGCACAATTGTCAAAAACATAATGAAATTATGCGCAGTGCAAAAAACGAAACTGAATTTTGTTACCGTATCCGACTCTTTAAACTTCTTTGCCTGAAGTATTGGACAAATAAAGCACATTACAAGACAGACTGTCATTCCAACTAAGTTTGCTAATCCATCACCAGAAATAACACCTGCAGATCCAACATAACCAAATATATTAAAAATATTGTATACATAAAGACGAATATTGTAGAATATTTCTCCCACAGATGCAGCAAATATTAAAGCATTATTATCTGTCTGAATAATAATCAGATGTTTTGATAAGTAATAGTAAATTCCAACACCAATAATCGTTCCAATCAAAACGATGGTTTCTCGTTGAACAATCTTTTTGCACTTTTCTCTGATTGAAAGACATATCGTATCTTCCGAAACAAACCAATACCAAAACATAATCAAAATCATTAAAGGCAAAACAATTTCACCGATATTTCTAATGCCATTTACGCATACAGCGGCAACAAAGATAATTAACCAAATGAATTTTTTTGAAAATCGTTCTTTTGTTTTGACCAATTCATATCCGGTAATGATTGCTAACATTATAAATATAAATGCGCATACATACCCGCATGACCAAAGAATCATCGAAAACATTCCTCTTAGTCCAATAAAGAATACAGGTACCAACAAAGCCCACATATTATTCTTCATAGTGTGTCGGCTATAATATAAACATACTCCAGCTGTTATAAGTAACAAAATAACGGACTGAATACATCTGGCAACACTTTGATTATGTATTGTATTTGTCAAAAATAAATCTATTAAATTTTCAGAAATAAACCATATATCACCATTAACATAATTCCAATTGTTCGGAAATAAACTATGTGTTTTAATCTGTTCTCTCGCAAGTAAAGTTGCAGTTGCCGTATCCGAATCGATTTCCACTTGTCCAATCGTCATTATATTATAAAACGCAAAAACCATGCTCAAAAGAGCAAGGCATGTAAAGAAAACACTCACTTTTGATACATCTTTATGCTTTATTGAGTAAACGATACATCCCCCAATAATTGCTAATAACATAATTAGCAATAGCAGAACAGCTTTGTTCATCAAAAATTACCCCCAAATAGCATACACAATGATACCACAAACCATCAATATCAAGGCTATCACTTTCTTGGTATTGATTTTCTCTTTAAAAATTGTAATACCGAAAATAGTTACGTATATATAACTGGTAGATTCTAATATCGGTCCGATTGATAGTGGAAGAACCTTATATGCATAAACTGATAACAAGGTAGCAATGACAAATATTGAATACGCTGTAATAACAGGAAAATTTAAGTATTCTTTAATAAACGATGAATACTTTTTTTGCGACGCCTTTTTTAAAAAAACTTGTGATACAGAGCTTATGAAAACGCCGAACAGTGAAATGCATGCATACATAATATTAAAACTGTTCATTATTTTCACCTTCAGTTTTCTTACTAATTTCAGTCTTCTGTGACGAATCCGCAAAAGAGTATAAAACAACGCCACAAATGACTAATACAGCTCCTATGATTTTTCCCAGAGTAACTGGTTCCTGAAAAAAAAGGACTCCCCAAATAATTCCCCAGATAACAGTCACAGATTTATTTGCAAAAGCTGATGTTAAATCCATTCTTTTAATAATTTGCTGCCATCCAATTGCATAGATAAAAAGAATCAAAATCATTCCACCATAATACAAGCAAAAAGATAGGCTGAGAAAAGGTTGCTTTCCTGCCATTTTTGAACATATACTGCTCATAGAATAAATCATTAGCAGTATATGTAATAAGAAAATTGTTTTTATATTATTTTTCATTCCTTTTCTCTTATCTTTATTTCGGCAAATATCTTTCTAAGTCTGTAATTGACAATGCCCTGAATATATAACTTCCTAATCTAGTAGAGCTATCTGAAACTTCTGTGTTTGTTATCTTTCCTATATTTTCATAAGTAATATAATCTTGGTGTTCTCTTTTCAAAGTATTAAACGCATCTAAATCCGATTGAGACAGAATAAAACGGGTAGCTGCAGCGCCCATCTGTCTTCCATCGTATGTTTCAGGTTTATTACCTAACGCGACTTCAATAACCGCCTTTACAAAGTCATAACCAGTTGATAGTTGAACTAGATCAGAGCCAATAAAATCCCCACCCATTCTTCCACCAATTTCAATAATCTTTATGTTACCTTGTTGATCAATTTTCACTTCGGAATGAGATGCACCGTATTTTATCTGTAATGAATTGAGTGCATGAAAAACAATTCTTTTGATATTATCTGCACTTTTTCTACTGATTGGTGCGGGTTCAACATGCCCTGTTTCAATAAAATGAGGGGCACCTGTCGTATATTTTTTTGTAATTGCGAGAAGTTGATGATTTCCCTCATATGAGATGCATTCTACACTGTATTCTTGACCATTAGCAAACTCCTCAACCAAGGCTTCTTTTTCAAAACTTTGTGATAGAGCAGATCCAATAGCTTCTTCAAGCTGACTTTCGTCATTAATTTTTGTTATACCCCGGCTACCTGAACGGTCAGTCGGTTTCACTATTAATGGATATGAAATATTCAGCGAATCTTTTAGCCTCACGAAATCTGACATCAGCCAGCTTCTCGGAGATGGATCCATATTTTCCATGAATTTCGTACGCATAGCATGTTTATTTGTGGCAATGTGAGTCGATTCTAGCGAATTGCAGGTCAGTCCCATTGCGTTACCTACATAATTCACAGTAACGCTTGCCAAATCAGATGCAATACTGCAAATACCATCAACACCTATATTTTTACATTGTTGTAAAATTTCATCTTTTTCAATTATACTAATAGGATAGAAGAAATCAGCAGTTTTTTCACCGATATCACCGCATTTCCATGCGAAAACATGTGTTTCTAACCCCATACATTTAGCTTTTTCTATCAGTGGTTCTTGTAAATAGGACGCGCCAATGATTGCCAATTTTTTTTTACTCATTTTTTTTGCCCGCTTCTATTAGTAGATTCCAACGCCCTGATTCTAATTCCTTTTTATAGTCGATCATCATATCAACATAATTTGTATATTTAGGAACAAATCCAAAATCTTTCTTTGCTTTTTCCATGCTATACAAGAACGAGGGAGTATTATTCCTTTTCTCTGGGCGATAAACAATCTCACTTTTCTTATTGCCGCCGAAGACCTGAATAACGGCTTTCGCCTGATCTTCTAAATCCAATTGTGTTCCACTGGTCATGTTGTATAGCCCATATGTATTATCGCTTGCAAGCGCCTTTACATATGCAGTTGCAACATCTTTAACATATACGATATCTCTTTTAATATGTGGATCTCCCCAAAGCTCAATTGGTTTTCCTTCAATGGCATTGTCAATAAATGTAGCAATTCCTGATTTGTATGGTTTCCCATTCACATAAATCGTTCCATGCGGCCCTACACCGTAGACAGGAGGAAATCTAAACCAAGCACATCGCATGCCATGCTGCTGATTATAATATTCCATCACATCATTACAAGCATTCTTACTGATAACGTATACCGCATGATCACCCGTGTATTTAAAATTCCTTGGTTCTTCTTCCTTAATAGGATATCCTTTCCCCCACGCACCCGATACATCACTATAGCTACAGTTGCCAATCACTTTTTTAATATTATTTTTTCTACAGTATTCTAATACATTAATTGATCCTATTACATTCACACTAAAATAGTCTGCTGCATTTTCGTCTTTATCCAAATCTGTTGACGCATTTGCTGGTAATAATCCTGCAAGAAGAATGACACCTTCTACATTATCTGTTGGCAGTTTTTTAAAATCTTCCTTATTACATATATCTAACGAAATAAAATCAGCACCGAAATCGTGAAGCTTTTTTCCAAGTGTAATATTACGGCCTGTAGCCACAACTTTTTTTCCTGCCTTTAAAAAAGCCAGCGTTGTATACATGCCAATGAATCCTGTTGCACCGATAATGATTACCATTTAATTACCTCCGGTCATTCAATATTTCTTCAACTACATAAAGTGGTCTATTCTTCGTCTCATTAAATATATTTCCTACATAGATGCCTACAACACCAATTGCGCTTAAGATCAATCCGCCCATTAAAAAAATCGAAGCAATAACACTCGTCCATCCCACTTGTAAATCGTGGAATATTAAGTTTCGAATAATTAAATAGAGTATATAAATAAAAGCGAAAAATGCTATTGTAAAACCTGCTGTAATCGAAAATCTCAATGGCTTATTTGACTGTGATGTAATGATTTCTATAGCTAATTTCATCTTTTTCTTAAAGCTGTAAGATGATTTTCCTTCATAACGAGCATCCGCTGACATATCAATCGTTGTTTGTTTAAAACCCAGCCAGCGAATAAACATTGTGTACGCTCTATTTTGTTCTCTCATCGTGCAATATGCATTAATGACTTTCCGTTTTGAGATACTAAAATTACAGATAGAACTATCAAACGTTCCATCCGTGAAATAGTCATATACTTTATAAAACATACGAGAAAGAGCTTTCGTTATTACTGAATCTTTTCTGCCTTCTCTTCTGGCAAATACTACATCATATCCTTCTAATGCCTTTTTATATAATTCCGGAATAGACTCCGGACGATCTTGCAAATCGCAATCCATCACAACAACCCAATCTCCATCAGCCTTATCTAAGCCTGCTGTAATAGCTCGGATTTGTCCAAAATTCCGTGACAAGTTTATACCAATTACTTTCTGATCTTCTTTACATATTTTAATGATTTCTTCCCATGAGTTTTGCGGGCATGCGTCATTCACAAGAATTATTTCATAATCTTCAGTGATTTTAGATAGACTTTTACACAACCGACCGTGTAATTCTGGTAATGCCGCTTTGCATCCATATACTGGTATCACTACAGATATTTTATTCATGGTCAAGTGCCCTCTTAACGCTTACAATAGAAGTCTGTCACTGCATTCACGACACTATTCAAATCGTCTTTTGTTAAACCATAATACATTGGCAAGCGAACAAGTCGTTCACTTTCTTTAGTCGTATAGCGATCTTCTCCTCTAAATTCGCCCCAGATTTTCCCCGCAGGTGCAGTATGAAGAGGAATATAGTGGAACACTGCATTAACATCATTTTCTTTAAGATAACGTATCAGGTCCGTTCTTTCACTTAAATCGCGTGTTTTAATATAAAACATATGAGCATTATGTTTGCATTCAGCAGGTACGAATGGCAATTCAATTTTTCCCTGTTCAGCAAGTGGCGTTAAGTATGAATAATATTGTTTCCAACTTTCCATACGGTTTTCATAAATTGTATCAGCTTGTTCTAGCTGAGCCCAAAGATATGCCGCATTTAATTCACTTGGTAAATAAGAAGATCCTGGCTCAACCCAAGTATATTTATCAATCTGTCCTCTAAAAAACTTACTTCTGTTAGTACCTTTTTCTCGGATAATCTCAGCTCTTTCCGCATCTTCTGCATTTTTAATCAAAATTGCACCGCCTTCACCCATCGAATAATTCTTGGTTTCATGAAAACTATAGCATCCATAATCTCCAATCGTTCCAAGTGCATGACCTTTATACTCACTCATAACACCTTGAGCTGCGTCTTCTACCACTTTCAAGTCGTATTTTTTAGCAATCGCCATAATTTTATCCATTTCGCAGGAAACTCCAGCGTAATGAACCGGAACAATTGCCTTCGTCTTTTTAGATATTGCATTTTCTATACAGTTTTCATCAATGTTCATCGTATCTGGACGAATATCGACAAAAATAGCTTTTGCGCCGCGAAGCACAAAGGCATCTGCAGTAGAAACAAATGTATAAGAAGGCATGATAACTTCATCTCCTGGCTTAATATCGCATAAAAAAGCTGCCATTTCAGTTGCATGAGTGCAAGACGTTGTTAACAAAGCTTTCGATGTTCCCGTTTTGTCTTCAATCCATTTGTTACATTTCTTTGTAAACTGACCATCACCACAAATCTTTCTTGCGCTAATAGCCTCGTTTATATACTTCTGTTCAGTTCCCACATACGGTGGCACGTTAAAATTAATCATTTTTCCTCCCCAAATTGAATATAGAAAAAAGCTCTACTATATTCAATAATAAAACATTTATAAATCAAACAGTCTTCTCGTTTGAAGACTAATCGATACAAGTATAGATTTTACCATAAAATACCATTTTTTTAAATTTCTCTCCGATGTAAGGTACAAACAGTGTTTTGTTTCTCAAATTTAATAATAAGGGCCATCAAGTAGATAATTGATGGTCCAATTTAATTATTGATATTATCGTTTAATTATTAACACTCACAAATCAGTTCATTCTTCTTGTAATCTTGTGACCATGGCCAATAAAGCCTTGGCAGAATTGAAGTTTGCCGGGACAATCTCGGATGCTGGAATGGAGATATCATAGTTATCATTCAGCGTCGAAATGATCTGCAGGATATCGAAAGAATCCAGAATATGATCATCAATCAAAGTTTCGCAGTTCTCGAAATCAACATCTTCTTTAATATCTTGTAATAAACCAATTAACTCTTCCATGTCATATACCTCTTTTATACTGCCTATTTTACACCAACATTGGGTGTATTCAACACATGGGACTCGGTAAAGTCTCTTGCGACAACATAGTCCCCATACTCATTCCGCAGCAGTACCTTAGGCATCGTACGGCTCAGGAACAGGTAAATTCCTTCGGTAATGGAGTACGCACCAATGTTGTTGAAAACAAGTAAGTCGTTGATGGAAAGACCTTTTCCATCAAAAGCGCGGATTTCAATATCATTGGTCGAGCATAAGGAACCACAGATGCACCATTCCTTCTCTTCCATATCCTTGGTTGTCTTTATATGCTGCATGACTGGGGAATTCATTCCCATCATGGAGCCATAGTAATTAATGTGGTTGATGCCGCCATCTATAATACAGTAGTTCACACCTTCATTTTCCTTCAGGTCCATGACGGTTGAAATATACGTTCCACAATAGGTCGCATAGAATCTGCCCATTTCAATGGTCAGGTCCGCAACTTCACTGACCGAAGCCAGTTCTTCCTGAATATCTTTTAAAGGCTTTAAAGTATCAGTGAAATCATCTTTCTCAAACATGGATACACATAAGCCTGGACCATATTCCAGTTTCTCCAGCTTGATGCCATGTTCTGTTTCAATCTCATGATACAGGTCTTTTAACAGATCTAACTCTTTCAGCTGCTTAGTTGTCTTCTTACGCTGTGTTCCTGCAAAGTAATGGATTCCCTTGATCTCTGTATTTGGAAATTCTTCCAGATGATCTAAGACATAGAACAGATCACTCTTGGACATACCAAACTGAGAGCCAGCATTTAAGCGTGGCAATACAGGAACAATCTTATTCTCTTTCACTGCTTCCGCACTGATTTCATGCATGTGCTTTAAAGACTCTGCAGTAAAGATATCCACGCCATAAGTCATTGCTTCTTTAATATCCACTGGTGTCTTGTTCACACCCGAATATAAGATCTTGGATGGTGCAACATGGAGATTCTCACAGATGGCCAGTTCGCCAGGGGAACAGACTTCTAAATGATCCACGAGCTCTGCCATTGCAGGAATCAAGAATGGATTTGCCTTGATAGAATAACACAGATGATATTTTCCACCGGCAATCTTGCGCATTTCGGCAACACGTTGTTTTAAAGAGGCCAAGTCAAAAACATAACATGGTGTTCCATATTGTTCGGCAATCTCTTTTAATTCCTTCTCTTCCAGCATCACTTGATACCTCCGAGTTCTTTTAATTTATTACGGTCAATCTTGCCGTTCTTAGTCATTGGCATTTCATCCAGATTCATTAATTTATTCGGCAGCATGAATGGCGGCAGGACATCTCTTAACTCAGTTAAGAGTTCCTTCCCTTCCCGGTTGCCGGTATAGAATAACAGGATCCGTTTCTTGGTTTGATCATAGATGCAGCAGGCTCTGGTAATGCTCTTTCTTGCCTGTACTGCTGCTTCAATCTCACCCAATTCAATCCGGTGTCCTAAATGTTTGATCTGGAAGTCCTTCCGGGAGGTATAGACCAGATCACCGTTCTCTAAATACTTGCCTAAATCACCGGTACGATAGATCCGCTCATAGAAGTTGTGGTTCAGCGGATTCTGCATGAATGCCGCATTCGTCTTTTCATTGTCTTTATAATAGCCTAACGCAACACAGGTGCCGGATGCACAGATTTCGCCCTGCTTGCCTGGTTCCGTCACTAAATGATCTTCTTCATCTAATAAGAAGACTTTTTCATTCGAGAAAGATTTGCCAATTGGGATAATTTCATCCAAGGCATATTCCCGACTCTCTAAGACATGGTACGTGCAGTTGCAGGTGATCTCGGTTGGCCCATAGAGATTTACGTAAGTTGCCTTTGGCAATGCTGTTCTCCACTTATTCAGCTGCTTAATTGGCATAACCTCGCCACTGAACATAATCAGGCGTACATCTTCTGGAATCTTGTAGCCAAAGCCATTCATGATCGAGACAAAACACATTGCACTGACAGCCCAGATCAAAACCGTAATATGGTGATCACAGAGATAGTCCATTAACAATGTTGGATTCGAAAAATATTCACGCGGAATAATGACTACTTCCGCACCGGTATAAAGACCGGAGAAGATATCCTTGACCGAAACATCAAAATCAAACGGCGCCTGGTTGCCAATGACATCTTCCTTCTTGATGCCAAAGGTCTGATCCAGTGTTTCAATAAAATCAATGACACTCCGGTGGCATACGGTAACACCCTTCGGCGTACCCGTTGAACCAGAAGTAAAATTAACATACAAAGGATCCGTATCCAGTGCATTGGAACGGATTGGATCCAGGATCTCATGATGAATCTCTGTATTTGCGATAATATCTTCAATCTTATAGATTTCAATATTACGGTCTTCAAATAACTGTTTTGCCAGTTCATAGTTCGCTTCATCCGTTAACAGGATCTTGGACTCTAGTACATCTAGGATCTTATTTAAACGAACTTCTGGCTGCCGTGTATCTAATAAGGAATAGAAACCGCCAGCGTATACAGCACCAAACATACCGGCAATGGCAATGGTGCTCTTCTCTAAATAGAAAGACACAGGTTCATTCATGGATATCTTCGTTCCTAAAAACGAACCCACTTTCTGAGCATTGATGCCTAACTGCAAATATGTCAGTTCACTGGTAGGATCGGTAAAGGCCACCTTTTCCGGGTAGTTTCTCACGCTGTCTTCCAGCCACTGTAATACACTCTTCTTGTTCATAAAACCAGCTTTCCTTCTCAGAACCCAGCGTACATCATCGCTACCGCATCATAACCAGGTCCATATGCACCAAATAGTATAATCGAAAAGATCAATGCATACAAAATTCCCCAGCGGGCAGCCGTAGGCATACTTTCGAATTTTTCACGGATTGGGTACTTCTTTTCTTTCAATACACTCACAATAATCACAACAACTAACGCCAGGCCAACCGTGACAAAGTCCCATACATCCATACCTAAATATGGCAGTGTTGAGATCCAGCCCTTCGCATTAAAGTTCAAGAAGATATTTGTGAACATCTTCCAGCCCAGCGCAAATGTCGAAGCACGGAAGAACATTTCACCAATGATGACAATAATGAACAGTTTGATGAAACGGAATGTCTTGATGCCCCAGCCATTGATATCCCAATGTGACTTTGCGCAGGATGCCTCAAATGGCTTCTCCAGGAACATTTCAATGATCATGAACACAAAGTAATACAGACCATAGAATACATAGGTCCAATATGGTCCATGCCAGAAGCCGTTGGCTAACCAGACAAATAGTAACGCAATGGCTGGTCCTAAGTAACGGGCAAGCATCTTATGACCCTTCTTGGTCAAATGCTTGGTCATGTTCTGAATTGGCTTCGATAAAGAAACCGGATAGAAAATATAGTCGCGGAAGAAGGTTCCTAACGTGATATGCCAACGATGCCAGAAATCACCGGCA
>Ga0183101_1000057_pt10 | contig 12727 bp, 12 predicted proteins | sample Biomet3_FD_127790 | JGI IMG/M metagenome (GOLD analysis project Ga0183101, IMG submission 127790) | Microbial communities from bioreactor (seeded with sewage sludge) at LBNL, California, USA - Biofuel metagenome 3 | ecosystem: Engineered > Bioreactor > Anaerobic > Unclassified ... | reverse complement strand
TGCCCGGCAGGCAGGCCGCCAAAGGCGCGAATGGCCTTTGCCCGCACACCCAAGAGCGTGATCTCCAACATGCTGAAGCAACTGGTATTTTTGCCTGTGAGTGGGCATCTCATGCCGGGTGGCGCTTTGCGCGGCGGCGACGTAAGATCATATATAGGCGTTGAAAAGCGTATGACCAGCATTGTTCTTCAACTGCGGGAGGTCTTATGGAAACCAGTGCCAGAAATGTTTTTTGCGGTAAGGTAACAGCCGTTCATGCCGGCGCGGTGAATGACGAAGTGGAAGTGGCCGTGGCGGGGGGCCTCAGCATCGTTGCTTCGATTACCCAGGTGAGCACGCAGAAGCTGGGGCTCAAGCCGGGGGTGGAGGTTATGGCGCTGATCAAGGCCGGTTTTGTGCTGTTGGTTGAAGATGCGGAAAAATATCTGCTCTCAACGCGCAATCAGTTTGCCGGAACCATCGGCAAGGTCACCATTGGCGCCGTTAGCGCAGAGGTGATGGTGGATTTGCCGGGCGGCGCCTCCATCGCGTCGATCGTCACCGTGGGCAGCGTTGAAAAACTGGGCCTCAAGACGGGCAAAAATATAACCGCCGTGGCAAGGCCTCTCAGGTTATCCTTGCCGTGCCCAAAGAATAGCGTGGAATACCGGCGGCGGATTTGAAAGCCAGTGCCCGGCTGCTTTTGCCTGAAGCGGCCGGGCCATTTTTTGCGGCGTGCGGGGTGCAGGCGCAAGGGTTGTTCGCGCGGGAATAACGCGGGGTGAAGCGGGCGGCAATACAAAGAAAAATTTCAGAAAAATATGTGAAAAATTGCGCAGCTCCTTGACCTAAATATTCTTCCATTCTATGCTCACGGCAGCTTATGGAAGCCGTCTGGCCCAAAGGCTGAAGGCCCTACCGTAACCCTCTGTTTTTCCAGAATGCCGTTTGTTCCGGCTTGCGATATTCGGGGCTGTTGAAAAAAATGGCCCGGCTCCCGAATCTTGCAATTCAGGAGCCGGGGGAAGAGTGGAGTGAAGCGTCCGCGGGCCATGAACCCGCTTCAGGGCTTCGTGAGCAAAAACAGCGCTGGCGTCGTCAAACGTTGGCTGTCTGCGGTTTTCCAGCCTCCTCCTGCGGACCGAACTGTTCTGCCGCAGTCCGGTCCCTATTCAAGCCCCTCCGTTTCCGACGGGGGGCTTTTTCTTAGCACGCGCTCCGCCAAACGCCAAGCCCCGCACCATTTAGGGGCACTCTTTGATAAATATTTAACAATTCCGTGCCGCTGGTCGTGCTGGCGTTACGCAGCGCCCCAATCGCGCTTTTGAGGGGGGCCTTGAGCCACGGCGCGGGCCTGCGCCCTGTGCGCGGGGCGCGGGGCGCAGGGTTGCCCATATTGCGCCCGGCGGACACTGGGCGTATGATAAAGAGCGTTTGTGCGCAAACCTCAACCCTGCGGCGGAAGGCCGCTTTGTTATGACCATACATGAAATTCGCGCGCGCCTGGCGGCGGACAAAGCCACCGTGGGCACCTGGCTGCAACTTCCCTCGCCCGATGTGGCGGAACTGATGGCCCGCGCCGGTTACGACTGGGTTGCCGTGGACATGGAGCATGGCTCTTTTGGTCGCACCGGGCTGCCGGATATTTTTCGGGCCATCGAATGCGGCGGCGCGGCCCCCTTCGCGCGCCTTGGCGAAGCCAGCAAAACGCAGATCAAATCCGCTCTGGAAGCTGGGGCGCAGGGCCTCATTTTTCCCATGATCGAAAGCCGCCAGCAGCTCGACCGCGCCATAGACCTTTCCGTTTATCCCGGCCAGGACACGTGGCGCGCCGCCGGGGAAACCGCGCCCGAATATCGCGGCGTGGGCTTTTGCCGGGCCAATGTGTTTGGCAAAAAATTTGACGCATACCGCGCCGAACGCGCTCCGGAGCTGTTTTTGGTGGCGCAGATCGAACACATTCGCGCCGTCGAAGACCTGGATGCCATTCTGGCGCATCCGCGCCTGGACGCCATTATGGTTGGGCCTTATGACCTTTCCGGCTCCATGGGGCTTACCGGGCAGTTTGACCACCCGGACTTCAAGGCTGCCATGGCGCGCATTGCCGCCGCCTGCTCCAAGGCGGGCGCGCGTATGGGCCTGCACATCGTGCAGCCCGACCCTGCGGAACTGGCCCGGCAGATCGCCGCTGGCAGCCGCTTTATCGCCTACGGCATCGACTCGGTTTTTTTGTGGCAGGCGGCGGAACGCCCCAATCAGGGAGAATAACCAGTGAATATCACAGTGTTCGGCGGGTCTGGCTTTCTGGGCTCGCACATTTGCGACAAACTTTCGGAAGCGGGGCATGCCGTCACCATCGTCGATCTGCATCCCTCGCCTTGGCTGCGTGCTGATCAGACCATGATTACGGGCAATATTCTGGACGAAGAAAACGTGAATCGGGCTGTTGCCGGCGCGGACATGGTCTTTAACTACGCGGGCATAGCCGACATCGGCGAGGCCAATAACCGGCCTGTGGACACGGCCCGCATCAATGTGGTGGGCAACGTCATGGTGCTGGAGGCCTGCCGCAAGGCTAGCGTTAAGCGCTATGTTTTTGCCAGCTCGCTCTATGTCTACGGCAAATCCGGCGGATTTTACCGTTGCAGCAAGCAGTCGTGCGAAGTGTACATTGAAAATTATCAGGCCATGCACAACCTGCCGTACACCATCCTGCGTTACGGCTCGCTCTATGGCCCGCGGTCCGACCGCCGCAACGCCATCAACCGTTTCGTGTTCGAAGCGCTTTCCACCGGCTCCATCACCTATTACGGCGCGCCCACGGCCCTGCGGGAATACGTGCATGTGGACGATGCCTCCACAGCCACGCTGGCCGTGCTGGCCCCGGAATTTGAAAACCAGAACATCATCATCTCGGGCAACCAGCCCATGCGTGTGAGTGATCTGTTCAAGATGATCGGCGAAATGCTGGGCAAGGATCTGAACATCAATTATCAGAATGATCCCAACAGTGGGCACTATCAGGTCACGCCTTATGCCTTTATGCCCAAGGTGGGCCGCAAACTTGTGCCGCCGCTCACTGTGGATCTGGGGCAGGGCATCCTGCGTGTTATGGAAGAAGAACACAAGGAAATACACCCGGAACTGGAATCCGAAGGCGGATACCTCGTGCCCACCGACGATTAGGAAGGTTTGGGGCCAGCCGCGCCGCATTGGCGGCTTGTTGCGCCCCTGTTGATCCTGTTCCAGCAACCCTGGCGCGCCCTCGCGCGCGGACCACGGAACCCGGAAGTGTTTTCCTCCGGAATAAATTTTGAGGCCATAAGGAGCCGTCACATGAATATTATCGCCATCATCCCCGCGCGTATGGGGTCCAGCCGTTATCCCGGCAAGCCGCTCGCCCTCATCCACAACGTGCCCATGGTCGGGCACGTCGCCTTTCGCACGGCCATGAGCAAAACCCTCTCCGCCACCTATGTGGCCACCTGCGACGAAATCATCGAAAACTACTGCAAAGGGGTTGGCCTTGATTGCGTGATGACCGGCGACCATCACGTGCGTTGCTCCACGCGCACGGCGGAAGCCCTGCTGAAGATCGAGGCCGCCACCGGTAAAAAGGCCGACATCGTGGTGATGGTGCAGGGCGACGAGCCCATGGTGCGCCCCGAAATGATCGACGCCGCCGTCGCTCCCATGCTGACCGATCCTTCCATCAATGTGGTCAACCTCATGGCCGATATGGACACCCTTGAGGAATTTGAAGACCCCAACGAAGTTAAGGTTGTTGTGGACCGCTTTAATGATGCCCTCTATTTTTCGCGTGAACCCATTCCTTCGCGCAAAAAGGGCTCGGACAAAGTGCCCATGCGCAAGCAGGTTTGCATCATCCCCTTCCGCCGCGATTACCTGCTCCGTTTCAATGAAATGGACGAAAGCCCCCTGGAAATTTATGAGTCCGTGGATATGATGCGCATTCTGGAATACGGCGAAAAAGTGCGCATGGTGCCCACTGAAAGCCGCACCTGGAGCGTGGACACGCCCGAAGATCTGGCCCGTGTGGCCCGCTTGATGGAAGGCGACGACCTGATGAAGGAATACAGCAAATAAATGGCGGGCGACCTCCAGAATTCCGGCGCGCGGCCTGCCGCAACCCCCGGAGAGAGAGATGCCCAGGCTCCCGGAGCGGCGGACGCTCAGTCCGCCGGGCCGGGGGGCTCGGAATCCCCCGAATCCACCGGGTGCAACCGGCACGCGGCCCCCTGCTTGCGCAGCCGCATTGCGGCCGCCCTTGAAGAGCTTTGGGTGGCGGCATTCGCCTGGATTCCCACGCCCGTGGGCTTGGCGTTGCGGTTGTTCGCCTGGCGCTGGCTGTTCAAAAGCTGCGGCTCCGCACGGTTCGGCACGGGCCTGAGTTTGGCCGGGTGCCGAAACATGCGCTTGGGCAATGGCGTGCGCTTGGGCCGGGGCTGCTTTGTCACCGCCAACGAAGGCGAGCTTGTGCTTCACGACCGCGTGGCGCTTTCGCCCAACGTGCATGTGGGGGCGGATTCGGGACGCATCGAAATCGGGGCGGATACCGCCATTGGCCCCGGTACGGTTATCCGGGCCGCCAATCACCGCATCGACAGGCAGGACATGCCCATCATGCACCAGGGCCATGTGCCGGGCCTGATTATTATTGAAGAAGACGTGTGGATCGGGGCCAACTGCGTTATCACGCCCGATGTGCGTATCGGGCGTGGGGCCGTGGTGGGCGCCGGAGCCGTGGTCACGCGCAACGTGGCTCCGTTCAGCATCGTGGGCGGTGTTCCCGCAAAACTTATCGGCATGCGTAGTCAGGGCGGGCAGCCCCGCCTGATCTGATGCGCAGGCTTTTTTTCAAGGAATTTTATGTCTCTGCAATGCCTTGTTTTTGATTGCGATGGCGTCATTCTTGACAGCGTGCCCGTAAAAACGCGGGCGTTCAGCCGCCTTATGGAGCCGTTCGGCCCGGAGGCCAGGGACCGTTTTTTGCTGTACCACAAGGTACACGGCGGCGTGAGCCGTTTTAAAAAATTTGAATGGTTTTATGAAGAAGTGCTGGGTGAACAGCTCACGCCGCAAAAATCCGAGGAGCTGGGCAACCACTTTGCCGCATATGTTCTGGACGAATTGCGCCAGTGCCAGCTGATCCCCGGCATTCAGGAAACCCTGGACGCCTGGCGCGGCAAGCTGCCCATGTTCGTCTGCTCCGGCGCGCCCCAGGAAGAAGTGTGCGCCGTGCTGCGCGAGCGCGGCCTTGATGGGTATTTTGACGGCATCCACGGTTCCCCGCCCGCCAAAGCGGTGCTGCTCGGCAACATCGTGAAAGGCCAAAAGCTCGACCCCGCCGATGTGCTCATGGTCGGCGACGCCCCCACAGACCGTGACGCCGCCGAAACCGTGGGCACCCTCTTTTACGGCGTAGGCCCCGAACTGACCGGCGGCTCGTTTCCCTGGGGTGAGGATTTGAAGGGGTTAAGCGCTTGGATTGCGGCTCACGTCTAGGGACCACGAGCGTCTTTTGCCCTTCGGCATCGTCGCGTGCCCCCGCTTTTGCGGTCGAGTACCAAAGAGTACACTCCCGCACAGCGGCGTCACGCTTCTTGCCGAAGAACAAAATCCATCTCGTGGCGCTGCCCTTCGGAGCCGTTCGAGAGGGCGTCTTTTGCCCTTCGGCATCGTCGCGCGCCCCCGCTTTTGCTGTTGCGTGTCAAAGCCTGTGTTTCGGCTCGGTTTTGTTTTGACGGGCCGCCATCATTAACAGAACGGCCCGTGTCTTGCCACGGGATGTTCGCACGTACATCTATGAAAAAAATCCTCCCTATTCTGCTTGCCGTGCTTGTGTTGCTGGCCGCCTGCCAGCAGTCGGACAAAAAAGAAGAAAAAGCTTCTGAAAAGGCCGCCGCAGCTTCCCAGCAAAGCGGCGAACCGCAGCATTCCCCCGGCCTTTCAGCGAACGGCTCCAAAGATCAGGCCGGTAAGGCGGAAGGGCAGGCCGCTGCGGCTGACCAGCAAGCCGAGGAGAAGGCCGCCACGCCGCCGCCAAGCAAGGAAGAACTTGAAAGAGCGGACCGGCTGGTGGCGTTTTCCAACACCACATCCAACGCGCTGGCTTCTGGCCGGTATGCTCAGGCCGACGTTCTTATGGCCTACACCAAATATTATCTGGCGGAATGGCAGCTGGCAAAGCGGCCCGCTGCCGACCCGGAGCTTGACGACACGCTGGCCCGCCGCCTGGTGCCGCCCGCAGGCCTGCTGACGCCCGAGCAAACGCAGACGCTTGCCGCCAGCGTGAAGGCAATGGACAAGGCCTATGGCAGCATGCGGGCCGATTACCACTCGCTTGAAAAGTATGTGGCTGATGCCTCCATCCGTGACGACGGCGTCAAGGGCAAAAGCCTTGGGGCCGCTATCGCCAAGGCCTATGCCTCGTTTATTGAAGCGCGCGGAACCTACATGGACATTGTGAACGCCGAGGCCACCCCGGCGGAAGAAATGCTGCTGCGCGACCATCCCCTGAAGCGCCAGATTCTGGCGGCGGGGCGCATCTTTTCCGTCTTTGTCAAAACGGCGGAATTGCTGACCCCCGACAATCCGGACCGGGCGGCCTTGCAGGCCCAACGGCAAAAACTTGCCGCGGCCCTGGCCGAGGGCAGCCGTCCTCCCTTCATGGCCGCGCCTGATCTGGAACGCCACTACCGCGCTTTTTTGCAGGCGGCAACAGTGTACGCGACCGGGTTCGACAAGGGGCTTGAAGAAGAATTCTATGCCTCGCTACGGCTGGAAATGAACAATGCCGCGCTGCAAGGTCGCGCCGCCTATAATGAATTTGTGCGCGCGGCCAATCAGGCGCGCTAGGTTGCGCGGCGTGACTTTCTGTCCGCAGTCAATCCGCTGACGCAGTGTAAGGGTTGTAATATAAGGCATTGAAATTATATAAATAAATTCAATTGGCAAAACTTTTGCATGCTGTATCTTGACGGGCACTACGGCCCGTAATCCATCTGATTTGGAGGTTCAGCATGTTTTTTTTGCTGGGAGGCCAGGAGAAAAAGAACCGCAAGGGAGAAAAAGTCGTCGGCATTTCCGACGCGAGCGCTCGTGTGCGCGAAATTTTTCTTGCCGGTCGTTTTCCTGTAGTAACGACGCATCAGGTGGAAGGGCGGCACATTGCCAAGGTTTTGGGCTTGGTGTGCTGCCGTGGATTCGACTCGGACGAAGCCTTTTTCGGCATGGCCGCGAGGGCCATGAACAAAGGCGCGCAGGCTATTGTGGGCTATAACGAAAATGTGGCCTTTCACCCGGACGGCAGCAAATATTTTTCCTGCTTCGGCACGGCCGTGATGTTCGAGTTTGATCCTGCCGATCCGGAAGCCCTGCCGCTCATGCTGCAACAGAAGTTCAAGGCGCAGGAACAGTCTGGCATCAGCGAAATTATTTAGCGGCCACTGCGCGGACGCGCTTTTTGCCCCGTAAGGTTGACGAAAAATACTTCAGGTTCTTTCACGCCCAAGCCTTGGGCCTGCCCAAATATTTTACCGCGAACAAAGCCCCTGTCCTAAAAAGGACGGGGGCTTTGACGTTGTAGGGGGCTGCCAGACCCGGCGGCTTGACGGGTGGCTGGCGGTGTTGCAACTCTGGCAGCGGGGATGCCTTGCGTGTGCCCGCTCCATTGCAACCCAGGCGCAATCCAGGCGGAGAGCGGCGCAACATGCGCGAAACTGGCGGGGGGCTGACGGGGGCTGCTGCTAGTCGTAGGCAACACTTGCCAGCGCCAGCCCTTGCGGCGGCGCTGTGACAGAGGGCACGGCCCTGCGGTCGCATGTTTCAAGCAAGGCGGGAATGCGGGCCGGGGTAATTTTTCCCTGGCCGCAGGCAACCAAAAGACCGGCCATGTTGCGCACCATCTGCTTGAGAAACCCGTCGGCCGTAACGTCAAGGCGCAGCAAGGGGGCATGGGGCGGATAAAACTCACAGGGCGGGCAGGCGTGCAACTCGGCCCGCAGCACGGTGCGCACGGTGCTTTCCACATCCGTGCCCACATTGCGCAAGGCGGCAAAGTCGTGCTGGCCCAGCAGATGCGGCAGGGCGGCTTGCGCAGCCTCAAGGTTCAGGGGGCCGCATTTCCACACAAAAGGCGTGAGGTGCGGCGGCATGAAGGCCAGCTCCTGCCAGAATTGATACACATACGTTTTGCGCTGTGCGTCCTTGCGTGCGTGAAAATCCGCTCTGGCCTGCCGCGCATCCAGAATGCGGATGTCGCGCGGCAACAGAGCGTTGAGGCTGCGCCGCCAGTCCATGGCCGCACGGGCATCGGGCACGTCGCAGTGAACCACCTGCCCATGGGCGTGAACGCCGGAATCAGTGCGGCCTGAGCCAAAGGCGCGGATGTCCTGCCCGGTCACGGTGTGCAGGGCCCGCTCCAGTTCCCCCTGAATCGTGGGGGGAGGGCACGGCTTTTGCTGTATCTGCCAGCCGCAGTAGTTGGTGCCCACATACGCCACCAGCAGTTTGAGGCGCATTATTCAGGAATCCTCATCCGGGTAATAAGTTCCGTAAGCTTGGCGGTTTTTGCGGGCTGCATGTAGGTGAGGATTTCCCCGGATTGTTTGGGCGACATGCCGGAAAGAATGCGTATGGCCACGCGCTCGTCCATACTTTCCAGGGCCTTTGCCGCAGCCTTGGGCTTCATCATGGCATAGGTGAGCACAAGACGGTGGATTTTTTCGTTTTCAATGCCCCTGGCTTCCCGAATCATGTCCTGCATGCGTTTTTCGGTGCTCTGAATGTCCTTGAGCCGTTGGTCCATCTGCTGGCGCAGAATAAGAATGTCTTGCTGCTGACGCGCCAGTTCCTGGGCTTTGGCGTTGGGGTCATTGGAATAGCTGTTGGGCGCGGGCTGCACCGAGGGCGTGGGCAGGCTTGAGCCTTGCCCCTGCGGCAGCGGGGGGACATAGCCGTTGTTGTTGCCCGCAGCGCCGCGCGGCGGCAAGGGAGCGCCGTCCGCGGATTGCCCGCGCGGAATATTGGCGGGGATGGGCGGTGCGCCGGGCACGGTGAGGGGCGCGCTTTGCGCCGCCGGGGTAAAGGGCGATTGTGATTCCGTGGGCGTTTGCGGCACGGGCATGTCCAGCGCCGCCGCGTGGGCAACCTGCACGCTGCCCAGGCCGGGAATGGGCAAACTGCTGAGGCCCAGCGCGTCCAGCCATTCCGATTCTGTGGCCCGGTGGGGCGCGGCGGAGGCAAGCAGGCTGCCCGAAGGGGCGGGCGTGCCCGGTTCCGCGCGCGGCGCGGGCAAAGGCCGAGGTTCTGGAAGATTGGGAGAAAAGGCTTGCGCCTCTGTGTGCGCTGTGGGCGATGCGGCGGTGGGCGCGTGCGAAGACGCCGGGGAAGCCGCCCCGGCAGGCGCGCCCGCGTGTATCAGCGGCGCGGGCAGGGCTGCGTCGGCAACGCCGCCAACGTGACTTGCGGGTTTGGTCTGGGCGGCCATGCGGGCGGCGGCGGAACCCTGCGGAGCGCGCGGTTCCGCCTGCAGAGCATCGTCCGCTTTGTTCAGGGCCGTGTCCAGCGCGGTGTCCAGAGCCGACCCCACGGCGGACAACGTGTCGTCAACGGCGCGGGCCACGTTGGACGCGGCCGCAGGGGCGCGCTGCGCTGTTTCGCGCCCGGTTGCTGCGCCGGTCGGCATGCCCGTTGTTTCGGCAATCGTCTGCGGCGATTTTTCGGCTGGTTGCGTTTGCGCTGTCTGCTGCTGCGCGGGCGCGCCGCCAAGCCAGGAGGGCATGGGCACATCCAGCAGCAGGAGGCCCAGAATGGTGAGCTTCATGAAGCAGAGCAGCGCCAGCCAGCGAAAAAGCTTAGAGAGCCGGAGCTTTATAGCGGAGTGTGGCTGTTTCGTCATTAACGCGTTGCTCCTTCAGTTGTTCCTCTCGAATATACTGCTGGTTGCGGCGTTCCTTGAGCTTTTCCAACAGTTTTTTGTCTATGGCGCGGGCGGCAAGCAGTTTACGGGCTTCATCAACCAGTTGTTCCTGCATGCGCGCCTGAAGAGCCGCATTGGCCACATCGGCGCGCAGCCCGCGAACATATTGTTCCTGCAGCCAGCGTTCACCGGCGGGCAGCAGGGCCGCCTGAAAAAGTTTGTCTTCGCCTTGGCGCAGCTCGCTTTTCAGGCCTTCAAAAAACGCTCTGGCATCTTCCAGCCGCTGTTGCTTGAGGGCCAGATCAACCTTGGCTTCTTCCTCAAGCTGCTCGCGATAGTCGAGCACTTTCTGCATTTTAAAATGGAAGGGCACACCGCACCGCCTGTTTTTTGACGCACACTATTGTTCGCAGGCAAAGTTGCAAACAGTGGGCCAAAAAACGCCCGCCAGCCCGTGTGTTATACGGCAGGCTGGGCAATGGCGTGCGGTCTTGCCGCCGCCGGGCATTGCTGCCGCCGGGCCCTGGCGCAACAGGGCCGCACAGAACAGCCCCGAACCGTTGGGGACAGCTTGGGGCGCGCTACCCGACGTTCAGCCCGGCCGCGTGGTTCACGGGGCCGCATCCCTTGCCCGGGGCATAACTCTGGCGCAACGCCCGGTTAAGAAATTCCTGTGCCCGCGTCACGGCAACCTGCAGGGGCAAGCCATGCCCAAGGCCGGTGGCGATGGCCGCCGAAAGCGTGCAGCCCGTGCCGTGGTTGTTGGTGGTTTCAACCTTGGCCTGCGGCAGATGGCGGGGCGGTTCGCCCGAAACGCAGAGGCAGTCGGTCACAACAATGGAGCTTTCCATGTGCCCGCCCTTGATCAGCACAGCCTTTGCCCCCATGGAAAGCAGTTTTTCGCCCGCCGCGTCGGCGTCGTCAAGGTTGTTGATGGCCATGCCCGTGAGCATTTCCGCCTCTGGGCGGTTGGGCGTGAGCAGGTCGCAGCCGGGCAGCATTTCATTGACCAACGCGGCCACGGCGTCTTCCTGCAACAGGCGGCTGCCGCTCTGGCTCACGGAAACCGGGTCCACCACCAGCGGAAAATCGCGCTGGCGCAGTTCGCCCGCCAGGGTCTTGATGATGGGGGCGGAAAACAGCATGCCGGTTTTGGCCGCCTTGATGGGAAAACCCTCAAGCACCGTGCGCAGTTGCAGCAGCACAAAGTCCGGGTCCGGCGCGTGAATGCCGGCAACGCCAAGCCCGTTCTGCGCGGTGAGCGCCGTGATGACGCTCATGCCGTAACCGCCCAGGGCCATGATGGTTTTCAGGTCCGCCTGAATGCCCGCGCCGCCGCCGGAGTCGGAACCGGCAATGGTGAGTATGTTTGGGGGAGTAAGCATGGGGTGCCTCGTGGAGTGACTGCGTAATAGGGCATGCATTATACCCCGCGAGCGTGCCGTGCGCAATGCGGGGGGCGGCGGGCGGCCCCGTATCCAGAAAGTCTCTGGAAAATATCTTCACAGCGTAGTAAAGCAATGCTAGCATTTATGCGCAGTAAATGGAAATAATGGCCTGACGCGCCTCTTTTGGGGTGCTGCGCCTTTTTTTTGTGCGATTCGGGCGCGGCCGCAACGCGGTTTGTCGCCGGTGAGGAGATGTTATGAAGTTGGATAAAAAGCCGCTGGCCGTGCCCGATATTGTGAATATGCCCAAACCCACGCCTGCCCGTGCTGGCGCCCGCAAGGCCGTTGTGCTGGCCCTGCTGGCGATTTTGATTGTGGGGGGGGCGGCTTTTTGGCTCACGCGCGACAAATCAACCCGCGATCAATGGCGTGAACAAGCCGCCGAAGCCATAGATAATGCCGCCAGCGGCACCCCCCTGGCGGGTGTGGGCAATGTGCTGCGTGATGCGCCGCCGCCACCGCCCGTATCCGTCGTCAGCCCCCCCACCGCGCCGGGAACCCTGGCTGGGCAAACCGTGCAGGGCAGTGTTGGCGCGCCTGTTGATGGGTCCGTGCCTGCGGGGCAGTATGCCGGAACCGGCCAACCCATGCCGCCCAAGGTGACGGAAGACAGCCATGTGCGCCTGCAGTTTGTGGAAGATCTTGCGGCGTTCCTGGTTGCGCGGTTCAGGCCCGGACCGGGAAGCGGCACGCTCAACGTCAGCGTGCAGGCGCTCAACCAGCGCTATGGCGTGCGGCTTGCCGGGGTGGGCGGGCGCGACGCGCTGCTGCGATATGCTTTTCATCCCACCATGTTGCGCGGCTTGTATGGTCTGTATGCGGAAAGGTTCCTCGACGCCGTGAACCGCGAGGCCTCCGGCAAGGGCTTTACGCCGGAGCAGACCCGCCAGCTGCATATGGCCCTCGCCGGGCACATGGTTGTTTTGGCCGGAGCGCTGGAGGGCGTTGCCGCCGTGCCGAATCTTGAAGCGCACCTGCGCGATCTGGACAAGGCCTCGCAAACGGTTGTGGATATTAATGCGCAGATGTCGGAGGCCGTGTTTGCCGTGGACCAGATGCGCGAGAACAATGTTTCCGGTTCGCAGCTTTCCACGGCGCAACTGCGCGTGGAAGGGCTGAGCGCCCGTTACCGCAGGGCTCTTGAAGAGCGCGCCAGTCAGCAACGCTCGCTGGCGGCGGCCATTCGCCGGGGCGGCGGGCAGGCGCTGGACGATGATACCTTGTTGTTCTTGGCGCAGTGGGTTCACCGTAGGCTGCGCGCCGACCCGCAGGCGCTGGCCTCCGTGCAGGCTTGCGCGTCCATTCTGCGTGTGTTGGCCCCCCGCAGTGCCCACGCCGGCGCGGGCCCGCCCTCTCC
>Ga0183101_1000220_pt4 | contig 12733 bp, 11 predicted proteins | sample Biomet3_FD_127790 | JGI IMG/M metagenome (GOLD analysis project Ga0183101, IMG submission 127790) | Microbial communities from bioreactor (seeded with sewage sludge) at LBNL, California, USA - Biofuel metagenome 3 | ecosystem: Engineered > Bioreactor > Anaerobic > Unclassified ... | reverse complement strand
AAAGAATTGCCTGGAGGCCATTGATGATTCTTCTCTGAATCGGTATACTTGGGGAGCATATCGTCTGCGCTGCTGTACTGGGGAATACAATAAACAGCGTATAATGCCTCAGGGTTTCTTCTTATTCTCTTTTCTGCAATTCTTTTTACTCTTCCTATTCCGTTATTTGCAGATTATTCAGGTCTAAAATTGAATTAAACTCAGTATAATTCAATGTTACTCGATGTTAAAAACTCGAAGTTAAAAACTCTATATTAAAATCATTTATTCAACGTTATAAACTCAACATTAAAAATTCAACATTAAACACTCAATGTTAAAACTACTACTCAATGATAAAACCATTTACTCAATGTTATAATCACTTTGTAAATCTAAACATTCAGTCTTATACGAAATTATGAATTCTTGAGGCGTTAGGTGCGAAGGGGTGATTTAACATATCAGATGTCAGGAAAAACATATTAAAAGTAGACTTCTACGAATTAATGGTCTGGATAACCATAGTTGTCTTGCTTTATCTGATTAGCCTTAACAATTATCTCCTCTTCCATATAGTAATAGAACTGTTCAGCGTCTACTTTGCATACGTGATATTTCTCATTGTTTGGAAGTCGAGAAGCTGCCTTGAGAACCGATACCTTCTGATATTGGGAGTTGGCTACTTTTTCGTAGGGAGTTTTGACTTTCTGAGTGCACTCGCGTTCCACCACATGGGGGTATTTCCCGGATTTGGTACAAACCTGACTGCTCAGTTCTGGATCATTGCAAGATTCCTGGAAAGCGCTTCTTTTATGGTAGCTCCGCTGTTTTTGATACGCACTGGAGAGAGTCAGGAGAGGAATGTCAAAACCCTTGAAAGCTCAATTTTTGCCTGGAAGGCATTTCTTGTATATGCAGTAATTAGTGTTATCTGCCTGATTTCAATCTTTTTTTCCGAAAATTTCCCGGATTCTTATTTCCAGGGTTCAGGATTTACTCAATTCAAAGTAGCAAGCGGATACTTAATTCCTTTCATGCTTCTATGCTCACTTTTTCTCCTGTATATTGTTAGGGATAGGTTCAAAGAAAAAGTTTTTAGTTTACTCTCAATCTCCCTGGTTCTGACAGGCTTCGTGTCATTGTTATTTGCATTCTACAGTCAAACGGGCGAGGCTCCAAGCATTATAGGTCTCTTCTTTAAATTATTGTCTTTTTATCTGGTCTATAAAGCAGTCGTAGATATTGGGTTCGAAGAGCCTTGCAGTCTTCTCTTCAGGGAGCTTAAACACAGAGAGGAAGATTTCAGGCAGAAAGCTGTTTTCCTTGGGGATGAGTACGGTCATATTTGCAGAATGATAGGCAAGAGATACCTGACTGAACATCTAAGTGCTGAGGAAGAAGACAATCCAGAAGATGGTCCAGACAGTTATAGTTCCTATATGCAAAATCTTCAGGGAATCGGATTTCAGTTCAATAAAGATTTTAAATTGATATTTCTACATGGTCCTGTTGAGAAAATGACAGGTTATCCAAAGCAGGATTTTCTCTCTGGAAAAGTTGACTGGAAGGAAATAATCATACCCGAAGACCGCCCTGTTATTTCTAAAAAAGAGGATAAACTAAAGCTAAATCTTAATTCTATCGTTGAAAGCGAATATCGGATAAAGAAAAAAGACGGGGAGATAAAATGGGTTCGTGAGATTCTCCAGAGAATCTCGGATGAATCCGAAAGTTCGGGAAAGTTTCAGGGGCTGGTTTATGATATCACTGAACGCAAAATAGATGAAGAAGCTCTGGAAAAAATAGATAAAATTCGATTAAAAGAAGTCCATCATCGCATAAAGAATAACCTTCAGGTAATCTCATCTCTCCTCAGCCTGCAAGCAGAAAAATTCGAAGATAAAGAGGTACTCGAAGCCTTCAGGGAGAGCCAGAATCGAGTCGAATCTATTGCGATGATCCATGAGAGACTTCATGAGAGTGAAAATATGGATGCTTTTGATTTCTCAGACTACCTACGAAAACTAACCACAGATCTTTTCAATTCCTATAATGTAGGAAACAGGAATATAAACCTCAAATTAAGCCTTGAACAGGTTTATTTGGGCATGAATACTGCTATCCCTCTTGGAATTATTGTAAACGAGATCGTTTCAAATTCCCTGAAGCATGCTTTTCCCGCGGGAAAAATAGGCGAAGTCAGCATAAATTTTGGTAAAGCTGAAACTTTTGCCGCAAAGTACGAGACTTCATGTTCAGATAAATACTGTCTATATAAGGGAGACTATACGGATTATAAGGACTGTCTAAACAATAATTTCCGTTACATACTTACAGTAGCCGATAACGGAATAGGAATTCCCGAAGAACTCGACTTTCAAAACACCGATTCCCTGGGGCTCCAGCTTATAAATATTCTTGCCAAACAAATAGGCGGGCGTATAGAGCTTAAAAGGAATCAGGGAACAAAATATATTATCTGTTTCAGTAATGAAGGGTAATGAAACCTTATAATTTCAAAATATCTGTCCGTCCTGGACTCTCCGTTTTGGAAAACTTTTTTCTTACCAAAACTTTTTTCTTACCAAAATTTTTTTCTTACCAAAATTTTTTCTCTTACCTTATCCAAGTAAAAAAGTCTATTTTTAGTTAGCTCTATTGAGGTGGCTCTATGAAGCGCAACACAAAGGCATGGAAAGAAAAAAGAGCCGAGTTTCTAAAAGGTAAGACCTGTGAATGGTGCGGGTCTTCCGACTCTTTATGTATTCACATTCCCAGGGCTTTTTCTCCGGCGCAGGTTAGCTCCGAAATTTATAGTGCTGCGTATACCAGGTTCAGAGAGGTTTACAGGCAGAGGTACCAGAAGTTCGATTCTATCTCTACCGGCAAGCACCGTCACAAAAGCCATCCGGCCTGGCATAAAGCTTCAACTGTACATAAAACCGAACCTGACCATACAGGCCTTGAGGAGCAATTTATTGAAATTCTCCTTGAAGATTCAGAAGAAGGTAATTTCAAGAAGCTTTATCATGAATGGCTAGAAGAAACCGGAATTAAAGAATTAGTTGAAGAAGAAACTAAAAAAGCAGTGGAAGAATGCGAGTCTCTGACAAATGCAATTGTACTCTGCAAACGCTGCCATTTTGCAAGTCTCAGGGGTATGAATCTCTGCCCTAAATGCAGGAGTAAATATAAGTCAGTAAACTATGAAACTTGTTTTGATTGCCTGCCTGACGAAATAAAAGCGAATTTTCGGGAAAGGCAAAATCGATAAGCTCCTTGAAAATTCAGAGATTCCCTCTAAGTTGCTCCTTTCATTCCATATTCTATACAATTATTTTCAAAGAAGAGCCCAGCCGCTTCCTCCACATACCCTGCAAGTCCCATTCTCAAAAATTCCGGAACCGTTACAAAGAGGACATACTAATGCAGGCTGAGCAACGAGTACATCACCATGTCCACCGCAAGCTTCACAAATTCTGCCATTAGCGTATCCGGTTCCATGGCAATGAAAGCATTTTTCCGGAGCGTATTCAGTGTCTATATAGCTATGAAGCATCTTATCACCTTTAAAAGGTATGATTACAGAAACATTGTCTCAAAAAATATTTTTGATACCTATTTTCATCTTTCTGGCTTAAAAGACCTTTCAAAAAGATAAAAAGGAAAAGGTTATAACTTAATTGCTGATTTTTTATATATTTCAGTATCAACAGGCGTTCTAATTTATACTTATAATCTATTTTAAATAAGAGTTTAAGAACCACATTGAGATCTTCTCTTTATAATATTTATTCATAAATTCCTACATAATAACATAAAATAATTCCTACATAATAACATAAAATATTACTTTTCATGTTTCCTACAGTTTTATATAACATTAAAAAAATAATATTTGCTAAAGGAGATGTTCTGAAACTGTGTCTGAAGGCGCAGGTTTTGAAATGGACGTTTCCTTAAATTTGGGGAGTTGGAATATGGTAGATAAGGATGATCCGGATTTTTTATCATTTGGCACGATAAAGGGGGGCAAGGTCGTCAATAGGGCAGGAGAGGACCTTGGGAAGATTGAAGAATTGATGATTGACCTTCAAAGTGGAAAGATAGCATACGCCGTATTGTCTTTTAGCAAATTTATGGGTCTGGGCGACAAATTTTTTGCTATTCCCTTGCAAATTCTTACCCTGAGGCTGCACGAACACTCTTTCTTACTTGGCATTACTAAGGAAACTCTGGAAAAGGCAGGAGGCTTTGAAAAAAGCAACTGGCCTCTGACTCGTGAAGAACTCGCCGGAACATATACTTCCTACGGATACCAGCCTTACTGGCAGGTACAAACAGGAATGCCGGAAGAGGCCGAATCTGAAAGGATGACTCGGATGGAAACTATGGCAGGCAGGGGAAATCTGGATTTTTTGTCAGCAAGTACGATAAAAGGGGATAAGGTTGTCAATAAAGCAGGAGAACACCTTGGGAAGATTGAAGAATTAATGATCGACCTTGAGGATGGAAGAGTGGCATACGCTGCATTATCTTTTGGCGGATTTTTGGGTCTGGGCAGTAAGCTATTTGCTATTCCCTGGCAGGCTCTTCAAATGAAACTGCACGATCACGCCATCCTGCTTGATATTCCCAAGGATGTCCTGGAAAAAGCAGAGGGTTTTGATAAGGATCACTGGCCTGTAACTAACCGTGAGTGGCTTTCTGCAATGTACAGCTACTACGGATACCAGCCTTACTGGAAGGCAGAGAGAATAGAAAGTCGGCCAGGCAATCTCTGAGCTTTAATCAGATGGTGGATCCAGGCATCAATTTACTGTCAAATAGGGACGCTGCTAAATTTGGATTATAAACATCTGCAGCCAAAAATTAAGCTTGATCAGTTGGGTTTATGGTAACAGTTTTACATTTTTTCTAATTCATTTAGGACTTACTCAGTTGAACTGAAGAATCAGCAGCATTAAACCGTTAACTGTCTAAAACGTGACTTGAATCCACAGTCTTTGACGTAATTGATTTTTGTCCTCAAGTGCGTAAGTCTTAAGTGCGTAAGTCTTAAGTGCGTAAGTCTTAAGTGCGTAAGTCCTATCTATCATTGTCAGGTTTTACGGATTAGATTATCTTTTTCTGTCAAAAGCCTTGCAAGCAGCGATTTTTTAATTTCTACCGCATTGCTGGGACATAGTTCACGACAGCAATAACACAGGATGCATTTCTCCTCATTGATCTTGAAACTCCCATCTTCTAGCCGCTCAATAGCGTGGGGAGAACAGTTTAAATAGCAAGCTCCGCAGTGAGTGCATTTTCTTTTGTTGATCCTGGGATAAATCTTATAGTATTTGCCAAGGTTGCGGGTAAGAAAGGAAGGGGCTGTACTGACTCCTCCACTGGATGGTTTGAATTTCATTTTGACTTCTTTTAACGGAGTTCCGACTACAACAGGGCACTGATTTCCAAATCCTTTTTTCATGGCTCCTGCAGTAGTGGGAATTTTGAGGGGGTCAAAACCTATCATTTCCGCAGCAACAATATCCAGGGAGACACAGTCCTGGCTTGCCAGAATTACTCCGGAATTTACGGGCTTTCCATGAGAAGGCCCGTTCCCTTCCATGCCCATAACCCCGTCCATAACTGCAAAGCTGGGTCTTACGACCGAATACAGATCGGCAACAGCTTCACCAAAAAGATCCCTTTTTCCAAGGAGATGCGTCTCTTTTCGGCACTTTAAAGGGAGAGTTCCGAAAAAGTTCTTGACCGCGCCTGTATAGTAAGTAAGTTCATGAGTTTTTAATTTTGGGAGAGATATAACTACATCGGCTTCAAGGACAGGGTTTGCAATGTATAGTTTGCGGAATTGCAGGGGGTCAGGGACATCCACCAGGGTAAAGCCTGCGGTTTCGAAATTTACTACCTTTGCTCCGGTTTTTCGGGCGGCTTCTTCTATACCTGAAGCTTTCAGGGCTTTTGAGGTGGCTCCTGGCCTTGAGATTCCGGCTCCGTCCCCTACTACAGGTCTTCCTCCTGCCTGAAGTACGAACTTACACATTGAAGCTACAACTGAAGGATGAGTGGTTACTGCATTTTCAGGAGAAGCAGCCGCAAGGATATTTGGTTTCAGGACTACGCTGTCACCGGGATGGATTATATTCTCAAGGCCCCCAAGAAGTTCCAGAGCCTCAGCTATCGCTTTTTCTGTATCAGAATAATCAGGGCAGTGGACTATGGATACTCTATTCACGGCTGAGAAAATAAATGAGTTTATTGTTGAATTTCTTTCCGGTTCAAGGGTTTATCATCAAACCTTTTTCAGGTTCAATTAATCTATTTCTTCATTTAGTTTGATCCTAATTTCTCATCTATTTTTGATCCCTATACTGAGATCTATTTCTTCAGCTATGCTTTCGAGTTCATCAAAAATTCTTTCCGAGTCTTTGCGCATCTCTTTTACCGCAGCTTTTAGGCTTCCCCCGCGGAGATAGATCAGGCGTTTTTTTCTGTAAAGGAGACCTGAGTCATTAAGATTCCTTAGATGATGGTTTACTCTGGATATTTTCATCTCAAGGTCTTCAGCAAGGGCCTCTGAGGACGTTATTTCATCATTTGAGAGTCTATCCAGTAAGCTAAAAACGATCCTGGTCGCTGTATTTTCCGTATCTCTACCCGAAGAAAAGCCAAAGCTATCGCACAACCATAAAAGATCGTCTTCCAGACTTTTGACGTGCGGTTTTTCAAGATATCTAAGGATTATCTGTTGGACCATCAGTATATATTTTACAATATTTCTTCTATATAATTTCTTTGTATTTTGTCGATATCATTTCGATTTTTTGGGAATCGTATTTATTTTTCCAGTAATTTTTAAATATGAGTTCCGCATTATATGCAGATAGTCAAGCGCATGAGCGCTCAATATATTGATCAATCCCATAATGACTCATAGCTACCAGTTAATGTTCAGCTAACATGGGGTCACTTACACATAAGGAGGAACAATAAAGTGATTATCAAACCTATTGGCGAACGAGTCTTGCTTAAGCACCAGAAGAAACAAGAAGTTACAAAAGGCGGGATCTATATCCCGGAGTCTGCACGGCAGGAGAAAAAGGAAGGTATTGTTATTTCGGTAGGGACTTTTGAAGATGGAAAGGAGCTTCCCCTGAAGAAAGGTGACCGTGTGATCTACGGGGGGTATCAGTCAGACGAAATTGAAATTGACGATGAAAAGTACCTTTTTGTCGACTTCAAGGATATTCTGGCAACAATTGCTGAAGAATAATGTTGAACGAGGCCGATCCTGAAGAACATAAGTATGAATGTGTTCAGATTTGATTTATGGAATTTAAGAGTATATCCAAATTCAATTCTCCAAATTTAATTTGAGAAAAGATTTGATTCTATTTGACTTTAATCCAGGTGAATACAGATGGCTTCAAAGCAGATAATGTTTGATGAAAATGCAAGAAAGGCACTTTTAAACGGTGTAGATAAAGTTGCAAATACTGTCAAGATCACTCTCGGGCCAAAGGGACGTTATGTTGTACTGGACAAAATTACAAAACCTGTGGTCACAAATGACGGTGTAACCATTGCAAAGGAGATTGAGCTTCATGACAAGTTCGAAAATATGGGGGCCAAGCTTGTCAAAGAAGTTGCTTCCAAAACTCAAGATAATACCGGAGATGGAACAACTACTGCAACTCTTCTTGCCCAGAGCATGATCCGGGAAGGCCTGAAAAATATCAGTGCCGGAGCAAACCCGATAGATGTCAAGAAAGGTATTGAGATTGCAACAGAAAAGGTTGTAGACTATCTCAAGAGCAAGAGCAGTGAGGTAAAAGGTAAGGAAAAAATCGTACAGGTAGCTACAGTTTCTGCAAATAACGATGAAGAGATTGGCAATTTGATCGCTGATGCCATGGAAAGAGTCGGCTATAACGGAGTAATCACGGTTGAAGACTCTAAAACAATGGAGACCAATCTGGACGTTGTAGAAGGAATGCAGTTCGACAGGGGTTTTGTATCTCCTTATATGGCAACTGATTCTGAGAAGATGGTCTGCGAGTTTGAGGATCCTTATATCCTGATCACGGACAAGAAAATCAACAGCATGAAGCAGATCGTTCCCGTGCTTGAAAAAGTCGCCTCTGAAGGCCGTTCTCTTCTTATTATTGCCGAAGATGTCGATGGAGATGCCCAGGCTGCTTTGATCCTGAATATCATTCGCGGAGCACTGAGGGTCTGCGCTGTCAAGGCTCCAGGATTTGGAAATGAGAGAAAGGAGATGCTTGAAGACATTGCCGTGCTGACCGGCGGGCAGGTAATCAGCGAAGATAAGGGCATGAAGCTTGAGGAATTCGATGATTATATGCTCGGAAGTACCAGAAAAGTCACAATTGACAACCACAAGACCATAATTGTGGAAGGCAAGGGCGATAAAGCAAAGATTAAGGAAAGGGTCAAACTCATCGAATCTCAGATTAATATTGCTGACACGGATTACAAGAAGACCGAACTCAAAAAACGCCAGGCAAAGTTAGGAGGCGGGGTCGCAGTAATCAAGGTGGGAGCTGCAACCGAAACCGAGCTGAAAGAGAAAAAGATGAGAATTGATGACGCTCTCAATGCCACAAAAGCCGCAGTTGAAGAAGGTGTGGTTATAGGGGGCGGAATAAGCCTTTTCCGTGCAGCTACCATTCTGGACTCCCTGAAACTTGAAGGCGACAGAGAGATCGGTGTAAAAATAGTCCAGAGAGCTATCGAGGAGCCTGTACGCCAGATCGCTGAAAACGCAGGCAAGGAAGGCGCTGAGGTCGTTGCAACCATCAGGGCTGAACCCCGCGAACTCTTTGGGTACAATGCAAAGAAAGATGTCTTTGAAGACCTCTTTGAAGCAGGTGTCATTGACCCCACAAAAGTAGTCAGAAGCGGCCTCCAGAACGCTGCTTCAATTGCTGGAATGGTACTTACAACCGAAGCTCTTGTCACGGACTTCAATGACGAAAAGGACGAAAAAGCAGCTACAATTATCATCTAATTTTAGCTTTTTCTTTTTTTCCTTTTTTGTTTCTTTTGTCCTATCTTCTTTTTTCTTTACTGATTTTTGTTTTTTGTCCGATCCTCTTTTTTCTTTACTTGACTTTGTTCTTTTACCTCTTTTTGTTTTTTTCCTATCTGCATTTTTCTTTATTCTTTACTCCGTTTCGTTCTTTTTATCTTTCTTTGCTTCTTTTCTCCTTTCCTGGCTTTTCTTCTAGCTTATCTCCCCTTTGCCCTGATTTTTTATTTTACTTATAAGTTATATATTTCTAATATCATATTTTATCAATAGCCATAATTATTAATTTGCCATCTTGTAGCCCATCTTGTAAAATTACTGTTTATACATTTGGCCTACGTTTTAATCCAGTTTGCAATGAAATCTTCTACTGAACAGGTGAAAATAAGTATGTTTGAGGTTTACTGTGATTCTTCCTTTAATGAAGGCGAAGACTCTTATATTGGTTGTACTGTGCTCCGGGACGGCAAACAGATCCACCAGTCTACAACAAAGGTCCCCGGTGCCCCTAAAAATAACCTTGACTGTGAACTTGAGGCCCTTTCTTTCGCTTTAACCATTACTAAAATTTTTTCCGAAGGCGAAAGGGACATTATCATTTATAATGATTCTACTGAGGCTGTAAAAGTTTTCCAGAAGGAAAGGCCGGAAATCGAAAAGAAATTTCCGGATCTCAACATTAATTTTGAATATATTCCACGCGAAAAGGTAAATCAGGCAATTGCAGACAGTTTATCTAAAAAATTTCCGGTGTTTTTCCTGAATATTCCCACCTGTGAGGTGGTGTCTTTTTCCCGGAGAGAAGACATTCTTTCCGATATTGCCCAAAATGAGCGTAATATCCTTTATCTGGAGAAAATCGATGAGAAATCCACGAATAAAAAGACCTGCTACAGGTTGATTATCCGTACAATGGATAAAATCCTCTCGAATGACCGGTTTTATCTAATAAAAAAAGGAGGCCTGGGCACGCAGGTAAAAGTTGCAGAAGAAATAAGGAAAGAACTGTCTGATCCGCGTTTCCTCTCCTCGTTGGAAGCAAAAGGTGTCATGCTTGAAAACTCCTACTTTCTGCTCACGGACGAAACCTGGGGGCTTCGGGGCACGGACAATCAGACCTGCTCTATTCTTCCGGACTCAATTCCCCACAGGATCATCTGTGACGAAGTGGACCGCTCCCCTGAAAACCTCTTCAGAAGAGCTGAACGCTTCAAGTAATTTTTCTGTCCGAAATCAAACCGCTTCTCGTTTTTTCGATCAACCGTTTCTCGTTTTTCGATCAACCGTTGCGCCGTTTGATCATGCCGACCACGTTGCTGCTGGAGTTTTCGGCCAAGCCTTTTTTTAAAAAGGTTGTGATCACGCCGATAGGGTCTGGGGACAAGATTCTCAAACTCAAACATTTCTCGGGTTTTCGGTCAAGCCTTTTTTGAAAAGGCTTGCAGGCAAGCAGTTTTTTAAAAAAGCTTGCGAAAGGGCTTGCAGTACCTAATATTTATGAGTAGTCACTATATACTATATGGGGTGCGAGTTACGGTAGAAGATCCTGAAAATAAGATATGGCAGACTGTTCCCGATGTTCAGCGGGAAACAGAAAAAGAATCTGAAGAAAATCCCGAAGAATCGAAAAAACCCGGTAAAGAAGAGGTTCAGTATGCTGGGGTTCCAGCCGGTGAAGGCTGTATGTCCTGTCTTGAGATGCCTGAAGAGCAACGTAAAAACTTCATCCTGGATATACAACAGGTGGCAGAAAAGATACTCAAGGCCTATGGGGTTATCAATGAAGTTTCTGATCTTTTGAAGGGCGAATGGTTCCTTAAGCTTCAGAAATCCGGGTTTGAGAATAAACTGGTTCTTGCAAAATACGGGGAAGAGGTTTCCATAGGATTTTTTATTTACTCGGACGATATACCGGTTCCCGATCCGAACCTTGTCTTGCTCTCAAGGGATGGGTTCTGGTATCCCCAGAGAATAGAGGAAAAGCTTGAGGAAACGGTTTCTTCCTTTTTTGCAGGGGCATATGGAGACTATGATTTCCTTAATATTATTCCTGAAAATCTTGAAAAGTTCCAGGTTTTCCAGCGAGATTTTGCGAAAACACTTGAAAGCCAGGGCTGGAGTGATCCGGATGTAAAAGTTCTCGAAAAAGTCATGCCAAGAAATTAATCTATCTTATAAACTGGTTTCTGTCTTATAAATTGATTTCATGTCAGGAACTAACTTTTTTCTCTGTTTTCTCAGGAGTTGCCCTTTTTCCATTTCAGGCTTCTCAGGATTCGACCTTTTTATTTATGTTTTCTCAGCTCTGATTTTGTTTTTTCCCATAGAATATTTAAATCTTGAAAGCATACGCAGTTTCAGATATAACATCAACAGTGTTACTTGCTTTTACTTCAGCTCCTCTCACAATAATTGATTTTCAGAAGGTCTTCTATGTTTTCAATAAATTCCGAATGCATCTTATCAAAAAAATCTGAAGATATCCCTCCTTTCTATGTGATGGAAGTGCTGGAAAGTGCCCAGGCTCTGGAAGCTGAGGGAAGACACATAATCCACCTCGAGGTAGGAGAGCCTGATTTCCCTACAGCTCCTCATATATGTGAAGCTGCCTGTGCTGCTATTCGCCGGGGAGCCACAAAATACACTCACAGTCAGGGACTTCCTTCGCTCAGAGAGGCAATAGTCGAATCCTACCAGCAGAAGTTCGGAGTCGAACTGAGTCCGGACCAGATTATTGTAACATCCGGCACAAGTCCGGCTCTTTTGATTGTTTTTATGGCTCTGCTTGAGAAAATGGATGAAGTCATAATGTCGAACCCTCATTATGCCTGCTATCCGAACTTCGTGAAATACCTGGGCGGAACTCCTGTTTTTGTTTACACGAGTGAAACAAATGGGTTTTCCCTGGAACCGGAAACTGTAAGGCAGTGCCTGAGCCCAAATACCAAAGCCATCCTGATCAATAGTCCTTCAAATCCTGGAGGGCATGTCATGTCTCCGGAAAACTTACAGGGCCTTGCCGAGATCGCGGATGAAAAAGGAATTCCTATTGTTTCGGATGAGATATACCAGGGTTTGATCTATGGCGGGGACGATCATACTATTCTGGGATACACAAAGAATGCCTTTGTCTTGAATGGTTTTTCCAAATTATATGCTATGACAGGCTGGAGGCTTGGCTATATTATCTGTCCTCCTGAATGCGTCCGTGCAATTCAGAAAATTCACCAGAACTTTTTCATCTGCGCCAATTCCTTTGTCCAGGAGGCAGGAATCGCAGCCCTTAAAGGTCCACAGGATCACGTTGCCGAGATGGTCCATACTTATAACACACGCCGCCAGTACATGTTGAAAAGGCTTATCGGAATGGGTCTTGAAGTCCGCAAAGAGCCGATGGGAGCCTTTTATGTCCTTGCCGACGCTCGCAGGTACGGCAGTGACTCTCTGGAACTGAGCCGCCGCATTCTTAACGAGGCCGGCGTTGCAGTTACACCCGGAATCGATTTCGGAAACGGGGCAGAAGGTTATCTGCGTTTCTCCTATGCCAACAGCATAGAAAACATAAAAGAAGGTATGGACAGGTTGGAAGCTTTTTTGGAAAAAGAGCTTGAAGGATTAGAAATTCTATAACTGAGTTAGGTTAACTATTTAGCCAGGTTAATTTTTTAACTACATTAATTATTTAACTATATA
>Ga0183101_1002472_pt1 | contig 12736 bp, 3 predicted proteins | sample Biomet3_FD_127790 | JGI IMG/M metagenome (GOLD analysis project Ga0183101, IMG submission 127790) | Microbial communities from bioreactor (seeded with sewage sludge) at LBNL, California, USA - Biofuel metagenome 3 | ecosystem: Engineered > Bioreactor > Anaerobic > Unclassified ... | reverse complement strand
TTTATATAATTGTTATAAAGTTATAACTATTAAGGGTCACAGATTTTAAAGAGGTGATAATTATAAATTTTTCATACCAGTTTTAGGATGAATTAAGAAAGTTGAATAAATAAAAAAACATTAAGAATAAAGTAAATATGTGTAGTAAAAACTAAATACAATTATAATAATGAAATGGAGAGATGAATTTAATGCTGAAAATAATAAAGCACCTAAAGCCCTTTATTGCTTCGATAGTTGTAGTAATAGGTCTTCTGTTTGTACAAGCCGTATGTGACCTATCACTTCCGGATTATATGTCAAACATTGTAAATGTGGGTATTCAACAGGGGGGAGTAGAAAACGCAGTTCCTAAAGTAATTCGTAAAAGCGAGTTTGATAAAATTAAACTCTTTATGAATGAAGATGATAAGAAAAAGGTAGAAGACAACTATCTGCTTTTGGATAAGAAAAACCTTTCTCAAAATGAGCTAGAGAATTACTTAAAGGATTATCCACAGCTTGATAAAGAGCCACTTTACAAGCTTAATACAAAAGATAAAAATCTAATTAGTGAACTTAACAATATATTTGGTAAGCCTATGTTAATAGTTCAGGGAATTGAGAAGGGAGGTATATCAGCTTTAACTCCTGCTATGCCAGAAGGAGCACAGGGAGGCAAAGCACAACGGGCGCTGACCGCAAATACAGATCCCTTTGCTATAATTTCAAAAATGACTCAAGAACAGATTAATGCAATGAAAGAAAAGACGAATGAGAAGTTCAAGAATATGCCAGGAACCATGATTACCCAGTCAGCGGTGACATTCCTTCATACGGAATACAAAACTATAGGCATAAATACTGACAAACTTCAATCAAATTATATTTTTACTGCAGGTTTTAAAATGCTGGCTTTAGCCTTAGTTAGTATGGTAGCCACAGTTATAGTTGGTCTACTTGCTGCAAGAGTAGCTGCAGGACTAGGTAAAAATCTTAGAAAAAAGGTATTTAGAAAGGTTACAAGTTTTTCTAATTCAGAATTTGATAAATTCTCAACTGCATCTTTAATAACAAGAAGTACAAATGATATTCAACAGGTACAAACGCTTATGGTTATGCTACTTAGAATAGTATTCTATGCACCTATCCTAGCTATAGGTGGAGTTATAAAGGTAGTTAATACGGATCTTTCAATGGGATGGATTATAGCAGTTGCAGTTATGGCTGTGCTAACCTTAGTAATTGTTCTGTTTAGCGTAGCTATCCCTAAGTTCAAGAGTGTGCAAAAGCTAGTAGATAAGATAAACTTAATAACTCGTGAATCCTTAATTGGTATGCTAGTTATCCGTGCTTTTAATACTGAAAAGTATGAAGAGAAGAAATTTGAAAAGGCAAATCAGGATTTAACAAAGACCAATTTATTTATAAGTCGTCTAATGACATTAATGATGCCATTGATGATGTTTATAATGAATGGAGTTACTCTACTGATAATTTGGGTCGGAGCACACCAAGTTGATGCTGGAAATATGCAGGTTGGTAATATGATGGCATTTATGCAATACGCAATGCAAATAATCATGGCATTTTTGATGATTTCCATGGTATCAATTATGATTCCTCGTGCTTCTGTATCAGCACAACGTATAGCAGAAGTTTTAGATACTAAAGTTACCATTAGTGATTTAGAGGAACCAAAAAAATTCTCTTTAGATAAGAAGGGATATATAGAATTTAAGAATGTTAGTTTCAGATATCCAGGTGCAGAAGAAGATGTGCTCTCAAACATTAACTTTACTGCAAAACCTGGAGAAACTACAGCATTCATTGGAAGTACAGGTAGTGGTAAATCAACGCTAATAAATCTGATTCCACGTTTTTATGATATAACAAGTGGAGAAATATTAGTAGACGGCACTGATATCAGAGAAGTATCACAGAAGGAATTAAGAGAAAAGATTGGATATGTACCACAAAAAGGAATTTTGTTCTCAGGTACCATAGAAAGCAATATTAAATATGGTAAAAGAGAGGCAGCTGAAGAGGAACTAATAAAGGCAGCAGAAATAGCTCAAGCTATGGAATTTATAAGTTCAAAACCTGAAAGCTTCAAGACCGAGATATCTCAAGGTGGTACTAACGTTTCAGGAGGTCAAAAGCAAAGACTTTCTATTGCTCGTGCTCTTGCTAAGAAGCCTGAAATGTTCATCTTTGACGATAGTTTTTCAGCTCTTGACTTTAAGACAGATGCAGCATTACGTAAGGCTTTAAAGAGCGAAATTGCAGAAAGTACCGTCCTAATTGTTGCACAAAGAATAAGCACCATAATGAACGCAGATAAGATAATTGTACTTGATGAAGGTAATATAGTAGGAACTGGTACTCATAAAGAGCTTATGGAAAACTGTGAGGTTTATAAGCAAATTGCTTTATCACAACTTTCAAAGGAGGAACTTTCATCATGAGTGATAGAAAAATAGATAATAAAATAGATAATAAAAGACAAGGTGGCTTTGGCGGCGGTCCTATGGGTGGTATGGGAAAAGTTGAGAAGGCAAAGAATTTCAAGGATACTATGAATAAGTTAATTCAATACCTAAAGCCATACAGTCTGGCAATAATTACTGTAATTATTTTTGCAATAGGCAGTGCAGCTTTTTCTATAGTAGGTCCTAAGATTTTAGGTAAGGCTACAACAAAACTTTTTGAAGGTTTAGTAAGTAAGGTAATGGGAGCAGAAGGTGCTTCAATAGATTTTGCTTATATAGGAAACATTGTAATTTTGCTCCTTGGATTATATATAATTAGTGCTGTATTCGGAATTATACAAGGGTATATAATTTCAGGAGTAGCACAGAAGGTATCCTATAATTTCAGAAAAGAAATTTCAGAAAAGATTAATCGTATGCCACTTAAGTACTTTGATAAAAAGACCCATGGAGAAGTACTATCAAGGGTTACTAATGATGTTGATACTGTAAGTCAATCCTTAAACCAAAGTATGTCACAGATAATAACATCAGTTATTACAATAATAGGTGTACTAATTATGATGTTATCAATAAGTTGGCAAATGACACTTGTGGCATTACTAATATTGCCAGTATCAATGATATTAATAATGGCGGTGGTAAAGAAATCACAAAAATACTTTAAATCTCAACAGGAATATTTAGGTCATGTTAATGGTCATGTGGAAGAAGTTTATAGTGGTCACAATATAATGAAAGCATTTAATAGAGAAGAAGAAGCTGTTGAAAAATTTGAAGAGATTAATGACACTCTCTACAGTTCTGCATGGAAGTCTCAATTTTTATCTGGAATGATGATGCCTATTATGACCTTCATAGGTAATATAGGTTATGTGGCTGTATCTATTTTAGGTGGATGGCTTGCTATAAAGAAAACTATTGAAGTTGGAGATATTTTATCCTTTGTTCAATATGTTAGAAGTTTTACGCAACCAATAGCTCAAGTAGCTCAAATATCTAATGTTCTTCAATCTACGGCAGCAGCTGCTGAAAGGGTTTTTGAATTCTTAGAAGAAGAGGAAGAAGTTCAAGAAGTAGAAAATCCAGTGAAGCTTCAAGATGTTAAAGGAGAAGTTACATTTAAGGATGTTCATTTTGGATATAATCCAGACAAAATCATAATAAATGATTTCTCTACTAATATTAAGCCAGGACAAAAGGTAGCTATTGTGGGACCAACTGGAGCAGGTAAAACAACTATAGTTAAGCTTCTAATGCGCTTCTATGATTTAAACAGCGGGGCCATATTGATTGATGGGAACGATATAAACGACTTTACGAGAGAAGATTTACGTAATATGTTTGGTATGGTACTTCAGGACACTTGGTTATTTAATGGTTCAATAATGGAGAATATCCGTTATGGTAGACTTGACGCCACTGATGCAGAGGTAATTGAAGCAGCTAAGTCAGCTCATGTTCACCACTTTGTAAAGACTTTGCCAAATGGATATAGTATGGAATTAAATGAGGAGGCAAGTAACGTATCTCAAGGACAAAAGCAGCTGTTAACTATTGCTCGTGCACTTTTAGCAGATCCTAAGATATTAATACTTGATGAAGCAACAAGTTCTATTGATACTCGTACAGAAACTCTTATTCAAAAAGCTATGGAAAACTTAATGGAAGGCAGAACAAGTTTTATTATTGCACATAGGTTGTCAACAATACGTGATGCAGATTTAATACTTGTAATGAATGAAGGAGATATCGTAGAGCAGGGTAATCATGAAGAACTATTAAAAGCTAATGGTTTTTATGCTTCTCTTTATAATAGTCAGTTTGAAAATGCAGATGCTTCATAATCAAAATAATATATAAAAGTAGATACTACAGTAAGGAAAATATATATTAAAATAGGCGTTGATCTTTTAATAATTCATTAAAAGGCCAACGCTTATTTTATGTAGATACTTATATTCTAGTTTGTTATTTGTCACTAAGATTGTTTTTAGCAGTTGTAGTCCATTGGTTATCTGTGGCAGTTTTATCTTTCTTATTACTAGAACTTGATTCCATGTTAGGTTCCTCCGGTAATGATGTCCATTGATTATCAGTATCAGATTTTAATTTTTTTCCCATTATAAAAGCCTCCTTTCGTTCATAATCTTATTTTTCACTAAATAAAAGATTTGATTCTAAGAAATATATTCATATTTAACTAATAAATTCATGAGTAAGAATAGATAGATAAAATAAAAAATATTAAGGAAAAATAGTATGATTTTATTGAAAAAGATTAATTGAGCTGTCTTTGTCAGAGTTTTGTTAGAATGGTGTTATAAGATATAAATATAATGAAATAAATGTATTTTTTACTAAGTAACTGTGGTCTCATTTCACGGTAGTTAAGGTTTATGTAATTGGAGGTAAATTTATGATAACAGTAATTAGACTTAAGTATTGATACTAGCCATTATAATATGTTTCTGTGCAAGAACATTGTAAGAATTAGCTTTTGTAGCCAACCTATGGGTATTTTTTAATATATAAATATGGTATTATAAATAAAATAAGTATAAAGTTTGTAGAAAAATTTTGATAGGGGAGTAGATAAAATATGAGAAGTAAGAGAATAATTTCCATTTGTACCATTGTTGCATTACTTTTAAGTAGTTCACCAAAAGCTATTAAAGTATCAGCAGCAACAGTTGTGCCAGAAAAGCCAATAAGAATTTGGGGACAAGATAGATATGAAACTTCTGTAAAAATTTCAAAAACAGGGTGGAGAGAAGGATCAGATTATGTAATTTTAGCTAGTGGTGAAGGTTATGCAGATGCTTTAAGTGCTGCGCCATTAGCAAAAGCTAAGAACGCTCCTATTCTTTTAACAGAGAAGGATAGTTTAAACGATTCAGTTTTAGAAGAAATTAAAAGGCTTAATGTAAAGCATATTATTATAATTGGTGGAGAAGGATCTGTATCAAAAGATGTAGAAGATACAATTAAATCACAAACTAAATCAGATATACAAAGAATATGGGGAAAAGATAGATATGAAACAGCAGTAAGGGTAGCAGAACAATTAGGAAAAGTAAGTGATATAATTATTGCTTCAGGGGAAAACTATCCAGATGCATTATCTGCCGCACCTGCTGCAGCTATTAAAGGAATACCAGTACTTCTCTCAGAAAAAAACAAGCTCTCAGAGGCAGTAGCTAAATACATAAGCAGTAATGGAATAACTAAAACCTATGTAGTTGGTGGCACAGCTTCCATAAGTGAAGATGTTGAAAAAGCTCTTCCATCATCAGAAAGATTAGGTGGAGCAGATAGGTATGAAACAAATAAAAAAGTTATAGAGAGATTTGTTCCTCATTTTGATTTCCATAACGCATATTTAGCTCTTGCAAACGGATCTACAGGAAAAGAATTTGCAGATGCGCTTGCAGGTTCTGCTATTGCAGGAAAACAATCAGCACCGATTATTTTAACAGATAAAACATTACAAAGTTCTACTGAAAGTTTAATAATGGAAAATATTTTACCAACAAGTACTATTACAGTATTAGGAGGAGCAGCCAATGTTCCTGATTCAGTTGTAAAAGGATTATCTATAGAAGCACAATTTTTAGATAGGAAAGGAGAAACCTATAGTAATTCTATAAGTGGAAATGTAGATATTAAGGATGATAATATAACAGTTAAGGGAAATATAAATGGGAATTTATATATTGAAGGTAATAATGCTACAATTTCCAATATAACAGTAAAGGGTACTGTTTATGTTAACCCAGGAGAAAAAGGAGTATGTAGCTTAGAGTCCGTAAAGGCAGATAAAATAGTAGTTTTATCTGGAGAAAACATAAAGTTCACAGGAATAAGTACAAAGATACTAAGCTTACAAAGTAGAAATACAACTAAAGCAGATTTTAAAGATTGTCCTAATATAGAAAATACAGCTGTATTATCTTCTGCAATACTTGAGTCAATGTCAGGTTCCTTCGGAGCTGTTAAAGTAGCGGATGTTTGCTGTAATAATGACCCGGTAGAATTTAGAGGGGTATTTGATAAAACAGTAACAATATGCGGTGATGCGAATATAAATATAGCTTCTGGAGCAACTATATACAATATTATAGTTCCTGCAAATGTACCACAAAGAAGTATACAGGTACAGGGTGCTGGTAGTGTTGGTAATATATATAATTTAAGTGAAAATGCAGTTTTAAGTATAGGTAGTGATACTGGTATAATTGGTACATTAGAATCTGTAGTTAAAGAAAATATAAAATCAGATAATGCTGAAACAATAAAAAAATTAAATGAGAAAAGCGCTGACAAGATGAGTCCACTTTACCCATTAAAACATGATAGCAATAATAGTTCAAGCAGTCCAAATGTTGATGAGACAACAACATCAGCAATTTTAAAGGATGAAGTCAATCTTGATGATGATACTGTGTTGGATGGTAAGGTGAATGTGTCATTGAACCAGCAAATATCTCAATCCGACTTAGACAAACTGTCAATAAATATTGTTGATGGTACAAGCAAAAATATTCAAAAAGTTTCTGCAACAATAGGAAGTGATGGCAAAAGCCTTGATATTACTGCTCCTAGTAATGGCTATGATATTGGAGAATCCTATGAAGTAAGGGTTGAAAATTTAAGTGGATATAGTGTATTAAGTTCACCTGTAACCAAAACTTTCTCAACTTTAAAGGCTTATACTATAAAGAACCATGTATGGACTTTTACAGCTTTAAAAGCGGATAATTTAGCGGGTATTTCTGCTCAAGTTGTAGATAGTAAAGGCACATCTATTCCTGTTGATGTTTCTGTAAATGGAAGTGCAGTAAGTGTAACTCCTAAAAATGTATATAAAGAAAATGAAGATTATGTTTTATATATGAAAAGTTCATCTGGAAAAGAACTTAAAAGTATAGCTTTTACAGTGCTTGAAGATAAAACAGAAAACAAAATCCTATACAATCATGCAGGAATTTTCCTTATGGGAGATATAGGCGAAGATGTAAGTGTAAAATCAGAAAATGTAATGCTTATAGGTTCTAGAGTTACGGGGAGTGTTCTTATTGCAGAGGAAGTAGGAGATGGAAGCGTTAAGTTAAAAAACATTGTTGCCGATGGTATATTAAATGTTAAAGCCGGGGGTGCTCATAGTATCCACGTAATAGACTGTAGCTTTGGTAAATTAATAGTAGATGATGAAAAAAATACAGTTAGAGTAGTAGCTGAAGGAAGTACAAGTGTAGGTAGTATTGAAATGAAATCTGGAGGAATCTTAAAGATAAATGACGGAGCTCCAGCTGCTACCGCTGATGTAAGCTTTTCTTATAATATGCCAGAAGGTGCTACTGTAATTTTGGACGGTAATTTTGGAACAGTAACCTCTGAAGCGGCAAATATAAATATAAATTTAGAATCAGGAAATGTTGAAAACTTAGCATTAAATTCTACAGCACAGGTACAAGTGAGTAATAACACTAGCATAGGGAAATTAGATGTTAATGAAACAGCAGGCTCAAGTAAAATAAATATAGCTGATAATGCAGCAGTAACACAATTGAATGTACAAGCATCTACTAATGTAACTGGAAGTGGTACAGTTGAAGCAGCTAATATAAATGCAGGTGGAACAGTATTTGAGAAAAAAGCTGAGCAGGTTGAAATTTCTTCAAATATAGGTGCTGATATTGATAATGCAGGAAACATAGTTTACATTGATTATTCAGCAGCAAGTGTATCTTTAGCAAATTCAGGTATAAACACAGCAGGTGTATCTTTTAATCTAAATGTAACAGGAGGAAAAAATGCTGCAGGAGAAGTTTTAGCTGGACCAGTAAATGTAACTATATTAGGTAATAATGGAGGCAATGGTGATATAACAATATTAAACAATGAACCAGTGACCTTTGCAGCAGGTACAGCTGTAATACCTGTCACAGTAATGGGCAGCGGAACTTATACCTTAAAGGTAGTAATAAGGGGAGTAGCAGGAGAAAAAATAGTATCAAGTGTAGTTGTGAATTCACAAGTTGCATCGTCTTTAGTAAATGGAGTAAGCTTTACAGATGCAATTAATGAGGAGAATAATGGAAAAACAGTAATTGAGTTAGGCGCTCCAAGTGATCCTCAAAATACATTTGTATATAAAATTTCAGATGATGGAAATGCTGTGTCAACGCCAAATGTTGGAGATAAATTAATTGGTTGGCAGTCAGTAGTAAATGGGGATATGATTACTGTACCTAATGGTAAACATATAGGCGTTGCAGAGATAAATTCTCAAAGAAAAGTTGTTCAATTTAGCGATGGTCAAGCTGTAGTAGGAGCAGATGAGTTTGGAGATAAAAGTTCAGCAGATGTAAGATTGTCACAAGACGGAGAAAAATCAACAAATACAGCCTTTAATTTAAGTGTATCAGGGGCTAAGAATGCTGCAGGAGAAGATTTATCAGATGCAGTAAATGTAACAGTTATGGCAAATGATGCAACAATAAGCAATCAGTCAGTAACTTTTACAGGTGGTTCTGCAATAATACCTATTACAATATCAAATGAAGGAACTTATGATTTAAAGGTTACAATAAACGGAGTAACTGGAACAAAAGTAGTATCTAATGTATTAGTTAAAAAGCCAGTGCCAACAGCAGTAATAGTAGATAATGGTTCAGTAGCTGGAGCAACAGCTGGAAACAGTAGCATAACAGGATTGACAGCAGGAAGAAGATATAGGGCAACAGTAGATGGAACGGTTTGGTATGTAACAGCAGGTGGAACACTATCAATTAATAAAATAGATGCTGCATTAATAACTGGAAGTGAAATAATAAACTTAACAAATGGAAAGACCTATAAAGTAGAAGAATATGTCCCAGAAGCAGTAATAATATCATGGGGTTCAGTAGATGGAGCAGCGGCAGGAGACAGCAAAATAACTGGTTTGACCTCAGGAAAGAAATATAAAGTGACAGTAGATGGAACTGTTAAATATGTAACAGCAGCTGGAGTATTATCAGATACTGAAGCAGATGCAGCAGGTTTAACAGGAACACAAATAATAGGGCTGGTAAATGGAAAGTCATATAAAGTAGAAGAATACATACCAGTGCCAACAGCAGTAATAATAGCAACTGGCTCAGCAGAAGGAGCAGCAGCAGGAGACAGTAAAATAACAGGTTTGACTCCAGGAAAGAAATATAAAGTAATAATAGACGGGGCAATAAAGTATGTAACAGCAAATGGAACGTTGTCAGATAAAGAGGCTGATTTTGGAGCTTTAATAGGAACAGAGATAACAGGTTTAGTAAACGGAAAAACCTATAAAGTAAAAGAAAATGTGCAAAATACAACATTAAGTATAAGTAGCGCAGCAGCAATAAGCAATATAAACGTAGCAAACGGAACAGCAGCTAATGCAATAGGATTGCCAAGTACTGTAAATGTAACATTAAGCGATAACACAACAATAAGTGCGGGAGTAACATGGGATGGAGCAAATCTAGCATATAATGGAAGCACCGCAGGAAGCTATACCTTCACCGGAACGATAATATTACCAACAGGAGTAACAAATCCAAATAACGTAAAGGCAATAGTGAATGTAATAGTAGCAAGTGCGATAGCACAAACAGTAAGCAGCGTAGCAGCAATAAGCAATATAAACGTAGCAAATGGAACAGTAGCTAGCGCAATAGGATTGCCGAGTAGTGTAGATGTAACATTAAGTGACAACACAACAATAAGTGCAGCAGTAACCTGGGATATTGGAAATCCACCATATGATGGAAGTGTTGCAGGAAGCTATATATTTACAGGAGTAATATCACTACCAACACAAGTATCAAATCCAAATAACATAAAGGTAACAGCAAATGTAATAGTAGCAGGTGCAATAGCAAAAACAGTAAGCAGTGTAGCACCAATAAATAATATAAATGTAGCAAATGGAACAGTACTAAGTGGAGCAGGATTACCAGGTACAGTAAATATAACTTTAAGTGATAACAGCGTGGTGAGTGCAGCAGTAACTTGGGATGGAGGAAGTCCAGCATATAACGGAAGTACAGCAGGAAGCTATACATTTACAGGAATAATAACATTACCGACAGGAGTAACAAATCCAAATGGAGTAAAAGCAACAGTGAATGTTGTAGTGGCAAGTCCGGTAGTACCAACACCGGTAGTACCAGCAGTAAAAGTAAGCAATATAGCATTCGTAGATACAGATACAGATACAAACCAGATGGGCGGAACATTAACATGGACTGCGCCAGCGGATGTGTCAAACGTAACAAGCTATACAGTATATGCATCAACAAATGGAACAACAAAAGGCGCACAAATAGGAACAGATGTAGCAGTAGGAACGAACCAATTAGTAATATCAGGAGATACAACATTTGCACCATATATAATAGTGGTTCCCAAAAATGCAGTAGGAGAAGCAGCATCATCAAACTATGCAAGTGTAGGAATAACAGATGTGGTACTAACACCAACAGTGCCAACAGTAAAAGTAAGCAATATAGCATTTACAGATACAGATACAGATGCAAATCAAATGGGTGGAACATTAACATGGACTGCGCCAGCGGATGTGTCAAACGTAACAAGCTATGTAGTTTATGCGTCAGCAGACGGAAGTACAAAAGGAGTACAAATAGGATTAGAAGTTCCAGTTGGAGCTAACCAATTAGCAATATCAGGAGATACAACATTTGCACCATATATAATAGTGGTTGCAAAGAATGCAGTAGGAGAAGCAGCATCATCAAACTATGCAAGTGTAGGAATAACAGATGTGGTACCAACACCAACAGTGCCAACAGTAAAAGTAAGCAATATAGCATTTACAGATACAGATACAGATGCAAATGAAATGGGTGGAACATTAACATGGACTGCGCCAACAGATGAATCAAACGTAACAAGCTATGCAGTTTATGCATCAGCAGATGGAGTTACAAAGGGTACACAAATAGGAACAGATGTAGCAGTTGGAACGAATCAATTAGTAATAGCAGGAGATACAGCATTTGTAGCACACATAATGGTAGTAGCAAAGAATGGAGTAGGGGAAGCAGCAGTGCAGGAAAGCATAGCAGTAACGGATGCAACACCAGCACCAACAGTACCAACAGTAAAAGTAAGTAATGTATTATTTACAGATATGGATACAAATGCGGGAATGATGTCAGGAACAGTAACATGGACATTACCAGCGGATGAAACAAATGTATTAGGCTATACAGTATATGCGTCAGTAGATGGAACAACAAAAGGTATGCTAATAGGCGGAGGGCCAGTTGGATTAAACCAAGCGCCAATACCACCAGTACCATATGCACCATATATAATAGTAGTTGCAAATAACGCAGTAGGAGAAGCAGCAGTACAGGAAAGCATAGCAGTAACGGATGCAACAAAAGTAATAGTTACTCCAGATTCATTACCAGAAGCAATATTAGGAGCAGGAGATAGCAGTATAATAGGCTTAATCCAAGGAAGAAGCTACAAAGTAACAGTAGATGGAGCAACAGTTAAATATGTAACAGCAGGAGGAACATTATCAGATAACCCAGGAGACATGGCACCATTATGGGCGCCAGTAATAACAGGGTTAACAAATGGAGCAACATACAAAGTAGAATATGGATCAGTAATAGTAACACCGGATTCATTACCAGAAGTAATATTAGGAGCGAAAGATGGCAGAATAGAAGGCCTAATACCAGGAAGATGCTACAAAGTAATAGTAGATGGAACAACAGTTAAGTATGTAAAAGTAGATGGAACATTAACAGATATTCAAACAGAGGCAGCACCATTGTCAGGAACAGAAATAACAAGCTTAACAAATGGAACAACATATAAAGTGGAAATTAATAATGTTGTTTATAATACGAGGGATGATGGAAGTTATGGATCATTACGTAAAGTAATTGAAGATGCAAATTCAAGAGATACTATTACATTTGACTCAAGCGTAAGTGGAACAATTACACTTACAAATACAAATCATATTAATATTGATAAAGACCTTAAAATAGTAGGACCTTCTGATGGAAGTTTAACTGTAAGCGGTAATGACACAAATAGAATATTTAATATTGGATTAAGTGCAAATGTAGAAATATCTTACTTGAATTTCACAAAAGGATCAGATAATAGTGATACCTATTTACTTGATCCAAATGATGAGAATAACTATGGTGGAGCTATTCACAATGCAGGAAACTTAACAATAAATAACTCAA
>Ga0183101_1000065_pt10 | contig 12741 bp, 11 predicted proteins | sample Biomet3_FD_127790 | JGI IMG/M metagenome (GOLD analysis project Ga0183101, IMG submission 127790) | Microbial communities from bioreactor (seeded with sewage sludge) at LBNL, California, USA - Biofuel metagenome 3 | ecosystem: Engineered > Bioreactor > Anaerobic > Unclassified ... | reverse complement strand
GGCTATTATTCGCGCATCTGCCCGCTTCCGCGGGCATGCGCCTGGATTTCAGGCCGCGCCGCCGAAAGCGGCGCTCGGCCGCGGGTTCTGGTCATTCGGAGGTGCGTATGCGAAAAAAAATTCTGCGGGCGCTGGCCGTCATTCTGGTCTCAGCGGGGCTTTCTCTGCTTGTGAGCATGCTGGGCATTGGGACGGAGAGCATCATCATGCTCTATCTTCTGGGCGTGCTGGCCGCCTCCGTTCTCACCAGCAGCCGCGCCTGGTCCATCTTTGTGGCGCTCAGTCTCGTCATGCTGTTCAACTTTCTTTTCACCGAGCCGCGCTACACCTTTCAGATATACAGCACCAACGACCTCATGCTGCTGGTTTTCTTCCTCATCACCGCCATCGTGTCCGGCTCCATCACCTCCCGGCTGCAATCCGAGATGGAACTGGCCAGTCAGAACGAACACACGGCGCGCACGCTTTATAAAATCGCCACCGGTTTTTTATCGGCCAGCGGAAAAGAGAGCGTCGTCCGCCGGGCGGAAGAGCTGGTGCAGGAGTTTACCGGCCTTGAGGCGCGGGTGGAGCTGTCGGCGGAGGCATCTCCGGAGCTTTTCGGCTATGAGGTGAAAAGCTCCACGGAGACTCTCGGGCGGCTGATCTTCCCCTCCGACAAGCCCGCCGGGCAGCAGATTCTCATTGTGCAGGCGGTGTGCACCCAACTGGGCATCGCGCTGGAGCGGGAACGACTCGTGGCGGAGAGCGAAGAAATCCGGCTGGCCATGGAGCGGGAGCGGCAGCGGACCATGCTGCTGCGCTCCGTCGCCCACGACCTGCGCAGTCCCCTGACCGCGCTCTCCGGCGCCGGCAACCTGCTGAGCGACCGCTATGACCAGCTGACCGACGGAGAGCGCAGAAAGCTGGCCTCCGACGTCAGTGAGGAGATCGTGTGGCTGTCGGACCTGGTGGAGAACATCCTCAACATGACCCGCATCAGCGAAAGCCAGCTCCTGCTGAAAAAGGACGCCGAGGTGATCGACGACGTGGTGAGCGAGGCCGTCAAGCACACGGAGCGTCTGTTCCGCGGCCGCCGTTTCGCGGTTTCCCTTCCGGACGAGGTGGTGACCGCCTCCATGGACGGCAAGCTCATCTCCCAGGTCATCATCAATCTTCTGGAAAACGCGGTGCGGCACACGCCCCCCGAAAGTGAGATCTCCCTTGCCGTCAGCGCGGGGAATTCCCTTTTGACCTTTGCGATCTCCGACACCGGCAGCGGCGTTCCGAAAAACATCCGGGGCCGTCTTTTCGAGCGGTTCGTCACCCAGAACGACGAAATCGTGGACGGGAAACGGGGGCTGGGGCTGGGGCTTGCGATCTGCAAGACCATCGTGGAGGCCCACGGCGGCACCATCGCCTATCGGGACAACGAGCCCCACGGCTCCATTTTTACGTTTACGCTTCCAATGGAGGAACAGGAATGAACGATCAAAAAACGATCCTTGTGGTGGAGGACGACAAGTATATCTCCCACTTCATTGAAATCTCCCTGAACAAGGAGAATTACCGGGTGGTCATCGCGGAGACCGCGGACGAGGGGATGTTCCTGCTCTCGTCCTACAAGCCCTCCGTCATGCTGCTGGATCTGGGCCTGCCGGACAAGGACGGACTGGACCTGCTGCGGGAGCTGCGCACTTTTTCCAGCGTACCGGTACTGATCGTCTCCGCCCGCGGACAGGAAAAGGAGAAGATCCTGGCTCTGGACCTCGGCGCCAACGACTACATTACAAAGCCCTTCCACATGGGAGAACTGATGGCGCGCATCCGGGTGGCCGAGCGGACCGCGGAGCAGGGCGGCGCGCCTCAGAACGAGGCGAAGTTCGTCTGCGACTGCCTGGAGGTCGATTATGAAAAGCGGAGGGTTTCGGTGGACGGAGCCGAGGTCCACCTCACCCCCACCGAGTATAAAACGCTGCTGCTTTTGATCGCGAACCGCGGGAAGGTCCTCACCCACAACTATATCGTCCGGCAGATCTGGGGCTATGACGGCAGCGACAGCAGGAATGTGCGCGTTTTTATGGCGAATCTGCGCCGCAAGCTGGAAAAGGATACCGCTCATCCGCGCTTCATTCTCACGGAGGTGGGCGTCGGATATCGGTTTGCGGAGGAGTGACGCGCTTTTCGCGCCGGGAGCAAAACGCAGAGCCCGGTCCCTCGCCGTGAGGGGCCGGGCTCCGTATCTTTTTTTGTATGCGCTGCGGGAGACTCCGCTCAGCTCCGGCTCAGCAGGCGGCCCAGCTCCGAAAAGAGGCGTGCCGGGTCGATGGGCTTGGTGATATGGCTGTTCATCCCGCTCTCCAGGCACCGGCGCACGTCCTCTTCGTAGGCGTCGGCCGTCATGGCGATGATGGGAACCGCGGCCGCGTCCGGCCGGGGCAGCGCCCGGATGGAGCGGGTGGCCTCATAGCCGTCCACATGCGGCATCCGAAGATCCATCAGCACCGCGTCAAAGCTGTTCGGCGCCGAAGCGGAAAACCGGTCTACACCCTCCTGCCCGTCCGCCGCGGGGACGACCTGAATCCCCCGCTCCTGGAGGAGCATGGCGGCGATCTCCCGATTGAGGTAGTTGTCCTCGCACAAAAGGACCCGCCTGCCGGAGAAATCCGTCTCCGCCTCCGCCGGGACGGAACTCTCCCCGTCGGATTCCTCCACCGGCTCAACAGGAAGGCAGACCGTGAACCGGGTCCCCCGGTTCCTCCCGCTCTCCACCTCGATGATCCCGCCCAGCAGGTCCACGTACCGCCGGACGATGCTCAGGCCAAGGCCGGTGCCCAGCGTGCTGTCCATGCCCTGCGCGTGTTCCTGAGAGAAAGGCTCGAACATCTTTTTCTGAAATTCCTCGCCGATGCCGATGCCGGTATCCTCCACCGTGATCTTCACGTTCAGATTCCCCTGCTGCGGGGGCACCAAAAACACGGTGAACTTCACCTGCCCGCCCGGCGGCGTAAATTTGACGGCGTTGGAGAGAAGATTCAAGCAGATCTCCTGCATCTTCAGCTTGTCCACCCGCACGAAAGTGGGGAAGTCGCTGCCGAACGCGGCGGAAAACGCCACGTTTTTGGAATCCGCCGTGATCCGCACGCCCACGACGATGCTCTCCAGCAGTTCCGAACTGTTGACCACCTCCGGGTTCACAGTCACCTTGCCGCTCTCGATGCGGCTGAGCTCCAGCGTGTCGTTCACAAGGCTCAGCAGCAGCGAGGAGGAAAAGCGGATCTTCTCCAGATAGTTCTGTTTTTTGACGGGGTCCCGCTCCCTCAGCGCAAAATCCGTGAAGCCGATGATGCCGTTGAGCGGCGTGCGCATATCGTGGCTGACGCTGGAGAGAAACATGGACTTCGACTCGTTGGCCCGCTCCGCCGCCATGACCGCCTGCCGCAGGCGGCGCATCTGTTCCGTATCGTGCTGATACTGCCGACTCAGGTCGCTCTGGGCGAAAAAGACCGTGGTATGGGCCGCGGTGAGATAGCAGTACTGCATCCGCTTGCGGTGCAGCGTCCCGTCCCCGTCCTGATAGTCGAAGACATACTCGTAGGCGCTCTGCTTTTCAAGCTCCGCAAGGACATTGTCCAGAGCGATGGGGGCAAGCGTTTCCGGGCTGGCCGTCTCAATGCTCAGCCGCCCCATGATGAGTTCCATGACCTGATCGTAGTAGAGCGGATTTTTCTCGGTGCTCTCCACAATCCCGGTGGCGCCGGTATAGTAGGCCAGCGTCCGGTTTTTTACGTCCACCAGACCCATGTACTCGTACCCCAGCTCCGCCAGCTTGGAGAGGATGCCCAGTTCCAGCTGCTTCTGTGTCAGATCGTAGGTGCAGATGAAACACTCCACATGGTTTTCCCGCACGGCGAAGGTGCGGACGGTCGTCTCCACCAGCGTGACGGGCTGATCGCCGTTCCTGCGGCGGTACTCCATCGCGAAGTTCTGCTCCCCCGCGTAATAGCGGCTGATGAGATTGTTTCGGTCCAGCATCTCGGCCAGCTTCTCCCGGTCGGACGCCTCCACGGGCATTTTCAGCATCGCCTGCAGGGCGTCGTCATAACTGATGGTATGCAGGTCAAGGGCCTTTCTGGTGTTGGCCACGTAGTCCAGCACCCGGTTGGCCGTCAGGTCGTGGTGGCCCTTGGCGATGACGTTGGGGCCGCTGATCTGGTTGAGCTGTTCCATCTCATGGTGATACAGCTCCTCCTGCTTTTTCTGCTGGGTGACATCCATGCCCATGCCGTAAGCGGCCGTGACGCGGTCCTCATCGTCATAGGCGAAAGCCGTGAAGCACAGCCGTTCGCAGTGGGTGCTCTGGTCGACTCCCCGGCTGCGAACCTCGCAGAAGGCCGTTCTGCCCTGCTCCGCCGCCCGGTACATCTCCAAAAACGCGGGAATATCCTCTTTTTCAAGAGTTCCTGTCATAGACGCCGGGGCGCCGTCCACCACCATGGGAAGACCGTAGCGGACAGCAGCCTCCCTGGAGGCCCGGTTATCCATCATAACCACTCTGCGGGCGGCGATCTCATACCGCCAGATGACCATGCCGGCGGCGTTGACCGTGTCCTCGTAGATCTGCCGGTCCAGCGCTGCCCGCCGCTCCGCCGCCTTGACGGCGCTCACATCGGTGTGGGTAATATAGAGGAGGGCCGAACCGTCCTCCTGCGGGACATAATAGCCCATGACGTCAAACCAGGAATAGGTGTCCGCGCCGTGGCTGCGGATACGGTAGGTCCCGTCCATCGGCTCGTGGTTCCGCAGAAAGGCGGCCCTGCTGCGCAGGAACGCGCTCCGATCGTCCGGGTGCAGGTAATGGGCCCAGTTGTAAAAATCATGTCCGATCACGGTGTCGGCGGAGACATTGAGATGCTCCAGCATGAAGCGGTTCACCGCGATGCAGCTGGTCTCCTCCCCTTTCCGGCGGTAGACGCAGATGCCGGCGGGGATATTGTCCAGAATGGAGCGCAGCTTGTCGGCCCGCTCCCGCTGGCCGTACTCCTCTGTGACGTCCTCAAAGCTGCCCACAAGGCCGATGATCTTCCCGTCTTCAAAAAGAGGACTCTTGCTGGCGACAATATCCCGAAGCTGCCCGTGGGAAAGGCACTGGCCATGGACCCGGCAGGTGCCGGCGCCCTCCCGGAGCACCCGGAGCTCATCGCCGCGGTAGGGTCCGGGGTCGGTGTGCCAACCCATGTCCTCATCCGTCTTCCCGAGGATCTCCCGATCGGATTCAAAGCCGTAATACTTCAAAAACGCCCGGTTTGCGCCCCAAAAACGCCGGTCCGCGTCTTTCCAGAAAATAGCCGCCGGCGCAAAATCCAGAATCTCCTGAAAAAGCCGGCTGCTGCGGCGCAGGGTGTCCGCCTGCCCGCACTGAAGCGCCTGCGTATCCTCAATGGGGGAATAGGTGACATAAAGCAGCCAGGCGCCGTCCTCCAGTCTGCGGGATTCGCCGCTGATGGAGAGCCACCGGTATCCGCCGCCGCTGACGCAGGCGCGGAACGCCGCCTGGAACGGCTGTTCCGGGTGGAGAAGGGCGCGGGTCTTCAGCATGGAAAACGCGGGATAGTCCTCCGGGTGAATGGTGCATCCGCCCCTCTCCCGAAAGCGGGACAGCAGTTCCTCCTGCGTGCCGCCGAAAAGACGGCACGCGCCCCGGGAGAACAGGACCGGCTCGCAGGCGCCGTCAAGGGCGCGGTAGAGCCCCAGTGCGGTTGGAATTTCTTCCAGCGCGCTGCGATACGCCCCGTCCAGCTTAAATGTCGTTCCCTTTTCCATGCTGCACCGCTCCCTAAAAGAGTATACAGTTCTTTCGCCGCAGGCCGGTCTTTTTTGTGATGAGTTATTTTATCATGGTTCCCGCTGTTTGTCCACGTTTCTCTTTCTTTCGACACAGCCGGAAGCGTCCGCTCCGCCGGTCCCGGAGAAAAGTGCGCGCGGCCGGGCGAAAAGCTCCCGCCTTTCGCCCGGCCGCGCCGCCGCTTTGCCGCTCAGATTGCCAGATCCACATGCTGGATCGTGCCCGACGAGCCGTCCTCGCTGAGATAAAAGCCCGTGCTCCGGATCGCTCCGGCCGTGGAATTGTCCGCGCCTTTCAGAGTAAAACCGGTATTCACATTGCCGAGGTAGATGGCTCCCACGCCCTTGACGCCCAGCGCCAGGAGCTGGTCGTTTCCGTTTTCGTCCTTCGTCCAGATGCGCAGGTGATCGTAAATTTCGTCGTTTTCGTCGATCCAGCCGTTTCCATCGTCGTCATAGGCCCCCAGATCGGCAAAGCCGTCCCCGGAGCGGGTGCCGAAAAGTTCGCTGCCGTCGTCCACCGTGCCGTTTCCATTCCGGTCCAGCGCCAGAAATCCGCTGCCGGGCCCGACAAAGGAGATCTCCTCGCCTGTGCCGTCGGAATCCAGATCGAAGCGGTACTTCTGCTCGGTCAGTTCCGCCGCGCCGCCCTTGAAATTCAGCACCAGCGGGTCCGCCATGGGGACCGCCGTCTGGTCGGCAGTGATATTGGCGCTCATAAACTCCCGGCTCATCGTGAGGCCGATGTCCACGGAGATCGTTTTTCCGTCGGCCGTCTGGACCGTGCCGGACGCCGCGAAGGACGCAGTCTCCTTTTCCTGATAGACGGCAGACGCGACCGTGGTCCGCACCCGCATCGGCACAGTCTGGGAACCGGAGGAGGACGCCGCATCCGTCCCGGCGTCATAACGGCCCAGAAGCAGTTTCCAGAGCGCGTTCTGACCGCTGGTGTCCGAAAGGCTCCTGAACCGCAGCTTTCTCCCCCGAAGGGACTGCATCATCTGCTGGACCATTTGCAGCTTCAGCTCCTGCTGCGGAGTGAGCTGCACGGTCCCTGCCGCCTGTGTGCCGCCGGTTTTTTTAAGGCCGGCAAGGACGGCGGCCGGATTTCCGTCTCCGGCGGTCCCAGTCTGCGTCTGGTCGAGAGACGCCCCGGCAGAAGCCTGGGCGCTGATGCCTGCCTCCTGCGCTGTGGAGGACGCCTGCATCAGGGTGGCGCCGTCCTTTTGCAGCAGTCCGGCAGCGCTGCGGGCTGAAGCCGTGATCTCCACGGTGTCGTTCGTCTCCAGGGTGGCTCCGCCCTGGCTTTCCCGAATCAGTGTGCTCTGGCGCAGGCTCTGCTCCTGCGTGGTCTGTGAGGCCAGCGCAATGGTGGAGCTTTGAATCTTCATGGTCGAAACCTCCTTGTCGTCTGTGCGGGCAAATCCGTTTGCCCGGCCGTGCGGACTCTTCTTTTATTATATCGGTCGTTTTTGCACAAAACTTAAGGAATTATCCCGGTTTCCGGCAGAGGAAGGCGTTTTCCGCACGTATCGGATAGACGCGCCGGGGCGGAAAGTGGTATAATGGCCGCAATGCGGCGTTCCGCGCGGGCAGGCGCCCGGATTTTATGCCGCGCCGCCGGGCGGTTTTTACGGCCTGCGTTCTTCTGGGCCGCGCCCTGCGGCGCTGTGCGGCACTGCTTTGAGAAAAGGGTCTTTCTATTATGCTGAAGTGGAAAAAAGAACGATTTTCCAGGGCGCTGCCGCTGCTGGCGGCGGCAGTCCTGACGCTGCTGTGTCTGCTGGCGGTGAACGACGCCGGGCTCTACCGGCAGACCGTCGTGCGCGTAACGGCGGCGGAGACGGAATCACTTGGGAAAACCACCGGAGAAAACGGCCTTGCCGAGGCGGACTTCCGTCAAGCGCTGACCGGCGTGATCTGCAACGGCAGCCGCCGGGGGCAGCAGGTGACTCTCTCCAGCGAATACAGCGCCTCCCAGGCGGTCACGACCCGCTACCGGGCGGGGGACCGGCTCTTTGTCGATCTCACGGGGAGCGGCGGGAATCCCACCATTCTCAGCGTCAAGCGGGACGGCTGGCTTGTGGGGCTGACGGGGCTCTTTATCTGCACGCTGTGCTGCTTTTACCGGGAAAGGGGCTTTTTGATCCTGCTGTCGCTGACGGTCAACATCGGACTTATCTTTTCCGTCGTCCGTTTTGCCGACCCGGAGAAATTTTTCGACCGGCAGTGGCTGGCGCTCATCGCGGTTTTCTGCGTCGTCACGCCGCTGCTGGTCGTCGGCGTCCGCCGCCAGACGCTGGGAACAATTCTATCCACGCTGGCGGTCACGGCGATGATGCTGGCGCTCTATCAGCTGACGGTGGACCGAAGCTCCGTGGTGCCCTACGACCTGCTGGAGGACACCATGGGAACCGTCCCCATTGAGGAGATCTTCCGGTTCAGCGTGATCGCCGGGTCCCTCGGCGCGATCATGGACGTGGCCGTGGCGATCCACAGCTCCATGGCCAAGCTGCTGGAGACCGGAGGCGTGCGGGACGGCCGCGCGGCGCTCTCCTCCATGCGCGTGATCGGCTCCGACATCATGGGGACGATGATTAACATTCTCCTCTTTTCCTACATCAGTCAGTCCCTGCAGATCACGATTCTGAAACTGGCCAGCGGCTACACGCTCAGTTCCATCTTCAGCTACGACCTGATCTTCGACTGCGTTCGATTTCTGCTGGGGGCCATCGGCATCGTCGCGACCATTCCCGTGTCGGAGGGCATCGCTCTCCTGCTGTACCGGCGAAGGAGGTGCGGCGCATGACGCTTCTCATTCTGGGGCTGCTTCTTCTGGCGCTGATGGCGCTCATCGGCGGAGAGCGGGGTGCGCTCTCTTTCCTCCTGCTGCTGGGGGACGCATTCCTCTGCTTTTTGGGAACGCTGCTGCTGAGCTACGGCGTCAGCCCCGCGGGCGTGCTGTCCGTGGGATGCCTCTTGCTGCTGGTGCTGACGGTCCCGGCGCAAAACGGGTTCAACCGGAAAACGCTGACCGTTCTGCTCGCCTCCGCAATTCTGCTGATCCCCACCGCCGCCGTGATCGGCGCGGTATGCTCCGGGGCGCACTTGGTGGGGCTGGATGAATTTCAGGCCGTCCAGACGGAAAACAGCTATCTCAGCTCCGGCGTGCAGGTGAATTTGCAGCTCATTATGCTGGGCAGCCTGCTTCTGGGGCAGCTGGGCGGCATCACGGACACCGGCATGACCGTTGTCTCGGCGCTGCACGAGGTCCGGGAAAATCAGCCGGATCTCCCCCGGCGGGAGCTGTTCCGCGCCGGAATGCAGCTGGGGCGGGACATCATCGGCACCACCATCAGCACGCTGGCTTTCATTGCCTTCGGCGAGGGAGTGCTGCTGTGCCTGCTCTACACCGCCGACGGATACTCCCTGACCGTAGTGCTGAACTCCAAGTCTTTTTTCCAGCAGTTCGGCGGAATTCTGCTGTCCTGCGAAAGCTGCCTTCTGGTGATCCCTCTGTCCGTCTGGATCTATCTCGCCCAGCTCCGCTCGCCCCGCATGAACGCCTTTTGGGCGCGGACGGAGCAGCGTCGGTCCGGCGGCAAATCCGACGGGGCGGAGCGCGGCTCCTGACGCCCATACAATTATAAATGACAAAGAGGGGGCGCCCGGCGGGGCGCTCCCTCTTTGTCATGTCGATCATCCCGGAACGGCCGGGAAGCGAAAAAAGTTGTTTTGAAAGAAGCGCACGATGCGTGCCCTGCGTTTGAACTCATAGGTTTCTGAAACTTTTGCACCGTTTCAAAAGCCTGACCAGACTGCCGATGAATTTTTTTCCGCCGTATGCTCCCAGAACGGGCAGGGAGTGCGTGCGGGCCCAAGGCCCGCCTCAGGCAGGAGCGGATCTCCCGCAGAGCCCGCCCTGCGCAGGTGAATACGGCAAGGATTTTTGAAACGGGTCCATGCCAGCGGGACCGGCCCTTTCAGACTTCCGGAATCCCCCCGCCGACCTCTACTTCTTGTCCCACGTGGAAATGGCGCTGAGGCAAAAGCCGATCAGGCCCACGAAAAAGCCCACGTAGCACCAGTCGGCTCCCGTTGCAAAACCGGCCACGGCGGAGATAAGCGTCAGGGCGACGGCCCCCATCAGCAGCCAGCGGCTCCGCCCCTTCGCGGGCGGCGTTTTTTCTCCCGCCGGAGAAGAATCCGCCGGGGCGGGCGTCTCCGTCACCGGGGCGGTGGGCTCTGCCGAAGCCTCAGGTTTCTCCGGGGCAGAGGGCGTCGTCTGCTGCGCTTCCCCTGCGGACGCAGGGGACTGCTCCGTCACTGGACGGGGTTTGCCTCTTTTAACGGGATATCCGCAGTGGGGACAGCTCTCCGCCTGGTCGGAGAGATCTCCGCCGCACTCGGGACACTTCATCAGCGCCATCCGAAACGCCTCCTTTTTCTCATGCCCCCTATTTTATCACGGATGCGCCAAATGTCCATAGGAGACGGCCGCCGCGGCCGGAAATTCTCCCGCCGGTCACACCAGCAGCATCTTGCAGGCGCACCAGATTAAAAGCGCCGCCATCAGCAGATTCACCGCCCGGCAGTACCGGTTGTAGATCGGGCAGAGCAGGGTGCCCAGGGTGGACCAGATCAGATTTCCGGTGACGGCGCAGCCCGCCATCACCGCGGCGAAAGCCAGCACGTAAGGCACCCGGAAGCCGTAGGGCAGGATAAACCCCGTATAGGCCGCGACGCCCAGCAGAAGAATCTTGACGTTGAAAAACTGGAGCATGAATCCGTCCAGATAGTTCAGCGGCCGGACCTCTCCCCCGCCGGAGGCCGCGCCGCGGAACAGCGTCTTCCAGGCCAGCCACAGGATATAGGCCGCGCCGGCGAATTTGGCGTAGGGCGCGATCTGCGGCGCCAGCTCTCCCAGCCAGGCGCATCCGAAGCCGCACGCCAGCATGATGGTGACAAGTCCGGTGGCGATGCCCGCCATCAGGGGCAGGCACCGGCGCAGGCCGAAGCGGCTGGTGCTGCTGAGCAGCAGGATATTGTTCGGTCCCGGGGAAAACGTGGTGGCGCAGGCGTAGGCCGCCAGGCCCATCAGGGCGGAATCGGACATGAGGTCTCCCTCCCGTTTTCAGATTCCGGCCTCTCCTGCCGCTTGGGACGGCGGGGCAAAGGCCGTTTTTTCTCAGCCGCTCAGACGGCGACGCCGGATTTGCACAGCTCCACGAACTGCCGCGCCACCCGGGCGCTGCGGCCGCCCGCCCGAATGGCGAACGCCTCGCTGCGAACGGCCAGCTGCTCGCCCGGCAGCTCTATGCCGTACTGCCGCGCCAGCTCCCGGACAATGTAGAGATACCGGTCCTTGTCGGGGCTGCCGAAGGTAACGGTCAGACCGAAACGGGCCGAGAGACTCATCAGCTCCTGCCGCGTATCCGACTCGTGGATATCGTCCCCGGCGCGGTCCGTCAGCGTCTCCTTAATCAAGTGGCGGCGATTGCTGGTGGCATAGACCGCAATGTTGCGGGCGCGGCCGCACACGCTGCCCTCCAGGATGGCTTTCAGTGCGGCGAAATTGTCGTCGTTGGCGGCAAAGCTCAGATCGTCGATGAACAGAATGAATTTCAGCGGATTTTTTGCCAGCGCCTCCATCAGGTCCGGAATCTGATAGAGCTGATTTTTCCGGACTTCCACCAGCCGCAGCCCGTCTTTGGCAAACTCGTTGGCGACGGCTTTGATGGTGCTGGACTTTCCCGTACCCGCGTCGCCGTAGAGCAGCACGTTGCTGGCGGGTTTTCCCTCCAGCAGGGCGCGGGTGTTGGCCAGGACCTTTTCCCGCTCCCGCTCGTATCCCGGCAGGTCCGCCAGGCGCTGGGGATCGGGATAGCGAACCGGTGTCAGGCGGCCGTCCTCCACGGTAAAAACGTGGCAGCGGGCAAAGACGCCGTAGCCCTTTTGTCCGATCTCCCCCAGCCGCCGGGTATAGCTCCCCGAGATGTCGCAGGGCGCGGCGGTCCAGCTTTCGAAAAACGCCGGCGCGTCCCGCACGCCGTCGATCAGATCCGCAAGGCGGACCCCCGCCAGCGCATCGAACAGCTCCAGCTCCGCCCGGAGGCTCCGGCGCAAAACCGGGCTCGCGCCCTGCGCGGCCGGGCAGCGGACACAGACGTTTTCACTTTGCAGCACCGCACCCGTCAGATAGGCCGACCAGTCGTCCGTGGTTTCAAACAGGCGGTACTCAAATTCAGCGCAGGCCGCGATCAGGGCGGCGGAATCCCCGCCGCAGCGGGCCTCCAGCAGCGCGGAAAAAGCGGCGATCACCGGATCGCGCAAAAGCTCCCGGAAAATCACCAGTCCGCCAAGGCGGTCTTTCATCTCTGTCAGTTCCAAAACACTCACATCCCATCAGAATTCCGGTCATTTCAGCACCGCGCCCTCGCTGGCGCTGGTGACCATCCGGGCGTAGCGGGCAAGCCAGCCCGAGGCGACGGCGGGAGCGGGCCGCATCCAGGCGCTCCGGCGCCCGGCGAGGATCTCCTCCGATACGTTCAGAGTAATGGAGGCGGCGGGGATATCGATGGTGATGCTGTCCCCCTCCTCCACAAGGCCGATGGGGCCGCCGGAGGCCGCCTCGGGGCTGACGTGGCCGATGGCCGCGCCGCGGCTGGCGCCGGAGAAGCGTCCGTCGGTGATGAGGGCTACTGTGGTATCCAGCTTCATGCCCGCCAGCGCGCTGGTGGGGTTGAGCATTTCCCGCATTCCGGGACCGCCGCGGGGACCTTCATACCGAATGACCACCACGTCGCCGGGCACGATCGCCCCCGCGTAGATGGCGGCGATGGCCTCCTCCTCGCTGTTGAACACCCGCGCCGGGCCCGGGTGGGGGTGCATCCCAGGCGGCCCGGCGCTGCGGGTGAC
>Ga0183101_1000489_pt10 | contig 12747 bp, 17 predicted proteins | sample Biomet3_FD_127790 | JGI IMG/M metagenome (GOLD analysis project Ga0183101, IMG submission 127790) | Microbial communities from bioreactor (seeded with sewage sludge) at LBNL, California, USA - Biofuel metagenome 3 | ecosystem: Engineered > Bioreactor > Anaerobic > Unclassified ... | reverse complement strand
GTCGAGGCCCATGTCGCTTTTGATGCGAGCGTCGATCATCCTCATGAGTGCGATGCGTTCGCCGCACACGATCGTTTCGGCGTCATAGTCGACCAACTCCCCGCCGTCTTCTTCCCCGCTTTTTTCGGCGAGAATAACAAAAGCAAAACGGCCTTCATGTCCACGCAGTTTCGTTTCGATTTTGTCCAGAATCGGCTTTATCCAAGTTTGCTTTCCCATATCTCCCCCCTTACTTGTCGCGATGCTTAGAGAGGTAGATGTAGTTGTTGATGACCTTAACGCAGGCTTCGCGTACATCGTTGCGCAGCTTGTGGTTGGTGCCGAGCGCGTGCTTGATGTCGTTGCTCAGTTCCGTTTGCAGGGTGTCGAACAGTTTGCCGGCCAGCTTGGTTTCGAGCAGTTCAGCCATACGGCGCGTGATCTTCTCGGGCGTGATGAGCGCGTAGGCGTCTTCGATGGTCTTCGCATCGATCTTGAGTTTCGGCATTTTGCTCCAGTCGATCCAGTGGAGCGTTTCGATGTCCTTGAGCACGCTTTGCTCGATGCGCTGCATTACGTCGCCCGCGAAGTGCTTGCCGCCGGTCTGGCGTTCGAGCGAACCGAGGAGCGTTTCGTTTTGCGCTTTGACTTTTTCGAGTTCGTGTTTGGTATCGAATAATTCCTGGCTCAGGCGAGCAGCGTATTCCTGGATTGGCGAGCCCACGGCCCGCGGCTTTATTGGCCTGGGTTCGACGCAGGCCGCGTCCGGGTCGCACTCGAAGAAGCAGGCGTTGGAATCTTCCATGCAGGCGGCGTAGTTTGCGCTGTCGCAGTTCGTGCGATGCGCGCACAGTTCGCAGAGTTTGGTGGCGACGCTCATTTTTCTTCAGCCTCCTTTTTGATGTAGTTTTCCACTACGCTTCTTTGCGACTTGTTGATTTCAAAATGTTTTGCGCTTTTTCCTTCCATGCAGGATTCGCGCTTTTTGTCGTCGCAGTTTTTGTAGTTTACGCAAGCGTAGCAGAATGCGAATCGTCCTGTTGTTTTCATCTTGTCCCTTAGTAGCGACGATCGTAGGAGATGCCGACGATCATGTCTTCGCACTTCTGGTTAATCATGTACTCCTTTAAGGATGCGAGTGCGATGAGCGACGGCAGGTCCGGTACGTGTTCGCAGTACGGGACATCGAATCGTTCGATGATCTTGAGTTTTTCCCCGACGTCGTTCAGCCCGGGTATCCTTTTCAGGTTGAAGTGGTTGTCGCGGTGCATGTAGACGTCGACTTTGAAGTCGTAGCCGATGATGTGCGCGAGTTGATACCAGTCCTTGATAAGGACGCCGGTTTCTTCTTTGAACTCGCGCTGCATTGCTTGCAGGGAAAGCTCGTCGGGCTTGATTTCGCCGCCGATGCCGTTAAGCAGTCCGGCTTGCCATTGCGGATGGTTCTTTTCCACGAGAACGATGTACTGCTTTACGAAAAGCAGTCCTACGACGTATTTTTTCATGTTAATACCCCGTGGTCACGGCTTTGTTCGGGCTGAATCCCCTGACGATCTTCCACTTCCGTCCTTTGCAAAATAGGACAGCATCACGTCCATCGGAGAAAGCTTCGATCGTGAAGGTTGTGATGGCTTGTCCGCCGATGCCGCCGAACGGGCCAGATGTTGAGCCAAAGGTTTGTGGCCAAGCGTAGTATTCAAGGAAGTCGGCTCTGGTTTCGAGAATTTTCGCCGCCTCGAACGCTGGCGTGGTGTCGAGCCTGTTTTGCATGTTCACAGTTGTTCTCGCACTCTTTTTAGCCTGTCGACGATTTTGTTCGGGTCGCCGTCGGCCTGTTCGGATTCGATGGTTACGTCGACCAGTTCGCGGAGTGCTCCGTGGATCGCGCAGATGGCGTAGCACGCCTGCATTACGATCTCGATCTGGTTTTCGTTCATTTCGCACCTTCGCGAAGTTGCGCGGCGATGTTCTCGAAGGTTTCGGCCATGATGAGCATTTCTTCTTTGCCGGCGATGATGATTTCGAGTCCGATGCTTCTCTTGTCCTCGTCTTTCGAACTGCTAAACCGTACGTCGGTTACGTTTACCTTTGAGCAGTTAAGGTTTTCATCGATCACCGGCTCGCTATTGACCGCTTCGATGTTTACCTTTGCCCCGTAACACATGACTCTGGTCTCGGTTTCGATCGATATGTCCGTTCTCACCCGTGCGCCAGTCCCTGTGTACGTTATATCAAGTGATGTTCCCTTTCTCATTTCGATTCCTTTGGATAGGTTTTTCCGGCGAGTTCGTATCCTCTGTTGAATTCGAAAGCTCGCCCTTCTCCTGTCCATCCGAATGTGATCGCTTTTAAAATCTTCCTGGCCATTACTGACATCGTGTAAACCGATCCGGTTGTTATTCCGGTAATCCTCGATATGCGCTGAGCCGAAAATTTGTTTTCAATGAAATAAGCGACCTGTCCCAGCGTTACCCATTTCGCTCGCACAATAACAGCGCGCCGTTTTTTGTGTTTTTCGGTGCATTCCCTTGCCTTTTCAAGGAAGTCGAAACACTTTCCGCACAAGCAAACCCATTTCTCGTCCACTTTGACGGGTGGCTCGGGTTCGTACTTTTTCTTCATTTTATCCCCCTTTTAGCCTACCGTCTACCACTTTTTTCAAGTTTATACTACTTTTGCTTTTTTCTTAACTACTTGAAATTATTACACCCGACCTTTCGGTATAAAAGTTTATGTCATACTAATAAAAATTTTAAAAAAAAAAAAAACAAATGAAAAAAAGAGGCAGTGCATGATAACTTTTATACTTATCTTTTATTTCAAGCACTTATAGCGGCTTTTTCCAAAACACCTGTAAACTTTTTTTTATCCTTAGTATCTATAGGTAGTTAAGGCATTTTGCCGTTAAAGTCGTGAGTAATAATGACACGGTTCAGTTTAACATTTTCATACAACAGTAACACGGTCAAGATTGGTTTGTGTTACGGGCCGTGCTAATGTGGGGACTTTCGTGCTAACTCGGTATATATGTTAGTTCTGACATATATACCGGTTTTATACCTCCCCGGCGGTCCTCGACGAGGCTGTTCCCAGCAAGCCCGTGGGCACCCTTTCTTGGTATAAATTCACGTGAGATTTGACCTTGTGAAGATGTGCGTGTAATTCGAATGAATGAGTTTTGAGCTTTGTAACTACCACTTACTCTCTAGCCATGTCTTTGAGCTTCGGTGTGGCTCGGAGAGCACGAGAACCATTTATGCCTGATGTAAAACATACTCGCGCTGCAAAGCGTATTTTGGAGGCTTCGGTGAAATCTTTGCGCTATCCTTCTCCTTTGGCTTTGGAGCAAAAGATCGATGAGTATTTTGATTGGTGTGAGAAAGGTGTTGATCGGCGGGTTACAAAGAAGGGAGAAGAGGTGATTCAGACTTTTCGCCGACCACCTACTGTTTCGGGGTTGGCGCTTTGGCTTGGCTTTGGTCACACTGCTAGCCTGAAAACCTATCTCGGTCATCCAGACTTTGCTGAGGTTATGCAGCGCGGTTTGTTGAGGATACAATGTTCGCTTGAAGAGCAGGCCATTGTTTCTCGAACTCCGGCTGGTTCAATTGCACTTTTGCAGATGAACTTTGGCCACATGACTGCTGCTGATAAAGCGAAGATTGAATTGAAGAAGCAAGAGCTTGAGTTTCGTCGCGCTGAGAGCGAGGCGAATGTTGAAGTTAACCTTCGTAAGGTCTCATCGCTTGAAGCTGTTAATGTCGCTCGTATTGAGCAAGCGAATGCGGCTCGTGATAAGTCTGATCTTCACGCTAGAATTTTGGCGGAGGGCGCTGAGTTTAATCAAGAGATTGCAACTGAGCGTTTAAACCTCTCGCGTACATCTTCACAACAGCGTCTTGACCTTTCTCGTGAGGCTACTGAGCGGCGTTTGCTTCTCAGTGAACAGCGTGTCAACCTTCAGGTTAACGTTAACACGTCAGATGGTAAGGTTGAGGTTGGCGCTGAGAATAAGCCGGAAGGTCTTCCGATGTATCCTCCGCAACCAAAGACGATGGATGAGTGGTTGGAATGGTATGAGGGTGTTTATGGCGTAAAGCCGGTTATGGAAGGTGATGAGAAGAAGAAGTTGCCTGAATCTTCTCAGACTATTGACGTTGAAGTTGTTGATGAACAGAAAGCGGATGACGGTGAAGTTCAACCTCCATGTGATGAGAGTTTGTCTTTGCCAAGTGAATGAGCAAATGTATAAGATAAAAAATAAAGTACGGCGAAGCCTACTGCTTAGCCTCGCCGTACTTTTGTAGCTTGGAGTTACATGGTCGATTCGAAGGCTTCGACGATGCTGTTGTACCGGCTTTCGGTGTCGCTTGTGTCTTCAGCGCCACTGAAGATGATATCCCATCCGTTCTTGGTCAAATCACGGATGAGCATCCCGTTCTTGTAGATTTGCTCCTCAAAGCCACCCGCCCGACGTTCGAGGATGTACTGTTCGATGCTGCGAGGCAGTGAATTCCACTTACGCGCCTGAGCACGCAGCTCCTTGGCCTTGATGCGCTTCATGATAGCGGTACGTTCGTTGCCCTTAGCGAGTCTGCGCAGGCCGCTTTGCCATGCCTTCTTGCATTCGCCTTCCAGCTTATCGGCCTGGACATCAAGCGACTTGGCTTCCTTGAACAGCCGCATCGCGACATCCTCAGCCGCCGTAATCAGGTCTTCCTCGACGCACTCGGGATCAACGCCGTTGTAGCGAGCGCTTATATCTTCGGGTGAAGTGTTGGGCGAATCCTGGCGCCAAGCGTTGTCCAGATATTCGCGCATCTCGTGAGCAAGCTCAGTGGTGTTGTATTCGTACATGGCCATGCGTTCCTCGTGAGCAGCGATCCACTGATCGGCTTCGTCGTTTATGCGATCCCAAGTGCGGCTTGAGAGCGGCTTTTCAACCGAAGGCATGTTGCGAAGCTCTTCCTCGCACACAGGAACGAACTTGCCATTGCGCTTGATTATGAACGAGCAATCGCCTGTGCTCACAACCGCTGTAATGCGATCGAGCGGCGATGCTTCGTCACTGATAATGAGCGCGTCGTCACGCGGCACAAAGCCTTCAGCACGGCGCGCTTCGGCGACACCTGCGAACGGGTTGCGGCGGTTGCGATAGTCGGCCCAAAGCTTGCTTGCAAGGCCAGCGATGAAGCCAAATTCATCCGCCGTTTCGGGGTCTGCAACGATGATGCAGTTCGCATCCGCACGGGCTTCGCGGAACTTCTGGATGGCGAAGTCACGACCATTGAAGGTCAGTACCAAGTTCCCGCTGTAGCGCTGATACAGGTCCATGAGAAACTGGGCGCTGATTGATTCAAGAACGATGCCCTGGTTCGCCTGCATGGTGGATTCGATCTGCTCAAACATGACAACCTCCGTGGTGTTACAGTGTTAAAATCAAGCACTCCGAGCGGAGCGAGCTTCTTAAAAATCAACAACAACTTCGTAGTGTGCGCGGGGGCCTGTCTCCAAGCCCCCGATCGAAGGCCCGCGTGGGAGCTTAGAACGGAGGATAGAGTTCGCCGGTCGTGCGAACTTCGTGCATGTGGTCGACGTATTCTTGAAGATGCACGTTGAACTGATTTTCGATGTACTGTTTGTATTCGTCGACATGCTTCCATCCGCCGTTGCGCAATTCAAACGTCGCAGGTCCTATGCGGCACGATCCGTGTTCTGCGACCGACGCGAGGAACTCTTGGATGTCGCACACACCGACGATGTCGATGGCGGTAAGAATCTCTTCGTCAGACAGATCGTCGATGATGCCGTTCTCAATGTGGCGAAGCGTGTTACGAATCTCGATCATGTTAGCCATCGGGTCATCCTCCATGTGTTACGGGTTTCAAGTCAATCGAACTCAAGTCAAATCAAAAAGATCAACTCAATACAACAACGACTATGTACCTTACTTATTACTTGTGTTGCTGATGTACTCTCTTCTTCTTACTCTGCTACTGTACTTAACTATGTGTGTGTGATGTGCTATGCTTTGGTGTCTTCTTCTTTGTCTTTGTCTTATTGGTGATGATGGGATATTGTTGTTTTGCCTCCTCTTTTTCTTTCCCCCTTGCCCTATACAATCCAGTCGATAACACTCCACCACCGCCCAAAGTCCATCTCCAATCGTTCAAAAACAGAAACCGGAGTCCCGTTTCCTCGGCTCTCTTTATTCCTTATCGGAGTCCCAAGTTTTGGAGTCCCGTTCCTCTTCTTTTGGTTGACCCTGTTGTCCTGTGATGTTAGGTTCTTCTTGCCGACCAGCCTGTTTGCCGCCTCTAGGGCCATGCGACTGCCGAAGCCTGCCGCCTCACCGCCTCAAGAGCCGGGGTTTAAAACACCTCGGCTCTTGTTTTTTGTGCGTTTGTTTTGTAGTTTTTTGCGCAGGAGGAACTTCTATGGCAATGTATCAAACAAAGCATGAGATTGATGAAAAAACGAATGTCATCGTCGACTTTGCGCGCGGATTTCATCGCAACTTTGCACAAATCGCCATGATGCAGGGCCGGCATTCTCCGGCTGAGTGCCCTTACTGCAACTTCTCAACCCTCGACCCAAACTCTCGTTTCTGCGACCTTTGTGATCCCACCCTGTATCCGTTTGACAAGCTCCCGGCCAATGTTAAGCAGCAATTTGTCGCTGGCGTTGCCGGTGTTTTTGCTCTTGGCGTGCTTCATTTTGAGCTTGGCGATGGCAACTTTTGGCGTGACGTTCTTTGTAGCGCTGCTCCAGCGCTTTCCGCGCTTGTTTCCATCCCCGATGAAAGTGCTGAGGCTCGTTTAGCCGCTTTGGAGTCTGATCCGCGCATTCAGGCCATTCTTCGCAGTGGTCCACCGTCGTTTCCAGACTCTGAGCTTGCGTCTTTGGAGGCTGCTGGTCATGAGGTGTCCGTCGAGCCGTCCAGCCAGGCATCCCCGCAGGCGGGTGTGGGCGACATGCTCTCGAAGGCTGGTCCTTTTGACTCGACCGATCCCGATCTTGTCGGCAATCGCGAAGACGAATAATTTTTTTGCTTCACCTAAACTTGTAAACGTGTAAACTTTGGCATAAAAATTTTTATTCACCTAAACTTGTAAACCGGAGGCGCATGTGTCCCTGACCATCCAGCCGTCTTTTGACCAGATCGGGCTCTTGTATTCGGTGCAGGATGTTGATACCAGCGCCGTTTCCTTGTTTAGGCCCGGAACTGTTTTTCCGTATTTCTCTTCAACGTTGTCCCGGTTGTCTTCGGCAGCTCGCCCAGCTCGGTTTTGGATTCTTGATTGTGACGTTACGATCTTGACTTCGGCCGGAACACCGCAGACAGAGGGGCACAAAGGAGACTACCTGATTGAACTTGAGCATGGTGAGCTTGTTATCGTGCGCCAGGATGAGATCAGGTGTTTTTATGACGTTGCTGGTGATGTCTCTCGTGTTTATCGTACCAACCTCATGGATGAGACCGTTGGTTTTGGCGATGTCGCCAAAATTTACGACAGGTATGGTAACGAACTTCAATAACCTCTGGAGGAACTGTTATGGATGATCCCTGGAAGCATCGTTCTTTCGGCATGATTTGCCACACCTGCATGTGGTTTGCGGCGAAAAAGGTGCTCAAGATCGACAAAAAGATTGTCGGTGGTGTCGAGCACAACGTCGAAGAGTCTGTTGACGGTCCGATCGGTCGTTGTCGTCGTCATGCGCCTACCATGAACGGTTACCCTGTCGTTTATCCGAACGACTGGTGCGGTGACCACAAGCTCAACGAAAATCGCGTTGTCAGCGATATCGTTGACGAGAAGCGGCTTCGTGAGCTTTACCTTTACGAGGAAAGGCTCAACAAGCGTGACGCTGAGCTTGATCTTCGCGAGGCCGAGCTTGGCGAGAAGTTTTCGCATTCGATCGCCGTTTCGACACTTCAAACGCCTAACCCTGCCGCTGACATCGAGTCAAATCCTGTTGGTGAGGTCGAATCCGAGCCGGTTCTTCGTTCCGCCGACAAGTTTTCCGCCGGATCGAATCGTCGTCCGATCAGGGAATCCGATCGCCGTGCGATCGATCGTTTCGGTGAAACCAGTGTCAAAACTGAGGAGTAAATATGTCGATTACCTTTGAGCAGTTTAAGAAGTTGCCCATCACACACATGGTTGCTGGCGTCATTTGGGGCGAGTGTCGCGGGAAGAGGCTTGATGAGGCAATCGCGATTGCCTGGGTTATTCGCAATCGCGTCGATACTGATCTCGGCAACGATGGCAAGCCCGATTGGTGGGGCGAGGGATTTGCTGGTGTTGTCCTGAAGAAATACCAGTTCTCGTGCCTCTTGCCATCTGATCCGAATCTTTCCAAGATTCTTGCCCTTGACTACTGGCATCCCGAGAAAACCCCCTATCTCAGTAATTGCATCAATGCGGCTAATGGTGTTATCAATAACATCTACAAGGACAACACGAACGGTGCTGTCAGTTATCATGCCACCAGCATGAAAACGAAACCGTCCTGGACCAAGGAAATGACCGAGTCCGCCGTCATCGGCAGTCATACCTTCTACAAGTTGTAATGACATTATGAGCAAAAAGTGCGCCGCCAATAAGAAGAAATCTGCGCAAGCGGGACTCGACAAAACTCTTTTGCTTCCTCAGCCAGGACCTCAAACGCTTGCTGCCACATGTCCATTCGACATCATGCTTTTTGGCGGCGCACGTGGTGGTGGAAAGTCCGACTGTGCCATTGGTCGTCAGATCAATGGCGCTTTAACTTATGGTACGCATTGGAACGGACTTTTCATTCGTAAAAACTTCAAACACTTTGCTGAACTTCGTCGTCGTTGGGATGAGCTTATTGCCGCCGGTCTTCCTGCGCAAAGGACTGGTGGTGATGTTCAGACTAACACCATTAAATTTGCAAATGGCGCAAAAGTTCTTTTGACTGCCGTTGAACGCGAAGATCAGCTTGAATTTTTTCAGGGTCAGCAGTTTACTGAGATTTCCATTGAAGAGGGATGTCAGTTTCCATTCTTTGATGTTATGGTTGAAAAGCTTCGTGGTTGTATGCGTTCTCCTGCTGGCGTTCCGTGTCGCATGTTCATCACGGCGAACCCTGGCGGTCCTGGTCACAATCAGGTTAAGAAGCTTTTTAAGATCGGAAGTGTTGCCCCTGGCACTGTTCTTGTTGGTAAGGTCGAACTTCCAGATGGTCGTGTCGACTATGAGCGTCGCATTTTCATTCCTAGTCGTGTCACTGATAACAAGATTCTTTGCAATAATGATCCCAAGTATGTCGCGAGACTTATGTCTATTCGCGACCCAAAGCTTCGCGCCGCTTGGCTTGAGGGCGATTGGGAAGTTGTTGCTGGCGGTTTCTTCGATCATGTTTGGGACAATCAACGACACGTCTTGCGTCGTTTTGATATTCCAGCACACTGGGATCGCATCATCGGCTTTGACTGGGGTTCCGCTAAACCGTTCTCTGTTGGTTGGTATGCGATCTCTACTGGCGAGTTTGTTCCCGAGCTTGGTTATTCACTTCCTCGCGGAGCCATCGTTCGTTATCGCGAATGGTATGGTTGCGTTAAGGATATGTCTAACGTTGGCCTTCGTCTTGATTCTCGTAGTATTGCTCGCAAGATTCTTGAGATAAACGACAAGTTTGAGCCATCTCAACTCTTTGATTGCATCGCTGATCCGCATATTTTCAAACAGGAAGATGGCCCATCTGTCTTTGAGAAGATGGCTGATATCGGTGTTGTCTTTCGTAAGGGTGATTCTCGTCGTCCGTCTGGATGGGATGAGTGTACAGCTCGTCTTGTTGGTCGCGACGGTCGCCCCATGTTTTATGTTACTGAGAATTGCGAGAACTTTGTTAAGACAATTCCTGTTTTGTCTCGTGATTTATCCGATTTTGACGATATCGACACTGACCAGGAAGATCATATCGCCGATGAATGGCGTTATGTGATGATGTCGAGGCCCGGCGAGGGTGAATCTCTTGTTGAGGAACGTCAAAAAAGTGATGCCGAACTGGATCATGATGAGATTTGTGCTGTCGGACCGTCTGAGGATTCTTTTGGCACCAGTTTTGACGATGGATTGCCCACGCTTAACGCTGAAATGGCCATGATGGCCGCATAAAAAAGGAGTTTTTGTGAATTCTCTGACAATTTCTGTTGAATGGATGGTGTTTTTTTCTATTTTGCCACTCATTTACTCCATTGTTATTCTTGCCGCCGTTGCTCTTGGCGGTTTTCTTGTCTACAGAACAAAGCGCGGCGAAGATTCTTCGCTTTTTGGTCTTGGACAGCCGAAAGTCGGTGGCGCAACCATTGCCCGTGGTGGTCCAAACGATTATGGTGTCTTTGGTGATGCCGTTGACGACGATATTGAGGATGGAACTGATGTTGACTCTGCCATGAAGGTTATCGCTGGTGTCAATGATCGGTTCCGTTCGCAGTTCAATGCCACCAAGGGAGGTAAGTAATGGCTGTTTCAATCAAGAAGCCTGAATTGAATGCTCGTCCAACACGTGACATTCTTTTTGGAGAAGGTTACGAGGTTGTTTGTCCAAATTGCAGGGATGTTTTTCATGAAACAACCGAATTTTTTACCGAGGAGAAGCCTGCGAATGGTACAATGTTTCGTCTCCTTCGTCCCTTTGGCCCTCTCGGTGCGAACTGGTCTTCATTCCCGAACGACGCCGACGTTGTTTGCGAAGCGCTCGAATGCCCGGGGTGCGGTTGTTCTTACACCGGAGGCGGTACTCGCGTTAAGGTCCGCAAGAAGCGCGCGTCCATTGTTGAAAACGACATCGTTCGTCGCGAAGCGTTCGTTGAACGCGTCACCGATGGTGGAAAGCTCTCTGCTGAAGAGATTTTTTCCGAGGCAAATGCCGCCGCGGTCATTGCTGCATCTAAGGAACTTGCTCCGACCGACGCTGAGCAAGACCAAGTCGATGAGGCTTTGATCGCCTCCCTCAATGATACGAGTAATCTTCCTGAAGAACTCAAACTTCCCGAAGATGACCTTCCTGATCCTGAAAAGGATGATTCTGGCGACGATTGTGAACTTGAAGATGGCGCATGTTGCGATCAAGAAGAAACCAAACCGGAGTAATACGTGTTCGACGACACCACAAGAGAGCCGGCCCCGATGGCTACTCCCGACGAGTGGAATCTTCGCAATATTCCACCCGAGGGCCATCGTGATGTCGGTGGTTTTTTCTACAAATTGTTCGAGGATGCGCTTTATGAGCGCAATCGTCTTGCCATTGGTGACCGTTGGCTTGCGAATCACCAGCTTTACTTTGGCAACCATTTTGCAAACATGTTTGGACTCTCTTCCAAGCGTGGAAAAGCCAAAATCTCCCTTGGTCTTCTCGCTTGCAACATCAACAAAACCGTCGCCAACCTTACCGCTCGGTCTCCGGTTTTTGATGTTGTTATTGGCGATGGTGTGAATGATGACACCGACCGTGTTATCCGTCAGAAGTTCACAATCTGGAACGGCACCGAAGAGTATCAGCTTCCGTTGCAGCGAACGGTGTTTTCCATGGAGCTTTACGGCGTCGGAATCGAGAAATCGTTTTTCGACTCCGTTACTTCTTCGACAAAATACATCACCCTTGATCCGTTTTCGTTCCTCTCTCCTTCTGGTTATTACAATGAATTGAATGACCTTCCGTATGCTATTCACATTCAGGCAATGCCAGTCGAAGAGATTCGCGCGAAGTACGGGGTTGATGGTGACGTCGCGATCGATTACGACGAACTCTACTCAATCCTTGGTGAGGAACGTGAAGACCAGCGTCACGTTTCTTCTGTTGGTGGTACTTATGGTACTGGCAACTATGGTGGTGATTTTGTCGCCACCAAACCGCGCGGGGAAGACTCTGTTCGTGTTCGTCGCGCACTCGTTATTGAGGTTTGGATTCGCGATTATGCTCCGTTTGATGGCGAGATTCCAAGCATCGATACCGAGTCTTCCGATGAATATCAGTTCAAGTATCCTGGCGGAATTCGTGTTGTCACGTTCACAAACTATGGCAACCTTGTTCTTGCCGACATGCCGAATCCGAACATCAATTACGCTCTTCCAAGGTCGAAGGTTTGTTCAACGTACCTTTACGATCATTTTCCGTTCCACAAGATCAATGCCGTTGATGACATGACTTCCATTTACGGCTTTTCTAAGGGCGAGCTTGTTGGTGACATCAATCTCGCTATCGATTCGATTTGGTCGAACATCGTTTATTACCTCAATATGTCACTCTTTCCTCCGGTCATCCTTCCGAAGGATTCCAAGGTTCCGTCGTCTGCCTTTCGTTATGCCCCCCGTCTTGTTCTTGAGCCCGCCTCTACCTCTGTCTCTACCGGGATCAAGTTCTTGCAACTTCCGACGCCTCCCACGTGGCTGTTTCAGGCCCTTGATACGCTCGTCAAGTTTTTCGATCGTATCTCAGGGCTTGATCCGATCGATACCGGCGGAACCGAGGGTGGCATCGTTGCTGCCAGTGCCATCGAACTGTTGCAAGAACGTGCGTCTGTTATGATTCAGGGCGAGATTCGCGCTGTTGACTACATCATTCGCAGTCGCGGTCGTTGCGCCATTAGCAACTATCTCAACTTCGGTGTTGATGAGGAAGTCCTTGATATCGACGGCGAGAAGACGCCTGTCCGTGGTATTGACTATTGTGGTCAAAACGTCAGATACGTTGTCGAGTCTGGTTCAACGATCGCCCGGTCCAAAATCCAAGCCCGTG
>Ga0183101_1000260_pt5 | contig 12757 bp, 10 predicted proteins | sample Biomet3_FD_127790 | JGI IMG/M metagenome (GOLD analysis project Ga0183101, IMG submission 127790) | Microbial communities from bioreactor (seeded with sewage sludge) at LBNL, California, USA - Biofuel metagenome 3 | ecosystem: Engineered > Bioreactor > Anaerobic > Unclassified ... | reverse complement strand
TCGGGCGCGGGGCTGGGGGGCGGGGGGCTGTCTGCCGCCTTTTCCGGCCGGGTTGCGTGCTCCGGCGGGGAAAGTTCCGCTTCGTGCGGTTCCGCGTCCTCTGCTGCATCGGCATCGGCGGCAGGCCGTGCCGTGGCTGCGTCGCGGGGGCGGGAGCCACCCTCGCGCGCCGTAACTTCCGGGGCCGATATGGGCGCGCTGGGTTTGTCCATTGCCGCAAAGCTTTGCGTGCCCGCCATGCCCTGCCCACTGGGGGCATGGGCGGCAGGCCGTGCCGCAGCGGCGTGTTCCGCCGCCGTGTTCCCCGTCGTACCGGTGTTCGCCGTGCCGTTGTTCGCGTCTTGGGCTTGGCCGCCCGTGCCGCCGGGGCCGGGCGTTGCCTGCCCAACGGGCAGCAACTGCGGCAACAGGCTCAGGTTGAGCAACAGCAGCTCAAGCGCAGCTGCCGGTTCCGGGCTTTGCACTATGCCGCGCTGCGCGTCAAGAGCCATTTGCCAGGCCGCGTGCAGGTGCGCGGCGGAAAACTGCGGCGCGATTCCCTGCCACAAGGCCGCTTCGTCGGCGGGCAGGCGCAGGCTGGGCACGATGGCGGCGCCGCTTTGGCGCAGCAGAAAAAGATTGCGCAGGTTGCCCGCCAGCTCGCGCATGAAAAAGCCGATATCCACGCCCTGCCGCAAAATTCGTCCGCACAGGTCCACAACTGCGGCGCAGTCCTGCGCGTGCAGGGCGGTAAACAGCTCGGCGAACATTTCCTGCCCGGCCAGCCCCAGCACTTGCCTGGTGGCCGCAACGGTCAGCGTTTCGCCGCCAAGGGCCAGCGTTTGGTCAAGAAGGGACATGCCGTCGCGCACACTGCCCGCCGCCCGCCGGGCGATCAGGCGCACCGCGCCTTCTTCAAAGGCCGCTCCCTCTTTGTGCAGCACCGAGGAAAGGTGCGCGGCAAGCGCGTCCTCGCTGAGGTGGCGAAACACAAAATGCTGGCAACGGCTCACAATGGTGATGGGGAATTTGTGCGCCTCGGTGGTGGCAAAAATGAATACCACGCGTTCCGGCGGCTCTTCCAGCGTTTTCAGCAGCGCGTTAAAGGCGTTGCGGGTGAGCATGTGGGCTTCATCAATAATGAAAATTTTGTAGCGGCCTTCCATGGGCGCGTAGCCGATGGTTTCGCGCAGGGCGCGGGCGTCCTCAACGCTGTTGTTGGACGCGCCGTCGATTTCCGTTACGTCTACATGTACGCCCTGCGTGATTTTGCGGCACTGCTCGCACTGATTGCAGGGTTCCGGGCCAGGGGCGTGCTGGCAGTTGAGCGCTTTGGCGAAAATGCGGGCTATGGTGGTTTTGCCCACGCCGCGGGTGCCGCTCAAAAGATAGGCAGCGGCGGGCTTGTCTTCAGCCGCAGCACGGGAAAGGACGGCTTTAACCATATCCTGGCCCGCCACTTGGGCGAAGTTTTGGGGCCGGTAGCGTGCGGCAAGGGAAAGATTTTTCATGGCGCTCGTTGCCTTTGGATGATGACCAACGGGCTGTCGGGCAACCCCGGAGAGGCGCGTTGCCGCGAACCGGGCGGGAAAGGCAGAAAAACAGTTGCATCCGCGGAATCGCGGGTTGACGACGTGCCGGAATCGGCGGCTGTTTTTTCACCTTCCGCCGCCCCGGCGGCACCGGGACGGCAGAAGCTTATCTGAAGGCGGCGGACCAAAAGGCCCGCCGCAATCTGTATTTAGATGGTGAAGCGGTGCAGCCAGCCTTCGTATTTGGGGTTTTGCCCCTTGACGATCTTGAAGAATTCCTTTTGCAGGTGCTTGGTCACCGGGCCCGCGTGGCCAACGCCGATCTGGCGGTGGTCCAGTTCGCGAATGGGGGTGATTTCCGCAGCTGTGCCGGTGAAGAAGGCTTCGTCGGCGATGTAGAATTCATCACGGGTAAACTGCTGCTCTTCGACAGTGTAGCCCAGGTCGCGGGCCAGCGCCATGACGGAATCACGCGTAAGGCCGCCCAGAATGGACGTCCAGGGCGTGGTTTTGATAACGCCGTCGCGCACGATAAAGATATTCTCGCCCGTGGCTTCGGAAACAAAGCCGTTGGTATCCAGCATGACGGCTTCGTCATAGCCGTCTTCTTTGGCTTCCACCTTGGCGAGGATGGAGTTGATGTAGTTGCCGGCGGCCTTGGCCTTGGACATGCTGGTGTTCACATGGCTACGGGCAAAGCTGCTGGTCTTGACGCGAATGCCCTTTTCAAGAGCTTCCGCGCCGAGATACGCGCCCCAGGCCCACACGGCAATGATGGTCTGCACCGGGTTGTTGCCGGGGTAGACGCCCATTTCGCCGTGGCCCACAAACGTGAGCGGACGGATATACCCTTCGGGCAGTTTGTTGGCCTGAAGCGTTTCAATACAGCCCTTGACCAGCTGCTCAGCGGAAAACGGTACTTCCAGGCGCATAATCTTGGCGGAGTTAATTAGGCGCTTGCAGTGGTCTTCCAGACGGAATACGGCGGACGTGCCGTCGGCGCAGGCGTAGGCGCGAATGCCCTCAAATACGGCGCTGCCGTAATGCAAGGCGTGGGTCAGCACATGAACTTGTGCTTGTTCTGAAGGGAGCATTTTTCCGTCAAACCAGATAAAATTCGGTGTCTGCATGGCTTTCCTCCGCAAATAGCCTGCTGATTAAAGCGCGGTCGCGGCGGGAGCATTCCCGCCGGTTGCCGCAAGAGCAAAAATCTACTGAAAACAAGGCCGCATGGCAAGCAAATGAGCCTGGATGCAAAAAGAATTCCGCCAAGAATGCAAAAAAGCGGCGGGAGAGGAAAAACAAAAGGGCTGGTCCTGCGCCGCGCCATGCCGTATGTTGGGGGCAACGCAAAAAGGTTGAGGCTGCAAGTATGAATGAAAGATTTGTTCTGGGCATAGATGCCGGGGGCACGCACACCGACGCCGTGCTGCTTGCCTGCGACGCCGGGGCTGGCAACGCCCCGCAGGGCGAAGCAACGCCGCGTGCCCGCCTGGTGGCGTCGGCAAAAGCGCGCACGCGCCACGACAACCTGCCCGCCTCGGTAAGCGAAGTGCTGGCGGTGTTGGCCAAAGCCGCGCCCAACGACGCCTTTGGCAAAATTTCGCGCGTGACGCTGGGCGCAACGCTGGCCGTCAACGCGCTGGTGCAAAACAAGGCGGACGCCGTGGGGCTGGCGCTTTCCGCCGGGCCGGGGCTGGACCCGCGCCGTTTCGCCATGGGCGGGCACGTCTGCATTGTTCCCGGCGGGCTGGACCACCGGGGCGTGGAAGTCAGCCCCCTGCGCCCTGAGGCCCTCGGCGAGGCCGTCAGCGCCTGGCGCAAGCAGGGCGTTGTGGCCGTGGCCTGCGTGGGCAAGTTTTCGCCGCGCAATGCCGCCCACGAGCTGGCCATGGCCGAAGCCGTGCGCGCCGTCTCGCCGGACATGCCCGTGACCATGGGGCACAGGCTCTCCGGCAGGCTCAATTTTCCGCGTCGCATGGCCACGGCCTATTTCAATGCGGCGGTGGAGCGCCTGCACAATGAATTTTTGGATGCGGTGGAGGCCGCTTTGGCCACGGCGGGCGTGAAGGCCGCCGTGCGCCTGCTCAAGGCCGATGGCGGGGCCGTGCCCGCTGCTCTTTCGCGCCGCGAACCGGTGCAGTCCATCCTTTCCGGCCCTGCGGCCAGCGTCATGGGCGTGCTGGCCTTGTGCGGCGGCAAGGGGCTGCGCCAAGGCTGCTCTCTGCTGCTGGATATGGGCGGCACCACAACGGACATGGCTTTGTTTATCAACGGTTCGCCCGTGGTGGACAGAGACGGCATGCTGCTGCAGGGGCGGCGCACCCTGGTGCGGTCGTTGGCCTCTGTTTCCATCGGCGTGGGGGGAGATTCGCAGTTGACCGCCGTCAAGAAAGGGGACCAGCTTTCCGTGCGCGTTGGCCCCCTGCGCGAAGGCCCGGCCATGGCTTTTGGCGGCACGCGCCCCACCTTGCTGGACGCCCTTAATGTGCTGAATTCTGTGGACCCCAAGGCGGATGCGGACGCAGTGGCGGGCGATGTGGCCGCCTCTGTTGCAGGCATGAGCATGCTGGCGGCAAGCCTGGGCGTTGCGGTTGCAAACCTGGCGCGTGAGGCGGCCAACAACGCCCTGACCCAGGTGGATGCTGCGGCCCGGGCTTTGGTGGACGAAATCAACGCGCGCCCCATTTATACGTTGGCCGCGCTCAAGGCCGTGCGTGAGGCCCGTCCCGAGCGAGCCCTGCTGGTGGGCGGCCCCGCGGGCTGCGTGGCCCACAGGATGGCGCGCGCCTTGGGCATTCCCGTGGAAACGCCCCCGCATGCCGATGTGGCCAACGCCGTGGGCGCGGCTCTGACCTTGCCCACCGATGCGCTTGAGGCTTATGCCGATACCGGGCGCGGCCTGCTGCATGTTCCCGCGCTGGAGCTGAACGAACGCATTGGCAAGGGGTATGGCCTGGAGCAGGCCCGTGAGCGGGCCTGTAACTTGTTGAAAGAAAGACTTGCGGCGGCGGGGGAACAGGATGCGCGCGTGGAGGCCACAGAGGCCGACATGTTCGCCACGCTGGACGACGCGGGCTTTGGCAGCAAGGACATCCGGGTGACGTGCCAGGTGGTGCCGGGCATCGCCGCTGTTGTTGCTGAAGATCGCCCGTGAGGGATGGTTGCTAGGGGCGTGAGGCCGGGGCCTTGTCGTCCGGCAGCGCCCACCAGGGCAGCGTGCGCCAAACGTTGTTGAGGGCTTTTTCGCTTTCTGCCCACTGCGGGGAATAGCGCGCCAGCTCCGCCCGGTAGGCGGCCGAGTGGTTCATGTGCCGCAGGTGGCACAGCTCGTGCCAGCACAGATGCTCCAGCAGGGGAACGGGCAACAGCAGGGCGCGCCAGTTGAGGTTGATGCACCCGGCAGGTTGCTGCGCGGGTTGGCGTTGCGCGGCAAAAAAATTCTGCACGCGGGCCGTCAGCATGCCGATAGGATTGAAGCCGCCATTGGCCGGGCTGGCCTTTGCCTGCGGCTGCGCCGCGCCGCCGCGCAGTCGGGAACAACTGCCCCAGCGCCCGCGCTGATCACGAATACGAACACTTGCAAGGGCAAAGCCGCCGGTTGCGGCAAGCTGCTCTAGAACCGGGGGCAGCAGTTGCTCGGCGTTTCGGCGGCACCATTGCCGCAGGGCGCTTGCGCACAGCTCGGCATTTTCAACAGCGCCGAAGAGGCGCAGCATTCCGGGCGTTTCCACCAGCAGCAGCCGCTGCGCCTTGCGGGTCAGCAGCAGCGGCCGCGCCGCCGCGTTGCCCGCCGCCCGCCTTCCTTCGGCCATATCGCCTTCAACAGCCACCACATATTCCTGCTCAGTGAGCGGCAGGGCGATTGTTTGCGGCAATTCCGGGCACGCCGCGCCGCCCGGCGACGCCTTGTGAACGCGTTCAAGCCACGGCAAGAAAAAGGGCAGGCTTGCCTCCAGCTGCGCCGCGCCCATGGACTGCGGAACCGTCAGCACAAGATTGCCGCGAGGGGTAAGCGCCATGCGTGTTTTTTGAGCGCGCGCCGAAAGGCGCACCGAAGCCGTGAGGCTTGTGCCGTCGGCCAGGGAAAACCGCACCGTGGGCGGCAGAATGTGCCCCTGAGAGGCGGGGAATTTTATGGGAGGCATGGCGCAAAAGCTGCCACAGCGCCGCGAAGCTGTAAAGCCGCTCACGGTACGATTTTTGCTCTGTTTCACGCGGGGAGCGCCGTGGCGGCACGATTTGCCGCCATGAGCCGCTAAAGACCTGCGGGGAGCCGCACCTCAGGCCGGGGGACAGTTTGCGGTATTCCACGCGCAGCAAGGCTGCAAGGAGCGTGTCATGAGCATATCCGACATCAACAGTATCCTGGGGTCAGACAGCACTAATACTATTTATAAGGTTGGTCTTGGCTCCAACACCATAAAGACCACGAGCGGCTCATCCGATTCCGGCGGCACGGTGGATATTTCCGAAGAAGCCCAGCGACTGTTCGCCGAAAAGATGAGCCAATATGGCTCTAGCACCAGTTCCACCACTGCGGCGAGCTCTTCGTCGAATTCCGGCCAAACCGACGGAAGCGACGATTCCTCAACCTCCGACAGCGGCTCGCAGGATGGATCAAACGTGTCGCAGTCCGGTGGCGGTGGCGGCGGTTCGTCTTCCTCTTCCTCCAACTCTATTGAGAACATCAAAAAGCAGATACAGTCGCTGCAAAGCCAGCTGAACAGTCTTGCCAACCGCGTTGGCGCTGGTAGCGACGCGGCGGTGAACAGCAAAATGCAGGCGCTGGAAACGCAGATCGCCGCCCTTGAGTCGCAGCTCGCCGAAGCGGAGCAGGCGGCTTCTTGACATAGTAACAATTCCTAATTAATATGTCTCCTGTTTGGATGCCGCACGGGCTTCCGGTTTAGACGCCGGTGCGCCAGCAGGCGCATGGCCACTATTCATACAAGGAGAAACGATATGAAATCTCTGAAAGGCACGCAGACCGAAAAAAATATCCTTACGGCCTTTGCCGGTGAATCTCAGGCGCGCAACCGGTATGACTTTTTTGCCGGGCGGGCCAAGAAAGACGGTTTCGTGCTGGTGCAGGAAATATTTGCCGAAACCGCCTTGCAGGAAAAGGAACACGCCAAGCGGCTGTTCAAGTTTCTTGAAGGCGGAGAGGTGGAAATCACGGCGGCCTATCCGGCTGGCGTGATCGCCGACAGCGAGGCCAACCTGGTTGCCGCCGCCGGTGGCGAAAACTATGAGCACACCGTGATGTACCCTGAATTTGCCGCCACCGCCGAAAAGGAAGGGCACCCCGAAGTGGCCCTCGTCATGCGCAACATCGCCGTGGCCGAGGCCTATCATGAAAAGCGTTTTCTCACGCTTGCCAAAGACATCAAGGAAGGGCGCATGTTCATGCGTTCCAAGCCCACCGTGTGGCGTTGCCTGAACTGCGGCTGTCTTGTGGAGGGCGACCAAGCGCCTGAAATGTGCCCCGCCTGCGCGCACCCCAAGGCGTATTTCGCTGAACTGAACTATTCGTTCTAGGCTGAAGACCCCAGCCTTTTTTGTAAGCGCCAAACCGCAAGGTTTGGCGCTTTTTGCCTAAAAACGACCGACTTCGTCTTTCTTCCAAAATGCGGCAGCCAGAACTTTTATGCAGGCTGTCGCTGCCCCCCCCCACTTTTTTCCGTTTTGCCCCTTGCTGTTCACCAAAACTTTCATCGCCCGTCCGCTTCAAAATGTGCGATGGCACGCCGTAAGTGGAAGCTAAATTGCTTGCAGGAATACCGGCAACCAGTTATCAAGAATAACAATGTTTGGTAATAACCCTTAAAGGGGAGAATGCTTTTTTGCCTGGAAGCGCCCGAGACTGCGCCGTCAGTTCTCGCGAGGCGCGACCTGAAGCGAAGCCCAAATCTGACGTCGCCGTGATGGGAGATGGAGGCCGCCGCACGCAACAGCACAGAACAAAAATTTACGGGGCGTCCTCGCGGCGTGCCGCAGCCGAAAAGCGCCTACCGGGTGTTGGAGGAAGAGAGCATGCGCATCCTTTTTATGAATTCCGTCTTCCCTGGTCGCTTTCGTTCCCTGGCCCAAACGTTGGGCGCGTTGCCGAACAATACCGTACTTTTTCTTGCCGAAACGGGGCAGCGGTTTGCCATCTCTGGCGTGCGGCGTTTGCGGCTTGCGCCGCCCGCGCCCTGCGACAGCGACGACGCAGCTGAACGGGAAGCCGTAACGCGCCTGCGGCGCGCGGCATGCGCGGGCAACGCCATGCTTTCGTTGCGCAAGGATGGCTTTGTGCCCGATCTGGTCTGTGCCGCGGCCAATATGGGCGGCAGCTTTTATGTGCGCGACATCTTTCCCCGTGCGTTTTACGCGACATTTGCCGATTGGTTCTACAACAACGGCGAATCCCACTGTTTTTTTACCCAAGGAACGCCGCGCCCCCCGGCGGAATTTGCCTCCGCCAGAGTGTGCAACCTGTGGGAATATAACGCGATTTGTGATAGCCACCTGGCCGTGACCTCTTCCATATGGCAGCGGGCGCAATACCCGGAAGCCTTGCAGGGCGGCATCAAGGTTGTACACAACGGCATCAACACAAAATTTTTTGCTCCAGAGGAGGAATTTGGCGCGGCGGCCGAAGGCGAAGCGGGGCCCTGGAAAGGCAACGGGCATGAGCTGGTGACGTTTTGCGGCCCCATGCACGACCCCGCGCGCGGCTTTGACCAGTTCAAGCAATGCTTGCCCCGGTTGCTGGAACTGCGGCCCAACTGCTTTGTCGTGCTGGCCTGGCTGGACACGGCGCGGACCGGGCAGCTTGAAAACGGCGTGCCGCGATGCGGGGAACAAAAGGAAGCGGGACCGGCCATGCGCCGCGCAGTGGACATTCTGGGCATTGATCAGCGGTATCGTGCGCGGGTTCACCTGCTGGGAGCGCGTTCGCTCAAGGAATACCGGGCCATGCTGCAAAACGCGACGGTGCATGTTCACATGGCCGCGCCCCATGTGTTCTCCACCGGCCTGCTTGAGGCCATGGCCTGCGGCTCGCTGGTGCTGGCTTCGGATACGCCGCCTGTGCGCGAGGTGGTGCAGGACGGGGTGAACGGCCTGCTTTGCGATTTTTGGGATCATGAGGCCATGGCGGCGGCCTTGGCCGAGGCGCTGGAAAAAGCGCCGCAGCTGGGGCATTTGCGGCGCAATGCGCGGCAAACCGTGCTGCGCTCGTATGATGCGGATGTGCAGACCAGGCGGATGATCGACCTTATTTTTTCCAGCATGGGGGCCATGGCGGGCTGAGGCCCGCACGGGCCACGGCCAATTGCCCCCCCTCGCGTGGCGCTATGTGCCCTGCATGGCGAGCCTGGCCTCAAAGTCGCAGGAAGGCTCCGGCTGGGCATAAAAGAATCCCTGTGCGTTGAAGCAGCCCAGCTTCATAATGATGGACGATTGCTCCGCTGTTTCCACGCCCTCGCATATCACGTCCATGCTCAGGTCCGCCGCCAGGCGGATAATGTTGCCCAGCACAATCTGCGCCCTGCGGCCGGGGAGGTCGCGCTGAATGAAGCTGCGGTCTATTTTGAGGGTGTCGGCCTCAAGCATCTGCACGATGCCCAGCGAGGAATAGCCGGTGCCAAAATCGTCGATGGCCGTTTTGAAGCCCAGTTCTTTCAGCTGAATAAGCTGCATCCAGACGGCCTCGGGATTTTTCATGATGGCGCTTTCGGTGATTTCAACTTCAAGAAGGTGGTGCGCTACCCCATAGTGATTGGCGATGTCGGCCAGGCGGTCGGTAAAGTGGGGATGGTCGAAGTGCAGCCTTGAAAAGTTGCACGAAACCGTATGCAAAGGCAGGTTCCGCAGTTTCCAGCTGCGCAGATCGCGGCAGGCCTGCTCAAAGACGAAAAAGTCAATGGACGTCACAAGCCCATTGCGCTCGAACAGGGGAATAAAACTGCCCGGCGGCAGCAGCCCCCGCGTGGGGTGGTTCCAGCGCACCAGCGCCTCGCTGCCGATAATGCCCCCGGTGCGCATGTTCACCTTGGCCTGATGCCAGACCTGTATTTCCCCGTTGCCAAGGGCGTCCTCCAGCCGACCGCTCAATTCCTGCCGCAGCAGCGCCTCCTGCCGCATGCGTTCGTTGTACAACACCACGGGAATGCCGGTGGAGCGTTTGGCTTCAAGACGCGCATAGTTGGCCAGGTCAAGCATGAGCTGCACGTCATCTTCTTGTATTTTGTCCACCCGGTAGGCGCCAAAGACCGTGCGCACTGTGTACGGCAGGTTGTTGCCCCGCCGCCATGCGTCCAGTTCTTCATCCATATTGCGGATGCGGGTCGTGATCTGCTCCCAGGTTTCAAAACGCAGCAAGAGCACGAACAGGTCGGAGGAAATGCGGGCGCAGCATTCTTCCGGTTGTACGTGCCGTTGCAGAATTTCGGCATAGGCCCGCAACAGGCTGTCGCCCATGGCAAAGCCGAACTGGTCGTTGATGGTCTTGAACTGGCAGATATCGCCCGAAAGCAGCATGTATTCCACGCCCCCCCGCGTGGAAACAAGCGCCTTGCAGAGCATCTTGAATTTTTCCATGTTGGGCAAACCGGTCAGCTCGTCCTTATTCAGCAAGGATTCCGTCCGGCAGATGCGGCGGCATTTGGTTACAAGCCCGAAAGTCAGCAGGGCGACGGCAAGGCCGAAAACAACGACGGCCGCGCCGATCACCTCCGAAGGGGCTTCGAGAACGCACCGGCCAAGGCAGGCAATGGGGCCTTCAACCTTGTTGGCGGGCGCGGCTAAACCGCACATGGGCCGCACGATTTCCGTCGCGCAGAGGATGACGAAAAAATCGAATGCTGAGGAAAACCGGAATGCCTTCATTGGGGTGTCCTCGGTCTGTCGGGCAAGGGACGCCAGAATCCGCGTCGCTGAAGAATTTGCGGCTGCTGTGGCGTGGGGCGTCAGGAAAATCCCGCCGCGTTGAAGCGACAGGCCGTGCGGCCACACGCCGCCAATTGGGTAATGCGTAAGTATAGGTGGTTGGATGAAGGAAAGTCAAATGCCGCGGCCGGGTTTGCCCTTTGGCACACCCGGCCGCGCGCGTTCTGGCGGCTATTTACGCCGCCCTGCGAAAAGCAGGGGCTACAGGCAAGCGCCGACGGCGCTCAGCAGACGGTCCACGGGTTCCTCGCGCGCGCCTTCACCCATAATGCCGATGCGCAGCACCTTGCCCGCAAGTGCGCCAAGGCCGCCGGCAACCTCTATGTTATGCTCTTTGCGCAGGCGGGCACGCAGGGCGTTGGCGTCCACCCCATCGGGGGGCACAAAAAGGTTGACCTGCGGGGCCGCGCCTTGGGTGACATACGGCGTGAAGCCAATTTTTCCCATGCCTTCCTTAAGGCGCAGGTGCATGGCCTGATGACGCGCGAAAGCGGCTTCAAGGCCTTCGGCCAGCAAGTTGTCCATGGCCTGGTGCAGGCCATAATACATATTGATGGGCGCGGTGTGGTGGTAGGCGCGGGGCGAACCTTCCCAATATTTGCGGATGAGCGAGACATCGAGATACCAGTTTGGCACCTTGTGCTTGCGCCTGGCCATGGCTTCCATGGCCGCTTCGGAAAATGAGGCCGGGGCAAGCCCTGGCGGGGTGGAAAGGCACTTTTGCGAACCGCTGTAGAAGGCGTCTATGCCCCAGCCGTCCACCTGCACGTCAACGCCGCCCAGCCCGGCGACGCTGTCAACCAGAAAAAGCGTGTCGCCGCCTTTCACCAGAGCGCCCAGCTCGGCCACGGGGTTGTTGACGCCTGTGGAGGTTTCGGCATGCACGACGGCCAGAATCTTATACGGCTTTTGCGCCAGCTGTTGTTTGACCGCGTCCACGGCAATGGGCGTGCCCCAGGGGCTTTCGACGGTATCGACCTGCGCGCCGAGGCGCGAGGCGACTTCAATCATGCGCGAGCAAAACAGGCCGTTGTTGACGATCAGCACATTGTCGCCCGGTTCCACCAGGTTGACAAAGCAGGCTTCCATGCCTGCGGAACCTGTGCCGGAAATGGGAAAGGTCACGGCATTGCGGGTTTTGCAGATGGCGCGCAGCTGTTCCTGCATGGCGTCCATAACCTTGATGCAGTCCGGGTCAAGATGCCCCAGGGTGGGCAGGCTCATGGCCTCAAGCACGTTGGCCGCAACCGGGCTGGGGCCGGGGGCCATCAGAAGCACATGGTCCAGTGTTCCGAAAACCGTGGTCATGACAATCTCCTGGTTTATGTGGGGGCCTGCGCTCGCAGGCCCATGCCGGGCGCTTGCTGCGACGGCGGATAGAGAACGCTACCACGCATGGAAATGTTTCGGAACCGTCTTGCGGGGGGCGTGCCCGGCATTGTGGAACGGCGTACTTTTTTGGGTGAACAGCTCGACTATCAGGTGCGTGTGGGTGAGCAGAGCGTGCGGGTGCAGAAGGGGAGGTACGCCCGAGGCCCGCAGGAAGGCGAAACCTGCCACCTGCACTTTTTAAAACCCCAGTGGTTCCCCGTGGATGCTGCCAGCTAGAAGCGTGGTTCACCAGAAGGCCTGATCTGATTGCACAGTTTGCGGCCATGCGCTTTTTTGGAGATTGCGCATGGCCGTTTTGCATCTTTGCAATACCCCTTGCCGGGAGCGGCCATGATTTGCCTTTGCAGCGGCAGAGGGGGGGGTGAAAAAAATTTTAACCGACACCCCTCAGACAGATTGTAAGCCAGCAGCGCGGAAATTTGGACGCGTCCTGCAAAAAAATGACACTGTGACAGGTGTGCGTCAGAAATTTTTTTTATATCTAGATTTTATTTAACCTGCTTAAATATAGATCAATATACAATATTGGGCCAAAGCTGCTCTTTTTTGGTAAAAATTTTTGCACGATAGGGCTTGCAAAGTGTTTAGGCCTTCCATATATTCACACCGAAGCGGGAAACCGCTCCATAGGCGTTTGTATGAAACCATAGTCCCAAGCGGGGCAAAAGAAAGGAAGGATAACCATGAAAAAGATCGCTACTCTTCTGTTGGCGGCCGGCCTTGTGTTCGGCGTTGCCACGGGCGCCAGCGCCATCGACTTCAAGGCCAAGGGCCAGTGGATCATGAGCTTCGACTACGGCCAGAACGGCGGTTTCACCGGCGGTAACGGCAAGACGGGCTTCAATCAGTCCACCAAGCAGTACAAGAACGAAGACGAATTCGAAGCTCGTCAGCGCGGTCCTCTGCAGTTGGACGCC
>Ga0183101_1000234_pt4 | contig 12759 bp, 14 predicted proteins | sample Biomet3_FD_127790 | JGI IMG/M metagenome (GOLD analysis project Ga0183101, IMG submission 127790) | Microbial communities from bioreactor (seeded with sewage sludge) at LBNL, California, USA - Biofuel metagenome 3 | ecosystem: Engineered > Bioreactor > Anaerobic > Unclassified ... | reverse complement strand
ATTTTGAGCTTTTGGCGAAAGGCATATCCTGTTTTTATAATAAAATTTATACTAAAAAGAATAATTTTTATTTTTCGACGAATAATTATTTTATCTCAACGAATAAATCCTTTCTTTCGACGAAGATTTCCAGGCAGGAAATGATCATCGAAACACCGTACCACATCGTCGAAACACCGTACTACTTTATCGAAATACCGTACTACTTCTTCGAGAGGCCGTACTACATCGTCGAAACACCGTACCACTTCTTCGAGAGACCGTACTACATCGTCGAAACACCGTACCACTTCTTCGAGAAACCGTACCACATTGTCGAAATACCATACCACTTCTTCGAGAGGCCGTACCACATCGTCGAAATACCGTACCACTTCTTCGAGAGACCGTACCACATCGTCGAAATATCGTACTACTTCTTCGAGAGACCGTACCACATCGTCGAGAGACAGAATAAGATTGTCGAAAGGCTGAATCTAATTATTAAGGCACATCACCCCATCACCTCATCACTTCATCACCCACTCCATCACCCCATCACTCCATCACCCCCATCACCTCATCACTTAATCATCAAAAAAAACCAGCAGCCCATAAAAAATGAAGTACAGCAGCCAAACGCTCATGTTTTTTTTCTACTTTAGCCAAAGATTTTTGAAAACCATGAAATATCCATAAGGGCAATGCTCATTCCAACCCAAAATGATATTTTATGGATATTCCATGTGACCAATAATTAAAAAATTAATACCACATGAAAAATATAATTTCCTATAACGTCAACGGCATCAGGGCAGCCATCGGCAAAGGCCTGCTCGACTGGCTCAGGATCGTAAATCCGGACATTATCTGTTTCCAGGAACTTAAAGCTCAAACCGAACAGATTCCCGTACTTGATTTTGAAGCGCTCGGCTATCATCCTTTCTGGTTTCCGGCGCAAAAGAAAGGATACAGCGGTGTAGCTTTGCTTACCAAAACCCAGCCCGACAATGTTGCCTTTGGGATGAATATTCCAAAATATGACTTCGAAGGACGAATGATACGGGCCGATTACGGCGATATTTCCGTGATCAGTGTCTATCATCCTTCGGGTTCGAGCGGCGACGAACGGCAGGCTTTCAAAATGATATGGCTCGAAGATTTTCTTACGTATATCAACGAACTAAAAAAAACACGCCCCAACCTGATCATCTGTGGCGATTATAACATCTGTCATAAGCCTATCGACATCCACGACCCCATACGAAATGCTACCAGTTCCGGATTCCTGCCCGAAGAACGCGAATGGCTGAGCCGGTTTATCGACAGCGGATTCGTGGATTCGTTCCGCCATTTTAACCAGGAACCCCACAACTATACCTGGTGGAGCTTCCGCGCCAATGCCCGAAGCAAAAATCTGGGCTGGCGCATCGACTATGAAATGGTAAGCAAGCCCATCGAACCGTTGATGCGCAGGGCGCTTATCCTCCCGCAGGCCAAACATTCCGATCATTGCCCCATTACCCTTGAAATAGATTTCTGACAAAATTTTTGGCACATTAAAATAAAAAAAGCTTTTAAACGCTATTTATTACAGAGTATCAACCCATATCCGGATTACAGGGAGGCTGATGCTATTGTTTCATCACTGTTGTCCGATAAAAGTATTCGGACTAAAGTCCTTGAAGTAGTTACGATTTGTAACTCCAGGCTTATGCTTAGAGTTAGTAAAACGCAGTAAATATTGGGCTTTAGCCCTTCAAAGAAATTTTTTATCGGACAATAATGTTTTTTAAATAAATAATCCGTTAGCTAAAGAATCACAACCAGGGATACCTGGGCAGAACGAGTTTTATTAATTTTTAATTAAACCCTTTTTAAGATGAAATCTCCTTTTTTACAATCGTTTGGTATTTTAATATTGGCTTTGAGCCTCTTTTCATGCGTGCCGGCTAACCAACTGAAAGATTTGCAGAAGAAATGTCTCGATGAACAATCGGAACTTAAACGGCACAACGAGGATTTGACCTTAAAAAACGACCAGCAAACAACCGAATTAGCTAAACTGACGAACAAAATTCAGCTTCTGATCAACGACACCACCGCAATGGGAGAATCGTTGCGGAAAATAAAGAACGATTACGGCCAGCTTAGCCAGACCTGCGAGCTATTATCCGCCAAAAACCGGGAACTGAATTCGGGCGATAAATCAGAATCGAAACAGATACTTGCCGAACTCCAGTCCACACAGGAAAATCTTTTCAAAAAAGAAGATGAACTGAAAAAATTAGAACAGGAACTTACACAGAAAAAGGAAAACTTAGACAAACTAAGCAGCGAATTACAGCAAAAGCAACAGAAACTAACCGAACTTCAGTCCATACTCAACCGCCAGGATTCCGTAATGAATAATCTGAAGAAAAAAGTAGCCGATGCCTTGCTCGGATTCGAAGGAAAAGGCCTGACGGTTCAAAGAAAAAATGGTAAAGTGTACGTTTCGCTGGAGGAAAAGCTTTTGTTTGCTTCGGGTAAATATGACGTATCGAAAGAAGGCGCCGATGCCCTGAAAAAATTAGCCAAAGTGCTCGAAAATAATACCGATATCAACGTTTTGATCGAAGGACATACCGATAATGTGCCTTACACCGGAGCCGGACAGCTTAAAGACAACTGGGATCTGAGTGTAATGCGTGCCACGGCTATCGTAAAGATTATTCTGGAAAATGACAAGATTGATCCCAAACGGTTAAGCGCTTCGGGAAGAAGCGAATATCTGCCGGTTGAAACCGGAAATACTCCGGAAGCCCGTGCCAAAAACCGTCGTACCGAAATTATACTCACACCCAAGCTTGACGAGCTTTTAAAAATTATTGAAACAAACTAAACGTCGTTAAACAAACACATGATTTTTTTGTTATTTCTATAAATCATCCTAAAATTTATAGTTATGAACAAAAAAGTCTTAGTCGTTAGCTATTTGCCTTCGGGCGAATATTCAAATACCAAAAAACTGCTTGATTATTTTCTGACCAACGTAAAAAATGCAGAAATCGAGCATCTTGATCTGATAGAAACTCCTCCGGAATTTTTCGGTTACGAAGCCATGAGCGCTTATTACAGCCGGAATTACAACGGAAAGAATCTTACCGATTCCCAGCAAAAAGCCATTGCTCCCATGGATAAAATGTGTGAGCAGATGCTGAAAGCCGACATCGTGGTGCTGGCACATCCGATGCATAATTTTGGTATTCCGGGAATAGTCAAAACATGGTTTGATTCGGTATTGCAGAAAGGAAAAGCCTTTGATTACGGCGACAAGGGTCCTTTTGGTATGCTTACGGATAAAAAAGCACTGAGCCTTTATACCAGCGGTGGCAGTTATACCGATGATAAAGTTACGACCGATTATCCAAATTGGAATACCTTGAAATTTTTGACAAAAATCAATTTCGGGTTTGCAGGATTCAATGAAGTGGAAGTGATCGGAGCCAGCACGGCCAATCCGGAGAAATTAGAAGCCAATTTATCCGAAGCAAAGAAAGAGATTGATCGTGTAATTGCTAAGTGGTTTTAATTTCAGGCTTAGCCAAACAACTTTTCGAATATTTCCTGGATTTTAGAAACGGCAACAATTTCGATATTGTATTTGCTTTTATCCAGTCCTTTGTGGTTATATTTTGAAATAAAAATACGTTCGAACCCTAATTTTTCGGCTTCGCTGATGCGTTGTTCGATGCGGTTTACCGGACGTATTTCGCCCGAAAGGCCAACCTCGGCAGCAAAGCACTGCTTCTGACCTATCGGAATATCCTCGCTGGAAGAAAGTACTGCAGCAACCACGGCCAGATCAATGGCCGGCTCGTCCACCTTTAATCCTCCGGCAATATTCAGGAAAACATCTTTAATTCCCAATCGGAAACCGCATCGTTTTTCGAGGACAGCCAAAAGCATGTTCAGCCGCCGGGAATCAAATCCGGTAGCCGAACGTTGAGGCGTTCCGTAAGCCGCACTGCTTACCAGTGCCTGAATTTCGATTAGCATAGGACGCATGCCTTCGATGGTAGCCGCAATAGCTACACCACTTACGTTCTCATCGCGCTGCGAAATTAAAAGTTCCGAAGGATTGGAAACTTCGCGTAAGCCCGAGTTCTGCATTTCATAAATACCCAGCTCGGATGTAGATCCAAAACGGTTTTTAGTTGTCCGCAGAATGCGATAGCCGTAATTGCGGTCGCCTTCAAACTGAAGAACGGTGTCCACCATATGTTCCAGCACCTTGGGACCGGCAATAATACCTTCTTTGGTAATATGCCCGATAAGAAAAACGGGTGTTCCCGTCAGTTTAGCATAACGTTGAAATTCGGAAGCACACTCCCGTATCTGCGAAATGCTGCCCGACGACGATTCGATAACTTCGGTATGAAGCGTTTGTATGGAATCCACTACCACCATTTCCGGAACAAGCTGTTCAATCTGCTGAAAAATATTCTGTGTGGATGTTTCGGTAAGGATATAACACGGAGGATTTTTAAAACCTATCCGTTCGGCACGCATGCGAATCTGCTGATCGCTTTCTTCCCCGGTAATGTAAAGCACTTTAAGCGTTTTTACCTTCAAAGCAATCTGAAGCATAAGCGTTGATTTCCCGATGCCGGGCTCACCACCTACCAGAACCAAAGAACCGGGAACAATTCCACCGCCCAAAACGCGGTTTAGTTCTCCGTCGCCCGAATCAACGCGTTGTTCTTCATCATAACGGATTTCGGTAATCAGTTTAGGTTTATCCGCCCGGGAACTTTTGTTCTTTTTTTCCCAACCATGAGTTGTATCATTGCTTTTCTCAACAACCTCTTCCACATAGGTATTCCACTCTCCGCACGAAGGACAATGGCCTATAAATTTGGCAGCCTGTGCTCCGCAGTTCTGACAGAAATAAGCGGTTTTGATTTTTACCATGGGGATTATTAGTTGATAGTTGTTTGTTGATAGCTGATTGCTGAGCCGAAGGCTTAGTCCCGACCTTTTCGGGATTGATGGTAGATAGTAGAATTCTATATTATTTTAGAGGCATTGCGTATTTTTTCTTCTATTCCTGTGGTAGAATAACCGGGTAAAAAGTCGAGGGTAACCACCTTGCCTCCTTTGGCAGTAACAATATCGTAACCAACAATCTCTTCCGGTTTGTAATCGGCGCCTTTAACCAGCACATCCGGCTGAATAATCTTAATCAGATCGTAGGGAGTATCTTCGGCAAACAATACCACGGCAGAAACAAAACCCAGCGATGCTAAAACCATAGCCCGTGCATGTTCATCGTTGATGGGACGATGGCTGCCTTTGAGTTTACGAACGGAATCATCGGTATTTAAACCAATAACAAGCGCATCGCCCAAACCGGCGGCTTTGGCAAGGTAATCAATATGTCCCAGATGAAGAAGGTCGAAACAGCCGTTGGTAAATACAATCTTCTGATCTTTAAAACGCCAGTAAGCAAGCAAATGTGCTAAGTTTTCAGGCTTTAGTATTTTCGATTGAATGAATTCTATCTTTTCCATAATCATTTTTATTATAAATTGGTAAAAGAAGAGTGGATGCTACGCCAAAAATAACGATAATTACATTTTGTGACAACCAGATGAGCCAGCCCATGGCATAACCGGTGGTTTCGGGAATAGAATAAATAAAAAGTGTTTCGGCAACAATAGCAGGATATATTCCAATTCCTCCCTGAACTACCATTATACCTATGCTTCCGAAAATCAAAATGGCAAAACCGGCATCCAGGCCTAAGGAACTGGTTTGAGGCATGGCAAAGAAAACCACGTACGCCATCATCAGGTATAAAAACCAGATAATAAGCGTATAAGTAATAAATAAAAACGGTTTCTTTATTTTGAGCAACGACTTCATGCCTTCAAGCAAACCAAGAATAAGGTTTCTGATTTTCAAGTAAATTTTGGAATAAATGATTTGTTTTCGGAAGATCCAGAAAAGCAATACCAAGACGATAATTACAGCCAGAACCAGATAGGTAAGCGAACCGGTAAAATCTATTTTGTAATTAAACTTTTGCGACAATGGCAGGTAGACCTTTTGTTCTATATACGAATAAAGCTTGGTAAGCTGAAATGCCAGATTGATGAAAAACAATAAAATAAAAAACAGCATATCAATGGTTCGTTCGGTAATTACCGTACCAAAAGATTTGTTAAAGGGAATTTTTTCGTATTTGGTTAAAATTCCACAACGGCTTACTTCACCCAATCGGGGCAAGGCAAGGTTAGCCAGATAGCCGATAAAAACCGAAAAGATAATGTTTGTTGTTTTCGGCTGGTAGCCTAAAGGCTCAAGCAACATCTTCCAGCGGACGGCACGTACGACATGGCTTAAAATACCAGGAACGATAGCCGCAACGATCCACCAATAGTTAGCTTTGCCTAATGAAATAATGATTTCATGTTTTTGTTCCGGAGTTAAATTCCGGAGAAATAGCCAGATAAAAAATATTCCGATACTCAGAAATAGCGAAAACCGTAATACGGAAATTATTTTTTTCTTCACTCTTTAAGCTAATTGGTTTTGGCTGTCGGGGAAAACTATGGTAGGCTTAAATGTTTTGGCTTCTTCAAAATCCATATGTGCATAAGAGGCAATGATGACAATATCGCCAGGAACAAATTTGCGGGCAGCAGCTCCGTTCAGGGAAATAATGCCTGTATTCTTTTTTCCTTTAATGATATAGGTTTCAATACGCTCTCCATTATTGATGTTCAAAACCTGAACTTTTTCAAATTCGATCATGTTGGCTGCATTCATCAGGCTTTCATCTATGGTGATGCTTCCAACATAATTGATGTCGGCCTGAGTAACCGTTGCACGGTGAATTTTCGATTTTAAGATTTCAATTTGCATTTTGCAAAATTACTAAAAAAATATAATATTGTCTATTAAACGGATTTCGCCGCAATAAACAGTTATACACCCAATAATGTTTTGACTATCGTACCAGTTTTTTACCGGAAGCAATGTCTGAGCATCAACAATTTCAAAATATTCCACTTTCAGTTGTTCGTGTTGTTGAATCTGTGTAACAACCCATGTTGTAAGCTCATCAACGGAAATTTGCCGGTAAGATTCCAACAGCTTTTCCTTTGCACGACTAAGTGTTTGATAAATAAACGGAGCTATCGTTCTTTCGTCGGCAGTCAGCCGTTGGTTGCGGGAACTTTTTGCCAGCCCGTCGCTTTCCCTGACAATGGGACAGCCAATAATCTGAATGGGCAACTGAAGATTCCGGGTAAAATACTTGACAATTGCTAATTGCTGAAAATCCTTTTCACCAAAATAAGCACGCTGAGGCTGAACGATGGAAAACAGCTTAGTTACCACTACGGCCACGCCATTGAAATGTCCGGGACGAAATTTACCTTCCATCACTTTATCCAAACCACCTAAATCGAAAATAGTGGTATCGGGTTCAGGATACATTTCCTCGGGCGTAGGTGCAAAAACTACATTACAGCCGGCTTCTTCCAGCAAAGCCAGATCCTTTTTCAGGTCGCGCGGATATTTTTCAAGGTCTTCGGGATTATTAAACTGGATGGGATTGACAAAAACACTGCAAACGACGACCTCGTTTTCGCTTCTTGCCCGTTCGATCAGTGAAAGATGCCCGCTATGTAAAGCGCCCATGGTTGGAACCAAACCAACCGATTTATTGTTTTTATGCAATCCGGCAAGATGCTCTTGCAGGGAAGCTATTTTTTCAAAAACGTTCATTATTAATCTCCAAGTATTTTCAGAAAATCCTTTTCAAGGGTGTCTTCCGGGGTTTCGGTTATCCGTCCGATTTCTTTTGCGTTACGGTAAAAAATAAAAGTAGGTACAAGGCTTATTTTTAAATCTTCCATCGGGATATCGCCGGCTTTTTTGGTACGGTCAACGCAAAGAAGAGTTAGCTTAGTATAATCAAAGCTTAGTTCATCTAAAATTCTGTAGAAACGCGGAACCTGTTCCTTGCTATCGCCACACCAGCTTCCCATGACAATGGTAATGGTTAAATCGCTCATTCTCGACTTTAGTTTTTCCATCACCAGCTTGTCGGTAACATAAGCCTGATAATTTACCTGATATGAACTATCAAAGGCGCTGGTATAAAAACCATCGCGGTTGCAGTATCCCAACAGGATTTCCTTTCCCGATTTTTCATCCATCATTTTCTGATTTATTTTTTGAGCATTTACGGTTAATACCGGTAAAAGCATCATCAAAAAGGCTATTTTATTCATCGGTTATTGATTATATTTTTCATTAATCAAATGGCCTGTATCCATAAAATATCATTTCGGTTTGCATTGGCACAACCATCATGAACATTTTATAATGTTAAACAATTAACCCCAGGCAAATAAAATTTTGGCAAAGATACTCATAGCAATCGAAAACGGGAGCATAATCTACCATATAATAATTAATGACTGATGACCCAGATTTTTCAACAACCACAAAAACAATACGTAGCAGTTGCTTATTCATTTACAATTATTCGTCAATGGCATAAAGTTTTTTGCCTTTGGTTTCGGGGAACATCCATACCCAAATACCTGTGAGAAGGGCAAAAATTGCGGCCAATGATATGCCTCCTCCCAGACCGTATCGGTTTGCAATCAGCGAAATAGCTACCGGTGTAAAAAACTGGATACCTCTTGCCAGATTAAAAGCCGAACCCATAGCTGTGCTACGAATGCTTGTGGGAAATAATTCGGAAAACAAGGCTCCGTAACCTCCAAACATACCGGTTCCAAAACCTACCAAAAACATAAATCCAAGAATTACCGGCGGATAAACAATAACATATTCCCACATCAAGGTAATCATTACCAGTCCTAATGCCATAATGAAAGAATAGATGCTGTAAGCCGGACGCCTGCCGAGCTTGTCGGCTACAAAACCAAAAAAGAAATAACCAAGGAAGCCACCCGTTTGTGTTACCAATATCCATAAAGCCGACTTTACCAGTGAAAATTCCCGCTGCTGGTGCAGATAACCCGGCATCCATGAATAGGTTAGCCAATAAGCCGACATGTCGAAGATTGCCAATACCAGGGCAAAGATGAACACCTTACGGTAAGTTTTTGAGAACAACAGCAGAAATTTACTTGTTTTGTCCTCAACAGTTGCTATTCGATTCGTTATTTTTTCTTTGAGTATTTGCCTGCGTTGCAGCCAAAGGTCGGATTCGGGCAAGCCTCTGCGGATGTAAACCACTAATAATGCAGGAATAACGGAAATAAAAAAACAAGCTCTCCAACCAATTTCGGGCGAGAGTATACCTCCGACTACCGATGCTAAGGCTACTCCCAAAGGAGCTCCGGTCTGCATGAATGCGCAATATCTTCCCCGTACTTTTGCAGGAAAAGTTTCGCCAACATAAGTCTGTCCGGTAGCCCATTCTCCACCCACACCAAGTCCTGTTATGATGCGAAAAAGCATAAATACCCACAAATCCGATGCAAAACCCGAACATAAAGCGCCAAGGCTATACGTAAGTATCGTCCATTGAAGTGTTTTTTTACGCCCAAATTTATCAGATAAAATACCAAAAATTACTCCGCCTATCGCCGTGGCGGCAAGGGATGCTCCAAGCAGATATGAAAGTTGCAAACTACTGAAATGAAATTCCTTTCCTATAGGAATGAGTAAAAACGTAAACAATAACAGGTCATAAAAATCAAAGACCCAACCTGCCCAGCTCATTGCTAATATGCGATAGTGAAGCCGGGTTGGCTTTTCGTATTCGTTGAGTAGTTTTGTAGCCATGATATTCTTTTGCTTTCACAATTAGAACGATTTCTAAAAATCTGTTTTTCAGCTAATATTCATTCATCAACTAAAAATTATGCATCCCGATTCCCTGTATCACAAATAAAAAATCAGAAACAATATCCCAGCGATAGGTATCCACTCCGGTTATACAATTTCCCGTCAGCAGAATGTTGCATCAAATTGCTTAACCCCGATTTTCCATACAGGCCTAACTGAATTTTCATAAATTGAAAACCCACTCCATAATTGACGCCGGCTTCGTCACGACGGAATATTTCGTCAAAATCAATGGATTTACCACCTGCTTCACCGGCAAAGTGATAACTGTAATAACCGCCAAGCAATAGGAAAACCCTTGGATTATAATCCTGTGTGCCGGAAACCAAAAGCAGGTTTACCGGCACACTAACCGATTGCATATGCAGGTATCCCAATTCATGTTTGCCACCTTTGTTTTCGTAACAAATTTCCGGTTGAAGTACCAGATGATGATTTAATTTAATCTGTGTAAACAGTCCAGCATCAAAGGCAAAAAGTTTTTTCCCCCGATAAAATCCATCTTTGTATTGATGATAATTACTTCCTAAATTGAGCCGTGCACCCCAATTAAAAGCTGATTGTCCTTTTTTGCCTTTAACTATTTGTAATTTATGAATGGGCTGAATCGTATCGCGTATGGAAAGATTTTGCACAAGGGATTCAATATAATCACAGATTTTAGCCATACCTTCATAGTCGAGCAGATTGCTGTCGTCCTCTGGTTTATGATAGGGCGATTTTGTTCCGGTAAATACATGTACGGCAGGTATGCCTATATGCCCAAAATCACGGGTATCGGTGCGCATAACAATATTTTTAGTCTTTTTAATTATGCTTAATCCTTTTCCTTTATTCGCCTGTTCGGCAATGGCACTGCCATTCTCCATCGAACCTATTCCTAACAATTCCACCCCTTTATTTTCGGAATACATCCCCACCATATCAAGACTGAACATGATTTTAATGCGGGAAGGATCAACCACTTTTTGAGATATAAATTTGCCGGAACCTATCAATCCGCTTTCTTCCCCATCAAAAGCTACTAAAATCACACTTCTTTTCAACTGGTTGCGATGAACCTGCAAATATTTCCCTATCTCCAACAGAGCTGCCACCCCGGAAGCATTGTCGTCGGCTCCATTATAAACTATTTTATTATCGCCTTCCATTTTCCAACCCAGATGGTCATAATGAGCGCCAAGCACAATATATTCATTTTTTAAGTTTTCATCCGTTCCATCAATCACGGCTATCAGGTTATTTCCTTCAATCTGTAAGATACTCTGCTTGAAACCAAAACTATGCCGGTAATCGTTGCCTAAAGGTTGCAATCCTGCAGACTTCATTTCGCCGATAATATACTGCACAGATTTTTCGATGCTTCTGGAACCAAAACCCCGACCTTCCATGGAATCGGCAGCCAAAGTATATACATGCTTTTTAAGGCGTTCAACGGTTGCTTTGTCCTGCGCACAGGTATAACCAAATGTAATAATACAAATGAGAGCGGTTAAAAGAGATTTTTTTGTCATACGGTAATCATTTTTAAATACTATTCAAGACGAAAATAACTAAAATATCAATTGGGAGTATTGTTTTTGGAGTAAAAAAATATCGGGAAAAACTTCCCGATATTTTTTACAAATCCAGTAAATTAGTTTGAAATTAATTTCTGTAGCTTATTAGAATATAACTTTGAACTCCACACGTCTGTTTTTGCTTCTTCCATCAGCAGTTTTGTTATCAGCTATTGGTTTGTCTTCGCCATAACCTTTTGCTACCATTCGTGTTGTAGAAATACCTTTATCTGATAAATATTTTAACACTGCTTTGGCTCTTTTTTCTGATAATACCAAGTTTTTCTCAGCACTACCCTGACTATCTGTGTGTCCATTTATTTCAAGATTATACGTTGGATTATCTTGCATAACCTTTACCACCTGATTTAAGATATAATATGATGTTTTTTTGATTACATCCTTACCACTTTCAAACTGTATACCCGTTAATGCCTGCTCAAAGATCTTTTTCGTTTCTTTTTTCACTTCGGGGCAGCCTTTATTTGCAGCTATACCAAATACGTCTGGGCATTTATCCAGATAATCGGGTATGCCATCTTTATCTCTATCTGTTGGGCAACCATCTCTATCGACGGTAGCACCTTTGGGTGTATTGGGGCATTTATCCAGATAATCGGCAACGCCATCACCATCAGAATCTACCGGGCAGCCGTCTTTATCTACGGAAACGCCTTTGGGCGTATTGGGACATTTGTCTAAATAATCCGGAATTCCATCTGCATCAGCATCCAACGGGCAACCCGATTTGTCAACTTTAACACCTTTGGGCGTATTGGGACATTTATCTTCGCTATCCTGAACACCATCGCCATCGGAATCAGGGCATCCGTTGAAAGCAGCAATACCGGCAACATCCGGGCATTTATCCAAATAATCGGCAATACCATCTTTGTCTTTATCGGTCGGGCAACCGTCTAAAGTTACGGAAACGCCTGCCGGTGTTCCCGGACATTTATCTAATTTGTCGGGCACCCCGTCTTTATCGCTATCTTTGGGTTTTCCGAAGCTAAATACCAACCCTAACGAATTCTGGCCATAGCCGTCTTTATCCTTAGCTACATGCCAATCCCTGCTGTCGTGGTCTGTAAAAAAATACAAAAATTGGTATTGTAATGCCACCGAGCTGGATAAATTACATTTAATACCGCCTCCTACAGGCATGACAAAATCAGTCCCTTCCATATAAATATGATCTGCATTGCCTCCATACACGGCAAATCCTGCCCCGGCAGCAAGATATGGCGCTAATGTTGCATTCTTTTTAAATATATAGCCGTTATCGAATTTATAACTTAACAACAACGCCCCATCTCCTTTTTGACCTTTAAATGTCTCC
>Ga0183101_1000220_pt6 | contig 12760 bp, 11 predicted proteins | sample Biomet3_FD_127790 | JGI IMG/M metagenome (GOLD analysis project Ga0183101, IMG submission 127790) | Microbial communities from bioreactor (seeded with sewage sludge) at LBNL, California, USA - Biofuel metagenome 3 | ecosystem: Engineered > Bioreactor > Anaerobic > Unclassified ... | reverse complement strand
TAGACTGGAGTTACAAAGAATCAAAAGTGGAATATCCTGGTTTGAAAGTACTATGAAAATTAGAAGAGTGGCAGTGATGGAATATTTAAGGAATCCTCAATACACGTTAAATTAATTTGGATACTTTATGAGTTGTTAAAAAAGATATGCGAAACGCCAACTGCGTAACTCCTACTTAAGAAAGGAGAAACTTAAGAAAGGAGAAACTTAAGAAAGGAGAAACTTAAGAAAAGAAAACCTAAAAAGAATTTTGTAGCAGGAAACAGATTTTCAAAAAGTAGAAAAGGAGAACATTACTCTCAGTAGTTATTCTCTGGAATTATTCTCTAGATTTATTCTCTGTAAACTCCATCTCCTGTAATAAGTTTTCCTTTCGCCTTTACCCAGCCTTCCTGCGGACCTGAAAGTTGGATAGAAATTCTATCAACATAGTCATTATATCGCCATCCATAGATCCACCATTCATTCCGGCTATCGAGCTCGACAAAAATTAGAATCAAAAAAACACTTAGTTTCTTGTAATTTGATAAGGAACGTTAAATATATATTTTAACATGTGGGAGGAAGAACCGAAGAATCTGGATACGTTAAGCTTGTTTTCACCGCCTCCGATACTGAAAGGGTACATGTACGGGGCACAGGAAGCCCATCAGGCACGGAACTCAAATAGACTTTTAGCCATACGCCTTGAAACGAACAAATCCTGCAATCTCCGCTGTCGCTACTGCTATGCACAGAGTGGTGAGGACTCAGCAAAAATAGCCGAATTTAATAATCTCAAGCGTATTATTTAGGAAGCAAAAGAACTCGGGATCAAGTCTGTGGTCGTAATTGGGGGAGGAGAGCCAACCCTGTACCCGAGTTTCAGGGATTTAATAGCTTATATTGATTCCCTGGGAATAATCCCGGTGATTTTTTCGAATACGGTTTTGATGACAGAAGAGCTTGCAGGGTTCCTGTACAAACACAACGCCTCAGTAATGGGAAAGTTAGATTCCCTCAAGCCTGAGGTTCAGGACTACCTTGCAGGAAGAGCAGGAGCCTCCGAAGATATCAGAAAGGGGCTTCGGAATCTTCTCAAAACAGGCTTTTCAAAACCTGCGGAGCCTGGAGAACTCCGTTTGGGAGTTTCTTTCGTCAGTAACAAAATGAATCTGGAAGAAATTGAGGAGATCTGGCATTTCTGCAGGCAAAACAATATTTTTCCCAATATGGAAATTCTAACGCCTACAGGCAGGGCAAATGACGAACTTGAGGATAAGCTACTCACAGCTGACGAGATAAAGAAATATAAATTAAAACTGCTGGAAATCGACCGGAAATATTATGGTTATGACTGGCTGCCCTACACACCGATTACCGCTAGTGGCTGCCTTCAGCACCTTTACAGCCTGTATATCAATATAGAAGGAAATATCCGGCCCTGTGCGCCTACAAAGCTGGACGAACATCCTGCGCTTAGAGTTGACGGGGAATATCCCTATAATGTAAATAAAATGAGCCTTCGGGAAATTTATGATTCTGACCTTTTCACATATGTCCGAAACATCGATAAAATGCTTGAGGGAAAGTGCAGAAACTGTGAACATAATGAAGAGTGCATAGGCTGCAGGGGGTATGCTTACAGCGTAGGAGTAAAACATGGCATCGACCCTCGTAAAGCCCTCAGGATGGAATGCCAGCAGTGTTTCAAGTAAATGGCAGATTGGTAATTGAATGGAAAAAGAATGGCAATTGAATGGTAAAAGAATGGTAAAAAAATGGTAAAAGCAAAACTCAGGCAATAAATAAATTAAAAGAAATAAATAAAGATATGTACTGTTGAATAATTTGAGGAGAAGGTGAGAAATTGAACAGTACAGAAAGAGTGGAGTTTGGACAGGTTTCGGGAAATAAGGAAAAGATAGTAATTACCAGTAAGGAGGACATAGAAGGCAGACTCTGTCAATGCCTGAAAAACCATGAACTGCCTGATTACCTTCTATATATGGGCACTGGAGGAGCAAAAAACTGGCTGAAACTTGATGGGGCTAAGACGTTTCCTGTAGCCAGGCAGCTCAAAATCCTTATGGAAAAAAATCTGGACTCAATCGTAAGATTTATTCCGACAGGCATGAGTCTCGTAAGTGTGGGAGTTGGAAATGGAGAGAAGGAAAGAATTTTTCTCGAAGCGCTAGTAAAAAAGAATCTAGCTGAAAACCCTTCCTCAGAAAAAGTGTCGATACGCTATTACCCCGTCGATATAAACAGTGAATTTGTAGATATCGCTCTTGAAAAGGTCGATAACCTGCCTGTTGAAAAGAAAGGAATAGTTGGTTTCATAGAGGATATGGCCACTCTTAAAGAAAATTGGCGTCTCCCGATTCTTTTCTGCGTTTTAGGAAATACCTTTTGCAATTACGAGCCAGAGTTCATTCTTCAGCTTGTCCATGAAAACCTTGAGCAGGGAGACCTTTTTTTCTTCGATGCCAACCTGCTACCTACTGAAGGCACAGAGGCACAATCTGTAAGAAGATCCGTACTGGGCACATATGCGTCAAGAGAGAATGCCCTCTTCAATATGTATCCTCTACTTCAGTACGGAATGGCTCCTGAGGATTTCGATTTTGAACTCTTGCTTGCGCATGTAAACTCAAGGATAGGGGGAGTATACAGGACAAAGAAGAGTCTATATATCCTGAAGGATACCGAACTCAAAATCGGAACCGAAACCATAGGCTTAAGGGAAGGAGACATCATCCGTATGGGTTTTACATATAAATATACATATGACCAGATTACAGCTTTTCTGGAAATTTGCGGATTTGAGATCCTCAAGGCTTTCCTGAGTGAAAACCGGGCAAATGTCATAATCCTTGCAAAAAAACGTATATGAGGATGACACAGATCAAAAGGTAGGTTCAGGTATGGGTTGCGAGATAAATGGACTGGGTAGGGACGAAAAAGTGAGATCAGGTATCGATTATGGGTGCGAGGAACTTGGAAGGCTGAAAAGCGTATTGATGCATACACCTGGAGAAGAACTTTCTCTACTCAACGAATCGAATTATAAACACTGGCTATACGATAAGGTTCCTGAAATTTCAGGGTATATTAAAGAGCATAGAGACTATCAGGAGTTGCTGGAATCAAACGGAGTCAGGGTCTATGAACTTGAAGAGTATGTGGACGAAAACACAGGTCTAATTAAGAAGATGCCAAATCTAACTTTTTTACATGATACCGCAGTCATCTCCGAAAAAGGGGCTATTCTCTCAAGAATGCGTCCGCCTGCCAGGGAGAAGGAAGAGGTTGTTGTAAAGGAAGCTCTGAATAATCTGGGAATTCCCATTCTCAGCGAATTCAATGGAGGAAAAGGGTTTTTCGAAGGCTGTCTCCTGCTCTCAAAAGAAACAGTCTTTGTAGCTGATACGGAAAGACACACTTACCCATTTATAAGAGAATTTGTTTCAAACATTCTCAAAGAGTTCAGTGAAGTTATTTACGTCCGAGTTCCAAAAGCCAGGAGGTACATGCACCCTGATACTGTCTTCAACAGAATAAGAGAAGACCTTGCCCTTGCTTATCTACCTGCATTTGAGGAAAGCTGCCTGTTTACGGAAGATTTAAGAGAAAAAATCGATTTTAAAGCTTTCATGCGCGAGAAAGGAATGGAAATCATTTCTGTTTCGGACTCCGAGCAAAGCCGCCTGGCCTGTTCTTTTGTTCCTCTAGAGAGCGGAACTATTTTTCACTACGATACTTCACTTGATCAGAAAACCAGGAAAGACCTTGAAAATGAAGGTATTGAGATTATTCCTTTTCACCCGGATGCCCTGCTTGCAGGAGGAGGAAGTCTGCGTTGTCATACTTTGAGGCTTTGCAGAAGGAAAATTAAGAATTAATGAAAACCAAAAAAGAGCTGGATAAAGAATCAGAAAAGGCCAAAAAAGGCCAGAAAAGGTAAAAAAGAACCAGAATGAAAAAGAAGCCCATCTCAGTATATAAAGTCAAGAATAATCGACACTGCGTAGATTATCAGAACCCCGTGATAAACAGGCAGTATCTTCATTCCAGCACCCGGATTTTTTTCTTTCCACAGGTAAATGTTTGCCCCTGCAAGGAGCATAAAACCTGCAAGAAAACCGTAAAGAGCTATCTCTCCAAGCTCCCGGAGAAAGAAAATAGCTGCAAGGAAATGCAGGACCGTAAAACCTGTAATCCAGTACATTGTCCCTTTTTCACCGTAGAGTACGGCTATTGACTTCATGCCTCTTGCGCGATCGTTTTTCAGGTCTATAAAGTCATTTACTCCCAGATGAGCCATTGTCCAGGGATAGAAAAAAAAACATGTAGAGCAACATGGTCATATCTGGATGCCCGTAGCAGAGATAACCTGCAGCCGGAAAAAGCGTAAAATCCGTCCTGCCCAAAAGCTGTGCAATTGGATAGTTCTGATTTCTCTTTTTTACCTGGTAAAAAGCCTCAATGCTGTAAGAATAGATCATAATCACAAGCACGTATAAAGAGTTTGGATAAGGAAGCGTAAAAATCAAGGCTGAAATGACTGCTACAAGCAGGATAAACAACAAGAAGGCGCTTTTTGAAGAAACTTTTCCTGAAGGGATAGGTCTCTCTTTAAAAGGCCTCCAGTACCTTGTAAGCGTGTCCTCTATATCAAGTCTATCTCTGTTCCTGTCCACATAATCATTAAGTATAAAACCGGCTTCAAACCCAAGCAGGCCTATTAGAGCCACCTTAATAATCAACGCCCAGGAAAAGCCGCCATAATTTTCAAAAGCAAGTATGAGCCCAGAGCAGGAAACCAGAGGCCAGGCAGGAAGAAAATGAGCACGTATAAGGTCAAGATAAGCTTTCAGGGTTTCTGTCATTTTTTAGCCTCAATAAAGATAGAGGTAATTAAGGGAACTATTACATAAAAACTATGAGAATAGGTTAATGCTGCTGTTAAGCAACTGCTGTTAAGAAGTTATTATTTTTGAAAATGCTTTATTTACGAATATCGTTACTTTTTTTTTCAGGCTGAAGCTTTTTAGAGTTTCACGTGTTCGGTCCAAGCAAAGATATAGCATATCAGAGTATCAATCAGTTAAAAGTGCTTCTAGAGACTTACCCGATGTTACAGATTTCGAGGACTTACTGTGAATCTCCCATAATCAGGATAAAACAAGAAACGAAAAGATCTTCAGATTAACTATAGTGAACTTGAAGCTATTTTTAGAAGATAAAATTGTTAAATATATGTTAATGTAGTCTCTAATAACAGCAGTAAAAAAATTGCAGATTAATTGCAGATTACTGTATTGAGAAAATTTTCTGGGAAATTTTCGATATGAAGAGATATAAAATCAGAGTCGATTTATATCAAACCGTTTTTAAAAAACTAAAATTGTAGCCTATTAGAAAGGCTACTTGGATAATTCCTTTTTACGCTACTAAATTAGACGATTTATGTATGTTTTCATTATGCAGAGTCGTTTCCAACTGTCACATTGCCAGTGCCGTTGTCTGTCACATTGTCAGTGAAGTTGTCTGTCACATTGTCAGTGCCGTTGTCTGTCACATTGTCAGTGCCGTTGTCTGTCACATTGTCAGTGAAGTTGTCTGTAATGTTGGCTGGAGCTTCTGCAGTTACAGTAACATTTGGAGTTCCATTGTCTGCTATTGGAGCCTGGTTAGTCATTTCTTCTTGAGATCCATTTCCTGCTGTTGTGTCAGCATTCTTATCAGAACAGCCGGCTACAAAGACAACAGCACCTATAACAAGGAGCATTGCCATAATCTTTAACATTTTTTTCATTAATAATACCTCTAAAGTTCTCTTCCTTTTTTACACCCAGCTCATATAAAATTATGAGATTTTCATATGAGATATTTATGCATGACCAGTCAATAACATTAAAACTTTTCGATTTGATAAAAGAACAATGTTGCAAAATGGTTTCTTTATTTAGGACATATACGCCAGAAGGAATAGATTTAGAAACTTTGGAATTATTGTAAACATTCTTACCAATTTTTTCTCAATGTCCCTGAGATAAATACTATCAGGTTAATTAATGCATAAAGTATTAGAAAAGAATAGCCATTCAGTGGGAGAAAAGTATTTAAATTGAATGTAATATTCCTCAGTTGAAGACGCGCAAACCTGTTAACACCCGGTTTGGACAAGATCTGAAAGCAGTCTGAGGATAAAATCTGAAAAATTACAAAACTCTTAAACGTTGTGGTAAGGCTCAAAAGGAATTCAAAAATTCCCTGTTCATAGGTTATGCCAGACCTGTGGAAAGTGAAGCTGAGGCAAAAGCTTTCATAAAAGGTATAAAGGAATTGCACCGCGATGCAAACCATAATGTTTCGGCTTATTTTATAAAAGAAAAAAGCTCTTTTGCTCTCAAATATGATGACGACGGGGAGCCTGCGGGCAGCTCAGGAAAGCCTGTTTTTAAAATACTCGAATCTAAAGAAATTATGAACGCGGCTGTGGTCGTGACCCGGTATTTTGGAGGAATAAAACTGGGTTTTGGGGGACTCTCAAGAGCATACCGGGATACGGCACTCTCTGCTATCGAAGAAGCAGAAGTTATTGAAGTTTTCGAGCAGGTCAGATTAAGAATACGCTTTGGATATGCAGAAAGTCAGAAAGTAAGAAACCTGATAGAGAAATACACAGTAATCCAGGAAGAAACGTACTCGGATACCGTGGAATTCATCCTCCTTGTAAGAGAGGATCTTGAAGAGGAATTCATTAGAAAAATAATAGATCAGACAAAAAATAAGTTAACGTTTGAAAGGTTTTAACTTCATCAATCAATTTTGCACTCTTGCCAGATGCTCCTGGAATAAAAGAATCTTAGGCCGAAAAGAAAAAAGTTGAAACCACAGAGAAGTCAGCCCATAATATAAAACCACAGAGAAGTCAGCTTTTAATATTTTTCTGCGGCGTCGACCCTTCTTGCGGCATTATCTTGGTGTAACTATAACGCTGAGAAGAATTTACACCCTTACAATTCAAGATCTCTTATGTGGCGCTCGTAATGTTCTTCCCAGGTCGGAGCAGTTATGCAGACCTGCTTGAGATTTCCACAGAACCAGAACCTTTTTCCTGCAGGCACGACAACTACATCTCTGGCTTGGACCTCAAATTCTCTGTCCTCAACTATCCAGACCCCGCTGCCTTCAAGGATATAATATATAAAATCGCTTTTTTCATGCAGAAACTCCTCTGTGTGCCCTTTCTGCGTTTCCTGATAGAGTACACCGGCATTTTCGGATTCGGCTTTAGTGGTGTAGATTCTCATCTTCACCCCTTTTTTCTCAATTACTGCCGCATCCTCAGGCTTGAAAACCATACGCCTGGATTCAGTAGGGCCAGCAGAGCATAACTCCGGATGAGAGCTTTCTTCGAGAGGACTAACAAGGAGAAGATTTTTCTCAAATCCGCCCTTTTCGTGTTTTTTCCGCTGCCTTATCGCCTCAAGTTCCACTTTTGAAGAGCCTCTCAGTTCTGCTATTCTGTAAATTACCTCAAGTAGATCTGCAAGCTCTTCAAGCTCTTTGCTTTCGAGATACTCCTGCAGTTCCTCCTCTAGCTTATTTTCAAGCTCAGGAAGAAAACTGGAGTCTGAAAGCTCACGGATCATACATTCCCTGCCTGAAAGTTTGAGAATTTCAGGTATAAGATCCCGAACTGCTTTTGAATTATTTTCTGTCATAATTTTGCCCGGTCACAGGAATTTGTGTTTAAGTTTAGCCGATTAGTGATTAACCTCTAAATGAAAACAACGAAAGTTTACTGTAAGAAGAAGATTTACTGTAAGAAGTAATCATCTCTTGCCCTGACAAGTGCTTTTATATTCTCAAGTGGAGTATGTGGGGCAAGCCCGCAACCTGGAGCAAGGATATCAATTCCATCTTCAAGGCAGGCAGTAGCTTCAATGAGAATTGCTTCAGGCCCTTTTGCGAGCAGGGTATCAGAAGGAGAAACATTTCCTATAAGCCTTGTCCGACCGCCTATAGTCGCTTTTGCGCAACTTACACGTACTTTTTCTTCAATACTTATTCCGTCAAAACCTGCATCTCCAAGAGAATTGAGAACGGCTGTGGCGTCGCCACACATATGAAGGACTTTCAAGCCTTTTACTTTCCTGCAAAATTTTTTGTAAAGGGGAAAGACCGATTCTTCGAACATGTTGGGGGAAATAATATCAGGTCCGGCTTCGGAATCTATGAGGGTTATGGCATGTGCGCCTCTTTCAAGCAGGCCATTGGCATATTCTATGCAGACATCGTTAAGAACTCCCATTAGTTCCTCAACAACTTCAGTATCCTTCACAAACCATGTAATATAATTTTTTATTCCGGCAAGCATGAAGGCAAGTCCAGCAGGGCCAACAACCCCTGCAACAACAGGCACCGTCTCTCCTACTTTATCATTAAGAATTTCAACTGCTTCCAGGACTACTGAGGTTCGCTTGCTCTCAAGAAGAGAATCCGGAACCGTTATATTCTTCACATCTTTCTTGTTTTTGCATGGGAAATCCGTTATATAAGGCTGCATATCGATACTTCCTTCGTCTACTGTGCAGCCAAGGGTCTCTGCAAGTACGGTAATGTCGAAAGGACAGCGCACATTCTCAAATCCTGCAATCTCATACCCGGCAAGTGCAAGCGTAGCCATCTTATCGGCATTGAAATTTGCCTGGGGCCAGTATGCTCCGGTCATTTCCATTAGTTCTACAGTGCCTGTCTGAGTTACGGAACAGACAGGAATAATGTCTACAGCCTCTCCTTTGAGTGCCTTTTCAAACCTATCTCTCAGGGTAAATTGACTCATTTATATCACCAGAATGTAATTATCGGCTAAAGAATATGCTTTTGAGATAATCAATTCAGAGAAACAATGTATTGAAACAAAGATATAAAAATATATGAATGAAAAAACTCACAAAGATTAAATAAAATAATTTAGTAAGCTAAAAAATTGGTAGGAAGTAAAAATCAGTTTCAGTGAAAAAATAGAAGAAATAATGGATCTAATGTTGAAAACAATAGGAGAAATATACAGATGTTGAATATAATGTAAAAAGTTTGGATGATGTACAAAATAATGGGAAAATTTGAGTGATGTACAAGATAATGGGAAAATTTGAGTGATGTATGAGATAATGGGAAAATTTGGGTGACATACAAGATAATGAGAAAATTTGAGTGACATTGAATATGGTGTGAAAACTTGGGTGCTGTTTGAGATAATGGGAAAATTTGGGTGACATACAAGATAATGAGAAAATATGAGTGATATTGAATATGGTGTGAAAACTTGGATGATGTTGATATAATGCAAAAAATTTGGGTTTCGGCTTAATTGAGATACTTAAAAATCCCGCGTTTTATTGATAAGCGTTTTCTCGCCAGTTACCAGGAGGCACTGTAATTTCAAATCTCGCACCTGTTCCTTCAGTTCCGGTTTCTTTAATATCCATGCCTGTAATGGAAAGAATACCTTTAACAAGGAAAAGCCCAAGTCCTGTATTTTTCCCGATGGATTTTTGAAAAATCAGCTCTTTCATTTCAGAAGAAACTCCTATACCATCATCTTTTACCTCAATTACAAGATTGTCATCAACCCTGCGTGAACTAACACTGATTTCAGTTACATATTCTCCATGTGACCTTGCGTTGTCAAACAGATTGTAAAAGGCTTTTTTCAGCAGTGGATCGGCATAGATCTCCACTTTGCTTTCCTCGATAGAAAACTTCAAGTTCTGACCAGAGAAAGGAAAGGATGTTTCTCTTGCTGTATTACTTACGGATTGCCAGATCGGAGAAACTATTCCGAGTTCCTGGTAGTCTTTGGTGAAAACAATCTGGCTGTGGATTGTTTCAATACCTTTATTGAGATTTTTCAGATATTTCACTATTCGGGGGTCATTCTTGACATTTTCAGGAAGAGTTTCGGAAATTAATTCAGTGTACCCGGAAAGTACATTCACCTGGTTGAGAATATCATGTCTGGTAATGTTACTCATGAGGTTTATTTTCTTGTTAGCCTGTTTCAGAGCCTCTTGATATCTATATGTTTCAGTAGTGTCATGCATCATTAGTAGCCTGCCCTCTTCATCATCTTTTGTTAGAAGGGTGCTGACACTAAGAGTAAAAAGTTTTGTTTCAAGCCCGCTCTTCAAGAAAATTTCTTTGTTGAAATTGCCCTCATGAGCTTCACTCGGAGGCATTTGTACTTCATTCCCAAAAAGCTTATTTAATTTTCTCCCGAGAACCTCCTTTTTTGTTTTCCCTGCCAGTTCAAGAGCAGCCTTATTGATATCTACTATGGTATCTGAAAGGTCTACTACGATATATCCGTCATTCATAGATTCGATTACGTTTTCTCTAGCAATCGGAATAATGTTAAGGAACTCATGCTGCATGATACCCCAGAAGAGAATCAAACCTGTAATTGTAAATGCAAAAGGAGTCGGGTCAAGGAATGCAAAAGGACCTATATCTGCGATATGAAGAATATTCCCCAGAACTGGAATACAGGCTGCCGTTAGAGCAATTGCTGCCTGAGCCCTGTAGGGCGCAGTTAGGTGCACAAACTGATTGAAAAAGAAGAAAATTCCAAGAAAAATTAGAATAAAAGAATATATATAAAATACCCAGAAAAAAGGCCCGTGTATGAGCACAAGAAGAGGAAAGCCCCTTGAGATGTCCAGGTAATAACCTGAAAAATACATCCCGTGAAAGCTATTTGTCAGCATCAGAAGAATTATGAGCAAAGGCATTATGAAAAATTCTTTCTGATATTTCCTTATGAATTCCTTACATACCCCTGAGTATTCCGATGCAAATAAAAACCATGCTACCGGAGCAAAGGCCATCCCAATATACTCGAGCCGGGCAAAGAGATATTTGAGCTCAATGTCCATGAATCCGACCTCAAAGGCATAATTAACGGACCAGAGGGACATGCTTAGCATAATAAGTATGAAATATTTTGAGAAATCCATCCTGCGGTACTTGAAAGCTTTGTTGGCTTTGATCGCAAGCAAAGTCGACATAACTCCTGAAAAAATTAATGCTCCCATATAGGGAAACGCAGCGGCGGGAATTAGCAGGCTGATAGGATTACCTTCTTATGAATTAGTGTCAGGCGGATAGGGAGAGTTAAGCGAAAGAAGTTAAAAAACATAAAATGTTCTAATAATTACACAAAGCCCAAATATATAAATTTATGTATTAAGTGAGGAAGCCCACAAACTGTTACTACAAGAACATTACTTTTGAAAGCAGATGGAAGAGATTGGGTCAGAAAGACGAGAAAGAATTACAAAAATGAGAAAGAAAACTGTTTTCTGAAACCGAAAAATCCTGGAAAAATTCGGAATGTAATTATAAGAATAGAGCACTTTAATTTTGCTCAATCAAAGTCAAAATCTCTCAGGGCGAATCATTTCAAGAATATTTGAGAATTAAGGAGGGAGTAACTTGCTTGATTCGTTTCCAGGACTCTGCAGCATGGAACCTGGAATTCACCCATTAAAGCAGCAAAGGTGTCTTTCACGGTCTCAACCATTTTACTGGAAAACTAACTTTTTTGCCCTGAGAGCACTTTTACTCCCTGAATTAGGGGAAGTCAAAATATATAAATTTATTGATAAAAATCTAAATGTAAAATAATGAAAAATAAAAACGTTTGAGAGTTTGGAGAAAGATATATCCTTCATGAGAGTTTGGAGAAAAATATATTCTTCATTTTCGAAGATAAAAATTAAAAAGGGATTTTCAGAATTCCCCACTGTTTTGAGAGAAATTGAGAATTTCAGGAAGTCCCAGATTAAATTTGCATTTTTCAGAACTTGAAGCTTCAAGAATCTGCTGCTTTATATAGTACAGTGCATTCAGAATATTATCACTGTCTTCCGAATTCATATCTCCGGCGTAGGGATGGATATTTTCTTCAAGGGCATTCAGAAGCCCTGGATCAATGTCGTTTACGAAGTAAGTATCCAGAACCAGGAGGTTTGAAATCTGCTCGTAGAATGATGTAAGTTCCCGAAGCCAGTCTGGCACTCCGTAATCCTTTGCATACTTTTCCTTGTTCAGGAACGCAAGGTAACTGGATATAGTATCTATGAGATCTTCGGTTAGCCTGTTATCAGGAAACACGATTGGAAAACGTTTTATCACCGCAGGAGCTGTGTAGCTCGAGTATGCCATTTTAGACTTACAGATTGAAGGAAAGAGTCTGGCAATCGGACTGTTAAGCACTGCAGTAATATAGGCATACCTGCCTGGATCCTTGAGAACAATGCCGCATCCGTTTTCAAATACATGGTTTCCTTCAGCATCATATGCAGCCTGCAAATGATAGCCTTCAGTAGCAATAATCTTAGGAGTATTAAAGTACTCCAGAAATCTTTTGCCTTTTATACTGTAGTCTGCAGATTTAAGGGGAGAGTTATCGTGGAGGAACTTTCTTTTGAATTCCAGAATTCTCCCGTAAGCCATAGGGAATCTTGTCTTGAGTTCTTCGGGAGGAATTACGTTGTATTCGTTCTTTTTTCCCATTGTGGACAATTCATAAGGCAGCATGAAACGATAAGATGAAGGATGAAATGCAAATTTTTCGGAAAAGGCTCCTGATACATAGGGATAAACAATTTCAGGTTCTATAAATACAGGCCTGCAGAGGCCTTCGCAAAGGTAATATGAATCGGAACCGCCCTCCTCAGGAAGGGCAAGCCTGTGAAGCAGG
>Ga0183101_1002464_pt1 | contig 12802 bp, 15 predicted proteins | sample Biomet3_FD_127790 | JGI IMG/M metagenome (GOLD analysis project Ga0183101, IMG submission 127790) | Microbial communities from bioreactor (seeded with sewage sludge) at LBNL, California, USA - Biofuel metagenome 3 | ecosystem: Engineered > Bioreactor > Anaerobic > Unclassified ... | reverse complement strand
ATGAAAAATAAAAGTTTTAGACAATTATACTGATGTCTGATGATGGTTAAAAATCTTGGATTAAAAAAATAAATATCAATATATGACACCTAAATGGAGAAAACAGGATTTTTTTACAATTTTCACCTTTTATTTAGAAAGAAAATTATTACAATTTCATTAGAGAGGAAAAAATATGAAATTTCCTAATAAATTATTTAAGTATATACTTTTGCCTTTTTTAGTTTTATCTTTATCAAACTGTAATTCAAATTCAAGCAACAATAATAATAACAATACTAACAACAATAATGAGGGCACAATTCCTCAAAATCCAAATAATGGCGAAAATAAAGATGTCCCAACTGGTAATAAAGTTTCGAGTGCTTTATCAAATTTTGATGCCTTACCAGACAACTTTAACAAAACTCTTTTATCAAATGATGAAATCAAAAACATTAAAAATTTAGAAGATGCAAAAAGCAAAATCTCTACTTTAAAAGATTGCTTAAGATATTTTTCAACATTAACTTATAAAAATTTTTCATATTGGGGTTTTAAAACATCAACAATTACTGATAATGTTTTTTTAAATACCGAATATAGAATAAGTTTTAACGAGATGAATAAAGGAGTCTCTTATTATCAAGAATTTTCTTTTAACGTTGCCCAAGTTTTACTGCATATATTTTAAGTAATGATTTTGATGAAGTTGGCACAATATATGCCTTTGAAGATTTAGGAAATATAAATGCAGAATATACACCTACTTTTGGAACATATTATAAGATTAATAATAAATATCACGTTTTTATGAACGAAGATAATGAATGTTATGGTGCTCCAAATCAAGATTATGCAAACTGCACCTATGAATACTTTGTGGTTAATAATCTCGAAACTATTGCAAACGGATATAATGGCCAACAAAATTGAGGTATTTATGGGCTCGTTAAAGATAGTTACAAACCTGAAACTACTGTATTTGTGGCAAAAAATAAATTTATTTTAAATGGAACTGGGACTGTTTTATATACCGACCCAAACTATCTTGCTTCATTTATTGAAGGTGATATTCAAAATGATATTAGTATTACGGATTATTCTCTTGATCCTGAATTGGGTGAACTCAACATAAATAAAATAAGGGCACAAGAATTACTATATTTAGATCATGATACTTTAAGAAAAGAAATTAAAACTCTTCCTGATTTAATATATTTCCTCTATTACAATCATTTTACTTCAATGAATGGAGATATTGCCTTATATGATAATAGCGATACTTATTGGCACTATAATCGTGACCCATACAAAATATTAAAAGATTTAAATGGTAATTGTGGCGGATATGCTAATCTTACAAAATACTTACTTGGTGATGATTATGAGATTGGTAATCTTCAAATGACTTTTGATGATTCAAATGCTGGTGGGCACGTAATTAACTACATAAAAGTTAACAACAATTATTATGTGCTTGATATTAGCAATTTAGTTTCTAATAACTATAAACCAAAAGGATTAAACTTATATAAAACCGCTGATTTACAAGATTTTGCTTCTTTTATCCTTACTAGAAATTCATCAATTAATCTAATTTATGAAGGAACTTACTTAGATGGGTATGATTTTCCTATAAATTGGGAATCAACTTGTAAAACAACTTATTTACCACTTGGATTTAAATACACTATTCTATTTAGTCAAAAAGATTATTCAATCGCATTAAAAAAGATGGATATGACACTTAATCGATATGGAGCCCCAGTTCGCGCTTATTCCATTTCAAATATTAATCTTAACGAAAACCCACTTATTAATGAATTAGGGAATCCAAAATTATCTCAAAACCAACTTGAAGAATTGTCAACTCGTACGATTGAAGAAGTCGCCGCAAAAATTACGACATTGGCTGATTTATTGAATCTTATGTACTTAAGAGGAATGATAAATTATGAAAACGATTTAAAATATTATATTTCTGAAAGCAATGTGTGGCAGTTTAATCGTAATGCTAAAACAGTTTACCAATCTAATTTTGGTGATTGTGGCGGTTTAGCTAATCTCACTAATTATGTTCTTAAAGGTGACTACCAATCCAATGGATTTGTAAATTATACTTTCGAAATTGGTAAAGGCGGAGGACATGTCACTAACTATATAAAATATAATGATAAATATTATTTCTTCGATATGACTTCTTGGTTTGGAAGAGGCTATGCACCAGCATCATTTGAAATATATAAATATGATCAAATTAGTGATTATGCGACTAAGGCTTCTTATTTCTTCGCAAATATTACGATGAATATGTGCACTTATGAAGCTGAAAACGATATGCCAGTTAACTGGAAAGATTTATCAAATGGAGTAACCGCTTATGAGAGCGGTTATACCATTAATGAGATACTATCAAAATCAAATTATAAGTTCTCACCTATAACGCTTGGTCCAAATGATCTTTACAAGATAAATTATCGCCGTTAGCAATAAATCAAAACCCATATATCCCACTATATATGGGTTTTTAAATTAAAATCAACTGGCAGTTGAATTGCTTTAACTAAGCATTAATTGACTATAAAATGATTAATAAGTACTATTTAAACGAAAGAAGGAAACATTATGGACAAACAAAAGATGGGAAATTTCTTAAATGAGTTAAGAAAAGAAAAAAATATGACGCAAAGCGATTTATCAAATGTTTTAAATTTATCGCCACAAGCTATTTCTAGATGGGAAAGCGGAGATAGTATTCCAGACATTGATACTCTTGAGAAACTAGCAAAGTTTTATGGAGTTTCAATTGAAGAAATAATCAATGGTGAAAAGAAAAAACAAGAACCTATTATTATTGAAAATGTATCACCTAAAAAGGAAGAAAAAGTGAACAAACTTGATCTTAAGAAAGACTTATTTTCTTTCATTTTTGGGGTAAGTATCTTTATTTTTATGGTTTGCATTTATTTTGGGGACTTTTATAATTTGCCAACCACTATCGGAAATTATCACGTTACCATCGTTCTTACTGGATATAAAATCTTGTTTGAAACAACCGGCTTGATGTCTATATTTATTTGGCTTTACACTGTTTCCGCAATTATTTCTACCTTAATGAATATTGGATTATGGTTATCAAAAAATAAGAAACCATTTTATATTACGCGTCTAATTTCTTCAATTATCTCCATCATATTCTTGACAATATTACATGCCATTTTCTCATCAGGTTATGATAATACCACTGGAACTTATGCACATTTTGATGGCGCATTCTATGTTTTAACTCTAATTTATGTGGTCTATTTTATTCTTATTTTGGTTTTGCCTTATACGAATAGAACTCATTTTCTTGGTAAAAAGATTAAAAAAGAAAACCAAATTACAAAATAATCTATTTCAAATTCAAACAAAATAGTATGATAATTCCATATGAGTAAAAAAGCGATTTTCTTTGATTTAGATGGTACTTTATGGAATGCAATTAATGAAATTAAAGATTGCTGGAATATCACAATGCAATCGATTAATAAACCATATCGTTTTGATTATGAGACGATTAAATCAACAATGGGTTTAACTCCAGAAGAAACCGCAAAGTTGCTTTTTAAAGATCTTCCACTTGATGAAGGGCTTAAATTATTTAAACTTTGTTTCCAAGAACAACTGAAATATTTAAGTAAAAAACCTGGTGAATTATATCCAAATGAAATAGCAGTTTTAGAATCACTTTCTCATAAATATCCCCTATATATCCTCTCCAATTCTGATAAAGGTTACATTGACAATTATGTCAACGGATATAAATTAAGATATTTATTTAAGGGCTATTTATGTGCTGGCGATACAGGATTAGACAAAGGCCAAAATATTGTATATTTAAAAAATAAAGAGAATATTGATGATGTGATTTACGTTGGTGACACTAAAAAAGATTTAATAGAATCAAATAAAGCAAACGTTAAATTTATTCATGCTCAATATGGGTTTGGAATAATCGAAAATGATAAACACTTTATAAAATCACTTAATGAATTGCCTAAAATTATTAGCATCCTTTTTAAAGAATAATTAAATAAAATAATTTAAAAAATACCCACTTTATAGTAAGATTAAATAAAGTGGGTTTTAAATATGAAAAAACAAACAAATTCTAGTAGTGTTTCTGGCGAAAAACCTTTTAAACTGGACTATAAACGTACCTTTATAATTGGTTTTGCTTTCTTTGGTATTCTATTACTTTGGCAAGTCTATGATTCTTGGTGTCCTACATTCTTAACCGAACTTTTTAAGGAAGCTTTAGGAGCTTCTAAGACAGAAGATGTTCAATACCTAGTTGGTATAATGATGGCACTTGATAATGTTGCAGCATTAATAATGCTACCTATCTTCGGTCACTTGTCCGATAAAACACATACAAAAATCGGAAAGAGAATGCCATACATTTTAATTGGTACTTTTGTGTGTGCTGTTGCCTTCCCATTTATTCCAGTATTCTTCCACTATCATCAAGTTGGTGGAACTATCGCAATGATGGCAATCGTAGTTTTCTTTGCGATGATGTATCGAAATCCAGCCGTTTCTTTAATGCCTGATATTACCCCAAAACCATTAAGATCAAAAGCTAATGGAATTATTAATATCATGGGTTATATTGGTGGTGCTTTTGCAACTGTTGTTGGTATTATCTTTGTTTTATCTAATTATCTCGGAAAAGATTCAGTAAATTGGCTTAATAATAATGCTAATATTTGGATTATTGAAGCACCATTCTTGGTAGCTTCTGTTTTAATGGTTATAAGTGCTTTAGTTCTCGCTTTCTTAATAAATGAAAACAAGATTGAAGAAGAAGTTAAGCCTGAAATGGATCGTGGTGAAAAAGTCGCCGCTGTTGAAGATGCGATTATCGAAGATAAACCTCTATCTAAAGCTAACAAAATCATGTTAATTTTAATTCTTGCCGCCGAATTTTTCTGGTTTATGGCTGATAATGGAATCGGTACTTTTATGGGTAATTACACCCTTTATTATTTAAAATGTAAGACTAGTTCGAATATGATTAACACTATTGTTGGTGGATTAGGAAGCGTTATTGGTTTTGCCGTTGGTGGAATTATCGCTGGTAAAATTGGCCGAAAATGGACAATTGCTGGTGGATTAGTTCTGGCCCTACTTTCTGTTGCAACTTGGTTAATTTTAGGTTACGCCATTCCAGTGGCTACTCCAGGTGAGAGTGGATATAATTCCTTCCCAGTTTACTTATACGTTATTTGGGGCTTAAAAGGATTTGGTATGTCGCTTGTGCACATTAATTCATTTCCAATGGTTGTTGAATTATCTAGTAGAAAGACTGTTGGTCGATTCACTGGTTATTATTATGCTTCATCAATGGCTGCTCAAACCATCACTCCATGCTTATTAGGTTTATTCTTATTATCCCCAAGTTTTGGTTTTGAATTCCTTCCTTTATATGCTTCAGCTTGTTTAATCATTTCATTAGCTATCTTCTTATTTGTTAAAAATATTAAAAAGAAATTAGTTAATAACGATGTCAAAGAAGTGAAATAAAATGAATAAAAAGAGAGTTATTAATAGAATAAGTCCACTATTTTTAAAAGGGATTGCTCATCGTGGCCTTCATAATAGTGATTTAACCGAAAATGGTTTATTAGCGTTTAAAAATGCTATTGATCAGGGTTTTGCTTTTGAACTTGATGTTCATTTAACTCTCGATAATAAGTTGATTGTTTGCCATGATTATGATTTGAAAAGAACAACTGGCAAAGATGGGATAATTGAAGAAATGACTCTTCAAGAAATTAAAGATAAATACTTACTTTTAGATGGAGAGAAAGTTCCAACTCTAGAGGATGTCTTGTCACTTAATCAAGAAAAAGTCCCAATCGTTGTTGAACTTAAAGTTTATAAAAAGAATTATAAAAAACTTGCAAGGGAAACAAGAAAAGAACTTAAACAAATTAAGAATAAGAAAAATATATTTATAATCAGTTTTGATCCTCGTGCCCTATTAAAGATGACATTTACTCCATTTGTTCGTGGGTTACTCGTTGGAACCAATGATTCGGGAAAACTCTTTTGGACCTATAAACTCCGATTTTTGTTTGAATCAGTGGATTTAGATGCGACTCTTTTAAAATTCGAAGAAGTTCAAAAATATTCAAGAAGGCACTTCATCAATACATGGACAATTGATTCAAAAGAAAAATTCGATTCAGTTTATCCCTTTGTTGATACCACAACTTTCCAATTGATGGATCAAGATTATGTACGAAATAACCTTCTAATGAAAAATAAAAAATATCTATAAAAAAACTCGGTTCAATTAGAGTCGAGTTTTTATTTTTAATATTTCTTTCTAGAATAACCGCCACGTGGCTTGCTATCTCTTGAGAATCTTCCATGCTTACTTTCAGTATATGAACCTGGATTCTCTTTTGCATAACCGCCCATGTCATCATTACTTCTTGAGTAACTACGATCATCATTATGACGATATGAAGAACGGCTATCATCACGATGCGAGTAACTTCTTCGATCACCATAGTCACCACGATCTCCACCACGATCGCCATATGAATCACGATGAGAGAAACTTCGATGACCTCCACGATCACCATATGAATCACGGTGTCCACCACGATAGGATGAACGGCCACCACGTGAACTTGATCTCTCTTTCTTTTCAGAAAGTTCAACATTGACTTCACGTTCGCCAACCTTTAATCCAACGAGTTTTGCTAAAACTGCATCACTATAAGTCTTTGGTAATTCAAAGAATGAGAAACTGTCTTTTAAGTAGACATCAGTAAAATCAGTATCTTTAACTCCTTCAACGTTATCCATGATAAGTTTCATTAATGAATCTTTATCAAGATTATCCATCATGCCAACATTAATAAAGAAACGTTGAACATTGCTTTCTTTAGTAGCTTTTTCAGCATCACTAGCAACTTTAGCATCTTGCTTAGCTTTCTTTTCAGCTTCCTTATTTTTAAAATCAGTATACATCTTCAAAATAGCAGCACTGATTGTTTGGCTACTATATTGTTCACCAAGAGTGGTGAGTTCTTTTTCGATAGTTTCAAGTTCGCTGGTATATTCACTAAGATCATTTGAATTTATAGTTGATTGAATACTTTCAATAATTTTTTCGATTTCCATAATTTTCCTTTACCTAATTTTTAAGGCACATAACTATAACATAATAAAATAATTAATTCACCAACTATTTTAATGAATTTTTCGCATTTCATAAAAAATCCCTTCTAGTCTAAGATTATTTCGATTAAACATTACTTTTTATCGTCATAATATTATAATAATAATATTAAAGGAGTTTTTTCTTATGAAAATGAATAAACTCGAAATTATCGCCATGGTAGTGGCTTGGATTACCGCGCTCGCTTATCTTATTTATAATCTAATCGAAGTAGTGGTCTTTTTATCGCTTGACCAAGGAATAAATGTTGAAACTGAAACGAGAACATTAATTATTTTTATCAGTTATCTATTTATTGCAATTGGAACTACCATCAAAAAGAAAGGCATGATTACCGGAGCTTTAATTGCAAACTTAGTAGCTCAAGCGGCTTTCTCAATTGTCGATGATTTAAATAATTTTGTAACTATTGCTAGCGTCATTCCTACTAATTTAATTTATGGATTTCAATAATATTGACTCTTCTTCTTGATTTAGTTTATGTCTTCTTTGTTTTTGTTTTCTTATTTTCCTTACTCGAAAATTATGTTACTAAAGCAATTAAATTTACAATTTACTCCGCTTATACTATTATTGCTCTATTGTTAATTGTAATTGGTTTATATACCTATATTGCAATCAGTAATGAAGTCGTTATTTTCATAATTATTAATCTCGTTTTCATCCTTCTATCGATTATTTCTAATCTCTTAGTAATTCGTTGCTTTTTCTATAAAAAAATTGATGAAGAAGAATAGGAGTCAATATGAATAAAGAACAAAAGAAAGCTCGTAAAGAACTTAAAAATAAAACTAATCAGCAATTAGAAAAAATTGATAAAATTATTGATGAATATCGTTATAGCAACAAGATTAAATCATTTACTATTGATGGAAATCGTTCAATTATTACAATTGATTTATCTAATCAAACCATCTACAAAGAATATTCCAATTCTTCGTTACTAAATAATGATATTTATGATTTTGTTGAAGATATTTACACACTCTTTAATCGTAAAAGCGGATTAGAAGTTCAATTTGTTTTTCCTAAAGATATGAAAAAAGAAGAACAAGAAAATATTAAAACTATTTTCCAAACCCACTATGCAATCCAATATAAAAATTTAAAGATTAAAATGGATAAACAATTAATTTTATCTATTTTGTTTATCTTTATTGGTTTTTTAATTTTAACCGGTTATACCATTTATAAATCAATGAATGAATCCAGTGTCTTTAGTGAAATGTTTGATATTATGGCTTGGGTCTTCGTTTGGGAAGCTGTCCAAACCTTGTTTGTTGATTCACTTGATAATCGAAAAGAAATTAGAATGTATCAATTACTTTATTTATCTCAACCAGAATTAAATAAATAGTATGAGTCAAAATCTTACTTTACATAATTTAAGAATTAATGCAAATTTAAAACGTGGTGAATTAGCAAAAGGAACAAAAATTCCCTGGGTTTTGCTATATTTATATGAAAATGGCTATTTAAGAATAAGTAAGAAAAACATTAAAATCCTTGCAAAGTATTTCAAAGTAAAAGAAGCAATTTTTAATGATAAACTAGGTTACCCTACTCCATTATATGGAGAAATCAAAAAAACTAAGTTCAAAGAAAAATTAAGAAAAACAATTGTAAGTTGGCCTTCAATAATTATTAATTTTGTTTTGCTTTTAGCGTCTTTAATAACTATTTTTTATGGACAAACAACTTACACAAAAGGTCAAACTGAGGTCTATAAATATTTTAGTGATGATTTTAATAACTACGTCGAACTCGTTAATGAAAAAGGAACTACTATTGAAGGCTCTAGTATTGTAACTTTAACTTATACCGATAGTGATGAAAATAAACTTTTAGTCACTAGTAGTTTAGAAAAAGAGTCTTATCGAACAATTAATTTCACGTTTACGATTCAAGATAATACTGGCCCTCTTTACTTAATCTTTGCTGAATCATCTTCTAACGATCCATCTTTTATTTTTTGTAATGACGATACAAATGATATATTAGCTCTCACTTCTGAAGATTTACGTATTGGTACCGGTTCAATAATTGATGGCGAATTTATATTAAAACATTTATCTAGAGTTAATCTTAATGCAATTCATGGAGAAGAATTTAATCAATATAATGAGAGAATTCAAAATTCAAAAGATAAAATACTAGCTTTATTTAAAGCCTTAACTACTGAAATAGCCTCTTCCTATAAAGGAAATTTTATTGATTTTCTTAATATGCAACTAGTTGGTGGAAGAATTATCGCTAACTATATCAATGTCGGTACCCAATTTATTACTTTTGGTTCTGTATTCGGGGCAATCTTCTTATTTGCTTTCTTAGTTTGTCTTGTAATGATCTTGATTGATTTAAAAAAGAAAAAAGAAGTTAATGAAGATGAACTAGAAGATAATTTTCCAAAAGATGGTTTAAAAAATAAACCATTAGCGAAAAATTGGCCAACCTTCTTATTTATTCCCGAAACTTTATTAAGAGGAGTTGTGGTCATTCTTGTTGTTTATTCTTCAACTTTACTTTTCCAAGTAGCTTTAAAAGTATCTTTATCCACCACTATTTTCCAAACAGTTACTAGTTTACTTGATATCACTAGTTATATAAAAGTTATGCCTTATATCCCCGTTGCTACTTTGCTCTGGTTTTTTATTCGTTTAGAAATGCTTCATCATAATAAAGCCTTAATAAGACAAATCTTGATGTTCGTCTTTTATGGCCTTATATACTATATATTTGAAAATTTAGGTGGTTTTTATTTTAAAGGTTTAGGCGATACTTATCGTTACACATTATTAACTTTATTTGAAACCTTAATGCCTGGAAATTTACCATGGGGAATTGCTTGTTTTTCTTTAATTGTTTTATTTTTATTAACAACGCCAAAAAGATTTAAATATAAAAAATCTGGCATCGTCTGGCGATGCTGTGCAATCATCCCGATCTCTTACTTAGTTGGTTCATATTTATATGCGGTTGGAACCAAAATATGGGATTGGCCTACCTTGCCTTCTTATCTTGAAACTCTATTGTATCGTAAACAATTAATGACTACTGCGTTTGCGATTTTATATCCATTTTCTATTTGGTTATATCGTAAAATTGTTCGTAAAAAATACGGCATTTTAAATGCAAAACTATATGTTCATGGAAATAAATATTTCTTTATTAAGAACTTAATGGCTTGCTCAATTATTACAGTTTTAGCCCTAATAAATTATTTGATGCGTGATAATAAATTAGCTAGTACTTTGGATATGAATAAAACCTATTACATCGCTTATTTAATTCCACTAATTCTTTTCTATCACCCTCATATTGGTAAACGTAATAACATCGTTGATATGATATTTGTTGTCTCATATGGAATTGGCTTAACTTTTGCATATATTTATATTGCCCAAATTGTGCTTTTCTTTGATAAATATCTACCAATTGTCTTCCCTTATATGTTTTAATTTATACTTTTATAAAGAATATTTTATTAAATAATCCATTCGTTGAAAAAGATTTTTAGAAGGATAAATTCCATAAATGGCTTTATCGGTGAGATCAAAAGTAGGCGAATCAATAAAACCATCTAAATTTTTAATATTATAAATGCTACAGCCATTAAAATATTCACTAGAAAAAATAAAACTTGCCTTAGTGTTGTCACTATAAAAATAAGTTAACTCACTCTCTTCTCCAAAACGAACAAAATCATATATATAAAAAGTACTTTCTTCAGCAATGCTTTTCATGGTTTCTTTAATTTGATTAATTTCGGATTCATTTTTAATCGTATAAAAATAATGCACATTTTGGGTGACCATAATCTCTTGAATATTATCTAATTTCAATTGAAGATCAACTTTCTTTCCATTTCTAATTACATCGCTTGTTACCACATAAAAAGCACGGCATGAAGCTAATAATGTTGCTATTGAAAAAATGGATAATAAAAGAGTGATTTTCTTCATGCTATTTTTTCTTTCTAACTTTTAAATTCAAGAAAACTAAAAAAGTAATTATTAAAAATAAAATAAGTAAAAATACTGCTAGAATAAAAATACTATCGGTACTAATGTAGAGGAATTGATGATTAATATCATTATTCGCATTCACAAAATAAAAATAAAAGATTAAAAAAGTAACTGAGCACAATAAAACAAAAATGACGGAAATATCCGTGAATAAATTGACGTTTCTACGTCGTTTTGTATCAATGTCTAAATCAAGTAATTCATCGACAGAAATTTTGAATAGTTCTGAAATTGCCTTTATATTATCAATAGTTGGTAAAGATTCGCCACTTTCCCATTTTGTAATCGTTTGACGCGAAACAAACAGTTTTTTTGCAAAATCATTTTGGGTCATCTTGTGGGAATTTCTTAAATAAACAATTTTATCTTTGAGTTCCATTTTGATCTACACTCCCCTCTTTATATAAACGAAAATAAAAATAGATTATTGATAATAAAAATAAAGCAACAATCGCTGAATATGAAGAAAAGTGATCTTTCATAACAAGGAAATACGTATATAAATGATTAACTTTATCACTAAATTGAATAACCGCCGTAAAATAAATATAAATTAGATAACCGATGTTAAATAATCCCAATAGAATCAAGTCAATAACTAAAGTAATTTTTAAAAATTTTTTATTCATATTAATATATTAGTATTTTATAAATTAAAAGCCATTAAAACTAAACTGTTCCCGAAAATAGTTTATCGACAGTATATTGATAAGCGGCAGAATAAGTATATTCTGCATGAACATTTAATCTAATACTATAAACCCAATGTGAATCAAAATATCCATTTTCACTATATTGGCAAAAACTATAAGTATAATAACTATATTTAGGATAATCATTTGCATATAAATTAGTATCATCAGCATTAAGGTTTTCTGAATGCAAACTATTACCAAAATTTATCCATTTAATATCATCGTATTCACCAAGACCTCTTTGATTATTTTCAAAGACAAAATAAGCATGAACTGTTACTTCAACTTGATCATTTGGATTAATGTACGTACCATAATCAGCATCATCAAAACCAATATTAACAGTAAAAGACATGTAATCAGCCGTAAACAAATTGTTACCTGTATGAATACTAACTTCAATATAGGCCCCATCCGATTTTTGATTGCTATCTTTTAAATAATATTTTTCATTTAGAATAAAAAGTGGCTCAACAGGATCTATCGGATCAATTGGTTCCTCCACTTCCTCTTCATTAACTTTAGTAACATTTCCTAAATTAGGAAATAAAGACCCAAGCAAAACACTAAAAACAAGTAAACCTTTAATCATGTTAAATTCTCCCCAAAATTTAAACCCCAAAATATCTAACCATTATTGAATCTTGTTCTTTCATAAACAATATTAATTTCAATAACTGAGACTATAATTATTATACATTCTTATTTAGTGAGTCGAAAGTTGCATTATTTGGATACCGTTTCGAATTTGTGGGCAACATATAAAAAAGAGAAGCTTTATAATTAGTGTACTGAAAAAATTAAAGGAGCTTCTCTATGACTATTATAAACTATTACAAAACTGATTTTGAGAAATTTTT
>Ga0183101_1001022_pt3 | contig 12809 bp, 9 predicted proteins | sample Biomet3_FD_127790 | JGI IMG/M metagenome (GOLD analysis project Ga0183101, IMG submission 127790) | Microbial communities from bioreactor (seeded with sewage sludge) at LBNL, California, USA - Biofuel metagenome 3 | ecosystem: Engineered > Bioreactor > Anaerobic > Unclassified ... | reverse complement strand
CGTCGCGGCCCTTTGCCGGTAGGCAAAGACCGACCGGATCACGCTGACCGGAGAGGGGGGCGAGTACGAGACGCTCGTGCTCGATGCACCGTTCTTCCGGAAGCGGATTGTTATCCGGGAAGCGGAAACAGAGTACGCGAACTATCGAGGCGTCCTGAAAATATCCCGTGCGGAGCTGGTGCCGAAATGATCCTCCTTGTCGATCTCGCATGGAAACCCGACTCGCTCTCCCGGGACGAGTACGTATCGCCGGTCGCCCGGATCGCTGCCATTGCCGGGTATGAATGGCAGGAAGTGCATTTCTCAAAGATCGTCCCGGAAATGATCGCAGGTGCGGACGGGATTATCCTCTGCGGAACAGTGCTCAAAGACAATGCATTCACGGAAAATATTCAGAACCTCGCGTGGCTCCGTGATGCGAAATGCCCGGTGCTCGGGATCTGCGCCGGGGCAGAAGTGCTCTGTCTTGTTTTTGGAGGCAGTCTCCGGCCTGTTGAGGAGATTGGCATGACCGATGTTGGGGTAACACAACCGGATCCCCTCCTTGGCGAACCCCGGCATTTTACCGCGTACGAAGTCCACTCGTTTTCCTGCGAATCACCGGCCGGGTGGATCATAACCGCGGTCTCGGATACCTGCGTGCAGGCTTTCCGGCACCCGGACCGGCCGGTCTTTGGCGTCATGTTCCACCCTGAGGTCAGGAACGATATCGTGGTCGAACGGTTCTGTGCGCTCTGTCTGCAGCCGAACCACGCAGAAAACACGCGATACACACGCGGAGATTAAAAAAAATCTCGTTAGGAATCCCGGATTTATAAGACCGCCCCAAAGAGCGTTGTTCTGTTGTTTTAGGATTTCTGCAGAGCTAAAAAAATAAAAAAAATGTGTCACGCCCGCTTCAGCGAGTCGATGGTGACAATAAACGACGGCTTATCGGTGGTATACACCAGCTCGATCTCATTTTGCGAGACAATCGTACAGTCCATATCGTATCCCCCGTCACCGTTTGTCAGCGTAAACGATTTCCCGTCGCGGCTGATGGCTCCGGCAAACCGTACGGCATGCGGAGTGGTATTCTCCTCATTGAAGTGCATGGAGCCCCAGAAGATCCGCCCGGTCTGGTTCTCCACGACCATGGTCATGGTATCGCCGGGATAGGAAACATACCCGGTTCCATTGACATACCCGGTCATGGATCCGGTCCAGGTCCCGGTAAGGTCGGGCACCGCAGGTTCCGGTGAGGCAGGTGTTGAACATCCGGCAACAAGTATGACGATAAACAATGCCGTGAGAGTGAGGGGAAAAAACTTCATTGCATAAACCGGTTTTTCGCCGGAGATAATAAAATACGCAGGACCGGACGGGGACGGGCTGATGGAACGATACGGTATCCTCCTGAAGGTACAAAGCGGGCATGGCACCGGATACCAGGTAAAATGATCGGGTGCGCCCGCCAAAACAACGCCGGAGCCGCACAAAAGATCTAGGGTAATATGCTATTTTAACACCTGAATCAAAGAAAGATTAACGGAGTTAAAGATGGCAAAAATTGCATGTCCAAAATGCAATTCAAAAAAGTTATGGAAACTTCAGAATGGAAAACGACGCTGTGCGCGCTGCCGATATGAATTCATCCCCCATAAATTACCCTTAACATTCACCCGAGAGGAATGGAAAAAGATCATACGTCTGTTTCTCATGGAACAAAGTTCGAATTCGATTGCAGAACGTACCGGGTTCGAGCAACGACGGGTACTCCGGGCATTGACCAAGATCCGATTGGCAATGACCGATGATATCCCCGATATTTTTACCGGTACTGTAGAAGTTGATGAAACGTATATCGGGGGTCAATGGAAAAACAAACGAAAAACGATTCGGGATACCGGTACGAAACGCGGACGAGGAACCAAGAAGCAACCGGTATTCGGGATCCTGTGTCGTAACGGTACTGTCTGGGCCGAGGTTGTCGATGATGTGGATGCACGCACTCTTCAACCACTTATCTCACAAAAAGTATCCGCAGGTTCTGTTGTCTGTTCTGATACCTGGAAAGCTTACACAGGTATCGCTGCACAAGGATATGTCCATCGTCTCGTAGATCACAGCGAACAACAATACAGTGATGGAAAAGGAAATCACATCAATGGTTTAGAAGGATTCTGGGGATACCTGAAACGAAAACTTACGTCAAAAGGCGGGGTTCGCCGGGAGAGATTACATCTCTTTCTTGGAGAATATGTCTGGAGATACAATCACCGAGCTTGTTCGGAAAGAGTTAAGGTGCGGAGACTCTTTCATCTGCTTGAGAAAATCAGGTGTTAAACTGGTAGTATACCCATTCTAAAATATAATTATATTTGAACCGGTTCGTCGAACAATCGATAATCTCCATTAAGAAAAAATATTATGGCCCCTTAGGCCCCTTTGTGGCCCCTTTGCTCAATGTATAATATGTGCCTTTTCCGGTAATACTTCCCGGTTTTTCGAACACTCCTTTATCGACGAGTTCTTTCAGGTCGCGGCTGGCCTCTCGCTTCAGGACTTCGGTCACTTTCTGATATTCTGTATTCGTTATCCGCCCTTTCTCCTTCACAAACCGAACTCCTTTCTTCTGGCGGTCGGAAAGTCCCAGATCCCTCATAACTGATTCTGTCAGCCAGTCTCTCCAGAGGGTGACAACGAATTCCCCACCGTTCTGGGAAAATTCCGGTTCCGGGAGCCCTGCGTCTCTGCACCCGGTTGTCATCTGGATTGTTCCATATCCGATTTTCTCGATATAGTGTGTGAAATAAAGAGGAAGAGCGATCCGGTGATTACGCGGCCGGGAGTTATGTTCTATTTTCAGGTCTTCGAATGTGAGGTCCGAAGGAAGGCTGCCGGGGTTTCGTACTTCAATCCGATCCGAAAAAACACTGATCTGCACACTTGCAGCTGATGTATAATCCCGGTGAGCAACTGCATTGACCACTGCTTCCTGAATAACTTCTTTCGGAATCTCGTACCTGGTTTCGCTGACCGGTGCTGAATCACGGGGAGGAACAACGCGATTGATTTTGGAGAGAACAAAATCCGTTGCCTGGTCTACCTGATCAAAAAGAGTTCCGGTAAATATCTGATGGGATGGTATCGGTTTTGCGACTACCGTTCCATGATAGTGCATGCATTTGATCTCTGATGCTGGAAGAAATTTTCGGGGATTTATGCCGAAGAGGAGAATCGCCGCATTGGTGGGTTGGGATTCCTCCAGCAAATCCAGGTGTTTTAGTACCTGCTCGGTCGGGGTTCCGGGGTTGAGGGGAAAACCCCGCTCCTTCTTTGCAACTGGGACAAACCATGCAACTTTTTCATCGGAGATATCCGCGAGCGTCGCTCCGGGACAGGCGGATTCATCGAATGGAGTACAGGTGATAATTTTGCTGTCGCAGAGGAACTGGACCAGTGCAGCATACAACTCTTTTTTCAGATCATCACAGGTTGTGAAACGTTTTCTTACAACATGGGGTGTTGCCCGGTTGATAAGGCTCCGCATCTTCGGATGGCGCTTACTGTCATCTTTACCCTTCACAAAAATTAACCGGTACCTGCTCTTCTCTGTTGCCCGTTCAAATTCAAGTTCTGTGGGGGAAAACCCGAAGTCGTTCTCCAAGCCGTATTCGTTACCAAAAATTCCCAGGTATATTGAGCACCGGTCCACTTCGTCCAGATATAGTTGGTCAGGTTTTTGATCAAGCGCCGGAAGATCCTCAAAAAGGAAGGGTTCAAAGTAAATCCGGAGCAGCGGATCCGTCCTGATGTAATCACGAATTGCTGCCCGTTCCTCATTCAATTCCTTTTGCACACTGCTGACAAATATGCCGATTGTTGTTTTCATCCTGCGTGTTGTTGTCGTCATTGTCATGGCCCGTGCTTGTCCGGATCAGAGGCTCTTTGGGATCTTCCTTTCAACTAAATGACAGATATTGAGGTGTTGATGTAAATATGCTTTTTAATTACCGTCCCATTTATCACTGATACCTTTATCTGGTTATCACAAATGAGTGATAACTCTCAATTCACTTTTGATTATAGGCACGCCGCAGAAGGTGGACGACTACATGAAGTCGATGCTTACCTACTGCAAGGAAGGCGGCATGAGGATCTACCCGGGTGCTGACGGCGGGATCTCGGGTGATGCACGGCCGGAGAATGTGAAGGCGCTGATTGAGGCTGTGAAGAAGTACGGGAAGTATTAGAGCCAGGGTGTGTTCTCTCAAGTATTTTTAAAATTTTTTTGGAGTGGGCTCCAAAGTTGGAGATGGATTAGTAATTACTCCAGTCGTCCATTATAAATTAAGACATTCATTTAGGCAACATAATGTTACTATGTTCTCCACAAAATCGAAAATATTGGTCTCTTTTTCACTTAGTGAGAGGACACATAGCGTTCTACAACAGATAGATGGAAAATTAGCAAAAATATTATATTTATAGTTATCAATGCTAAAATACCAGGTATAATTCAATGGTGATTGATAAAAGCAATACTCAAAGATTATCAAGCGATGCAACACAAACACAGATTGGATTTGATTATCAAAAATTAATAGCCCTTGAATGTGTACTCAATGGAAAAAATAATGATATAGTGGGCCTCGAATGTTACGGGGATGTCAATACTTCAAATATGAGTATTGAAACAAAATGTCATTCTTCAAAACATACATTAGGTGATCAATCTCCTGATTTTTGGAAGACCTTAAAAAATTATGTAATTGATAGAGAGAAATATAAACAATTTACAAAATTAATCCTCCATACCACTTCCACAATACCACAAGGCGGCATTTTTAATGAATGGAATAATCTTTCCGGGATTGATAAATTCAATATACTAGAGAAAATTCGAAATACTCCGACAGATAGCATAAAGGGATATGTAAAAATTATTTATATGTTTGATGATTCCTACGGAAAAAGTGATTTGATCCAAATTTTAGGAAAATTTTTGATTTTAAGTAATCAAAAAAGATATCAAGAAAAATATGAGGAGATTTTAAATAATCCTATCTTTGAGATTGTGAAAAATTTGGAATCCAGACGTTGTTTAATTCGAACACTATTTGGTAAGATTTCCCTAAAACCCTTTGAATCGTCCACACAATGGTCGTTCACAAGATCAGATTTTATGACAGATCTCTATTATCAAATGCGCTTATATCTTCAAGAAGACCTAAAATTCCCGCAAATTTCTGAAGACTCGGGTGGTTTAGAGGGTAATTCTCCTTTACAGTTGATTGAAGAATTAAAAGCAATTGAACTGAACACTGAGGTCGAACAAGCAGTTATAAATTATCTTAAAACGGAGAAATGTTCTTTAGAACTAATTCGGATGGGTGCACAGACTGTTGAAGAAGCAATTGAAATATTTGAAAATGAATTATATACTAAAATGAATATTACCAAAAGGAGATTTAAAAATTTAATGTCTCCTTTAGATTTTTATCCTCCTGAACAATTTAAAAGGTCTCGTGATTTATATTATACATGCATGGATTTTCAAAAACTTAAAATTAGAGGGGTTCAGGAAATCCAATACTATTTTCAATATGGAAAAATGCACAAAATTGTCAATGAACAAAAGTTTAAGTGGAAAATTACGTGAGATGTTGCGATATGGATAGTAAAGATTATATTAACATTTTATATCCTGTTCCTTGGGTTTCAAAAATGTTACATCTTAGTATAAGCGGTGCAATGGATCAAAATAAGGGGAAATACGGGTTAAAAAATGAGTTGATATATTTTGTATTGCCATTAATAACCCATGATGATGTTAGAAACGAGCTTGCATTTCATACAAATGTTACTAGCTCTATTTTCACTATATTCGAAAAAAAAATGAGTGCCAATCAAGATTATTCTATTGATTTATCCCAGAGAGTGAATGCATTTTCAAATATAACAAATATTGGATTAGTATATCTTGGAAATTATCAACAATTGGAATTTAAGAATTATATCTCTGTTAAATTTTCCAAAAAATATCTAAAGAAAACTGATGAATATGATGTAGAATATCAAAAAGCTGCATATTATTTGGGTTGGTTATTCGCAAAGGAAGATTATAAATCAATTTTCTTAAAATTGGGGGTAATTCCGCAATGAAATGTAAAATTCGGGAAATTCTCATTTTCGGCAAAGATGAGTTGACAGATCGGAGATCCGTAGAACTAAAAGATGGATTAAACATAATCACTGGGCCTTCACAAACTGGAAAAAGTGCGTTAATTGAAATTGTGGATTATTGTTTACTATCGACAACTTCAACAATTCCACAAGGAATAATTGTTGAATTTGGAGAGATATTTGCAATTATTTTGGAATTTAAGGATAAGTATATAGTAATTGGAAGACCCTCTCCAAAATCCCAGGATAGATCTAAATTTTATTTTAATATTGAAACCGATAAAAATAGAATTATAAACATTCAAAAATCGTATTTTTTACAATTGCCACTAATCCCACGGGAACACCTAAAACAGGAATTTGGCAGATATTTCGATTTTGATGTTAAAGACATAGCCATAGACTCAGATCTTCCATCCTCTAAAATTGGAAATGCCTCTTTTCGAAATATCACACCATTTCTATTCCAGCACCAGAGTTTAATCGCCAATAAACATGCACTATTTTATCGGTTTGAAGCTAGAGAGATACAAGAAAGAATAATTATGGAATTCCCCATTTTTATGAAATGGGTTAATCCAAAATATTTTTATCTAAAACGGACATTGAAAGAAAAGGAGGTCAATTTAAAAAATTTAAAGAAGGACGTTGAAGAAATTTTAAAAAATAAAAGGAAACTCCAAGAAAAACTTGAAAAGTTTATTGAAGAGTATTATCTCCTTATCGGAGAAAATCCGCCTCAATTCACAGATAGTAATGCTGTAATTAATATTGCCCAAAACTTGCCTGAAATAAGTCAAAAATCATACGTACTTACTAATACATATAATAGAATTTCATCTTTAGAACAAGAACGAGAAAAGTTAATTGATAAAAAAATGGATATCCAAAAAAAGATAGAGCTTTTAGACACAGCATCAAATACGGTCCAATCATATAACCTTGATTTATTTAACCTTTCAAAACGCTCCAAAATCCCTCCAGAAAAAGAAACATATTTTTGTCCATTATGTAAACAAAACGTAGATTCAATAAACAAGCAAATTGAGGGAATAAAAAAATCTCGCTCTATACTATTTGACGACTTGCACAAATTGAGAAACTATGCTAAAGACTCATCCAAAACATATGAACGATTAATTCATGAACGTGACGATTTGAAGGATCAAATTATCACACTCAATAGCCAGATATCACTCATTAAAAAGGATCAATCTAATCAAAACAATACAGATCTCTCTTTTAAAGAACAAGCAAATAAAATACGACAAACGATTAGTCTTTCGCTAGAAATGATGTTAGGTGATACTAATATCCTATTTTCAGATCAAGAATTACATGATCTAACTGAAGAAATTGAAAAATGCAAAAGAGAGCTTAAAAAATATGATTATTCCAAAAAGAAAACAATTTTTGAAAATGAATTAGCCAATGATATGAATATTATCTGTTCCAAATTGGATTTTGAAAGTGGATTGGGTCGGCCCAAGTTAAGATTCTCAATTGATGAATTTTACTTAAGTCACCAAATGCCAAACAACCAACACATCTCAATATCTGAAATGGGTAGTGGAGCAAATTGGTTAGCTTGTCATTTATCATTATTTTTAGCTTTACATAAACAATTTGTAAAACAAAAAGATGGATCTATCCCGTCATTTGTTTTCTTTGATCAACCCAGTCAAGTATATTTTCCAACGGATGATGAAATCAATAATGGAGATATAGGCGATTTGCAAAAAGTAGCAACAATATATGATATTTTTATTGAGGTTATAGATGAAATAGAAAGAGAATTTGGCATAAAACTACAAATTATTGTGATGGATCATGCAAGTGATTTACCACTAACAAAAGGCAAATTTCGAGATTTCGTTGTAAAAAAATGGACAGCTACAGATAAGTTAATATAAATTTTTCTTGCATTCGTGAAAATGTGGATACGGGAATATGACATATTTGGGAGGGTCCAATATTACTTCCTCAAGAGGTTTTTCAGGAATGTGCGTGACCCAGCAAATGACCGCACGTACTTAACATTTTGTCCAGATTATTGGTCAGATACCGATTTTAATAGCATGAACAGCATTATCTGCAATGTTTAGCACTCCGGCATCCGTTGCTGCACGTGCCCCAAATTATTTGGCTACCAGCATTGGATAACACACTTTTACATCAGATTCCGTATAAATCTCCGGCTCGTTCTCCAAAAATTTCCAAAGCGAGTGCTCTTCAATTACGTACAGGTCCTCAGCGCTTTCTCTTCCGGAGGCCGCCCGTTCGTTCATGATATTATGTGGTTAACCCCCTCACCAATATGCTTCTGATTGCGGTTCCCTCCCCACTCCCACCGTCGTAAAACCGCCCCTCTCCGCCCGGCCCCCATAGCCGCGTTCCTGCGGCCGATCCCAGGATCGCAAGGGATTGGATGTGCCAAAAATAACCCCTGTCCAACAGCCAGGAAAGCCTGTTATCTGCCATCGAAATCAGGTGTATTTCGGCAAACGGGGCGTGATTTTCGGCCCGTTTCCATGCGAAACCAATCCGGGCATTTTGCGGGGTTTTTCCAAATGAGAATGGATCCGAAAACGGGAATCCGGGGCTGTATCGGGCGTATTTTTGCAGGGAGGATCGTCCCTCCCGGGACTGGGGGTTAACAGGGACACCCCATAACGGACTTCGGAAATTATGATCGGAAAAAAAGGGTCTCAGGTTTACTCAAGCAGGAACAGCCCGGGTAAAGTAAAAGTCTCGTGTTAACTCTTCACCCACCGGTCCAGAGACTCCCCCTCGCTCACTTTCACGTACCTGACAGGCTTGGCCAGTTTCTTTATTGCCCCCATCTTCACTTCTTCAGAGAGCCACGCCTTCACCAGTTTTAATTCAACCTTGAACTGAAGGGCGAGCTCTTTATCCGTTTTCGGGGTTTTGAGCTCTTCTTCAATGCGCTGCCAGATCTCGGGATTGGGTACGGAAGCGCTCTTGCCCTTTCGGGGTCTTGGTTTGTCCCGGGCTTTTTCCCTGCTTTCCTTTATCGGAACTTCCGCGTGCTCTACCGGTGCCGGTACAGGTTCAGGGATTTTTTTCGTCTCTCCAGTCTCTTTGCTACCCCCGGCACTCGTGGAATACGGTACAGAAAGATCGCAGACAACGCACTGTTTGTCTGTTGCCCGGTGAATATTATTCAGGAAATTCAGGAATTTTTCCGGGCCTGAAAAGGATTCCGGGAGAAGCGGGATCGCACCCTTGTCGATCAGCCGGTAGTTGCCTTCGGGAACATCCACGTCTTTTCTCACAAACAGCGGCACCCATCTGTTCTTAAGATTCTCTGTTGCCCCGGCCCATGTCCCGCCTTCGTTGAACGACGATGAAATAACAACCGTCCAGTCGCTGAGGCAATAGACAAACTTGTTCCGAGCCATTGCATTGCCAACAGTAAACGGGGTTTTTGGATCGTTTGCCGTCACGAGGACAAGCCGGTTTTCCCTGAGTCCCTGGCGGTATTTCCCGTTCACGGACATCTTTATCAGGCTGTCTGCCAGAAATCCAATAACATTCCCGCCATCTTCAAGTACGGCCTGCATGCTCTCATTGTCAACGCCCCGTGCCCCACCGGATATCAGGGTAATCCTGTTCTTTGCGCACAGATGCCCGATCTGGTGTGCAGCCATCTGTGCCCGTTCGCTGATCTCCCGGGACCCGACAACCGCAAGTCCGCCTTTCGAGAGAAGATCCTGGTTCCCGACACCGAACAGGAGCGGCGGTACTTTTTTGGCAAGCCGTTCGATCAGCCTTTTTGGGTACTTCTCGTCCCGGGGAGAGAGGATCCAAATCCCCTTATTCGTCCATTCCTCGGTGGCAAGCGCAAGGGCTCCCCCGCGATTGATCAGGCTATTCAGGCGCACGTAATCGATCCGGGAAAATTGTGCAAATTCTTTCACCAGATCCTGTTTGAAAAGACCGGACAGGTTCAGGTTTTTATTGTCAAGCCATTGGATCAGGGTTGCGTATTCGGCAGTATTCAGAGGGGATACAGAAGTATTCTCTTTGCCCTGCCCGAGCCTGTTGCACAAGAGAAGCGTTACCCGGGTATCGGGGGATATCGTGTCGAGGGTCATAACACATCCTTACTGCGGGTATCTGTCAGGGCACAGGGGAACACCGGGCCGGCTCCTGCATATCGCAGCATTGCTGCAAGAATCGTAAAGGTCCATCGCGAATCCACCATATCGTCTACCAGGAGAACCGGGCCGTCCCGGATTTTGCCTTTGTCGATTTCAAACGCCCCGTTGAGGTTATGTACCTGTTGCGCACTGTTCTTCATCAGTTTCTGGGGTTCGGTCTCACGAATTTTTGTGATGCAGTCAACAAAGGGAAGACCAAGCTGCTGTGCAAGTTCACCGGCAAAATTTTTCACCAGTGTTCTCTTCCTCAGCGACGGGACACAGGTAATCCACAGGGGCATCGGATCCGGTTTCCAGCGGTTCACAATCAGATCACACATTGCACGTACAAGGTTATTATCAAAATGCCCATCGTGCTTTCCGGTTTTTACCAGTTCCCCCCAGCCACCGTCTCCCCATTCTGAAAGGGCTGCACCCAGGCCTGCCTGCAACTCTTTAGGGATTCGCCCGGACCATTCCCCCGGCAAGACGGACACTCCCGATGGCCATTGCAGACGGGGCTGGATGTCGTGATAATTTGTAAGGAGAAAAGCGCGTGCTTCAGCGACAAGGTCCTCCGAAGGTTTTTCCGGAAACAGGGGCCGGCCAATGCATACCGAACATTTACCGCATGGCGCGGCCTCAGGATCTTCCAGTCCGATCTGGAGAAACATCATCAGACACATCACTCCCTTCATGTAATCATTCATCTGCTGCCATTCGGATTGACGAAGAGTTGTCAGTCGTTCGATCTTTGGCTTGTTGATAGTATAATCGATCGGAGTCGCAAAGTAACGGGAGCCCTCTTTTATGACAGGTGCCGGTGTCTCCACACAAATCAGCCTAAAAACTTTCTCAATTTGAGAGTGGGAAAGATTTGTGCGCTCTTCAAGCATGTGAACGGATAAACCATCATCGGCTTTTTCCAGTTCCTTAAGGATCATTTTCACGTGGGCCTCTTTCGGGAACGCGGACTCGATGAAATAATCAACGATCTCCTTATCGTCATCACCGGCAAGCAAAATTCCGTAAGCATGTTCAAGGGCCCGACCGGCACGACCGACCTGCTGGTAATATGCGATTATGGATCCCGGCCGCTGGTAGTGAATTACAAACCCGAGATCCGGTTTGTCAAAGCCCATCCCAAGAGCGCTCGTAGCTACCAGAGCCTTGACGGTATTTCCAATGAGGGCGTTTTCCAAATCCGGTCGGGTTTCAGGATCCGTTTCACTTGAATATGCCGCGGCATTAATGCCCTTGTGTCGCAGCCATCGGGCAACCCGTTCCGAATCTCGGATAGTCAGTGTATATACGATACCGCTGCCTTCCATCTTCGGAATATTTTCCGCAAGCCAGGCCATACGTTCGGCCTGTGACGGAAGAGAAATTGCCTGAAGCCTGAGCGAAGCCCGTGCAAGGGGACCCCTGAAGAGACCCAGTTTATCTCCCAGCTGCGAACGGATATCCTCAATGACCCGGTTGTTTGCTGTCGCGGTTGTAGCAAGGAGCGCGACATTTTCCGGTAATGCCTGGAGAATTCGCACAATCCTTTGGTAATCCGGACGGAAATCGTGGCCCCAGTCGCTTATGCAGTGCGCTTCATCGATCACAAAGAGGCCGATAGTCTGTGCAATGGACAGCAGGTTTTCCCTAAACTCGTCATTCGATAATCGTTCCGGGGAAATGAGGAGAATGTCGATTTTGTTCTGCTCAAGATCCTTATAGACTTCCTCCCACTCTTTATGATTGCTCGAATTGATGGTTCGGGCAGCAAGTCCGAATCGTTCCGCAGCGGCGATCTGATTACGCATCAGTGCGAGCAGCGGAGAGACAAGAAGTGTCGGGCCACAGCCCTGGTCACGCAGGAGTTTCGTTGCGATAAAATAGACAAAGCTCTTTCCCCATCCGGTTCTCTGGACAACAAGGAGATGGGCCTTCTCTCTTACCAGTTGTTCGATAATCTCCCACTGTCCTTTCCGGAATTCCGCTTCGGGGTCTCCTATTGCAGTCCTGAGGAGAGCAAGAGACTTTTCCTTTAGTGTGTCATCCATTTCCAACCCATTGAAGAGAACATGAGATAATGCATATTTTTGTAAATCTATATTTCAATAACCGTAATTTCCCATAATGCATTAAAAGGGCTAAGCGTGGAGGGTGAAACTGGCGGAACAACCAGGGCAATTCCGCAACAGAGAGGGACGCCTATGATCTTTTTTAGAAGACTACAGAAAAATTACGGGAAAACCCGGTAGATCTCTTCCCGGCTCTTTACCCGGAAGAAAACAATCTCGCTGTCAGATGACATCTTACAACCGATCCGGTAAATTCCGATCCGGATGCGATAACAATTGTCATAACCTTTCATCTTCCGGATATCAAAATCATGAAAAATATTTTCTGATGCCGGGATCTGATCAAATACCAGCCGTTCTATCCGGGAACGGTGACGTTTGGGTATTGCAGCGAGATCTTTTAAGA
>Ga0183101_1000475_pt1 | contig 12813 bp, 10 predicted proteins | sample Biomet3_FD_127790 | JGI IMG/M metagenome (GOLD analysis project Ga0183101, IMG submission 127790) | Microbial communities from bioreactor (seeded with sewage sludge) at LBNL, California, USA - Biofuel metagenome 3 | ecosystem: Engineered > Bioreactor > Anaerobic > Unclassified ... | reverse complement strand
CAGTCCTCGGCCTAGCTTGCACAATAAAAAGCCTCAGTAAAAGGTGGCGACATTAATGAAGAAATGATATAATGATTCGATAAAGGAGAGCAGGTATGTCGTTTTCTACTGAGACGAAAAATGAATTATCAAGAGTCGAACCGCCGAAGAAGTGCTGCCAGCTGGCAGAGGTGGCGGGTTTTTTGCGTGTGGCCGGAAGCATAAGACTGGCTGGCGGAGGTAAATTCAAGATCGTCATTACGACAGACAATCCTGCAGTTGCCAGACATTATAAGAAGATGATCAAGGAATACTTCCAGGTGGAGACGGAACTGGAAATCGGGAGAGCTGCGGCTTTGAAGAAGGGCCATACATATATTCTGACCATCGATCCCGAGATGCGCAGCGAATCCATACTCAGGGAGACGGGCATACTTCTGGTACGCGAAGGCAACAATTACATCAGTGACGGAATATATGACGACCTGATCAAGACAAAGTGCTGCAGAAAATCGTATATGCGCGGGATATTTATGGGCGCTGGAACTATAAGTGACCCGGAGAAGGGATACGATCTGGAGTTTGTCTGCAGCAGTGAAAACCTGGCCAAGGATCTGCGCAAGCTGATAAATTCATTTGAGGATCTTTCTGCGAAGATAGTGGAGAGAAAGGGCAAGTATATAGTGTATATGAAGAACTCGCAGTATATAAGCGATACACTTGCCATAATGGGAGCACATTCCAAGGTGCTTCAGTTCGAAGATATAAAGATAAAGAAGGAACTGGTAAACGAAACCGTCAGGATAACCAATTGTGACAATGCAAATACGGACAGGACGCTGGATGCTTCGCAGAGACAGATAGAGGCCATAAGGAAGATCGAGGCGGCCCACGGATTCGGTTCGATGCCGGAAAAACTCAGGGAACTGGCACAGCTCAGACTGGATAATCCAGAGGCCAGCCTGACTCAATTAGGCGAAATGCTGGATCCACCGCTGAAAAAGTCGGGAATAAATAACCGCTTGAAACGTATCATGGATATCGCGGCAAAGCTGTAGTTGACTGACTATTTATACAGAATCAAATAAGTGATAAAAAAATTTACAATCCAAACATGTTGCTAAAAGTTTATGCAACATGTTTTTTTTGATTATTTTCTAATTTCTTTTGCTGAATTAAAATCAGTATAGTTAGTAAGAACAGAAGGGAGAGAATTTAGAATGGAAAGATTCGCGAAAGGAGTAGTGAAGCATAGGAAGCTGATTATCGTTGTTTACCTTATACTCATGGTACCTGCGGTACTTGGTATGTTAAACACAAGGATCAATTATGATATGCTTTCCTACCTTCCAAAGAATCTCGATACGGTAAAAGGTCAGGACATCCTGCTGGACGAATTCGGCAAGGGTGCTTTTTCCTATTTACTTGTTGAGAACAAGACACCGGCTCAGTGTGCAGAGATCCAGAACAAGATCGAGGCACTTGACCACGTAGATTCGGTACTCTGGTACAATACAGTATTAAGCACTGATGTTCCAATAAGCATACTGCCTAATAATATCTATAAAGAATTCAATCAGGGCAATAGCACGATAATGGCTATATTCTACGATGCGGGAACATCGGCGGATGAAACTATTGCGACTATCGGTCAGGTAAGAAAGATCGCGGGCAGCGATGGATACCTGAACGGCATGTCGGCATTGATCAAAGACCTTAAGGACCTTTGTGAAAATGAAGAGGCTAAATACGTTGCCATAGCAGTTCTTTGCTGCATAGCAATCATGATGCTTCTGGTTGATTCATTCTCAGTACCATTCATATTCCTGGCCAGCATAGGCATGGCAATATTATTGAATTTGGGTACCAACATATTCCTCGGGGATATATCGTTTATCACAAAGGCACTGGCTGCAGTTTTACAGCTGGCTGTAACGATGGACTTCTCCATATTCCTATGGCACGCCTTTGAGGAGGAACACGATAAATGCGGCGATAAAGAGCAAGCCATGGAGCTTGCTATCGTCAACACGCTGACTGCCATCATAGGCAGTTCACTCACCATGGTAGCAGGCTTCCTGGCAATGTGCTTCATGACATATACACTAGGTATGGACCTGGGCATCGTAATGGCCAAGGGTGCTATCTTTGGTGTTATAGGTTCTGTAACATCACTGCCTGCAATGCTGTTGCTGCTGGATCCGATAGTGGAGAAATCAAGACACAGATCGATAATTCCAGATTCAACAAAGCTTGCAACTTTCATAGTAAAAAAGAGCTGGATATTCATTGTAATATTCTGCGTGGTACTGGGACCTGCGATCTACGGATATACGCATACCAAGCTGTACTACAATATGGGTTCCACATTGCCTAAGACGATTAATTTCATGGTTGCCAACGATAAGGTAATGAATGACTATAACATAGGAACGACTCACATAGTTTTGACAAAGAGCAGCCTGAGCTCAACTCAGGGCCGCAACATGGCTAATCAGCTGAAGGATGTCAAAGGTGTAAAGGATGTCCTGGGGCTGGACTCGATGGTGGGCGACCAGGTTCCGCAGGAAGCACTTCCTAATAAGCTGACGGATACGTTCAAGTCTGGTAAGTATCAGATGATGCTGATCAACACCACTAAGGATTATGGTGTCGCGACGACCAACGTAAACAATCAGCTGACTAAACTGAACAGTATAGTCAAGAGCTTTGATAAAACAGCGACGGTCATCGGCGAGGCTGCAGCGACTAAAGATCTGATGAATACTACGAGCCACGACTTCAAGGTCGTAGACCTTGTAGCGCTGATAATGATATTCATCATCCTGTTCGTGATATTCAGATCGTGGTCACTTCCGTGGATACTGGAAGTGTCTATATACTTCGCTATAATGATCAACCTGGGTATTCCGTATTTTACAAATACTACTATAGTATTTATTGCACCTATCACGTTGAGCACGATCCAGCTTGGATCAACTATCAACTATGCGATACTGCTTACGACCAGGTATAAACGCGAAAGACTTGAAGGCAATAATGCTAACGATTCGATAATCACGGCGGTTTCCACATCGCTGCCGTCCATCGTGACCAGCGCAGTTGGATTCTTCGCCGCAACGTTTGGAGTTTCTCTCTACTCGAATATAGATATCATCAGTTCTCTCTGCTCACTGATGGCAAGAGGAGCCATAATCAGTATGTTCGCAGTAATATTCATACTGCCTGCATTCCTGAGGCTTTTCGACAAGCTTACAGTCAAGACGACTAGAAGCTTAAGGCTGAAGTACAGAAAGAATAATAAAGAGGAGGTTGTAACAGCATGAAAAAGTTGTTTAAGAATGATAAAGGATTAAAAGCGCTGGTAATTACTTTGATTATAACGACAGTTACTTTGTTTGGAGTAAGCTACACAGCATTCGCAAAGACGACAAGCGGTTCAGCAAGTGATGGTGCCAAGACTACATCATCGACACCTACTGACGCAGAAAACGTTTATGTAATGACAAAGGCAGACGGTGCCTCATATCAGAGAATAGTAAGTGCAGACGGTACTTTGCACTACAAGGGATATGAATCTTATACCCTGCCGATCACAATGCACGTGACATACAAGTTAGACGGCAAGACACTTTCTGCCAAGCAGATAGCAGGCAAGAGCGGTCATGTAACCATGCATATCACATATACTAATAACCTTAGATCCGGCGGTGTAAATGTGCCACTGGTAGTTATCACAGGTATGGCTTTGAGCAATGATAACTTCTCAAATGTTGCTGTTGACAATGGTAAAACCATGGATGACGGAAGCAGAAATGTAGTAATGGGCTATGCGGTACCTGGCATGACCAGCAGTCTGGGTATCAGTTCCAGTGATCTGGACATCCCTGAAAGCATTACAGTTTCAGCTGATACTGAGAACTTCAAGGTTGACGCTATGTATACTGTAGTGACCAGCGATCCGTTTAAGGATTTGAATATAAGCTCAACTGACAGTCTCAGCCAGATACAGTCAAAACTGAATAAACTGAAGAGCGGCATCAACCAGCTGGTTACTGGCGCTGATCAGCTGTCAGCTGGTTCTACCAAGCTGGCAACCGGTGCAAGTCAGCTTGCAACAGCAAGCAAGTCTTTGAAAGACGGAGTTGGAACTTTAAATAACGGTATCACAAAGTATGCATCGGCAGTTTCCACGGGAACTACAGCACTTGTATCGGGCGCAAAGCAGGTATCAGATGGCTGCACGGCTTTGGACAGTGCAGTTAACGGCTCAACAGGAGCCAGCCTGATCGGCGGTGCAAAACAGTTAAAAGAGGGAAGCGCGCAGGTAACTGCGGGAGCTTCAAAGCTGCAGAGCGAGGGAACTTCTCAGATATCATCAGGACTGGGCCAGGTATCATCCAACAGCTCAGATCTGAATTCAGCTACAAATAAGCTGGTAAGCTCGACTAAGGCTTCAGCCATCAGTCAGCTCCAGACTTCCATAACGGCTATTTATACAGCACTTGGAAAGACAGCACCTACGGTAACTACAAGCAACTATGAAAGTGTCATCGATACTACAGTAGCTACTTTGACGGCAGTAAGCGCTGCGACAGGAAAAGACGAGAGTGCGGTGATCACACAGTTGAAGACAAGCAAAGCAACCATGCAGGCAACATTTGCCTCACTGGATAAATATGAAGCCAGCGTAGCAACTTACACCGGTTCAGTAGATAAGCTTGCAGCAGGTGCAAAGACCACAGACACGAGCATGCAGACATTAGTAAAGGGAGCGACACAGGTTTCTACTGGTGCGGCATCACTTTACACAGGCCTGCAGACATTGAGTGCAAGCACTTCCAAGCTTGCAGCAGGCGCTAAGGCAGTTTACGAGGGAACACTTGCCCTTCAGGGCGGAAGTGCTGCTCTGGTAGAAGGTGCTAATAAACTGAGCGCTGGCTCGATGCAGATATATAACGGCGCCGTTACCTTCAGCAACAAAGAAGCTGAGATGGCGACGGGAGCTAAAAAGCTTGCAGCAGGAGCTAATACTCTGGACAGCAGCCTGAATACTGCAGTAAATAAACTGACATCACAGATGTCTTCAATGGGAAGTGGAAGCCTTCTGAAAGCATTGAAGAACGTTGAATCCATACAGGACGCAGCCAAATCATATGACAGCTTTGGCAGCGGATCATACAAGACAGTAACCTTCATCTACAAAACGGATGAGGTTTCTCCCAAATAATACTAACTAGCATTTAGGGAGCGGTGAAAGCCGTTCCATTTTTGCGTTCTTAAGAAGATATTACGCGATTCTTACGAATCTTAATTTACTCTTAAATACTCCCCGAATCCATTCTCTTTTTCAAACGTGATGCTATAATGACTAAAGTAGTTTTGGTAAAGGAGATATTTAAGATGAATATTTTGGGAGCAATAGAGAAAAATGCAAATGCTAACGGGGGTAGATTAGCATTTAGCTCAAGGGCTGGAGAAATAACATATCAGTCCTTATGGGAAGGTTCAGACAGACTTGCTGCCTGGATAGATGGGAAACTAAAGGACAACAAAAAACCTGTAGTGGTTTATGGCCACAAAAGTCCTTTGATGCTTGTATGCTTTCTAGCCTGTGTTAAATCGGGAAGAGCATACTGCCCAGTCGATACATGCATGCCGCCTGAGAGAATAGGTGAGATAGTAGAGGCAGTAGATAACACACTGGTGCTTGCTACGGAACCTTTAGATGTACGAGGCCGATTTATAGCCGACAGTACACTTATTGAAAGGTGCATGAGCTACGAAGAGAGAATAACAAAAGATAAATGGCTCAGTCCTGAGCACGTGTTCTACATTATTTTCACATCAGGAAGCACGGGGAAACCTAAGGGAGTCATGATCACAGAAAATAATCTGGACAACTACTGCGAGTGGTCACGTAATCTTGGCGGAGACGCAGAGGATAAAGATGGAAGCGTATTCCTTAATCAGGCACCGTTCTCATTCGATCTTTCAGTCATGGATGTTTATACCAGCCTGACAAACGGCGGAACGATTTATTCAGTAGATAAAGCACTTCAGCAGGACATCAAAAAAATGCTGGCATATATGGAGGCTGGAAAGTTGAAATACTGGGTATCCACACCGTCATTTGCAGACATGTGCTTAGCCGATCCCAGCTTCAACTCTAAGCTGCTGCCGGGACTTAAGGCATTCCTGTTCTGCGGTGAGAAATTGACAAAGAGAACAGCAAGGAAACTGATGGAACGTTTCCCGGAAGCCAAGGTAGTAAACACATACGGACCTACAGAATCAACTGTAGCCGTGACATCGGTGACAGTCACTGATGAATTAATGAAAGACGATGGAAGCCTTCCTATTGGAATAGCGAAACCGGGTACAGAAATCAGGATCGTCAGAGCTGATGGAACTGTTGCCGCTGCCAAAGAAAGCGGTGAGATACTGATCCTTGGAGATACAGTCAGTCCGGGATATTTTAACAATAAAAAGAAAACAGATCTGGCTTTTTCAACGTTGATCGAAGACGGTAAAGAAGTGAGATGCTACAGAACCGGAGATGCAGGATATCTTGATGAGAACGGCATGCTCTATTACGTAGGCAGGATCGATATGCAGGTCAAAGTCCATGGATACAGGATCGAGCTTGGAGATATCGAAACAAACCTTACTAAATATGATGGAGTGTCCGCAGCAGCCGTTGTGCCTAAGTGGCAGGATGACAAGATCAGATACCTGGCAGCCTTTGTTGTAAGTGACAAAGCTGAGGGAACCTTCGAGGAAAGAAAGAGCATCAAAACATTCTTGAAGGGTATGCTGCCGGAATATATGGTACCAAAAAAGGTAGCCTTTGTTGACAGTTTACCAATGACGAGCAACGGTAAGACTGATAGGAAAAAGCTGGAGGAATACTTATAAATGGAACTATTCAGTGATTTCAGCTTCTTCGTATGCGTTGCCATAGCAGCGATACCGGCATTTGTGCTGGGAGTCAGGGAAAAGCCGATCAAGTATTACGGATTTGCAGTTACTCTGCTGTTCGTATGGCTCGCGATGAAAAATAAGCCTATAGCGCTGGCATATCTTGCAGGATTCTGCGTTTATGACTATGCGCTGGCACAGATATACTTGAAGGTAAGAAGCAAGTTTGGCAGGAACGCCGGCTGGTACTGGCTGTTTCTCCTGATGTCACTTGCACCGCTGATCACCAACAAAGCGCTGGGGCTGACAAATAATCCTTATCATATTCTGGGCTTCCTCGGAATCTCATATATGACTTTCAAGGGTACACAGATAATAATAGAAATTTACGATGGAATAATAGAAAAGGTATCAGCCTTTGAATTCTTCTATTTGATGCTTTACTTCCCGGCAATAACTTCGGGTCCTATTGACAGAAGCAGACGATTCAATGACGATATCAATCGAATAGTTCCCAAGGATGAATATCTTGACATGGTCGGAACGGGTCTGTTTAAGATATGTCTGGGCTTGTGTTACAAATTCGTCCTTGCGACCAGCTTTTATCAGGCTATGCTCTGGCTGGGCAAGGGAGATGGCATTAAATCAGCGTTGATATACATGTATTCCTACGGCTTTTATCTGTTCTTCGACTTTGCAGGATACAGTCTTATGGCTATAGGAGTCAGTTATCTGTTCGGAATTAAGACTCCGGACAACTTCAACGCACCGTTTATAAGCAAGGACATCAAAGAGTTCTGGGATAGATGGCACATTACCTTGTCACACTGGTTCAGAGATTTCATATTCTCCAGACTGATGATGAAGTTCATTAAGCATAAATGCTTCAAGAGCAAGCTTACCGGAGCTTCGGTTGGATTCATCATAAACATGGGAATCATGGGCCTGTGGCATGGATTGACTCCGTATTACATACTTTACGGATTGTACCATGGAGTGCTGCTGGCACTTACTGAAATATATCAAAAGAAATCAAAGTTTTACAAGAAACATAAAAAAGATAAATGGTTCATATTCATAGAATGGTTCATTACGTTTAACCTGGTAATGTTCGGATTCTTCATCTTTTCAGGAAGATTCACCGAACTTCTGGGCTGGAACTGATAAATAATGGGATTAAAGAGGAGAAACAAAATGGAAGAAAAATTATTGGACATATTGGAAGATATATGCGGAGATGAAGTAGTTAAGGAAAACCCTGATGTTAATCTGGTAGAAGAGGATCTTATGGATTCTCTGGATTATACTGAACTGCTAATTGCAATAGAAGAGAACTTTGGAGTAGTCATTGCCCCTTCTGAGGTAACGAGAGAGCAGATGAATACGCCAAACAAGATCATAGCAATCATTAAGTCAAAGATGTAAGCGGGAGAAGATAATGAAAAAGATAGCAGCATTTTTTACTGCGCTTGGTCTGTTCATCATCATCATCGCGATATTTCATTTTTCGCTTACGGGAAACTTAAAAACGAATAATAAGGATTTCGGCACATGGGTCAGTCCGTACAAGGATCTGTCATATAATGCTATTTCGCAGAATATGCATAAGGATACTATGCTGGTCTTTGGTTCATCTGAATTCAGACACGGTATTAAGACAAAGTATCATCCTAAAAGCGTATTCGAGAATCAGAATGTCAGTCTGATGCTCATAGGCGGTCCCTATAACCAGTGCCTGAATCATGCCATAACTCTGGGAGCTGTTGAGAACAAGATACAGAAGAAGAAGGTAGTATTACTGGTTTCCCCTTCATGGTTCTATAAGTCGGGTGTAACTCCTGATAGATACTCTCTGAGATTTTCAGAGAGCAATTATATGGCGCTTATGGAAAATAAGAAAATCCCTAAGTCGATAAAGCGTTATGTAGCTGCCAGAAGTGAAAAACTTTTGAGTACCAATGATTCCATGCAGCAAAGGGTAAAGCGCGATGACAGGATATTTGTCTATGGACAGGGCAATGCTGTAGATAATCTGATATACAGTGCCAGAAAGGCATACGTTACAGATAAAGATTATATTACTGTAAACGGTATACTGAAGACATCTAAAATCAGAAAACTGAGTGAATATCACGATAGAATTACAAATCCAGAGGCCATTGGCTGGTCTGGATTATCCAGCGAAGCTATCGACAGTGCAAGACGCAGATCACATAATGAATTTTTCATGTCAGACAAAGTCTGGAATGGAAAGTTAAAGTCTAAGTATCCGATATCAAAGGATATCCATATCAAGGAAACCTATAAGACATCACCGGAATATGGAGACCTGGAATGCTTCCTGAAGATATGCAAGGCGGAGAACATCAAGCCGATGCTCGTGGTTTTACCGCAGAACGGATACTGGTTCGATTATACCGGAATATCAGCAGCCAAGCGTGAGTATTTTGCCAGCAGGATCAAGAAGATCGGCAAAGAATATAACGCGGAAGTTTCAGATTTTACAAAGTATGACTATACGCCGTATTTTGTCAGGGATGCAGTGCATCCTTGGGGAAGAGGATGGGTAAAGATAGATGAAAAAATTTACGAATTTTATAACCAGATTTAAGCAGGTAATAACAGGAGAATATGTAAAGTACACGCTGATTTTTCTGCTGCTCATGCTTGTCGTATATTTCTATATGCTATTTGCCGGTATGGTTTCAGCGCCAAAATTCACTTATGCGGATTTCTAAAGTATTTGGATTTCAACGGGCTTCTTCGGAGGCCCGTTTTTGCGTGGGGACGATGGCTTGCCCATCCCACAGCCTATCGCCCCCACGCAAGAGCGGGACCCCGAAAGCCGTTGAAATATAAAGCTGTATTAAATCTGTGAAGTGTGGTATAATATTATGCGCTTAATTTGTAAGCGAGGAAAGAGAGAAATAATGAAATACAGTGAATCAGAAATCAGTAGCGAGATATTAAAGGGCCTGGACGAGATGGGCTTTGTAGATATGACGCCGATCCAGGAGCAGGCAATACCTGTTATGATGAAGGGCCGTGACATAGTTGGTCAGGCTCAGACGGGAACAGGAAAAACTGCAGCCTTTGGTATCCCGATGATAGATGCGATAAATCCAATGGACAATGGAGTTCAGGGACTTGTACTTTGCCCGACGCGTGAGCTGGCAATACAGGGAGCATCTGAACTAAAGAAAATGTCCAAATACGTAAAGGGCGTAAAAGTAGTTGCAATTTACGGAGGTCAGGATATATCGAGACAGTTCCGTGCGCTTAAGGAAAACGTATCCATAGTAATAGGTACGCCGGGACGTGTCATGGACCATATGAGACGTGGAACGTTGAAATTTGACGATTTAAAGATTTTAGTCTTAGATGAGGCAGATGAGATGCTCAACATGGGATTCCGCGAAGATATCGAGACCATTTGCAAGGCTATGCCGAAAGAAAGACAGACGGCTTTGTTCTCTGCGACTATGCCGCAGGAGATACTTGAAATCACTGAGCAGTATCAGAAGGATGCTGAGCATATAGAAGTTGAGCACGAGGAGCTGACAATACCTTCGATCAAGCAGAGCTATTACATGGTAAAGGGCAACCAGAAGGATACAGCAATGTGCCGCCTGATAGACTATATGTCGCCTAAGCGCGCGCTTATCTTTTGTAATACCAAGAGAAAGGTAGATCAGCTCACTTTGCAGCTGAAGAAGAAAGGCTATTCTGCGGAGGCACTTCATGGAGATCTGTCTCAGCACCAGCGTGACAGAGTCATGAGCATGTTCAGAAATGGTAATCTGGATCTGCTGCTGGCTACAGATGTTGCAGCGAGAGGTATCGACGTAGATGACGTAGACGTGGTTTTCAACTATGATCTGCCGCAGGAGATGGAATATTACGTTCACAGGATCGGACGTACTGGTAGAGCAGGAAAGAAGGGCAAGGCGGTTTCTTTGATCAATACCAGAGAACGCCGCAAGATCAATCAGCTGGAAAACTTCTGCAATACCAAAATAAAAGAGAAGAACATGCCTACCGGCGAGGATGCCATGGCAGTCAAGGCTTACAGCAACGTATCAAGGGCAATAGAATATTGCGATGGAATGGATCTGAAACCATATATGGAAATCGTATATAAGCGCTGCATCGATGACGGAACTGAGCCGCTGGAAGTAGCAGCAGCATTTTTGCGCGAGAGTCTGGGCGAGATAAACACGGATATCGTAAGTGAGAAACAGCCGCGCGGCGCCAAGGATAACAAGAAGGGCGAGCGTCACATGTCTGATAAGGACAAGGCTCGTCGCAGAAAAGAAAAGACTAAGAAGAAGACTTATGGAAACGCCGGTGAAGGCGGTAACGACTACTATAGAGGAAAGAAGAGCAGTGGAAAAGGGACAAAGAGTTCAGGTAAGAGTAGAGGACATTACAACGGAAGGTCAAGGAGTAGGAAGGACTGATGAGGGCGTAGCGGTTTTCGTCAAAGGCGCGCTGCCGGGAGATATGGTAGAGGCTGAACTGACGAAATGCAAGAAACGCTATGCGTTCGGAAACCTTGCCGCGGTCATAGAACCTTCCAAATGGCGTATCGAAGCGATATGCCCATATTTCGGTGAGTGCGGTGGCTGTCCGCTGGGACTTTTGTCCTATGAGGGTCAGCTGGCGCTCAAAGAAAAACAGGTGGCGGACAGACTGTCCCACCTTGGTGGGATAGATTCTCCTAAGGTCAATGGCATCATTGGCATGGAGAGTCCGTTTTTCTATAGGAACAAAGCGACCATGCCGATTTCAACAGGAGGCATCATCACTCAAAAGGGTGGTGTTGTGGAAAATCTGGGAGATCCGGCGATAGGCTTTTATAAGGCAAAGTCACACGAGGTGGTTGACTGTGAGGAGTGCATGCTCCAATCGCGGCCGGCCATGGCTATTGCGGCCGCGCTGCGCCAGTTCATGAAGGAAGATAATATTACGGGCTTTGATCCTCAGTGGAACAAAGGCTTGATGAGAAATCTTGTGGTGCGTACAGCATTTGGCACCGGCGAGGTCATGGCTATACTCGTAATCAATGGCAAAGGCATACCTAATGCCGCAAAACTGGTAGAAATGATGGATGATGCGATCACAGATCTGGAGCCTGCAGCAGATGGTATGGAGTATAGCCTGGAGAGCGTTGTCACCATTACAGATAAAAGCGGCAGCTTTGGCGATTCAAATATAGAGTGTATAACTTTGGCAGGCAAACCGACAATATTGGAAATGATCGGTGATATGCAGTTTGAGATATCCCCGACATCGTTTTATCAGGTCAATCCTGTTCAGATGAAGAGACTTTACGACAAAGCGGCAGAGTATGCGGATCTTCACGGCGGAGAAACCGTGCTGGATCTGTACTGTGGTGTTGGCGCTATCGGATTGTACCTTATTAAAGATATTCCGGATGCCCGTGTCATTGGAATCGAATCAGTAAAAAGCTCAGTTCTGGATGCTAACAGGAATGCCGTCATAAATCACATCGTCAATGCACGATACGTATGCGGGAGAGCCGAATACGAGCTTCCAAAGCTATTGTCAGGCGAGGGCCTGAATGATGAATCGCTATTAGTCGATCATGTGGATGTGGTTATACTCGATCCGCCGAGAGCAGGCTGCGATGAGAGACTTCTGACAGCCGTGGCTGAAGCAGAGCCTTCCAGAATTGTATATGTATCGTGCGATCCGGCTACTTTAGCCCGCGATATCAAATACCTTTGTGCAAATGGATACGAGTTTGTTGAGGCAACGCCTGTGGATCAGTTCAGCTGGACCGGCCACGTTGAGACGGTAGTATTGATGTCAAGGGTTGAAAATCAGCCGTAAAAAAGGGCTTGAAATAAGGGCATTTCAAGGTTTTTGCCATAAAAACCACCGCTCGGA
>Ga0183101_1000604_pt3 | contig 12814 bp, 21 predicted proteins | sample Biomet3_FD_127790 | JGI IMG/M metagenome (GOLD analysis project Ga0183101, IMG submission 127790) | Microbial communities from bioreactor (seeded with sewage sludge) at LBNL, California, USA - Biofuel metagenome 3 | ecosystem: Engineered > Bioreactor > Anaerobic > Unclassified ... | reverse complement strand
ATGGGGAAATCGGCGAAGAGGAGCCTGGGCCGGGGAAGGCATGGCTCTTCGAGGGCGGGAGGCGAAGCACGCCGCTGCTCCAGCTTCCGTACATCGGGAAGAAGGAGCTCATCGCCGAGGGCAAACGAGCGAGGACAAGGGAAATTGGCGACATCGCCGGCCCGTTCATCGAGACGCTCTTCCGGGTCAGCTGCCTCGAAGGGGGCTACATCCCGGGCGTCGTCGTCAAACGCGACCTCTTCGACTGCATCGACCTCAGAAGCGACGAGGAGAAAGACGAGGCACTACGTTTCTGGAAGAAGCTCGCCCAGGACCTCGGGATCCAAATCCAGGGCAGCTTTGACGAGGATTTCGAGAAAATCCGATTCAAAAGGCTGAGCGAGGAGGAATACCTCAAGGACCTCGCCGCCGTCGGGGACAAGAGCGAGGCGGAGCCTTTGACCCCCTTGGAAAGGAAGGTCTATTCCGCCCTCGAGGGCAAATTCGGGAGCGATTGGTCCTCTTACCTCATGACTAATGTCTGGCGTGAGGTGAAGACCATCCAGATCTACTTCCTCGAGGAGCTCTTCCTCCAAACCCTTTCCGAGGCGGAGGAACTCGAACGGGAGGGTGTCCCCTATTTCATCCCAAACTCTGGGGTCGTCGGTTGGCTTTTGGGGATGGGGTCGCTCAATCCTCTCCTCCATTACGCCCGCTGCCCGAAATGCCATTACAGCCATGGCATCCTCGACTACGGATACCTCGACCCCGACGATCAGAAAGAGGACGTCTGCCCCCGCTGCGGAAGCCCGCTCCTCAAAGAGGGCGAGCACGTCGCCCCAGCCTTCTTCTGGAAGGATCTGTCGGATGATGGCGGGGTCTTCTCGCTCCGGCTCTACGTCCCGGAAGGCTATCTCCGGAAGCGGGGCATCAAGGAAAGCAAACCCGGCGAGGCGATGGCCCACGTCGAGCCTGAAGGATTCATCCACTACGTCGAGAGAAGGGAGTTCGCCAAAGCAGAGAAAGGATCGGCGCCGCTTCCCTTCGACACGCCGGAGTTCCATTCCATTTTCTTCCATTACCACCCGAAGGACCGCTACGAGGTCGCGCAGGCGATGGGCCTCTACCTCTCCGGGATCGATCGGATCCTGGGCCGTTGCCCGGACCTAAAGAAAACGCCTCTGTTCCGGGAGGACGTCGCCGCGATGCTCATCGGCTCCGGCGTCGACGTCAGGGAGGCCCACCCCGTCGGATTCGACGTCGTCAGGGGCGGCGCCTGCGACATGGATGCCATCGAAAGGGTCCGCGCCCTCGTGGCCAAGCACCCGGGGCTGGAGGAGGGTTGGGGGCGGTTCGGAGAGATCCTGCCTCTCATGCGGAAAAAGAGCGAGGCGATCTTCGAGGCGAGAATGCTCGAGCGCGCCCACTTCAGCAAGTATTGAGAGGAGAAGCTATGGGAACGATCAAACAAGAAATAGGGATCTTCTACCGCCTCCCGGGGAAGCGTTACGTCGCCAAGAAAGCGGATTACCGGGCTATCGAGCCGGAAAACGGCTTCAGGGACATCCCGTTGGGCCACCTTGCGTTCTTCGAGAAGGAGGTTTACCCGAAATACGCGCCGAAGATTCCGGCCCTGATCGAGGACTACGCCTATTACCCGAGGGGCCGCATCCTCTATCGGGAGAAGGACGGGAGGTTCATCGTCTACGCCGATCGCTGCCTTTTAAACAAAGAGGACCAGCAGGTGATTCTTCGCCTCTTCGGACTCTCTTCAGTTCTTTGGCGGAAAGACGAGCAATACCAGTGCGCCGGCTGCAACGAGGAACTCAGAAAAGACGCCGAAACCTGTGAGGCGCTCAAGAAGGAATGAGTATAATGATTACGAAGTTCTATTCGTGCATAAACAATCAAGGAGGCTCTTTATGAGCAAACAAGTTCCGGGAAACTGGGGAGCGCGTTGCGCAACCTGCGCTTTTTGGTGCGGAGCAAGATCACTTGACCTCTACCGCCATTATGTGACCGTCGACAGTGGTGCCAAAGGGCGCTGCTCTATTGGCGGCATGGGATCGGATACAACACTCATGGATGAGAACACCCAATGCTGTCCACATTATGAAAAATGGGGCGCTCTAAAATAAGCGCCCAGAAGGAAATAAAAATTATGTCAAAAACATCTAGCCTACAAAAACAATATCAGAACAACGCGAAGAGCGCGTTTCATGTAAAGAGTGCCATTTCTGATCAGAATATTATCATTCAATATTTTCAACGATTAATTGCTTCTTCAACACGGACAATCGTCGGAGAAGCAACGAAGGCCCATTTCATCACGGATTATCTCAATGGAGAAGGAGACGAACTTGGAGGGAAATTCTTCTCGCCATATAGTTCTTCGCGTCTCTGCTTTGACCTCTATTCATGGCTTGGTTCGCCAGAATATTACAGTCAGGGATATGAAGTCGTTTTTGAAAAGTACCTTCCGCGTCTCCAACTTCATAAGTCAAATCCATATCCGAACATGGACGTGATGATTCGACGTGGAGACAGCTTGCTTTTTGTAGAAAGCAAGTTCACGGAGACAACGAAATACCCTTGCAAGAAGAAAGACAGTCAAAATGATTTTGGGCTTCCAATTTCGTATTCGGAAAATTTAGACAAATTAAGTCCAGAAGACCTAAAAGTTTTGAAGGAACGCTATTACGATAATGAAGAGGCGGCAAAAGGATTCCATGACTTCATTGTAGGAATAAACAGCTTTGCCAATGGCCACCATACAGAAAACGATTGGTTTGATCCTAAACAAGAAAGCACCCACCTTTTCGGAATTCTCTTCTATTTGTTAGGAAATGACAAATCGCATTCGGTACAGACCGATTTTGGTGGTGCGATTAAACACGTTTACTTCCTTAATGTTGTCTATGGCTTTGACTTTAAAAAGTCGGAAATGGCAAAAGAATTCCTGAAAAAAGGTAACGCCCTCATTAAAGGCCTACTTAAGCCAAGCCAACCATCAATCTCGTTCGATTATGGCGCCATCAGTGTTCAGCAGTTCTATCAAACAGTTATTGCTAACAAAAACCCTCTAGTTTTTGCTTTAGAAAAAGAGAAACCACTCTCAGATTTGTTGAAAGACGAGCGCTATTATCACAATTTGAATCTTGACGAGAAAAACAAAGTGGAAAGCGAAGAAGATGGCTATCTTCGAGACTTTTTTAAGCCGATTAGTCGTTAGCTGCAGTTAGACAATTGAATTTTTGTAATCTAAAAATGGGGTAAAATTGGGTATCTCGATTTCTTAATAAGCTTCTAAAACATTAGCGTTTGTCTTAATTTCTTAACGACAATTCGCATACTGTCTCAACATGCGTAGAGGCTACGAAATGGATGTGTGCCCCTGACCTAGAGGCTATTGAGGTGGATGTTTCCCCTACCGCGTCAGTCGCAGATAATGAAAATATAAAATCTAGCGAATCCGTGGGCCTGATCGAGGACTACGCCTATTACCCTAGGGGCCGGGTCCTCTATCGGGAGAAGGACGGGAGGTTCATCGTCTACGCGGACCGCTGCCTAACGGCGAAGGAAGACAAGGAAACCATCCTCCGTCTCTTCGGCCTCCGTTCGGCGCTTTGGCGGAAAGACGAGCAATACCAGTGCGCCGGCTGCAACGAGGAACTCAGGGAAGACGCCGAAACCTGTGAGGCGCTCAAGAAGGAATGAGTATAATAATTGGGAATTACGATCCGTCCATAAAATCAAAAAGGAGGCTCTTTATGAGAGAAGGTTACGTTCCGAACACCGCGCCGCACGAAAACAACAACACTCTTCTTGACGTGCTGCATCTGGGTTTGAAGCCGTTGGGCTATCAGGAGATCTTAGCGGTCGAACCCGGCCACAAAATCTTATACCAGCCAAAAACCAAGGAGCTCGTCCTCGCGGATCAGCTCGACGGCGATTTGGAGGGAGATCTGGATGGCATAGAGATCTGGGTCAATCTAAACGGTTTGGAAGATTTGGGGATTTTCAACAAAGCGAAGATCGAGGCCATCACGCATGGCGAGGCGGCCAAGGCAGGATACCCCGATTGGCGGATGTTCGACAAAGGCTATTACCAAGCCATCAACAAAATCAGGCCCGATTGGGAGGGATTTATCAAAATTCTCAAGGAGAACGAGGATGACGAGTCTTGCGTGAAAGCCTTGGTGGCGAAATACGCCATCCCAGAAGAAGACGCCACGAAACTGCTCGAACTAACAATAGAGAAAATAGCGCTATTGAGCGACGGATACGCGGAGGAAACGCTGAAATGATAAGCGACAAATACCAGGATCTCTTTAACACAGTTTGCCAAAACGATAAAAAAGGACCATATTCCTGCTTTTTTATCAATTCACCATTATTTGAAAAATCTAATCTGGGAATCAGGCTGACGAGCGACAAAGGCCAAAAACCCACTTCTTTGATGTTTGCACCTCGCTTTCCGAAGATTGCCAGCGAAGAGGATCTCAATAGGATTTTCGGAACTTCCTTGGGAGAGAAATATCAAGAAGCGGCCAACGGCGAAGGCGATGAGAAAAAACGGTTGGGGGTGTTGCATTCCTCATCTCTATGCGCCCTTCTTCTCTTTTCAAATGTGTCCGAAGCCCATCCTTTGACCATGACCATAAACGGGGCGCCAATTGCCTTTTCGGAGGTCCATTTCGAGTTCGAAAATACCGTTTTCAAAGACAGCAAGCCATCGAGCATCGATGTCGTGTTGATTGATAAGGGAAAGAAAAACGTCCTTTTCCTTGAATCCAAGTTTTCCGAGTACTTCCACGGAGGGCGTGCGAATGTTTCAGAGGGATACAAAAATAAATATAAAGAATTAGGTATTACAATAGACGATAACAAATCCGATGAGGGGTGGCATTTAGCCACCGAATGCATAAGAAAAGATAAGCTAGGCAAGACAAAGAAATGCATAGATAGCAACGGAAACCCCTGCTATCAGCTCGCACACTATCACAACAAAAAAGACGATTCCGCAAAGTTCTACTGTGGCGGCCTCAAACAAATGATCTCTCATTCCATTGGGGTAAAAAACTACATCGCCGGAGCCCCTTATCCTGAAACGAAGTCCCGAAAGATCAACGGAAAAGCGAATCTTCAATACAAAGACCTAAACCATCCGAATGTTTACCTGGGCACAATCCTCTTTGATTTCGAATCGAAACCTTCTAACGATTCTGAAAGCTCTTCCGATCAACGCTTAGCTTGTTATTGCGAAGAGTACGAAAGGCTGATAGAGAAAATCACCAAAGAAGAACAAGTTACTTGGATAATCAAAAAGCCATTCCTGTATCGTCAAGATGTTCTTTGGAACAAGAATAACAAAGACTACTTATCAAGTCTCTCAAGGGAAATAGTGGATTTCTACCAACTGTCACAAAAATAGCCGCTAGATGATCAAAGGGGGCTTTGCCTCTTTTAACTGAAATCGACAGCCACCACGATCTTGATGAAATCCTTTTGGACCTTCTGACGCTCGGAGTTTTCCATCGGGGCAAACGTGACATGACTCCAGAAATGGTCAAATTGGAGGATCGGGGTGAACAATTTCCCTTGCAAATCCCCCTTATTCGAATGCAAAGTGGCCCCGAATCCCTTTTTGAAGATGAAGGTCATCATATGCAGGTTTGGGAGCTCTTATGAGGAAAACGGCCTTTCGGCGCAATGATATTTCTTATTCAACAAAGGAGGAGCGAGAGAAACACAAAAGCACGGAGAAAAGGGGGATTTTCATCCCCTTGGGTCCGATTAGTCGGTTATGGTTACCGTTTTTTCGACTGTTCCGATTTTGAGATCCTGAAGTCCACACTGATGAACCATCTTTAACGTCGATTCATCCAGTTTGGGGAGAGTCAGGTCGTACTTCACCTCGTAAGGTCCGTAAAAATGGATTCTGAGTTCCTGGTAAACGATTCCCTTCAGATAATCTTTCATCAGACCATCCCTCTTGTAATCGGTCACAAAGTGAATCTGATCGAAGGTCTTCTTTACTTCTCTTTTCATGTTTTTCCCTCCTGAGGATGCGGTAGTTATAATCCGGAGGAGAGACCGAAGTAAATGATATTTCCGGACTTTCTTTTTATGAGACTCATAAGTCCCATATATCGTTGAAAAGAAGGCTCATTTTTTACGAGCGAAAACCCATAGACTTCGAGCGGCTGACTTAAATGAAACGGAAGGCTGGCTAAAAACAATCGTTGCTTTTTTTCCCGCCAAAAACGCTTGAAAACATCGTCGATGGTTTCCGTTTCTCGGCCCATTAACCAAAGGGGGAACGGTCTTTTTAAACGAAGGTGTTGGCGAAAACTTTTTTATTTGCCTAACCGCAGCCACATCGCCGGACGAAGATAAAGGAAGAAATCGCCTTTCCAGGGGCTGATGGACTGAAACTCTGGGCGAACGCAGAGGGGATACCACGTGGTCACATCCGAGATGGTTCTTAGCCACCACCAGGGGAACTGGTCCGGCCAGTCTTTGCTAAAGGATTTCGCATAGTCCGTCAGCTCAAGGCGATCCGGTTCCTTGCCTTTGAGCAGCTGTTCCCATTCGGCATAAGAAAGGAGGAATATTTTGTCTTCCGTGCTGGCGTAGAAGCTTTCGGTTTCTGAATTAGCAGGAAGCGAGGAATAGTCTTTGCCGAAGAAATACGGGAAATTGTCGAGTTTGGTCGTCAGGATCTTTTCCTTTTCTTTTTCGCTAAAAGCCGCATCGATGAAATCGGAGTTTAAGAATTTGCGGCCCGAGCTGTTCTCGTAGCCGGAGAAATCGATGCTGGATTCATGATAGACAAGGGCTTTTTTAGAAATAACGAGAACATCGTCACCGTCTTTGTCGATGATTTTCCATTCGATCGGTTCATAACGATACCAATGCCCGCGATTGAAATAAAAGCATTGGCCATTCTCTTCGGCATAGGTTTCATTAGGGTGTTTCTTTTCAAGGAGGGTCTCCACGGATTCATCGACCGCGCTTTGCGGGTAAGATCCAAAAAAGAGTTGGTCATTCTCCATCCTTAAGTCATTTTTCATGTTTTTGGCCGCCGGAGGATAGGATGGGGCGTTCATTTCGGAAGCGACCATCCGTTCCATTTCTCCTGCGCTGAATCCCGTCCGCCAGCCATCTCTTTCGCTCGAAAAAAGATAGCAAACGTCCATCGTTCCAAAAAAAGCGTTTTTGCCTAACTCTCTTAACCGAGAAGACGCTAAAAGAACGCCAAAATCAGGGCAATTAGAAAAGGCGAAAGCGGGCACCGCATCAACGAGATTCGGCAAGCGAAGATAGGCGAGGTTCGGGCAGTCTTCAAAAGCACCGTCTTGAATTTCTTCAATGGAGTTTGGCAGCAGGATTTCTTTTGCCTCGCAGTTTTCAAAAGCCCTTGCTCCTACGATTTGAACGCCATTGGGCACGACGATCCGCTCGTCCTTGCAGGTGCCAACGCCAACCAACACCTGTTTCCCATTTTCATCTTTGGAGTATCGCAGACCTTTTGATGGTGTTAGAGCCTCGACTTTGTACGTTTTGATTCTGATGTTTTCCATAGTCGACGATGATCCTCCTTGTGGAACCATAATTACCACGACCGTTTTCGGTGACCTCATTCTCGCGCAAGCCACAAGGCAAGGATAGGCAAAAACTGAAAGAAGGTTTTTGTGGGACAGAGAAGTCCCATATCTCCAAAGAAGATTCCTCTTTTGAAACAGGCAACATAGAATGGATTTTGCCAAAGGAGAAAATGCTAATGGCTAAGGAAAAACGAAAAGAAGAGCCCGCTCCACTCCTGATTCACCTGGACACCTTTTCTGGTGGGGTAAACATCATTTTGTCAAAGGAAGAGCGTCTCGCTTTTCAAAAAGGCACGTTAAATCGTTCCGACCTTATTTCCGCGCATCTCGGAGGCCGCTCTTTCCGAAACTAAGGAAAGCTCTCCTCTTTTCAGAAACAAAAGCGCCCGGTCTCTTCTACGTTCAAGAGACGCGGCGCTTTTTATTGGATGAGTGTGAAAAGAGGCGCTTCTAGCGAAGCCTATCGGAGATCGTTGGTGGCGTTCAGAACTTCCGATATTCCATCAGCATCATGGTTTTTGAGCGCCTCGCTATTCCATTTTTCTAGCCACTTCTCGCACCCGTAATAGCAAACAGCCGCAAATAGATAAGAGGCTTGCCCGACGGCCTTTTTCACCTCTTCCCCACCATCGAAATCGCCATCAAAAAGAGGCTTTTGCCACCCGTCATCCGTTTGCACTAACGGCTCCAAAAATAAGGCTACAAAACACAAATAAGAGAAACCATCCGCTTTTAGTTCGGATAAACAAACGGGCTCCGGGTCGAAGTTTATGCCTGTCGGGCTCCAAAGATGGTCATGCAGTTCGCCCTTTGCTTTTTCGAGCGCTTGAACATCGCGTGGAAGCGACGCTTTGACGGACGGGCTTGTGGCGATGTAAGCGTCGATTTCGTCAAAGACGTCTTCGTGAGGCTCGCCCTCCTCATCCCAGAATTGGTGACGGTCGCCTTTGTAATCGGCGAAGGTCAGCGCTTGAATGGCGATGTGAAGGAACACCATTTGGTCAACTTTCCCGTCTTTGAAGAGGTCTTGGTAGCGTTCGATGATGGCAACGCCCTCATCAGCAAACAAGTGTTCGACGTCCGGGCTTCCGCTATAAAACCTTTCGCTGATGGTCTTTCCAATGACGTCGGTCCCGCGTTTGTATCTGTTTATGATTTTTTCCTCTTCCTCAGAATCAACATCATCGCCAGGATCAACATAGATGTTGTACTTTTTAAGGATTTCAAAAGTCCAATTGACGAATTCGGGAATCGTGTTCTCTTCGGCGACTTTTTCAAAATACTGCGTTAATTCCAAACCGATATTCGCTTTCAGGTCATCTAGCTTCGCTTCAAAAGCACGCTCGGCAGCATCCTCGGCCTCTTTTTTCTTGTTAAAAAAGAACATTGATAAATCCTCTTTTGTGAAACGTTAAAAGGAGGGGCAAAAATCACGATTCGCCGCCTCCGACCCCGATGGGGATAAAAGCTCAAAACTTAATCAGCTCAAAATTGAAACTCATGGTCTTCGTTCCGTATTTCCGCTCAATGATTTTTTGAGCGTCCATCGATGTGCTGGCTTGGATGGTTTCCTCAAAGAATCCAGGAAAGTCCTTCAGGGTGAATTTGCATTTCCACGTGGACATGTTTTTTCCTCCTTTCTTGGCTTTCTGCGGCTGCTATTTCGGAGGAAACAAGCTGGCTCCCCCATCGGGAAAGACTTGTTCCTTTAGCCTTTTTCAGAAAGCAAAAAGAATGATAACATCGCTAAAAATGCCGCGTGGGACTCGGAAGTCCCTCACGAAAGATTAGCCACTTTTTTGGCTTCCTATTTTGGGAAGCCAACCTCTTATTGAGGGACAATCGACGTGCTTATTTAAGGTCGAGGTGGAAAGGGAAGCAAGAACGCTCCCCAATCGATAGCGGATAGTTGTTTGAGGCTTTGATCGTCAAGACAACAAAAAGACAGTCTTGCTTTGTCGGATCGGAAAACGGGTTGGTTTTAAAAACGAGGTTGTCTTTGATCAAGAGATTAAGAAGGTCACGGAATGGCTTATAGGCTTGGTTCCCATAATCCTTGATCAGCAAGACAACGTTGGCGTCGAGACGAGCAATGAGGCCCTGGTATCTTTCGTAGTCGCTGCCGGTGGTCGTCTCCAAGACATCGAGAGCATCGATGACGTTTGCGTCGTTCTTGAGGGCCCATTCTTTGAGGATGCTGGAAGCGTCTTCTTCTCCGGATTCCTTAACGAGGCAGGAGAGGATACGACCTTCTTTCAAGCGTTGTCGGCGCTTGGCGTTTCTGAAAAGACTGTTGAAGACTTTTTCGGCTTCTTCCTTGTTTTCATTCATGGTTTTTATCCTTATTTTATTTTACTACGGCTTATCCGTTCCGTGCTTGGTCGTCGAGGGGCAGGTCTGTTTCGAAACGTTTCGGTTCAGATTTTAAAATAGTCCCGCTCATAGGCTCGGATCAGCGAGGCGATTCGCTGAGCGTTGGGGTCAGCGATGAGAGCCAGCAGTTTGAGCCAAACTTTTACTTCGGCGAAAGTGTCGAGATGGCAATAACGGAGCATCCCGGACCGGACAGTTTCTTTCTCTTTGGGCTCAAGCGTCCTGAGGCGGTAATAATCAATTTGGGCGTCGTCCCCGTTTTGGGAGCCGGGCAGGGCATGGTAATCCAGAATGGGGTCGTTTGGATAAAAGGCAGGCAAAACGACCTTAATGGAGTAACGAGAACCAAAGGCCTTCTCATAGTATTGGAGTTTGCTGAAAATCTCCATCAAATCGACCATGTTTTTGCGGATGAGGGCGAGCGGCTTCTTCAAATCCGGGTAAAGCGCGATGAAATCATCGATTCGCTTTGGTTCCATCGCTTTGTTGTAAATCAGGATTTTTCCGGGCTCTTTCAGGTCCTCGCAAAGCTGCTCGGCCAAGGCACGCCGCGGATCGTGGATCCCGTCTCCGAGGAACTCCGAATGCTTGAGGGGGCCGTAATCCTTCTCCAGTTTGTGAAGCGAGTACTGGGTCGGATAGATTTGGTTGGCATGAAACCCCTCGAGGTCGGGAATGCAGGGCTCGAGTGTCTCGAAATCGAGGAAATAAAGGGGCTGCTTTGGGTAGTTGAGCCCTTCCATGAATTTTCGGATGGCCGCGACATCGATATGAGGGGTATTAGAAAGGACGCTTTCGACTTGAATTTGTTGTTTGGGGTCGAGAGTCGCTTGATGGGAAAGAAGATCGGCGAAGGTGTGGATCCCCTGTCCGGCCAGTTCCTCTTTCTTTTGGTAGTTGGCCCGGATCAAGGACGAAATGTTGTCGCCTCCGAAATCGTCGAAACAGGTTTTCTTGAGCGGGCAATCGCCGCATCCGGCGTTGAAATGATGGACCGGTGCTGCCTTTTCTTGAGTGCAGGCAAAAGCGGCGTCGATTTGCTTTTCGATTTCTTTTTCGTGGAGTCGGCACTGAGCGGTGACATCGTCGAAGGCAACGAACTCATCGGGGTCGATTTCTCCGTGGCGGCGGAAATTCTCATTTGGGTGGCAGAGGTAAACCTTGCTCACCTGATAGCCGGCTTTCAGCAAGAGATGATACTGAAAGGTTACATCGGTAAGGTAGTCGTCATTGAGGGCCCCACTTTTCTTGTAGATATTCTGCGATTTGGATTTGATTTCATAGAGCGTTATCTCCTGGCCTTTGATCTCCACGATGTCCGCCCGGGTGAAGAGTTTCTCGGCGCGGAAACTGGCCTCGGCAAGAAGGGAAAATCCGGATTGAAGGACTCGAACGGTGTTTCTCAACCCTTCCTCATCGTTTTGGGCGTAAGGGATTTCCTTGAGGTTGGCGAAACGAGCGCAGCGTTTGACCATTTTCTCGAATTCCCGTCCTTGGAGGGTGGCGAAATTGTCGGCGCTCGGAAATGCCTCAGGATGGTGAAACTTCTGATAGAAAAGGGTCGGGCAGGCATTAAAGTCTCGAAGAAGGTACTTGGTTAAATAAGAACTCATGGGTTAATCCTCTTTTCTTCCTTTGATGATTTCTTGCACGCGAGTAGGATGTCTCAACTTTCGGATGATTGAAGCGTACGAATCGACCGTTTTTCTTGGCGTCAGGCCGAGCATTTTCGCTATCATTCCGAGGTCACGGCGGTTTCCGTCCCCCAATCCGAAATGGAGGAAGAGAATGTCGTGTTGACGCGGCGTGAGACTGTGCAAAAGTTTCGTGACAAGAATCGGATCGACGTTTCCGATACCATCGTAGACCGTCTTGACGAGACAATCGAGTCCTCCAGATGAAATTCTGTTTTCTTTTTTCATGATTTTTCCTTTCGTGTGAGCCTATCTTGCGCGGGCAGGGCAAAAGAAGGCAATGAAAAATCCCAAGAACTTTCATAGGTGACTTTAAAGTCCCATAGAAATAATCTGCCGTGCTATACTTTCCCTGACGCTTGAGGAGGACATCATGGGAAAGGTCAATTACAAAAACCAATACGCACTGTTGGTCTATCTGGTGTTGCGGGAATACAGCGATGCTGGTCATTTGATTGAGCAGAATGAGATTCTCGATCATTTGCGGACCGACTACGGGGTTGAGACTCAACGTCGTTCCATCAGCCGGGCACTTGACGTTCTCGAAACGTTGGATTTTGATCTCATCCGTAGTCGAAAAGGGGTCGCCCTCGGCGAACGGGTTTTCGACGAGGGGCAGCTCGAATACGTCCTCGACGCGGTTTATTCCTCGCCTTCGATTTCGCCTGCCGATGCCGACAAGATCTTCTCTCGCCTCACCAAAACCCTTTCCGTTGAGGAGAGAGAACGCCTAGCCGGTATTGAGAAAGAGGAGGAGCGCGGCAAACTGGCCAACCCCCACATCTTCTATGAGATCAGGACGATTGCCGGGGCGATTGAGCGAAGAGGACATCATCGCTGCTCGGCTTTCTCTAGTGGATAAAGCCTCTTTACCCCTTAAAAAGTGAGGCTGCCCTCAGGACGTCATTCCTAGAGGAAGGCCTTTTATCGTATAATCTTTCTAACTTCCTTTTGTGGCGAGCCGCCGATCTTCTTTGGAAAAAGAGCTTTGATACCAGCTTCAAGCAAAAAACGAGGAGAAATAAAGCTATGACCAACAGCGAATTTGCTAAAAAGAAACAAGCCGAATATCTATCCAAGAAACGGGCTCAGTACGTCAAAAGCCTGAACAAAGGGCTGAAAAAGGCGAAGAAGCGTCATAAATAAATCGCCTTATCA
>Ga0183101_1000401_pt2 | contig 12828 bp, 5 predicted proteins | sample Biomet3_FD_127790 | JGI IMG/M metagenome (GOLD analysis project Ga0183101, IMG submission 127790) | Microbial communities from bioreactor (seeded with sewage sludge) at LBNL, California, USA - Biofuel metagenome 3 | ecosystem: Engineered > Bioreactor > Anaerobic > Unclassified ... | reverse complement strand
TAAACCAGTCTTTCAGACAGCATTACCTGTCTGTATTATCCTTAGAAAGGAGGTGATCCAGCCGCAGGTTCTCCTACGGCTACCTTGTTACGACTTCACCCCAATCACTAACCCTACCTTCGGCCGCTGGCTCCTTTACAGGTTACCTCACGGACTTCGGGTATTGCCAGCTCTCATGGTGTGACGGGCGGTGTGTACAAGGCCCGGGAACGTATTCACCGCGACATTCTGATTCGCGATTACTAGCAACTCCGGCTTCATGTAGGCGAGTTGCAGCCTACAATCCGAACTGGGATGAGTTTTTGAGTTTGGCTCCACCTCGCGGTCTTGCATCTCTCTGTACTCACCATTGTAGCACGTGTGTAGCCCTGGACATAAGGGGCATGATGATTTGACGTCATCCCCACCTTCCTCCCGGTTAACCCGGGCAGTCTCACTAGAGTGCTCAACTTAATGGTAGCAACTAATGATAAGGGTTGCGCTCGTTGCAGGACTTAACCTAACATCTCACGACACGAGCTGACGACAACCATGCACCACCTGTCTCCCTGCCCCGAAGGGCTTCATGCATCTCTGCACTATTCAGGGGATGTCAAGTCCAGGTAAGGTTCTTCGCGTTGCTTCGAATTAAACCACATGCTCCGCTGCTTGTGCGGGCCCCCGTCAATTCCTTTGAGTTTTAATCTTGCGATCGTACTTCCCAGGCGGAGTACTTATTGTGTTAACTGCGGCACAGAAGGTTGGACCCCCCTACACCTAGTACTCATCGTTTACGGCGTGGACTACCAGGGTATCTAATCCTGTTTGCTACCCACGCTTTCATGCCTCAGTGTCAGTTACAGTCCAGTAAGTCGCCTTCGCCACTGGTGTTCTTCCTAATCTCTACGCATTTCACCGCTACACTAGGAATTCCACTTACCTCTCCTGCACTCTAGATATCCAGTTTCAAATGCAGCACCCAAGTTAAGCTCGGGTATTTCACATCTGACTTAAACATCCACCTACGCATCCTTTACGCCCAGTAAATCCGGACAACGCTCGCCACCTACGTATTACCGCGGCTGCTGGCACGTAGTTAGCCGTGGCTTCCTCCTTGGGTACCGTCATTATCGTCCCCAAAGACAGAGCTTTACAACCCGAAGGCCTTCATCACTCACGCGGCGTTGCTGCATCAGGCTTTCGCCCATTGTGCAATATTCCCCACTGCTGCCTCCCGTAGGAGTCTGGACCGTGTCTCAGTTCCAATGTGGCCGATCACCCTCTCAGGTCGGCTACGCATCGTCGCCTTGGTGAGCCTTTACCTCACCAACTAGCTAATGCGCCGCGGGTCCATCTCAAAGCGGATTACTCCTTTAATTAGCTCTCCATGCGAAAAGCTAATGTTATGCGGTATTAATCTCCCTTTCGGGAGGCTATCCCCCTCTTTGAGGCAGGTTACCCACGTGTTACTCACCCGTCCGCCGCTAATCCACCCCGAAGGGCTTCATCGCTCGACTTGCATGTGTTAGGCACGCCGCCAGCGTTCGTCCTGAGCCAGGATCAAACTCTCAATTTTAAAGTTTGAATGCTCATCACTGTTGTTTTTGACTACTAACAAGTAGTTCAAAAGAATTGCTGGTTTAGTTTATTTAATAAAAGTCGTTTTGACTTTTAACCTCTGTTTAATTTTCAAGGATCATATCGCTCATCTCAGCGACTTTTACATCTTATCATGTGTATTTAACTTTGTCAAGAACTTTTTTTACAAGTTACTTTATTTTGTTCCTAACAGCTTAGTAATAATATCACATATATTACTTAGTTGTCAACACTTTGAAATTAAAAATTTCTCGCCACATCTTTCAGCGACATATGCTATGATATCATCATTACTTTCACCACACAATTATAATGCTCTTATTTATTAAAGATTATACTTATTATTCTAAGTTTTTTTCATTATTGCTTTGATTTCATAATAATGACACTCCCGATTCAGTTTATGCCATAGTTTTTATGAAGTGAAACTTGAATCAGATGGGGTTTCATATAAAGATGGGAGTATTAGAACTGCTAGTCATCGGATAAACAAAACTAATTAGTAACATACTTTCCATAACTGTATAAACTAAATATATAAAGCTAATTGGGGTGAATACAATGCAGGGAAAAGATAAAGCAAGCTCTAATAAAAAAGATAAAAATACTAATAATAGCTCAAATATAACTACTAGTAAAAGCATTTATACTACCAATACAAACATTCAAAATATAAATAACATTACAGGGTGTAATGCAAATCCGTCAAATGATACAGAGTCTACACAAGGAGCTTCAACTCAAAATCCCTGTAATCCCAATAATGCTTTCAATACTAGCACTGAAAACAGAGTAAACAACACTAGCACTAATCTTCAAAATATAAATACTATTATTTTGTCAGGTATTGAAGCTGCAGAATCTATACAAAATCAATTGTCACAAACGAATTCAACGTCCGATAGTTCTAAATCTACTAACACAACTTCTGATACTACTAGTACTTCTAGTAGTTCTAACCTTTCTATTACCGATAGTATTGATAAAGCTTCCTCTACACTTGAAAATATCAACAATATTAAATCACAATTAGCAAAGTTAGATTTAGATCCCAGACAAGATGCATACTATAACAATAGCATTGTTCCGTTATTAAATACATTACAGAATCTTAGTTCAACTTCAGCTAATTTAGCTACCTCAGCTTATTATTTATCAACCTCTATAATTGCTTCTGCTAAAAATTCAAAAATTAAAGATACCATACACTTGGTATATGATATAAATGAAGACTGTGAAGATGTATATAAAGCATTAAAGAAAAATTTAGCTATACTCTTAGACTTAAATTAACATATCCATAGGAAGAGGAGTGTCCTATGGATATGGGAGTATTAGAGCGGATAGTCATCGAATAAAATTATTTTTAAAATTTAATCACACAAAATGCTGTTTTTCATATACTAAATATATAGACACCTTAAATTAATTTGAATTGTTCAATATTTTGTTATATATTACCCCCAAATAGCTTTTTTTAATTTTCCCTATCACCTCCAAACCTTAAGTACTATATAGTACTTAAACCCTATTCTAATGATTCAGCCTGTATTTCTGAAGAGAAATACAGGCTGAATTTTTTTAGCATTTAACTTTTTGTTCAATTTCCTTCCATATATCTTCTTCTGTCTTATCTTTCATAATTCTATATTTATTGCCTTTCATAGAGGTGTCAAATTGACATATTGCGGAATAAACACAGTATTTGCAGGAATCCTTGGTCTTGTTTTTACAAGGACTTAGACTTATATTTCCTTCTAGTATTTCTTCACATAAGTTAGCTATAGTATCCCTAACATATTTTCTTAAAAGCTGAAATTGTTCCAAAGTAGCAACAGAAGATTGAGATTTTGAAAGTGTACCATCCTTCTTTATTGTGGCTGGAATAATATCAGAGCTTTTTTCTATTTCATTATCCATTTCTCTTATAATATCAGGGTCATCTAATAAAAGACCATTCATTTTCAAACTCTTCATTACTCTTTCTTCTATTTCACTGTCAGACATTTCCCCCTTTCCTTTTACTATAGGGTCATCTAATTTAAAATAAAGAATTCCACCTGGCAGCGCTGACTTATTCATTCTTTCTTCAAGCTCCGAAAGCATAGCATCTAGATATATTAAAAGCTGCATTTGAAATCCGTAATATACATCTGATAGCTTAAATTCCTTAGTTCCCGATTTATAATCTATTATTCTCAAATAGGTAGTAGTTTCTTCATTCATGCTATCAACTCTATCAACTCTACCAATGAGACTCACTATTTCTCCTGAGTGAAGTTTTATAGAAATAGGTGGGAAATCTCCTGAATTGCCAAAGGATAATTCATACCCCTCTGGTATAAATCCTCCTCTTTTTATATGTTCAGCAATAAGCCAAACAGATCTTGTCAGCACCCTTTTTAAACTATTTGTAACATGACCATATCTTTTAGAGCTATTAAGTACAGACCCTGGCATTTTTCTAAGGCCCTCATCTATAATCTTTGACACATTCTCTTCACACCAAGTTTTATCTATATCTCTCCAGCTTAAATTTTCTTCCCTAAGCTTTACCGAAAAATTCTGCAGCATATTATGCATAAAGCTCCCTAAGTCTGGAGATGTGAAATTATAAACTTTTCTCTCTTTTGCTTTAAGCCCATACTGTGCAAAATATGCAAAAGGACATTCTGCAAACTTCTCCAATCTAGAAACACTTATATTCATATGTTTTCCATAAAGTTTTCTCACTCTTTTAGTATCTGTAATTTCAACTTCATTTGTATAATTGAATCCACTCATCACTGTTTGAAGCTTTTCATTCCACTCATTATGATCTTTATACCATCTGTATACATCAAGCCATAGTGGAGTTATATATCCTCCCTGAGGATTCTTTCTTATATTTGATATAAGCTTATTAAAAGTAGCAGTAGGACCTGATACTGTCTTTAAATTTTCATTATCACCATCATTTCCAGTTAGATTGCTCTCTTCCTTTAATTCCGGAAAAATCTTTTTAAATCTAGATATTACAATTGACGGTCGTTTTGTTTTACCATCTTCATCTCCCATTGGATAGCTTAATCTTAAATACTTACTAACTAATGTTAAAGTGGTATATACTAAAAACTGTTCTTCAAAGGCCCTACTTTTAGTATCCTTTGCAATTTCCATTCCTCTTTCTTTAAGACTTTCTCTATCGTTATCTGTAAGTACTCCTTCTGGCGGAATAACTGCTGGAAAAATCCCATCGTTTACTCCAATTATAAAAAGTGCACTTACATCATGACTTTTTATCCTTGTAATACTTCCCACAAGCACTTGATCGAGAGCAGGTGGAATTACTCCAACCTCATATTCTTTAAAACCAGTAGAAAGTATATTAGCAAAGGCATCCATACTTAAGGTTTGTTCCCCTATAACTTCTACTATTTGATCCAATACTTCCACTACAATATCCCATATTTGGCTATATTCATTTCCTTTATCAAGCTCGCCTATTTCTTTAAATTCCTCTATCCACTGCTCTACCTTTTGAGGAATATTTAACTCACATAAAAATCCATACAGCCCCTCACACATCTGTATTCCTTTTTTTCTGCCCTTTATATTAGATGCTAATTTTATAATAGGTCTACTTACTCTTTCTCTAATATCATTTATCTTGTTTAAAAGTTCCTTTTCATAATCGGACATTTCATCATCTTCAAAGCCATAAGTTAGCCTAAAATTCCATGGCTCTTCTACAGTCCACTTATTGCCTCTAATTCCGTTTGCTAATATATAGTTTTCTAAAATATCTATTTCTTCATTTTCTAAATCTAATAATCCTGTTTTTAAATATCTGAAAACAGATTCATAAGACCAATTTCTAGCCAGTATTTCTACTGCAGAAATTATCAAAACTACTATTGGGTTATCATCTATTTCTCTTTTTTTATCTATAAAATAAGGTATATTATACTCCGCAAAAATTGCTTTAGCTAAATTTTCATATCCTTCTAAATCACCACTTACTACTGCAATATCTTTAAATCTAAATCCTTTTTCTCTGCATATCCTGATTATATCTCTAGCGGTCTCCTCTATTTCAACGTATTTATTTAAAGCTTTAAAAATATGTACGTCAGAGTTATCACCTTTATAAGCTTTATAAGGATACGAAAATAAATATTTTTCTAAATGTTGAAGCTCATTACTATTTCTAAACCTATAGCACGGATCACATTCTAATGCTACAGGTTTTTCGTATTTCATATTATTATCACTTATAATTTCTAAAAGTTTTTTTTCTGTAACTTTAGTAGGTGAAAATATATCTGTGTTATCTACACTACTTTCTCCACTTAAAAAATCTGTACATAATGTTACATTTACTCTTTTAGATTTGTGCAAAATCTTTTCTAAAACAGCATATTGTTGAGGTGTAAAACTTGAAAACTCATCTAACCAAACTTCTGCCTCATCAAAGAGCTTACTTTTATCAAGTTTTTCTACGAGAATAGTTAACTCATCTTCAGAATCAATATACTTTTCATGAAGCCTTTTTTCAAACTCCTCAAAAATTAGAGTTATATCTTCAATTTTATTTTTTAAATACTGATTCTCTATTCTATCTAAAGTTCCCTTTAAAACCTCTGCAGTAACACTGTACCTTTTAAACTCAGTTATAATATCAGATACCGTAGTAACAAAGCCCTGTCTTTTAGCAGCTTTTCCAAAGACCTTTAGCTTATCCTTGTTCTCCTCCATTATTTTATAAATAAGCATACTCCTACCTGCATCATTCATGTTCTGACGAGTAAGTCCACCTACTTCATTGAAAACAGTATAGGCCATTCTTTTAAAACTCAACACCTGAGCCCTAAGAATTCCACCTTCCCCAACAGTCTTTATAAGATTTTTCACTGAAAAGAAATCTAACTGTTCCGGAACTATCAATATAAGCGGATGAGAACATCCATCTTCTATTCTCTTCTTTATAGCATTTAAACAATAATGGCTTTTGCCACTCCCAGCTCTTCCATATATAAATCTCAAACCCATACCAATTGGCTCCTTTTTATTAACTTGTTATTTTAACATTTCTATTATATCACTGTTGATTTTAAAAAAGCAGAACACTTTTTTTGTGTTCTGCTTCTTTGAAATTAAATGTTATTTTCTTCCGTTATAAGTTCAATTCTGTTAAGCAAGTTATCTGTAAGTCTTTTTAATTCTTCCGAATTCTTTGATTCAGCATAAACTCTGCAAAGCGGTTCCTCTGCATCCGGTAAAACTAATGCCCATCCGTCATCAAAATTCAACTTAACCCCTTCTATTAAATCCACAGATTTTGAGTCATTCTCTTCTATAAGATTTCTCATTACTTTACCCTTCATATTCCATGGACATTTTACTTCCTTCTTAGTAATATGATATCTAGGAATCTGTGTTAATATACTTGAAAGTGGCAAATTAGATGCAGCCATAAGATTAAGTGTTAACATACATACACTTATAGTATCTAATGTCATTAAATATGACATTACTAGTTCCCTTCTAGTTACATTATTTTCATTCTTCAGGTAAGTATCAACTATACACTTTTGTGAGGTTTTAGTTCTTATAAACTTACACCCACACATTTCCGCTATTTGTTCCATTGTCGATGAAGCAGTAACTGGAACAACTAGTGTTTTAATATTTGTAGATTTCAGCATAACAAGAGCATTTATTGCATCAAATAAATCATCCTTTATTACATTACCTTTTTCATCTATTAAAATTCCCTGTTCACACTCATCATCAATTCTAACTCCTAAATTTGCATTATTTTCTATTACTTCTTTCTTTAGCCCTAAAATGTCATTAAATTCGTCATATATTTTAACATTTACTCTAAGTTCTTGTAATATACTTTCAGCTATGTTTAATAACATAGGATTTTTAATACATAGAACAACTTTATATTTTTGATTTCTTATTTTGTGAACTCCGAGGTCATTTATAAGCTGTCTAGTATAATATTCTAAACCATTGTATATATGATTTATTTGCTTAAAGGTATCCGTCTTAACTCTTCTGAAATCTTCTCTTATAAAGCTATTCTCAATCTTTCTTTCTATACTTTTATCTATATCAAGTCCATTTTCATCCATAAATACTATGTCAACTTTTTCAGCATCATCACTATCTATGGAGACATGGATACCAGCTTGTGCCCCAAAGAACATACTAGCCTGTCTTGTTAATGCTCTTGGCATTCTCTTTAAATCTAAAACCTCAATGCCCATGGAAAGCAATCCAGTAGCAAGCGAATATTTAAACATTTGTGCAGCACCATTATCACTACATGCTATAGCAACCTTAGCTTCCGGTTTTAATATTGACCCATATGCGGAACCAAGCCTTGATACAAATTCTGGTGTTATGTCTACATTAACTTCTCCACTTATACCTTTCTTTCCAAATAAGGATTTTGAGAACTTTCCTCCCCAAATTACATTTTCCTTCACTACAGTACTAGCTTCAATAACTTTATTTGGCCATATTTTTATGCCTGGTTTAACAAGGGCTTTTTCTCTTATAAGGGTATCATCACCAATTGCTGCTTCTTCAAATACAGAAACTTTTGATTCTAACTGGACCTTTTTACAAAGTACAGCTCCTCTTACTTGTGCATTATCTCCCACATAGCAGTTATCAAAAATAACGCTTCTCTTTATAGTAGCATTATTAGATATTATGTTATTTTTACCCAATATTGTATATGGACCAATTTGTGCTCCATCATATACTTTACTGCCACTTCCTATATAAACAGGCGTAGAAATTATGGCATTAGGACTAATTTCACAATTTCCACCAACCCATATACCATCTTTATATTTTTCGCCTTTTACACTTACTTTTACTAGGGATTTAAGTATATCAAAGTGGCATCTAATATATTGTTCAATATTACCAATGTCACACCAATATCCTTCAGCTATATAACCAAACATAGGTCTTTTATCATTTAAAAGTATTGGAAATAAATCATTGCTGAAATCAAACTTCTGGTCTTGTTCAAAGTAATTAAATATTTGTGGTTCAAGTATATATATACCTGTATTTACCTTATCACTAAAAACTTCACTCCAACTTGGTTTTTCAAGGAAGCCTGTTACTTTTCCGTTATTATCTGTTACAACTACTCCAAATTCAAGAGGTACAGGAACTTCTTTAAGAACTAAAGTAGCTATAGATTGTTTCTTTTTATGATAAGCAATGGCTTTTGATAAATCTATATCAGTTAAAGCATCTCCACTTATAACTATAAAGGTATCATCAAGGAAAGCTTCCGCATTTTTAACACTACCTGCAGTACCCAGAGGTGTCTCTTCTATAAAATACCTCATGTTTACTCCAAAATCTTTTCCATCGCCAAAATAGCCTGTAATTTCATCCGGTAAATATTGAAGTGTAACACCAATATCAGTTATACCATTTTTCTTTAAAAGCTCAACAGTATACTCCATAACTGGTTTATCCATAATTGGCATCATTGGTTTTGGTATATTGCATGTTAAAGGTCTTAATCTAGTTCCTTCTCCCCCGGCCATTATTATAGCTTTCATAAATTCTCATCCCCTCTTTTGAAATTTATTTATTGTTTATTTCTGAAGTTTTCTCATCTTCCTTTTCCATTTTTTCCTTAATTTCTGAAATCCCCTCTTTTATACCTACAGCAACCTCTTTTGTTTTGTTAGTTATTTTATGTTTTATATCTAATGCACCATCTGCTACTTCTTTAGTTTTAGTGCCTATTTTCCCCTTAACATTCATCATAGCATCAGAAACATTATTAACAGTTTCTTTTGTCTTATCAGCTATTTTATCTTTTACATTTGAAATGTTATCTACTGTTTCTATAGTTTTAAAAGCTATGCTGTCTAATGATTCCTTTGTAAACTTTGATTTTTCTTTTATTGCATTCTTAAGCTCATTCTTTAATGTCAGTATTTCATCATGCTTACTATCTTCTCTTGTCCTTATTTCCCATTCTGTGCCTTTAGCTTCTTCTCTAACCCAGTTATACATAGATACTGTAGTTTCTGCTACTTTATTCCAAGTATATTTCTCGTATACACTTTTTAGAGCATTTTCTTTAATTTGATTTGCCAGTTCCTCGTCGTATAAAAGCTGACTTATGCTGTCTATTATGCTTTGTGAAGAACCATTTGTAGTCTTTAAGCCATTCACTTTATGCTGAACAATTTCTCCAAGGCCACCAGTATCAGAAACTACAACAGGACAACCTGCTGACATAGCCTCAAGTACAACAATTCCAAAAGGTTCATAAAGAGATGGAAATACTGCTACATTAGCCACTCTATAAAGCTTATCCCTATTTTCATCACTCATATAACCTGTAAATACAAACTTTCCTTCTATGCCCATTTGCCTTACTCTATGTTTAAGTTCATCAGTCATTGGGCCTGTTCCAGCTATAACAAATTTACAATTATTATATCTACCGATTATTCCTTGAGCTGATTCTATGAGTAGATGTATTCCTTTTTCAAATACATGTCTTCCCACATAGAAAATTATTTTTTCCTCATCTCTTGCATATTTTCTTCTAAAATTTAACCAGTCAAATTCAAAATTAAACTTTTCTGGTTCTACACCATTTGGAATTACCCAAATTTTTTCCCAAGGTACTGAGAATACTTGGCTTATTTGTTGTCTCATATAATTACTGCAAGCTACTACCTTCCATGCTTCGTAGCTTAAAAACCATTCTGTAGAAGATATATATCTTTGCATATCCGTTCTTACGCCACCATTTCTTCCGTATTCAGTGGCATGAATGGTACATACAGTAGGAATTTTAAAAGACCATTTTAAAGTTTTTGCACTAAATGCTGAAAGCCAGTCGTGGGCATGAATTATATCAAACTTTCCACTTGTCGTAATGGTTCTTACTGCTTCTTCAATCATTGCAAAATTAAGCTGCATTACCCATTTTGAAAAATCACTTGTTTCTATTTTATAAGGAGCGACTCTATGTACAAAAACTCCATTATCTTTTTCTTCTACTGGAGCTGTACCTTCCTCACATGTTATAACATGTATTTCGTGCCCCATTTTACTTAAGGCTTGTGATAGATAATATACATGGTTTGATAATCCACCTACATTCTTTGGTGGATATTCCCATGAGAGCATTAAAATTTTCATAATCCAACTCCTTCCTAAATCGAATGCTAAATCAAAAAAGTTCTAATCTCCCCACCGCTTGTAGAAGCGGGGGGTATTAGTGTCAACTAGTTATTGGACAACCTTTTACTTTAATGATAATATTCTATTCTTTATATATAATTTTATTCTGCTTAACTATAAAGTTTTTCGTAGTATTCTTTAACCATTCTATCGGCAGAATATCTATTCACCATGGCATTTATGCTAGCAGCCATCATTTCCATCCACTTTTTACGATCATTATAATAAGTCTTTATTACTTTATTAAAAAGTACATCATAAAGACTAATTGCATCATGCATATCTTGTTCTTTTATATCATCTGATATAAAACCTCCACCTATTTGCCAACCAGTTACATCATCCCAGCAAGCTTCAGGCCACCAACCGTCTAATGTACTCAAGTTTAATACCCCATTGATAGCAGCCTTCATACCTGAAGTTCCGCAGGCCTCCTTAGTTACTCTAGGATTGTTAAGCCATACATCTACTCCCTTCGTAAGAAGTTCTGCCTTTTTCATATTATAGTTATCTAAAAATACTACTGAATTTGGATATTTTTTTTCTATACCTAAGATATGCTTAATTATTTCTTTTCCGGTAAAATCTAAAGGATGTGCTTTAGACGATATTATAATTTGTACATCTCCATTTTTAAGCAAAGGTGCTATTCTTTCTTCATCTGTAAATATTAAATCCCCTCTTTTATAAGGAGCTGCTCTTCTTGCAAATCCTATTAATAATTTATCTTTATCTAATTTAACATCTTTTTCTTCGTATATAAAATCTATAAGCTTTTCCTTGTTCTCTATATGATACTCCCACAAATTTTCTCCTCTTTTATTAGCCTCTATCAATTCTTTGTCTCCCCAAGTGCCCAAGTGTACTCCATTTGTTATACTTATAATTTCACTTCTTCTATCAATTGATTTCCACATATCATTGGCAATTCTACCATGTAATACTGAAACAGCATTTGACTTCTTTGATAGTCTAAGTCCTGCTGCAGTCATATTGAAAGGATCTCCACCTATTTCCCTAACCAAATATCGATCAAGTCCATTAAAGGCTCCCATATACTCTAAAATATTAAGTCCATGAAACTCATTGCCTTCTATAACCGGTGTATGAGTAGTAAATACAATTTGTTTTCTAGATTCATTCCAAGCATCATAAGGATTAAATCCACTCTCTTTCTTTTCTTTAATAAGCTCAAATCCTGCAAATACTGCGTGTCCTTCATTAAAATGAAAGATATCTACATTTTTCTTTAATGCTCTTAGCGCTCTTATACCACCGATTCCGAGTACCATCTCCTGGGCTATTCTTTCTTCTTCAAACCATCCATATAACTGTCCTGTTATCCACCTATCTGAATTCTCCGGTAAATCTGTATCTAATAGATAAAGCTCTGAGTTTCCGAAACAATCCACCTTCCATACCTTACACCAAACATCTCTTTCCCTTATTTTAACATTCACCTTAACTCCAGTATCTTGTAAGAAACCATATTCATTATTATAAAAAGCATCCACTATCTTTCCATCTTTATCTATATGCTGTTCTACATAACCTTGTTTCCACTTAATACCTATTCCTATGACTGGAAGCATGTTATCTTTAGCAGCTTTTAAATAATCGCCTGCAAGTATTCCAAGCCCTCCTGCATAAATTTTAAAATCTGAGTCCAAACCAAACTCCATTGAAAAATATGCAACTGTAGGATAACTATTTTGCATTTCTATAACCACTCCTTATGCTACTTTTTTTGTAATTTTTACCATTTATAATTAGCTATATAACTAATTATAAGGATTTTTTTTATAAAATCAACCATTTTTACCACATTTGGTAAAATAAGTAAAAATGCATTCTTGTTTTTCATTTTATGATTTTTATAATATCAATTTTCTCAATTTTTATAAAATTGCTTAGTAATAAAACAGTGTATACTTAATTTTAACAATATATATGTTTTTTTCACCTAATTTATAATATATGTTAATGAAAGCTTTCTTTTATTAACAAATATATAAT
>Ga0183101_1000374_pt6 | contig 12865 bp, 7 predicted proteins | sample Biomet3_FD_127790 | JGI IMG/M metagenome (GOLD analysis project Ga0183101, IMG submission 127790) | Microbial communities from bioreactor (seeded with sewage sludge) at LBNL, California, USA - Biofuel metagenome 3 | ecosystem: Engineered > Bioreactor > Anaerobic > Unclassified ... | reverse complement strand
ATAATAAATATAAAATATTTTTCACTCGTTTACGTGATTAAGTGTAAAAGTTAGTAAGTGTAAAAATGGTTAGTGTAAAAATGGTTAGTGTAAAAATGGTTAGTGTAAAAATGGTTAGTGTAAAAATGGTTAGTGTAAAAATCTCTTCTCCAAAACAAACTGCTCTAATTTTTGTGGTTTTATCTATTGTAACTTTTTTACATTTTTATCCAATTATTCAGCCTTATAGAAACAACTTTAATAATCTTTTTTAATAAAGTTTAATGGACATATTTTTTCTGAACCAGTTTCCATTAATTGTTGACTACAATTGGTTTTTATGATTCTATTGATTGGTAGCATACTTATCTTTGGTATCAAAATCAATCAACTTACTTGTGGAGTCTGAATAGTTGCGTTAGTCTGAATATTTACGCTTTACTTTAATACAACTAGTTTACACTTAATATAAATATTTATTTAGTTACAGTCCCCATAAACACAGGTAGCATGCAAAAAACAACGTAGAAGTATGTTAATATAATGAAAAATATTTTTAATATGTTATCTTTTGTTGAGACTATCTTCCCTTGCCAGCCAGCAGATAACCATTAGATTGCCTGGATTTTGATGCTGAGTATATTGGTATAAATTTTAAAAAGTTTAAACTAAATATTTCTTTTTCTATTCTGTGGTACAGTGCTCCTATGACTTCATTTATCAAACAAATATTTCCGTAGTGTTATTTTCTGTATGAGCATTTTTTTCTAATTATATTAACCTCAATTATTAGTAGACTTTTAACCAGAGGATTCATGTCAAAAAATAGATAATGTAGGAAAACCAATTATCTACAAGGAATAATTATTGGACGTATTTCAGCGCCTGATACCGATACTTAAAAATTTAATACTCAAAAGGGAAATGAGGGGGAAAAATTGGAGAGAAAATTTAAGATTTTACTGACTATTGGGACTTTATTGCTGGTAATGGGCATGCTCCTGAATTTTACCAGAGACCCACTTTTATGGGGGACAGGGACTGTAACTGCACTATTCATGATTCTGCTTTTCAGGATAGACCCTCTAAGTCCGAATGAGTAATGGGAAATCGAAAAGGGGAAAAAGGAAAGGAAAGGAAAGGAAAAAGAGGAAAAATTAGACTAAATATTATTTAATTGTACATAGGAAAGTAAAAGTGAAATTGTTACAACAATTTAACATTTTTTAACTATTTTGGCATTCTCTTACTTATCTTCTTTTAAGATTTAACTTTAATTTTCTTCTGGCTTTTATTTTTGCCTGGTTTAGAATTTTATAATCACATTCATGAATTAATTAACAGATTCTGTTAATATTAAATATTTTGCTGATAACTATATAAGAAAGTTAATTTTAAAATTTTGACCTTTTGACCCCTTATATAATCCTTTAATCAAAAAACAGGAAATCTGAATCGATACTAAAACTATCTGAATTAATAAAAACTTAGAAATAAAACAGAGAAATGAGGCAAAAACAGAGAAATGAGGCAAATAAAATAGAGAAATGAGGCAAAAACAGAGAAATGAGGCAAAAACAGAGAAATAAGGCGGATAAAGAAAAAGATGTTTTTCGCTCAAGCCTTTTTTAAAAGGCTTGCTAAAAACCCCTTATTCCGGGTAGACAGGCTCCGGTTCAATACAGAATCCAAAGCGACCAGGATGAAACAATGAAGCACCGAGTAAAGATATTTGTAATCAACTTAGTTCTTTTAATAGTTTTAGCTTCCCTCCTTACAGAAGGATGCCTGGGACAGAGTTCCGGGATAAGCAGGGAGAACGGAACAGAAGGAAAAGGAGATGCCAGCGGAATCTCTCAAGAGAGTCGCCTTAAGACCGAAGAAGTAACTATTTCAGGTTCAGAGGCAGGAACCTCTTCCATTGCAGGAAATTACACGCTTGAAGCTCTCGATGTTGAGTTAAAAGCGCCTTCTTATGAGTTGCCCCTGCAAAAGAAAAAAATTTCAAACTATGAAGATTTCTCCGAGAAAATTCCTCTGGATGACTCAGCCCTTAAAATGCTGGAAAGCAATGGTTTCGTAGTAATCGAAAACCCTTACGATTCCTCAAAAGAAGATATAACTGCAATGTATTCTACTCTCAAAGATAAAGAGATCCCTATTTTCATTACTACGGATTCCCTGCTGCATTTTTACCATATACAGTTTGATGAAACCCTGCGCCAGATTGAAGAGGAGGAGTTTTACGATACTCTCTGGAAGACCGACCTTGCTCTGCTAAATGCTTCTATCGAAAAGTATAACAGCACCACAGGGGAAGAACAGGAAGCTGCAAAAAGAAATGCAGCCTACTTCTCAGTTGCTTTAAGCCTTCTTCAGCCGAAGCCCGCGCAGATACAGGCAGTAGAAGAAGACACTTCTGAAGATGTGGAAGAAGTAGATGTTTATGAGGATATGAATGAAGAGTCACTTTTCCCTGCAGGTGCAGAAAAACAATATCATTTTGAAATTCCAGAATTCGTAAAAAAAGATGTTGAAGCCGAACTTTCCCTGATCGAAGCTCACCAGGGTTTTGAACTTTCTCCGATTTTCAAATATCAAGAAGACTATTCCCAGTATTTCCCACGAGGCCACTATACACGTTCCGAGAAACTGAAAAACTATTTCAAGGCTTTTATGTGGCACGGGAGAATGAGCATGCTCCTGAAAAGTAAACTGATCAAATCCGAAGATCCTGCTAAGGATGTCCGCATCCAGACTATCCAGGCAAGCCTGATCGCTTCCCAGCTCCAGAGTGAGCCCGAACTTCTTAAGAACTGGAACCGGATCTATGAGGTTACAGCTTTTTACGTAGGTTTTTCCGATGACCTTGGACCCTATGAGTATATGGAAGCTCTGGACTCGATATTTGGCAATGGAGAAAGGGAATTTAATGAAACAACAATTGAGGAACTGAAAGCTAAGCTTGCAGAGTATCCGGGGCCGAAAATTTATGGAGGTACAGGAAACTGTGTTCTGGAGCCACCTTTTACTTCTGAGCAGGCCGACGAATGTCTCGAAAACACCACAGGTTTCCGCTTTATGGGTCAGCGTTTTATTCCGGACTCTTATTTATTCTCAAACCTGGTCGGAGCTTATACGGGAGAATATACGGGAGAATATGACGAAAATGAGAAACCCTTTACTCTCGTAATTTCAGAAAACGGGGAAGCTATCCGCGGATTCCCGCGGGGGCTTGATGTGATGAAACTCCTGGGTTCAAAAAGGGCTGTCTATTGGCTCGATGAACTGAACGATTCAAGTTACGAAAACTACAGTACTCAGTATGGAAAGATGGAATCGGAATTCGCAAACTTTAGCGCAGCCGACTGGAACAGGAACCTCTACTGGTCCTGGCTTTATTCACTCCAGCCTCTCTTAAAAGATTACGGTTCAGGCTACCCGACTTTTATGCAGACCGACGCCTGGAAGGATAAGGAAATGAGTACATCACTGGCCTCCTGGACCGAACTCAGGCATGATACCATTCTTTATGCCAAACAGAGTTATACTGCAGAAACAACCGCAGTGCCTTTTCCTCCTAAAGAAAAAAAGGTCATGGGTTATGTGGAACCTGTTCCTGATTTCTACGCTAGGCTGCTCGCCTTAACAAAAATGACAAATCAGGGTCTGGATGAAATGGGTGTCCTTGATCCGGTTTCAAAATCAAGACTTACGAATCTTGAAGATATCCTTTCAAAGCTTCAGGAGATCTCGGAAAAAGAACTCGAAAACGAAAAACTGACCGATGAAAACTACGAGTTCATCAAAAATTTCGGAGACCAGCTTGAGGGCACCATAGAAGATGTTGACGAGAAAGCCAGAAAAACCACAGTTGTAGCTGATGTTCATACCGACGGAAACATAGAGACAGTGCTCGAAGAAGGTGTCGGGAATGTTGACATGCTGGTAGTTGCATATAAACTTCCGGATGGCAGGATCCTCTTAGGAGCCGGGCCCGTTATGAGCCATTACGAATTCAAGCAGCCAATGTCCGATCGTCTTACCGATGAAAAATGGAGAGAAATGCTGAAGGCAAACCCACCAAAAAGGCCGGAGTGGGCTGCAACATACATTTCTTAATTTTTACTCTCAAGTATTTTTTTAATTTTTCCATTTTTTTATCTCTTTCAATGTACTCTTTTCTAATTTTCCATTTTTTATATATTTCAGTGTACTGTTTTATAATTTTTTTAGTTTTATCCCTTTCAGATATTATTTAGCATATTTTATTTAGTATATTTTTTAGCTGAATTTAATTTAACAGAATTTCAGATAGTTTGAAATATTTAATTCAACAAACATAAAAAAGTTAATATCTAAAAATTTTTGACCCCTCTACAGGTCTTAGGTTGCAAAACAGGACATCTGGACTATGAGACTGAGAAGGCAGAACCCCCACCTCTCTGAGCGAGAAATCTTAAATTAGATATTGAGCCAAAGTAACAGAGATGAAAGAATGAAGTACGGAACCAAGCTAATTGCAATTCGTTTAGTTTTTTTAATCCTTATAGTCTCTCTTTTTACAGGAGGATGTCTGGATCAAAGTTCCGGTTTAAACGGAAAGAACGGCACTGAAACAACCAAAGAAATGAACAACGACAGTTTACCGAATCTTTATAACGATGTTCAAGAAAAGACTGTAACTACAGAGGATGTAGACAATAACCAAAGTTCTTCAACTGGTCGGCTGAGAACCGAGGCAGTAGACCTTTCCAATTTTGAAGCCGGAAATTCGTCTCTTGCGGGAAACTACAGACTTGAAGCTGTTGATATCGAGTTAAAAGCGCCTTCTTATAACTTACCTCTTAAGAAAGAGGAAATCTCCAATTATGGAAATTTTTCCGGTAAAATATCTCTGAACGAGTCTGATCTTAAGCTTCTGAAGAACAATGGCTTTGTTGTGATAAAGGATCCTTACAACCCTGGAGAAGAAGATATAAGTTCAATGTATTCTTTCCTCCAGGAAGTGGAGATTCCTGTTTTTATTACTACGGATTCCCTGCTGCATCTTTACCACATTCAGTTTGATGAAACCCTTAGACTGATAGAAGAAAGGGAATTTTACGATACTCTCTGGAAGACAGACTTTGCTCTGCTAAATGCCTCTATCGAGAAGTATAACAGCACTTCCGGAGACGAAAAGGAAGCTGCACGAAGAAATGCAGCCTACTTCTCAGTTGCTTTGAGTCTTCTCCAGCCGAAACCTGAGCAGATACAGAAAGAAGACGACTACGATTTTGATTATATGTCCCTTTTCCCTGAGGATACAGCAAAACAGTACCAGTTCAAAACTCCCGACTTCGTAAAAAAAGAGGTTGAAGCTGAACTCACTTTGATAGAAACTCACAAAGGCTTTGCTGTTTCTCCAATTTTCCAGTATGAAGAGGATTATTCTCAATATGTACCGCGAGGCCACTATACTCGCACCGAGCAATTAGAAAACTATTTCAGGGCGTTTATGTGGCACGGGAGAATGAGCATGCTCCTGAAAGGTAAACTGATCGAATCCGAAGATCCTGCTAAGGATGCCCGCATTCAGACTATCCAGGCCAGTTTAATTGCTTCTGAACTCCAAAGAGAGCCTGAACTCCTTAAGAACTGGGACAGGATCTACGAGGTTACAGCTTTTTACGTAGGTTTTTCCGATGACCTTGGGCCTTATGAGTATATGGAAGCTCTGGATTCAGTCTTTGGTAGTGGAAAAAGGCAATTTAACGAAACAGCGGTCAACGAACTCAAAACCAAACTTGCCGAATACCAGGGCCCAAAGATCTACGGTGGTACAGGAAACTGTGTCCTGGAGCCGCCTATTACCTCTGAGCAGGCGGACGAATGTCTCGAAAATACCGCAGGTTTCCGCTTCATGGGGCAGCGTTTTATTCCGGATTCTTATGTATTTTCGAACCTTGTCGATCCCTATACAGGAGAATATAAAGGAGAACTTATAGAAGGAGATAAAGCTCCGTTTACGCTGGTAACCTCAGGAGCAGGAAAGCAAATTCGCGGCTTTCCACGCGGGCTTGATGTGATGGCTCTACTGGGCTCGGGAAGAGCTGTTTACTGGCTTGACGAACGGAACGATTCCAGCTACGAAAAATACAGCGCAAGGTATGGAGAGCTGGATTCGGAGTTTTCGAACTTCAGCGCAGCCGACTGGAATAGAAACCTCTACTGGTCCTGGCTTTATTCTCTTCAGCCACTCATGAAAGACTACAGTTCAGGCTACCCTACTTTTATGCAGACCGACGCCTGGCAGGACAAGGAACTGAACACAGCTCTTGCTTCCTGGACCGAACTCAGGCACGATACAATTCTCTATGCAAAACAGAGCGAAACCATGGTTGGTTGCGCAGCACCAGGTGAACCTGAAGAAAAACCTGCTGTGGGTTATGTTGAACCTGTTCCGGATTTTTACGCCAGGCTGCTTGCCTTGACAAAGATGACAAAACAGGGTTTGAGTGAAATGGAAGTACTTAATCCCTATTCCGAGGAAGAGCTGACTAACCTTGAAGGAATTCTCTCAAAACTTCAGGAGATCTCGGAAAAAGAACTGGAAAATGAGGAATTGACAAACGAAGAATACGAGTTCATCCAGACTTTTGGCGACCAGCTTGAAGGTACAAATGGAGCCGATGATGATGTTAAGAAAACTACAGTAATCGCTGATGTTCATACCGACGGAAACTCAGGAGACGTACTTGAAGAAGGAGTCGGGTATGTTGACATGCTGGTAGTTGCATATAAGCTTCCGGATGGCAGGATACTTTTAGGAGCCGGACCCGTGATGAGCCATTACGAGTTTAAGCAGCCCATGTCTGAACGCCTGACCGATGAAAAATGGAGAGAAATGCTTGAGGTAAACCCACCTGAGAGACCGGAGTGGTCTGCAACATACATTTCTTAATTTTTACTCTCAACTATTTTCTAATTTTTCTATTTTTTACTTATTTCAATGTACTCTTTTCTAATTTTCCTATTTTTATTTCTTTCAGTATACTGTTTTATAATTTTTCTACTTTTTCTACTTTTTATCTTTTTTAGTGTACTATTTAGCACATTTTTTAGCTGGATTTAACCTAACAGAATTTCAGATAGTTTGAAATATTTAGTCCGACAAACATAAAAACGTTAATATTTGAAAATGTTTGACCCCATATACAGGTCTTCGGTTGCAAAACAAGACGTCTGACCAAAAATCTGAACCTATGTATTTAGAAGGCAAACCCCACCCCCTCTGAGCGAGCAAAGCTCGAATAAGATACTGATCCAGAGCGACCGAGATGAAAGAATGAAAAATCTAACTCAGACAGTTATAACTCTTATGATATTTCTTATTCTTCTGGTTTCCATTTTTACAGGAGGATGCCTGGAGCAAAGTTCCGGATTAAACGAAAAGAACGGAACTGAAATGATAGAAAAAGTGGACAGTGATAGAAATACTTCAACGGGCTATCTGAAAACCGAAGCAGTAAATCTTTCAGGTTTTGAGGCCGAGAATTTCTCGTTTGCAGAAAATTACAGGCTTGACGCTCTTGACATCGAACTAAAAGCTCCCCAGTACGAACTTCCCCTGAAAGAATCCGATATTACGAATTATGGGAAGTTTTCTAAAAAATTTCTGACCGATGAAACAGCTCTGGAGAAGCTGAAAGAAAATGGATTTGTTGTAATTTCCAACCCTTACAATTCGAAAGAAGATGACATTACTGCTATGTATAACAGCCTTGAAAACGAAGGGCAGTTGATTTTCATAACTTCAGATACGCTTCTCCACCTCTACCACGTCCAGTTTGATGACAGTATGAGCCAGATCGAGCAAAATAAGTTATACGATCTTTTGTGGGAACTTGATAAAGCTCTGCTTAATGCATCTGTAGAGGATTATAATAGAGCTTCAGGAGAAGAAAAGGAAGCCGCAAGAAGAAACGCAGCCTACTTTTCGGTTGCTTTGAGCCTGCTCCAGCCCAAAGAGGAACAAATAAAAGAAGTAACGGACCTCTACGGCCCTGAAGTAGGAGTATACTTTGACCCTGCAGCAAAGGAGAAATATCAGTTTGAGATTCCTGAGTTTGTAAAAAAAGATGTTGAAGCCGAACTTTCCCTGATTGAAGCTCACCAGGGTTTTGAACTTTCTCCAATTTTCAAATATAAGGAAGATTATTCCCAGTACGTGCCGCGAGGTCACTATACTCACTCCGAAATACTGCAAAATTATTTCAGGGCGTTTATGTGGCACGGCAGGATGAGCATGCTTCTGAAGGAGAAATTAATCGAATCGGAAGATCCTGCAAAAGATGCCCGCATCCAGACTGTCCAGGCAGGCCTGATAAGTTCCCAGCTTAAAGATAATCCCGATCTCCTCAAAAAATGGGACCGGATCTACGAGGTTACAGCTTTTTATGTGGGCATCTCTGACGATCTCGGACCTTATGAATATATGGAAGCAATGGAATCAGTGTTTGGAAATGGGTCAAGAACTTTCAACGCAACAACAGTGGAAGAACTGAAAGTAAAGCTTGCCGGATACCGCAACCCTGAAATCTACGGAGGTACTGGAAGTGGAGCCCACGAGCTCATTCTAACGGCTGAGCAGGCAGATCAACTCCTTGAGGATACGAAAGGTTTCAGGTTCATGGGGCAGCGTTTTATCCCTGATTCATATATTTTCTCCAGGCTCACTGGCCCCTATACTAAAGAGTACACTGGAAATCAGGAGCATGTACCTTTCACCTATACAGCTTCCGAATACGGGAACAGCAGGGGCTTCCCTCGCGGGCTTGATGCGATGGCTCTGCTGGGATCGGAAAGGGCTGTTTACTGGCTTGACGAACTGAATGATTCCAGTTATAAAAATTACAGTCTCAGGTACGGGGAACTGGATTCGGAGTTTTCGAACTTCAGCGCAGCCGACTGGAACAGAAACCTCTACTGGTCCTGGCTTTATTCCCTTCAGCCCCTCCTGAAAAACTACGATTCAGGCTACCCGACTTTTATGCAAACCGACGCCTGGAAGGACAAGGAACTGAGTACGTCGCTGGCTTCCTGGACCGAACTCAGGCACGATACGATTCTTTATTCAAAACAGCTCTATGGAATGGATGTATCACTTCCTGTATTTGGGGACAAACCCGTGGGATATGTGGAACCTGTACCTGAATTTTATAACAGGCTGTTAGCCCTTACCAGGATGACTGAGAATGGGCTTGAAGAACTGGATTTGCTTGATGAAGATACTGGAGGAAGATTCGAAAGCCTTGAGAGCGTGTTGGAAAGGCTTATCGAGATTTCCGAAAAGGAACTTGAAAACAAGGAACTGACAGAGGAAGATAAAGTTTACATCTCCAAGTTTGGAGAAATGATTTCAATGAGTGCAAGTGTTGACGAAGAAGCCAGGAAAACTACCCTTGTTGCAGATGTTTACACTGAACCAAATAATAAACTCGTACTTGAGGAAGGAACAGGATACGTGGATATGGCAATTGTGGCTTACAAGGTTCCTGATGGCAGGATTTTCCTGGCTGCGGGGCCCGTTATGAGCCATTATGAGTTCAAGCAGCCAATCGAATCTCGCCTGACCGATGAAAAATGGAGAGAAATGCTTGAGGCAAACCCACCGAAAAGGCCGGAGTGGGGTTTGACGTACAGGGCTTAAGCCCTAAAAACATTTTTTAAAGTTATTATATTTCAATTTAAATTTTTTACTTTTATTTTAAGTTGCCTTTGATTGGTTAGAGCCGGGGGATATATAATGGATTCGGAAATATACCTTTTGATTGAGAAGAAAAAAAGGATATTCTTTCAACTTACTCTTTCACTGATAGTACTTTTTGCATTGATGAGTCCTGCTATGGCAGACGAAGATCCTGAAGAGTCATCAGGTACTCAAAATCTCGTTCAGGTCGTTGGACCGGTTTCCGATTACAGGCTTGATCTGGACGGGGATGGGCTGTATGATTACCTGGTGGTTAAATTTAATGCTCAGAGTAACATGCCTTCTACTTATTTTTTCACGGGAGACCTGAGTGTAGACCTGGGTTATCATGAGAGTAAAGGTTCAACAGTTCATGAGTTTCGTGCGATTAACCTCGCAAAAAATTCTACCTACCTGGATGGAAATACCAGTACGGTTCTCCTCAATTTTGAAGGCGGCAGAATCCGTGAGAATGAATTAAACGGCCCCTATCAGGTGGAAATAAGTTTAAGTAACGGAAGCTGGGGATTTGGAAGGGGTATCAAATATACGACAGAAGCATATGAGTTTGTGAAATTCGAACAGCCGGAACTCTTGCTTTCGGGTCCTGTTCGCTCAAAAACTCAAGCACTTGAACTTGCCAGGCAAAGTGCTGCTGAAGCAGGGTTAAACCCTGGAGAATTAAAGGATATAGACATTTCTTCTAAAAGAAACGGAGAAATTTGGATTTTCGGTTTTGAACAAAACGGCACCCATGAATGTTTTGCTATTGAGGGAAATACAGTTGGGGATGTCAGGCACTGGACTCTAAATGAAACAGCAACAAAGAAAACTTCAGCTATTCCTTTCCTACCTATGAGTTCCACAGTTACATTGCTTGCAGTTGCATGTCTATTTTCAAGGAGATCTCCTGCCAAAACCACAGGCCAAAAAGCTTCTGCACCAGATAAAAAACCCAGATCAGAAAAATAACTAAAAATGAGAAGGTAGATGAAAATGAGAAGGTAGATGAAAATGAGAAGGTAGATGGAAATCGAAAAATTAACCGGAAATCGAAAAATTAACCGGAAATCGAAAAATTAACCGGAAATCGAAAAATTAACCGAAAATCAAAAAATAAATGAAACAAGTTTTAAATGAGGAAAAAAGCAAATGAATCTATGTGAAAGATTCAGAGTTTTCAAATCGAAAACTTCTCCTCTCCCTTTTCTGTTGTTTTACTTTCCTGCCTGACCTGAGTAATCAGCCTTTCGAGCTGATCCCGTGAGATGCTTTTATGTTTTTCTTCGGTGCAGACCTTGACTTTATCGATCAGGGCGCAGAGTTCCTCCCGCTCAAGGCAGAAGCCTATGCTGTTAATAATGCCTTTTAAGGCTTTTGTGCCGGTATGCTTTCCTACGACAAGGTTGCGCTTCCCACCAACCATTTCCGGGAGGAAGAGTTCATAAGTACGCGGTTCTTCCAGGATTGCTGCAACATGGATTCCGGATTCATGAGTAAAGGCGTTTTGTCCAACAACCGCTTTATTTACCGGGGGCGTGATACCTGAATATTCCGAAACCATTCTGGAAAGCGAAGTTAGCTTCGTGGTGTCATAGCGGTCAATACCGTACTGAACCCTTAGGGCTACCATTACTTCTTCAAGGGAAGCGTTTCCTGCACGTTCCCCGATAGCATTAACTGTGGTATGGAGCTGTTTTGCACCGGCTTCGGCGGCTGCAAGGGTATTTGCAGTGGCCATTCCGAGGTCGTCATGGCAGTGAATACAGATTGAAGTATTAACTTCCTTGAAAATTTCGCTAACAAGATAGTGTGTCGTTGTAGGGTTAAGGATACCGATCGTATCTGCAAGGCTTACGTACTGCACCTTATATTCGTTTTCGACTTCCTTGAAAGCCTTTTTCAGGCGGTCAATCGGGGTCCGGCTAGCATCTTCGGCTGCAAAACGTACTTTTAAACCGTGATCGGTCGCGTATTCAATAGTTTCCTTGGCACAGCCAAGCATCTCCTCAAGGCTTCGATGGTACTTGTATTTGAGGTGCATGTCTGACATTGCAATAAAAATACTCACAATATCAACATCACATTCAAGTGCAGCGTCCACGTCCCCTTTTACTGCTCTTGAGAGGCAGCAGATCCTTGAATTAAAGCCCTGATTTGCAATTTCCTTAACGGTTTCCTTTTCATTTGCGGAAACTACCGGAAATCCGGCTTCTATAACCTCGACACCCATAGAATCAAGTTCACTGGCCATTGCCAGCTTCTGTTCCTTCGTGAACACAACGCCTGGAGTCTGTTCCCCATCGCGCAAGGTCACGTCACAGATTTCGATATCTAGGGGGCGATATTCGATAAAATCCATAAGTTTATTTCTGGAATACTGCTCGCTCTCTGGCATTACTACTACTTCCTGTGATTTTTAATTACTGTGAGAAATTTTTTAATTATTTTTAATGATATATAGATGATTTATCTGAAAAATAACTCAAAGGCTGAATAAAGAGGTACTGGGGCTCAAACGTCCCTAAAAGTCAGAAAATCCTGTATCTCGTAAAAATTAAGCATAGCTTTACCTGCATATGTATAAATGTTTTCCTTGGAGGAATATAATTTCCGGTAACGGCGTCTCGAAAAACTGGACAAAAATGAGCTCAAGTTTTACAATTTAGCTTATATCAGTAGATTTTCAGTTAAAGGTTCATGAGAAGATTAAAAGATCTCCAGGCCAGAGAAAAACACTGAAATTAATAAGAAAACTTAAATATTGAGTAAAACCATTTCTCTGGTTTAAAGATACTTCTCTAGTGCATCGATTCTCAAATACGTGCATAATAAGAAAATAATTACAACTTATGACGCAAATATTGACACAAATATTATTTTAAAGTCACATGGAATTCTGTAACACGAAAAACGCAGCCGGTCGCAGAGTGATTCGATCTGGTTTTCAAAAAATTCATTTTGGACATACTTTGGAATCGATGCACTAGTGACTATCACTATTATAAATTTCTGAGTGTAAAACACAACTTAAGTGCAGGTTGAGAAGCAGATCTACCCTACCTTTTTGAAGTGTTTTAGGTTACGTTTGTTATTTATGAATATATCGAATAACAATTTTGGCTATTGAAATTATTAAACCTATCATAACAA
>Ga0183101_1000244_pt3 | contig 12877 bp, 15 predicted proteins | sample Biomet3_FD_127790 | JGI IMG/M metagenome (GOLD analysis project Ga0183101, IMG submission 127790) | Microbial communities from bioreactor (seeded with sewage sludge) at LBNL, California, USA - Biofuel metagenome 3 | ecosystem: Engineered > Bioreactor > Anaerobic > Unclassified ... | reverse complement strand
GATACGGCCATCAATGTTTATATCCACGGGGTCGTTTTTTCAGCAGACCATCTTGGTGGTTCTTCCCAGCCTCAGGACATCGGGAGGATGGTTGCTTTTGACCTGAAAAGGAATCTCGGGGCCCAGCTTTTGGTCACGGAGACAAAGAAAAAGCCCTTGTTTCCGGCCCGGAAGATCGAGACGGAATCTATCGAATTCAACAAAGCGTTCGATGTTTATTCGGATTCCGATCGATTCGCGTTTTACGTTCTCACGCCGCAATTTCAAGAAAAGCTGATCGCGCTTTCGAAGAAATATCCCAAACAATTCGAGGTTTCGTTCTACGTCATGGGACCAAAGGCTTATGTGGTCATGGAGAACGTTCGGTACGGTTCCAACGCCGTTTGGGTCAAACATCCCCACCTTAGCGAAGAAGATATTTTGCGTTCGACGCTTCTCCTCGATCTGGCCCGAGATTTTGTCGATGGACTTAAGCTTTATTCGGAAAAGTATCAAGAAGGTTCCTTGGGGAAGGCCGCCTGATCGGATCCGTCTTTCTATTGCCATGATCGCGAGATTCGGAAACGAAAGAAGGCCCGAGAAGCAAAAGAAGGGGCTCCCAACCCCTGCTCTTTGATTCAAAATGAATGAAGAAAAACTATCGGCTCCCCTTTTGCTTTCGCCGGTGCAGGGACGAAAGAACCCCGAAGGAAACGCAAAGGAGCAGCGAGGTGACCGCGATTCCGAGATCCCAGTCCTTCGCCTTTTGATCAACAGCGGCGAAAGAGGCCGTGCTTCCCGTCTCCAAGCTCATGAAGTTGGTTATTGAAGAATCGGAAGAGTACTTGCTTAGGATATAGAGGTATTTGGCTTTGCATTGGGCGGTTTTTTCCGCATCGGAGTCCGAATTGGCGACTACGGTTTTCAAAATGTTCTGAGCTGACGAGGAAAGGCCTTCCCACCCGCTTTCCATCGTCGACCACGCGCTACGCAAAGGGGCGATGGGGGTGTTCCCGCTTGCGAGGCAAACTGATCCGATCGTGGAAAGGAAGGAAGTGGCGTAATTCGTTGCCTCCTCGTCTTGGTTATAAACCCGATAAAGAATGAAATCCTTCGTAGCAATTGAGGAACATCATGCCAAGTGTCGAAGTAAGCGCCTTCGACTTTAGTCCCCAAAAAGAGACTCGTGTCATTGTAAACGGAAAAGCGGATCGTGTCTGAGGCGGATTCGGCGGAAGGGACGAAATAGGTGCGGTTTGAGGAAGAATAGGTGCTGCCACTCGAGAAAACGAGATCGCTGCTGGCGTTGGAGGAAAAGTAATAGTTGTCCGAATTGCGACGGATATACCAATAGCTCTGGGCTTCATCGACTTTGACTAAACTGACGTAACGAGAAGCAACGGAGGAAGCTCCGCTCTGGAGATTGGCCAAAGTGGAATAATCGGGGGTCGCGAAAGGAATTTGTTTGGTGCTATTCGTCGATCCGTCAAGAACCTCATACTTCTGGGTTTTCGCGGCGAATTGGCAAAGAAGATACCGGGCCCCGCTCGTCAAAGAGGAAAAGCTCACTTGGCTCGAGGTGTCCGCAACATAGGTGTCGGCTTGGGCCAAAACAGCGGCAGGTCTCACGGAAAAAGCGCCGACGGCGCTTAAAGAAACAGCAACAAAAGCCAAAAGAGATAAACAACAAGCCATTCGCCAGCGTTTGGCGATTCTTATTATCCCCATAAGGTTAATTTGATTATCGCATAGACGGACTGAGCAATCAACACTAAGCAGCTGCCAGGTAGAGTTCTGTATTTGTAGGTAACCGATCAGAAAAAGGAAGTCTCATAATTGTTCTGTTCACAAACAAGGAGAGGCTTCCCATGGCTATTCTATCACCGATCAGCGAGGTTTTTGACGTTTTCGTCGCGGAGATGAAGGCGTCCTCCCGGGAGGACGCGGCGCGTTCGCTCGAGCGGGCGGACGGCGAGATCTATCTCAGGATCGACCGGAAAAGGTTCCGGCTCATCAGGAAGGACGAGCGGACCGTCCTCACCACCCTCGGGGCGGTGGCCTACAGGAGAAGGTACTATTTCGACGGGATGCTCGGATCCTACGTCCATCCCCTCGACGCCATCCTCGGGCTTCCCAGGTATTCCCGTTACAGCAACGAGCTCCGCGTCAAGGCCCTCGAGCTCGCGGCGGGCCTCACCTACGAGCAGGCGGGGCGGATGCTGTCCGGCGATTCCGCCCTGCCGAAGTCGACCATCTCCTCGATCGTCAGGGACGCGAATGTCGAGGCGGCGGCGCCGAAGCCCTTCGAACGCGGGGGGAGGATCCACGTCCAGATCGACGAGAAATTCGTCGGCGTGGCGGGGAAGTCCGGCAAGCGGAGGCTCATGACGGCGACGATCTTCGCCGGGGCCGAGCCCGTGGCGTGGGGGCGGGCGAAGAGGAACCGCTTGGCGAACAGGACGGTCGTGTCGTCGTATTCGGTGGCGGGGCTGGCGGCGAGGCTGAACGCGGCCCTGAGGTCGCTTTACGGGGCGACGCCGGACACGGAAATCTGGCTGAGCGGCGACCTCGCCCTCTACATCCGTTGCTTCCCCGAGAGGATCGACTGCTGCAAAGCGACCTACGTCCCCGACAAATGGCACGTGTGCAAATACCTGTCCGACTCCGTCGGCCAGACCGTGAAGCCGAAGGAAGCCAGGGCCGTGCTCGACCGGATAATCGCGGGCGGCGACCTCACCGGCCTCCAGGAAGACGCGATGAAGGTCGTCAGGATGTACCTCAGAAACAAAAGGATCTTCGAGCCCTGGGACGACAAAACGTACCTCGGGGGCAGCCAGGAGGGCCAGAACTCGCACGTCTATGCCCCGAGGTTCGGGAAATACGCGTCCAGGTTCAGGCCGGACGCCCTCGAGAAGCTCGCGGCGGCGAAGGAGGCGAGGCTGAGCGGATGGAAGCCATCCTTCCTCTCGAAGGGAAGGAAAACCGTCGACAAAGCCTCGGTCGCCTCCCTCGGGAGGGAATACGAGGAGCGGATCAAATACGACATCGACACGACGGAGATGTCCCTCGCCTCGAGGAAACTCTTTGACTCGATCGAATACGGAGGCGTAAGATGAGCGGGAACAGAAGGTTGTCGGATTCCTGTCAACCTACAAAATTAAAACTCTATCGGCTACGCTCCGCCGAAAGGCAAAGTTCGATAAGTAGGTTTGAAAAAAACGAGTCGCGCCTTGCTGTTGGCGGTTGAAGGCTTATAGAACGGCATTTTTGCATGTGAGAGCACATGAAAACGAGGCAAGGTTTTGCCCTGCCTCGTTTTGGCTTCATCAGCCTTGCGTTTTTGATCGTCTAACCTGTTTCAGCGCTTTCCAGAGCGTGTCGAAAAGAAGGATAACGAGGGGGCAGATCAACAAAAGCAACACATCGGTCCAATCCAAAGGCGCAGTCAGGAAGATATCGTTGAAGAACGGCACATAGACGATCATACCGATGATCGCGAGTTCAACCGCGATGCCAAGATAGAGGAAGGGGTTCTTCTTTTTGAAGCTTTGAAAGAAGAAGTCGTCATCGCTTCGGCAGGCGAAAAGGTTCCCGATCTGGGCGAAGACGATTGAGGCAAGGGCGAGGGTGGTGGCGTAGCGATAATCGCTCATGATGGGGTTAGAATTGGAATACATTCCCTGCGCGATGGGGCCGCTGACCGATTGGAGCTCGGCGAGGCTATAACCGAATTTCACGAACCAAACATAGAAGAACGCGCCCATCGTAAGCCCGCTTTCGACGATGCCAAGGTAGGCATAGGAGCGAACGATCAGCTTGGTGTCGATCAAGCGGTCGGAAACCTTGCGCGGCCGTTCGAAAAGAAGGCCAGAATCCGGTTCTTCAGCCCCGAGGGCGAGAGCGGGCACGAGATCGGTTCCCAGATCGACGGAAAGGATCTGTAACACCGTCAATGCTGGCGGGACGTGAAGGAAAACGACGAAGAGCGTCGGGATGAGCTCGGGTACGTTGGACACGAGGATGTAGGTGATGAATTTCTTGATGTTGGCGTAGATCCCGCGCCCCTCCTTGACCGCCTCGACGATGGTGGAGAAGTTGTCGTCGAGGAGAATCATGTCGGCGGCTCCGCGGGCGACATCGGTTCCGTTCTTCCCCATCGCGATGCCCATGTTGGCGCTTCGGAGGGCGAGGACGTCATTGACCCCATCCCCCGTTACCGCGACGATCTCGCCGATATTCTTGTAGCCTTCGACGATCCGCAGTTTGTCCTGCGGGGTCGTGCGGCTGAAGATCAGGGGGCTCTTCGAGCGTAGCGTCGTCAAAAGCTCAGAATCGTCCATCGCCGTAAGTTCGCTCCCCTTGATGATTCGGCAATCCCCGTCTTCGATGATACCGACTTGGCGGCCGATCGCGGCGGCAGTAAGGCCATAGTCACCCGTGATGATCGTGATTTTTAGCCCGGCCTTTCGGCAGTTCTCAATCGCGGGCCGCACTTCTTCCCGGGGCGGGTCATAGGTCACGGCCAGCCCAAGGAAGACCATGTCGTCTTCTTCATAGGAATCCGTTTCGATCTTTTTGTAGGCAAAAGCCAAAACTCGGAAGCCTTCGCTTGCAAAGCGGTCGTTCTGTTCTATGATCGCCTTCTTTTCCTCTTCTGAGAGGGCCACGACATGGCTGCCCTTGTATTGGACCCCGCAATCGGGAACGAGAACGCTTGGGGCACCTTTGGCGAAAAGGTATTTTGCCCCGATATCGTAGACCGGGCAGGAATCGTTTCTGAGGAGAACGCTCATTTTCTTACGCTCGCTGTTGAAGGGGTGTCGTTCCAAGACCAGGAAACTTGAGCGGAGTTTCGCGATCGAATAGCCGAATTTCTCCGCGGCGATTAATAGACACCCTTCGGTCGGGCTTCCGTTCACCGCGAATTCGCGTTTTTCCTCATCGTAAGTTAGCGAAGCCTCGTTGCAAACAACGGCGGCGGCGAGGAGTTTCTCCACGCCTTTGCGGGTCGCCTCATTCGCGATTTTGAGAGTCCCGTCTTTCTGATAGCCTTCGCCTGTGATTTCCACCAGATTATCCGGTGTCCAAATAGCCCGGACCATCAATTGGTTTTTGGTCAAAGTCCCTGTCTTATCCGTGCAAATGACGGTGGCGGAGGAGAGCGTCTCAACCGAGGGCAGCCCGCGGATCAAGGCGTTGTGTTTGGCCATTCTCTGCGCCCCCATGGCCAAGCAAAGATTGACGGTCGGCAAAAGCCCTTCTGGGATATTGGCGGTCACAATCGCGAGAGCGTAAAGAAAGGCGGCGATCCAGTCGAGATGAATCCAGAACAGGGAAAGAACAAAAACGAGGATCCCCATCGCAAAGGCCAAAAAAGTAATGGCCTTCACGACTTTGTTGATTTGGATCCCGAGCGTGCCATGACCCACGTCGATTTTGGTGGCCAAAGTGCTGACTTGACCGACTTCGGTATCTGCTCCGATGGCGTAGACGAGGGCTTTCCCGCTGCCGCTGACAACGGTCGATCCGGCAAAGAGGAGGTTGGTGATTTCGCTCAACGATTGCCCCCGTTCGACGAAAGGCCCCGCAAGGCGGTTAAGGGGGATCGACTCTCCCGAGATCACCGAATTGTCAACGAAAAGCTCGTTGGCTTCCACGAGGCGGGCATCGGCGCTGATCACCTCACCTTGCGCGACGATGAGAAGATCCCCGATTGCTAGTTCGATGGCCGGGATCGTTTCTTCTTTTCCTGCGCGGATGACCCGGACGTTCCGGGGGATCATCCTCCCCAAAAGCGTGAGCGCTCGGTCGGTTCGCCATTCCTGAAGGAATGAGAAAAGCCCGTTGATGAAGACGACTGCCCATACCGCAGCGGCGAGCTCTGGCATTTTGGCGATGAGAGCTAGGACACCAGCAGCCAAAAGCAAGAGGGCCATCGGCGAGACGAACTGCTTCCCGAGAACGAGCGCCGGATGAAAAGTCTTCTTTTCGGGCAGCTTGTTCGCCCCGTAAATGGCGCTTCGTCTTTTGGCTTCGTCTTCGCTCAACCCTTTTTCGCTGCTTTCAAGCGCGACGAAAACCTTTTCGGCATCGAGAGCGGCTATCTGCTTTTCCGTCACTTTATTTTGCATCATAAAAGAAAACCTCGCTTCGCATCCTAAATAAACATCCTTCAAAGCGCGGATGGAGCGCCTCAAACGATCTTTTCTGGCTCAGAAAAGAGGGTTAGATGGCGGGAGGTACGGCAAAGGCGACGAAAATGCGTTTCAAGGGAGCGGGATGGCCACAAGCGATGCTTTTGGCGATGACAAGCCAAAGTGCAAAAGCCTTCTTTCGGGAGAAAGAGGGCGTCGACGGGGTTGGCTGGCTGAGCGCTTTCTTGAAAAGGTTCATGGATTAACGGTACGCCTTTTCACGAGAAATGGGAGGCTAAGCGCTTACAAAGCCTCTTTTTCCTTAAGAGGGCGGCGAAGCCGGAATGGTTTATCTTCCCTTCTTTTGCTATAATAAAAACAAAGTCAGGAAACACCAGCAATGGGGATTTATGATCTTTCGGTTGAGACCGATCACGATGAACGGGTTTCGCTTTCGCTTTATTCCGGGAAAGTCCTTTTGATTGTCAATTCCGCTACCAACTGTATTTTCACCCCCCAGCTAATCTATGTCGGAAATTTGGTAAATAAAAAAAGGCGGTTTCCCCGCCTTAATACGTCTAACCCAATGTCTAACCGGTTTTCTTTTTCGGTCCGGTTTCTCCGTTTTCGGTTTTTGGCTTTTTGACGTTTTTTTTCATCTTTGTCAGAACTCATGAAAACGCGATGAAAGCGATGAAAATAACATATGCGGAAGATCCTTCTTAACTGGCCCCACTCCCTGCTCGCCAAATGCGCAAGCGAGCTTGTTCGCCGACCCGATGTTGCCGTTTTGGTCGAAATGGGCGCAAAGTCCCTCGGTCGTGACGATCGTCGAACGCCCTTGTACAATTATCACTCGTTTCAAAAGCGTGGGACTTTTGGCCCTTAATTTGTCTAACTAATTTTCCAAATCGTTCGTTTCCAATCGGGTAGTTAATTAGGGTAGTCAATAGGGTATTTTTATAATTTTTTCCTCGATTTTATCAGATATTTTAATATCGGCCAGCCGAACTGCCCTATTGGTTTTTGGCTCTTCTCTTGTCTAAAGATAAGCGGAGAGACATTCTTCCGAAAACGGAGGCTCCCCTGATGAGAGAGGAACGCATTCAAGGCGCCGCCTGCCTGGCCGCCGTAGCCATCCTGGACGAGGCGAAAGCCCCAGAGGGGTGGAGGAAGGTCCCGATGCGGGTCGACATCGCCGAGAGCTACGTCGAGGCGAACACCTGGGAGGAGCGCAAGAGGTTCGGCAAGGCCCTCGACGCCGCCCTCGCCCGTGTTTCGGCGACTCGAAAGAGAGAAGCCGCCTAGTCTTCGGAGTTTCGCCTTCGTTCTCCGCCCCTTCTGGGGCATAATTGGAGGCACGAATGGCAGTGAAGCCCCTTCATCGCCATCCTTTTATTTTTGAAAGCCAAGAACGACACGAAAAAAGGAAGGTGCACGGCCTCCCTTTCTTTTTGAGAGATGACGTCGCTATTTCGCATCCCTCATGAACAACTCTATCTGGTTCTTGAGCAGTTGCGTGGACACCTAATCAATATCGTCATGATCCGACTCGTAGTCATCGCCCGGGTTCTCCACCCAACGATGATGGAGCTTCGCCCCTTTGTCGAGCAAAAGCTTCTGAAGCCGGTAATCGGACGGCTTCTCCTTCACCGCTCTTTCGAGAACCGAATCCAGTTTCTTGTTGTCCCATTCGATCGCCTCCTGATAGAAGCGGAAGTCTGAGAGCGCCCATATCTCGTCGAAGGTCAGGCTTTCCTTCCTGCGGAAAAACCCGTCAATTCCGGCGGCGGTTTTCTCGAACGAGGCCCCCATGCCGCCGTATCCGAAGTGCGGGAAGACGTCGTATCTTCCGATGTTCGGGGCCAGGTTTTTGGCCACCTCACCCGTGACGTTGCGGAAATTGTCGACCCAGCCGGATCCTTCTTTGAGCAGGAAATCAGCGACGGCCTCGATGTCTCCGACCTTGGGCGCCGGGGCCGTTTTGTGGCATTTGCCCTGGCCCGTGTGCGTTTTACTCGCGATGCTCGGCGGCGCAGTGGTGGGTTTTATCCCCGGCGCTTTGATACGGTGCACGTATTAGGCACGGAAACGGAAAGGATTATTTCATCTCTTTTTCCAACGTCGCGACGAAAAGGCTCTGGTTGTAGTCCCAGACGACGGAGACGACTTTCCAGCCCTCCCGACCAAGCAGGTTGAACTCCCCCTCCAGGTTCTTCTCCTCCGACTCGTGGATGACCTTGTACTGATACTTCATGAAAACCTCCGAAAAAACGAGTAAAACTCTTTTATTAATTATAGCATAAAAAATGGTATTTATTCGATAAAGACTATCTTATTTTGGATTTTGAGAGGTTTTAATCTGGCAAGCGTCCCTCGCTACCGAAGGCCTGCTTTCTCCCACGTGGAAAAATTGGGATAGCGCCGGTCGCTCTGCGAATGTATCTCGAAAGGCCCGCCGTCGTTTTCAGCTCCGCAAAACGCCGGGAAATTCGGATCGGAGGAGACGATAACGTAGAGTGAGATGTGAAACGCATCTGTGAAACGCTTGATCGCGGGCGAAGAGAAAATCGTGGCAACCTCGCCTTTGGTGGCCGAAATGACCGGGTCTTGAGCGCCTTTCGGGAAGCAGAAGAGATAGGAAAACGCAGCCCCCGCTTTCTTTCGCGTTTGCAGTAGCAGGCGACGCCCATGAGATGGCACAGGAACTGCTTGATGTCGAAATGCAAGTCTTTGACATCCTGGCCGAAACCGAAATTGGCCAAAGGAACAATCAGTTTGTCTACCGGCTTCTTTTTCCTCTTGTCATAGAATGCTTTGACCATCACCCCATCGAAGCCAAACAAATCCATCAAGCCTTTGTATGTCGCGTCGAGGATCGCGACATGCTTGGCGAGAATTTCGTGGCATTTAGCTTCGATGAAAACCGGCCGCGTCTCCGAGTCGAAGAACGCATCCATCTGGGGGGGTCGGATGGGCGTCGTCAGAAAGGACGTTCGCTTCCGACAGATCGAATTCCGCTCCGCTGTGGCTCTTGTAGACTACAAGACCTTTTTCGAATTTGACCATAGTCCCATTCTTGATTGGACTTCCGAGGAATTCTTTCGGTTTGAAATCGCGGAAAGTAAGATAGACAAAGCGGCTGGAAGAGCCGACGGAGGCCATCTTCGGCGGGACCCGCTTCTTCCGGCCCCCCTGCAAAAGGCACCTCGATGAAAGAGAGCGGATCACTCGTCCTTAGGCGAGATTGACGTTGAAGGCAGGGCGGACGCCAACGAGCGCGCCGGTGCCTCCGAAGAAGTAGCTGCCGCCGTCGTAGTCGACGCCCCTTACGTTCAAGGAGCTATTCGCACAGGGCGAGCGCGACCACCAACCGTTCCCGTAATAAAAGGAATTGGTAACATAAAGGTGCCCGTGGCCCTCGCGTAGTCACTGAGGATGCCATAGCGGCTCTCGTTATCGCTAAAATAATCGGTATTGGTGTACTCCCGATAGGAGAGGGCGAAGATTCTGTCGTTCGTGTTCGCACAGGCATTAGCGTTGGAGGAGTCTTCCGTCGTCGCTGCGGAATTATCGACCGTTGTAGTTGTGATATAGGCTTTCTCGGCCGTGGTGAAGGCGGCATCGAGGAAACCCGCGTTGGTAAAATTGGCCACGTTATAGTCGCTGCCGTCGTAACCGTTCAGCATCGCCCGGAGGGTCGAATACTTGTAATTGTTCAGGTGAATCGGGTTTTCGGGAGTCTTCCTGTCGTCATTCGAGGTGTAATAGACACTGTTAGTCAGGAGCTTCTCGGACACCACGAGGCCGCTCGCGGTCCCGGCTCCGGAGAGGACCCGCCACTGGCGCTATAGCCCCACATCTTGACCACGCCGTATTCTTCGGTTCCGTAGCGGCACTTTTCTAAAGCGAGCATGGTGAATCCGGTCCAATGACCTTGAGCCACCGCGGTCCAAAAGAAGGGACTGCCACCGTTGGTCGCAGGGCCAGTGAAGGTGCTTTTTGTCGTGGCATTCCCTGGAACGATCTTGACGCCACCCAAATAATAAGGGCAGCCATAGTTGATGAGTGTCGAATCGGCATCGGCTTTTTCACGGGTGGGGAAATTACTGTAGTCGAAGCGGACATCAATCGTTGTGCTTTCCGCTTGAATGAGCAAAGGGCTGTTGGGAATGGCCAAGGCGATCAGTAACGCCAAAATGCCAAGACAGGATGCAAAGAATCCAAACATCATCTTTTTTGTGGATGTTTCTATAACGAGGCTCCTTTTCCCTTATTGTAGAAAGGAAAAGAAAACTCAACAATTACCCGAGCGGGTGAATTCAAAAGGTTTTGTAAAGACCCGTTATTCTCGAATAAAACTTTTTGAAATCATCTTAGGAATTCTCCTAGCCCCAGCAAAAAGTGAAAAGGGGGAAGAGGAAGACGAGGGAACACCCTCTTAAAATAGAACCAAAGAAGATTACGCGTCGATAGCCCCATAAAAAGGAGGCCCAAAATGGACCAAAAACAATTGAGCAGATCAAAGCCGCCAAGTCCGCCAAAGAAATCGCCGAAACCGCTCGCAAAGAAAATATCACTCTGAGCGATAATCAAGCCGAAGCCCTCTATAAGCAATACCACGCCAAAGAAGGCGAACTCTCCGATCAAGAACTCAATAACGTCGCCCGCGGCGCTTGCTCCTCGGCTGAGACGTTTCGCAAAGAAGGCAAATACATGGAAGTCTCGGAAGATTATGTTTGCTATGCCTTCGAATGGGCCTATGGCATCTACAGCAAAGAAGGGCAAAAAATGTGCTGCTTCAATTGCCACCACTCCATGAGCGCGGTCGATAGCAAGAAATCCGGAATGTCAGACACGGGCGACCTCGTTTTCGGCTGTTCCTATTTCTGCGAATACCACACCCTGAAATAATCGGAAGTCGATTCTTAAAAGAATTCTCCCTGGCCAAGGTTTTCGCCTTGGTCATTTTTTGATGGGAAAAGAAGAGAACAAGTTTTATGAATCGAAAGAAAACGATGAAGGCCAATAGGCTCTTATGTTATGATTTCTTTTACCGAAGGAATTCCCCGAATGATTGAAGTCAACCATCTCTCTAAATATTTCTCGCGGCCCTACCGCGAAGCAGGCCTAAAAGGCGCATTTAAGAGCCTTTTCACCCCGAAAAAGATCATCACCAAAGCCGTCGATGACATTTCTTTTCGTGTCAATGAAGGCGACATTGTTGGCTATATCGGCGCTAACGGAGCCGGCAAGTCCACCACCATCAAAATGATGACGGGAATTTTGACTCCGACCTCCGGCGAAGTTCTTTTCGATGGCAAAAAACCTTACGACCCAAAGGAGCGAAAAACGATTCTCAAAGACATCGGAGTCGTCTTCGGTCAACGGACCCAACTTTGGTGGGATCTTCCGCTCCGCGATTCCTTTGATCTCTACCGTGACGTTTATGAAATTCCCCAAGCGGAATTTGAAAAACGCCTGGCTTTTTTAGAGGAGACACTCGATCTAAAATCCTTCATGATGTCTCAGGTCAAAACCCTGTCGCTTGGACAAAGGATGCGCGCCGATTTAGCGGGCGCACTTCTTCCTAACCCCAAAGTCCTCTTTCTCGATGAGCCGACGATCGGGCTCGATGTCTTGATCAAAGATAAAATCACCGAGGCCATCAAAGCCATCAATAAGGAAAACAAGACCACGATCCTTTTGACGACCCACGACATGAAGGACATTCAGAATCTTTGCCAAAGGCTCATCATCATCGATGAGGGACACCTTCTTTATGATGGAACCCTCAAAGACATCCACAAGCGCTTTGGCGACATCCGCCACGTCTACGTTTTAAGCCCGCAAAAGCTGGACTTTGACGCGATCAAAAAGACGTTCCCGAGTTTGACTCCTGCCTATTTGGACGACGGCTATCTCGAACTTTCCTATGACGCGGACAAAATCCCGCCGAAAGACGTCCTTTCTTACGTTTTATCCCATCTCGACGTGAAAGACATCCGGATCGACGAGACCACCCTCTCCTCAATAGTCAAAAAAATCTATGCCACGAAATCCCTTTAAAAAATACCACGGTTTCATTCGCGGATCGTTCTTGAATTTCTTCGCCTTTCGCGGCGAAATCCTCGGCTGGGTCCTTCAAGATGTCGTTACCCTTTTCATCATGGTGTTCCTTTGGTTCACCATCTATAAAGAAAACGCGAATGCGGCCATCAATGGTTTCAGCTATCCCGAGATGATGGCTTATCTCGTCGTGGCTTCCATCAGTGGGCAATGGATCAATAACGGCAGCACCTTCCGCTCGGTCAATGACGATATCAGCGAAGGCCAAATCTCGAGCTGGCTCACGAAGCCCGTTTCCTATCGTGGAAAAAATTTCGCTTGTTCCCTAGGCAATTGCCTCGGCAATTTCGTCTTGTTCTTCCTGCCTTTAGCCATCATCGCCCTCTTGGTGTTTACCTTGGGCTTAGGTCTTCCTTTCCCGGAATGGTACAACATCATTTTCTATCTGGTGGCGGGCTTCTTGGCGATCGTGATCCTCGACTCGCTCGATTTTTTAATCGCCCAGCTCGGGTTTCTCACCAATTCCCTCTTCGGCATCTTCATCATCAAGGAAGCGATCTTCGCTTTTCTTTCGGGCCGGGCCGTCCCCTACTCTTTCTTCCCCGCTTGGGCGCAAAACGTCATGCCTTATCTCCCTTTTGCGGGCCTTTCCTCAACGCCCGTCAATCTCTTGCTCGGCCGCTATAGCCTTCAAG
>Ga0183101_1000723_pt2 | contig 12890 bp, 9 predicted proteins | sample Biomet3_FD_127790 | JGI IMG/M metagenome (GOLD analysis project Ga0183101, IMG submission 127790) | Microbial communities from bioreactor (seeded with sewage sludge) at LBNL, California, USA - Biofuel metagenome 3 | ecosystem: Engineered > Bioreactor > Anaerobic > Unclassified ... | reverse complement strand
CCATGCTTACAAGTTATTTTATCAAAACAGGAGGGATGCTAACATGGTTAATACCAAGACCACAGTATCAAAGAAAGTGCTCGCTATTGTATTAGCAGTAGCTTGCATGGTAGCCTTCACACCTGCTATCGCGTTCACATCAAGTGCACACGCAGCAGCATGGAAGGTTTCTCCTACTAAGGCTACAGTCTATGTAGGAAAATATAAGACCCTTAAGTCGACAAAGACAGCTAAGTGGACTTCAAGCAAGAAGTCAGTAGCTAAGCTGACAGCGTCAAAGGGCAAGACAGTTAAAGTTAAGGGCGTTAAAGCTGGTACAGCAACGATCAGTGTTAAGTACAAGACAACGACTAAAAAGATCAAGATCACGGTTAAGAAATCAACAGCCGTAACGGCAGTTGCAGTTGCAAACTATACAACTGGCGATGATTCTGCTGTAATGGTTGGTGATATCCTTAAGGCTACAACTACACCTGCAGGAGCTGCCGTGACATATCAGTGGATGGCTGACGGCGCAGCAATTAGTGGTGCTACAGAGCAGACATACAAAGTTGAAGGTGCACAGGTTGGTAAAACAATTACATGCAAAGTGACAGGAACTGGTTCATATAATGGCACAGTTACATCAACAGCTACGGCTAAAGTTACTGCTGCAACTATTGCCTCAGTAACAATCAAATATCCTACAACAGCTCAGAACACAGCAGGTAATGCATTGGTTAACCAGCCATACGTTGGCGATAAATTAACAGCCACAGCTAAGACAGCAAGTGGACAGGTCCTCTCAGATGTAACATATCAGTGGTGCTATGGTGCTGGACAGACAGCTATAAAAGATGCAACAGATGCTTCATACACTGTTACAAAAGATATGATTGGACAGATTCTGACATGCAAGGTAACCGGTAAAACTGGTGTTACAGGTACTGCCGTTGCTGCAACAGCTACAAAGACTGTTTCAAATTCGGTAGCAGTATCTGCGGTTAAATCATCAGTAACAGCTGGTGCCATACTTGAAACTGCAATCACACCTTCACAGGCAGCAAGTGATGTAACATATCAGTGGGCTTATAAAGCTACTAGTGCTGGATCATTTGCAAACATTTCAGGTGCTACAAGTGCTACATATGTAGCAACAAATCCAGGTTACTATCAGGTAACTATAGCTCTCAAGACTGGATCTACATACGGACTTTCAGGAACTACGACTGCTACATATACTGTTGCAAAATCAGCACTTCCTGCAGTGACATCAAAGAATGTAACAGGAGCTGGAGCTCTCACACCTAGAACAACGAATCTTGAGAATGATGTGATTCAGATAGCGGTTGGAACAATTGCTTCCACAAATTACAACATCCAGTGGTATGCATTAGATGCTGCAACAGATGCACCAAGTGCTTCGAATGCAATTTCAGGAGCAACAGGAACATCTTATACTCTTGCGTCAACAGGTGTAGGCAAGTACATAGTTGCAGTAGTTACAGGTGCAAATGATACGGATTATCAGGGCGCTGAGGTTGCATCGTCACAGTACTTCGTTTCTGGCACATTAAATGCTCCTACAATTAGTGGAAACAAGACAGTAGGTTCTACACTTACAGCAACAGTAACTGGAAACAGTACTGTTACATCAAAAGATTACACATTACAGTGGTACAGAGTTACCAACGATGCAACTGCTACAGAAACAGCAATCACTGGTGCAACTGGTGCAACATATAAACTTACAGATGCTGACATGGGCTATAAGATCATGGTAGTTGCAACAGGCGCAACAAATTATACTGGAACAGCGAAGAGTGCCGCTACAACAACTGTTATCACTACAGTCGTTACTGCAATAGCACTTGATCAGACAACCGGTACACACGGAACAGCTTATACCGTAACGCCTTCAACAACACCTGCTGGTGCAACTGGTACATATGCAATTACTACTCCAAGTGGCGCAGTTGCAGGCACAGATTACACATTTAGCACAACGACAGGAATACTGAATATCCTTGCAGGCGCTACACATACTGGCAACTATGAGATTGCTTTCACACCAAGTGGAAACTATTCTGGAGCTCCGGCAGGCGTGACATTTGTATTAAACTAATAACATAAACTTCCGTTGAAAAAGTACGGAAACTAAATAGCGAAGTCTGACTCTTTGGGAAGCATGGCAAAGAGCCAGAACCAAAAGAGTTAAACTTCATTAAACTCAAATATTCAAAGAATGACTATAAAGCATGGATATTGCAAGCAGGAGCTGGGGAGCAATCCTCAGCTTTTGCATTTTTTGAAAGTATACGAAGACAGGTGAAATATATAAATGGTGTCATCGCTTATTACCATATCATTGAGCAAGTGCTATACTAAATAGAATTAGTAATAGAGAGGAAGTTGAATTATGAAACGAAGAAATGTTTTGGTCATCTTATTAATATGTACCGTTACATGTATGTATATACCAGTTGATGTAATCGCTGCTGCAAAGACGAAGTTAGCACCTGTATATTATGCCAAAAACATCAAGACGCAAAAAGACCAATATGGCAAAGACTTTTTCAGTAACCAGGGCGCCCCAGGTATAAATATTGGCTTGGCAAAATCCGAAGCAATCACTCAGAAATATGAGATTTCTGTCACAGCCACATTTGGATGTGATAAAGATAAGATATTATCAGCCACATGGGGCACTACCAAGGCCAAAACGTTAACGTACTCCGGCACATATAAAGTTCCTGCAAAACATAACGGCAAAAAAGTTTATAGAGGAATGATCCATATGCGTCCTATTTACAAAGTTAAGACATATACTATTTACAAACAGCTGGGCGGAGGTCCTCTGAAAAAAGTTGGACAAGGGACTTCTAAAAGAGCATTTAGCGTGGACACATATGTTACTTTTAAATATAAATAAGAACACAAACCTTACAAATGGCGGCACCAAAAACTCACTCAAGGGATCAAAAAGTATGTCGATAAATGTTACCTCGAGCATCGACTTAGACAAGACAAAAAACTTATCAACTAAAAAGCGAAGTCTAACTCTTTGGGAAACATGGCAAAGAGCCAGAACCAAAAGCGCTAAACTTCATTAAGAAATGCACTAATTCTAGGGAATGTGAAAATCCAATGTAATCAAGCCGCATGGCATGATATATTTGATTGCGTCGATAAAATGAGAGTATTCGTTCTATTTGTAATAATGTGATAGAATATAGTATATTATTTTCCATCAATCGAGAAAGAGAGGACTTGATTATGAAAAAGCTAGCAGCCATCTTTTTATCCTTTGCCGTTGCTATTTTCATAGGAAGTTTTTTTCAAACTTCGGATGTTTATGCGGCTTCTTCCGACACAATTAATGTGAAAAAATCCGTACAGATGACAACTTCAAATAGTATTCAGCTTCATCCGAAAGCAAAAAAGTATATTAGTAAAAAAGGTTATATTTATACATCATCTGATAATAAAATCGCAATAGTAACACCAACCGGTAAAATAAATGCCATAAGAAAAGGCAATGCAAAAATCACAATCATTTCACGTGCAAAGCGATCTGTTAAAACAACAGTAAAATTAAAAGTCGCAAATTGCCAGGCGGCAAGCAAAAATTTAAGATCGTGTCTGCAAAAAAGGTATCTGCATTTGAAGAACTTCAGTCATCACTGTCGGGCAGAGAACGTAATATTATTGTAACAAATGATATTAAAGTGACTTCTGATATCACAATACCGGCTTCAAAAACTGTGCTTTTAGGGCGCGGGATCAAACTCACTGCAGCCGGCGGTACAATTACCAACAATGGCCGCATAACAAATATTACTGCAGCAACATATATATGCAAATCTGCTGCTTCTAAAACTCCAGCGTCGATTAAGCCCTTTGATGATGTCGTTAACGATCCAAATGCTGAATCAGAACAAGAAGTTGTTATTGATGCCGCTGTAAATAATTCACAGCAGTTGAATCCTGATGCAGATGAAGCTGAATTCAATACCGGCATGAATCTTAAAATGGAATCAGATGTTGAAGTCTCCGATTACTCCGATATTTTACCTGCAGTTGGATCAAATATTTACCTGGCTCCGGGAGCAACAATGATTATCGGCGGACAACACATATTCGGTAATGCAGAAGATGGCGCGCTGATGACACTCAGCGCATTCGAAGGTTATGAAAACGAGCCTGCTGCAGAACTATATTTTAATGGCGATAGAGAAGTCATCACATTGATTGATCAGGAAGTTACAGTAAATTCTACAGCGAGAGATGCTCTTAGTGGCTTTCGCATTAATGTGTGCGGTCCATTTAATGGAGAAACAGGTTCCGCTATATGGCAAAAAGTTGAGCCAAGAATAAACTTTTCATCTGTTGATGTAATACCGGAACCTTCCTGCGGAGGCTTTTTAGTTCACAGAAGAGCATCTTGTTATATAGGGAATGAAGAAATATATGGTCCGGCTGACGATGATGCAGTATTCACAATGCTTGAATATAATATACCGCTGCCGCGTGACAGCCATTTTTCCATTATGAGGTTCCATGAATGTGATACTATTGCATGGAAACCTGTAGTATCAGATTACCTTGTAATAGGTGTTCGTGGCGTGAATGTCAACAGATATTATCCATGTCACTTACAAGTTGAGAGCTATGTAACTTTTAAATGCGATAAATCATTATGGCCATCAAATATGATTGAATATAAAGAAGATCTTGTGGATAATCCTGATTCAGATACTTGATAATGTTGAACAAATGACAACGGGTGGTAAAATCAGGCACATAAAATATTGCCTTTAAGACTGTTTTAAGGATAATCACGTATATTAACATTGTAAAGAAAATATAAATATCTCATCCTCTCAACAACACACAGCAAATGCAGCGGCCCGAAACGGCCGCTGTTTTGTCATGCTTGAAGGAGCGCAGCAGCGGAGAGTGGAGATACCGGGTAGGCGACAGCAGGATCCTTGCAGACATTGAAGATGATAAAGTGATTATACTCATCCTTACGGTAGGGCATCGAAGAAAAGTATACCGATGAAAAATAATGATGAAGGCCTCCCGGGTAAATCCCCGGAGGTTTTTCTATTCTCGAAACAAAGAGATCGCCGAAAGGGACTGTATCGGCGGAATTAGCTGATGTGTTGACATCGTTGTGATATAATTTACTTGTTGGTAAAATCAGTTATAAAGTGTCAGGGAGGATTTTATGGACAAGAAGTATTATTGCGCGCTGGCTGCTGTCGCAGTCATCTGCACGATGTCCCTGCTCGCGCCGCAGGATGCCGGCGCAGTCACGGCGTATCATTACTTTTCCAATGTGTCGCAGCCGAACGGCACCACGATCAAAAGTATAGCTTACGGAGATGAATACTTCCATTACTACCAGGATGCCTCTGGCAATATCATACAGCGCGATCCTTCTTCGAAGTACTGGAAAACAGTAAATATGTCGAACGGTGTCATTTCATTCGGGAGCAGAGTCTCGGCGAAGACCGGCAAATCGACGGCGGCCGGCCGTCTGAAGGCGGCGGCTTTTTCGAACAAGGCAAACAGGACGGCTTACAGCAGGCTGGCAGACAGCAGTTATTCGTCAACTCTGCCGCAGACTTCGAATGAGCTCCTGACTTACAAGAGCCTCAAGAAAACAAATTCATCATATTTTTATACGAAGACGACGGATACCAGGACATCGGTCCCGCTGCTCACGATAGTGATCGGATTCAACAATATGGCGTATGAGAATGATTATGACTGGGGAAATTACATCTTCAGCGGCGATCAGAGCATAGGCAAATATTACGAAGCAAATTCGAACGGCAAATTCACGTTTGCTCCCTGCGAGGAAACTTCGCAGTATGAAAAAGACGGCAATACGAATACGCGCGATGCGGTCAACGACGGTATCGTGCATGTGAATCTCGATGCAGCTCATGAGGACTGGTCGGATCCAAATACCAATTCCAGCTTCGAGAAAGATTTCGCGGCTGCTCTTAAAAAAGCCGACAGCGATGTCGATTTTTCCAAATACGATAAAAACGGCGACGGCAAGCTCGAGCCGAAGGAGCTCAGTTTACTGTTCGTAGTAGCAGGATATGAAGCAGCTGCCGACGGCGGAGCACATCTCGGCTACAGCATCTGGGCACATCTGTACGAAATCCCGTCCGTAACTCTTGACGGCGTCAAAGCCGGAGATTACATCACTATGGGAGAAAATATATCCAAGGGGACCGGCAAGATCCATGCAACAGTCGGAGTCATTGCTCATGAACTGGGACACGTCCTCGGTCTTCCGGATCTCTATAATCCGAGATACGCGACAGAGGGCGAATGGGTCGACTATACTGTAGGAGGCGTCAGCATCATGGCCAACGGCGCATGGGGAGCAACCGTACAGGGAGCTCCGGGATATTCCGAGGCGACATCCGGAGCGGGAGCAAGCCCTGTGTATCTTGATCCTTACTGCCGCATGATGCTCGGCTTCATCGATCCGGAAAAGGTCACGGGCAGCGGCGATTACACAGTAACATCGCTCGACAGTTCCCGGGGATACAAATGCTGCATCATCCCGACAGAAAAGGACAATGAGTTTTTCATCGTCGAGAACAGACAGTACGAAGGCTTCGATGCAGGAATGGAAAACATATACTACAATTATAAATATTTCAATTCCTATAACAAGACCGGCGGCATAGTGCTCTGGCATGTCGATACGGATATGGTGAAAGCGCACGGTGCAGAAGCCGACAACTCGATCAATACCGAAGAGCACAATCCGGGCATCATGCCTGCCTACTACGAAGATTCGATCTACAGCAGCGCGCCTCCTGTGGCAGCATACCCGTTCTACAACGACGCCGCCACGGCGAGATATGCATATTTCGGATTCGACACCCGTACATACAACGGTGTGAAGAGATCTGACAGATCGAGCTCGGGGATAACGGTAACACCGGTTTCCACTGCGAACAGCGATGCTATAACCGTGAAGGTCAAATACACTATCGCGGATCCGTTCGACGTTAGCGCAAAAGCGGTGAGTGCGACGAAGATACAGCTGAAATGGCACAAGATCTCCAATGCGGCGAAGTACACTATCACCCGCACCGATCCCTTAGCCGGCAAGAAGACCCTGGAAACGACAGAGAACTCGTATCTCGATACCGGCCTCAAGGCGGATTCACGTTACTTCTATCAGGTCAATGCGACCGACGGGACGAACACGTCTGAGACAACCATCATTACGGGCGATAACACCTGCGGCTCGCTGTCATTTACAGTCAGGAATCCTTCATCCGGCGCTCTGAAGGTGAACTGGGCCGGGAAAGCGGGCACAAGCAAGTATAAGATCCAGATCAGGAAAGGCACAAGCGGCAAGTACAAGACAAAGTACACGGGAAATGCCAAGAGCAGGGCGCACACGATCAGCGGCCTCAGGAAAGGCACATATTACGTACGCATGTCGTATAAATATAAGATACAAGGCACTTATACATGGTCGCGCTCGACAGTGGCAAAGAAAATAAAAGTTAAATAACTATTACTATCAATACGGCGGTATCTCCAATGTCCGCTATTAATAAGTGAGTATGGATTTATATATATACGCTGTGCTATACTATCAGTATAGTGTTGTGGGGTGATGGAGGTATAAGCATGAGGATGCATACGTTTGCGCGAGTATTAGGAGTTTGCGCTGTTATTGTTTTGCTCGGCTTTCTCCAGAGCGGCTGTTCATCTTCAGCTTCTTCATCGGATAAAGATAAAGTCACAATCTATACCAGCATCGAGGATTACAGGATCGAATATCTCGACCGGCAGCTCGAAAAAGAATTCCCTGACTATGACATCACTATCAAATTCCTTTCGACCGGAGATCACATAGCAAAACTATTAAAAGAAGGCACTGAAACAGACTGCGACATCACGCACAGTCTCAGTTACAGTTATCTTCAGCAGCTTGACGCCAAAGGGTATCTCGCAGATCTATCCTCTTATGACCAGAGTATTTATGCGAAAGGCATGATCGTCAGCAATGATTTTCTGCCGCAGGAACGCGGAAGCGGGGCCATTATTATCAATACAGATATGCTCAAAGAAATGAATCTTGACGAACCGAAATCTTATGCCGATCTTCTGAAACCGGAATATCGCGGGCTGGTCGTGATGCCCGATCCCAAAGAATCCAGCACCGGATATATGTTCTATAAATCTCTTGTGAACGCCTGGGGAGTCAAGAAAACTCTGGCTTACTTCGACAGACTTACAGATAATATCCTGCAATACACAGAATCGGGCTCAGGGCCTCTTAAAGCAGTGGCTAAAGGCAAAGCCGCCATCGGCCTCGGTACGACCGCTACAGCGGCTGCAGAGATCAATGAAGGGACGCCTCTGAAGATAGTATACTTCAGAGAAGGTGCGCCTTTCACTGTTTACGGTCAGGCGATAATCAAAGGCAAGGAAAAAAGCAAGGCCGTCAGAGATGTGTTCAATTATCTGGTAAACACATTCAACTATGACAACTGTGAAAAATACATGCCGGAAACTATTTATAAAAATAAAACTTTCTCGCTCAAAAATTACCCGAGCGATATCAAATATGCTGACATGAGCAACGATACCGTGAAAGAAAAAGCCAGACTCCTGGCAAAATGGAAACATTGATATGTGCAGAGTTTATACCGGATGCAGCAGAATAAAACGCAGCAGATGCGGTCATGCGTTTAAAATCGCTTTGATCGTCTTTGCTGTTGCGCTTTCCCTGACGCTCGTCTGCAGTAATGTCTATGCCTCGGAATATACAGCGACGGGGTCATATAAAAATCAGAAAATCGTGCACGTCGGGTTTTTCCGGTATGACGGCTATCACAACATGGACAGCTCCGGTGAAAAATCCGGCTATGGTTATGATTTCCTGCAGATGATATCCGGCTATGCCAATTTCAAATACGTTTATGTCGGCTATCAGAATACATGGAGCGATATGGTCAACATGCTCAGAGACGGCAGGATCGACATGCTCACTTTTGCCATGAAAACGACAGAGAACAAAAAGTATTTCGACTTCAGCAAACATAACATCGGAACGAGTTCCGCCCTGCTGACGACCTCAACGGAAAACACAAAATTTGCGGCCAGCGATTATGATCCGTTCGATGGTATGCGTGTAGGAATGGTAAAAGGCACCGACCGTAAAAGAGATCTTGATGCATACGCTGCCGAAAACGGCATATCATATACTGCTGTATATTATTCAAACGAGGCAGATCTTCAGGCGGCGCTAAAAAAGGGCCGGAAAATCGATGCCATGCTTTCCGAGGATATGCGGGTCTTATCCGATGAAGTCATCATAGATAAGTTCAGCCCGCGCAATATATATGTTATTGTCAAAAAAGGCAATACTTCTCTTCTCGAAAGGATCGATGACAGCATAAAGAAACTGAATACCGCCGATCCGGGATGGATGATCGATCTTCAGAAGAAATATTTCCATTCTGAATACTCTTCAAACATGTCCATGTCACAGTCGGAAACAAAATATATACGTGATCTGGCGAAGAAAAACAAGTCTCTCAAAGTGCTGTTCAATCCGGAAAGGTACCCTCTTTCATATTATCAGGGCGGAGCTGCAAAAGGTGTGCTCGTCGATATATTCAAGCAGATCGCTTCCGAATATGATCTGCCGTATCAGTTTGTCAAAGCCGGCAGCATCGATGAATATTATCAATTAAGAGATGATAAAAAGGCAGATATCATTCTTGATTTTGTCGAATCCACTGACGAAGCCGAAGTTCTCGGGTATCGACTGACCTCGCCGTACGCCGGCTCCAATTGTTCAGTCATTACAAAAAAGAGTTTCACAGGCACACCTGCTACAGCGGCAGTGATCAAAGGTTCTGAGGCGTTTGAAGCTATTGCAGATGATCAGAATGAGCAGGTGAAGATAATCAATTACGATTCATTCAGCGACTGCATCAAGGCCGTGAAATCCGGAAAGGCGGACTGCACTTATACATATTCCCTGACTGCGCAGATGTATATACTCACAGACCACAACGACAAACTCAAAGCGTCGCAGCTGAACGACAACAGTTTCCAGTTCAGGATGGCAGTAAACTCAAAGACCGACATGGCACTGTATGCATTCCTCAACCAGGCATCCCATACAATTACTGATTCGCAGACGGAAGAGATCACGGACGCATATTTAGTGAGCGCAAAGCAAAGCTACAATATCTTGGATTTTCTGGCAGACAATCCTGCGCTGATGATATCGTTAATAGCTCTCATATTAGCCGTATTGATAGGGTTCATTCTGATACAGCGGAAAAATGCCGATAAACTTAAAGCAAGCAACGAAGCGCTTGAAGAAGCAGTCGAAGCCGCAAACAGCGCCAATGCATCCAAAACCAGATTTTTATCACAGATGAGCCATGATATACGCACACCTCTGAACGGGATCATCGGCATGACGCAGATCGCCGGGGAAAATATAAATGACACTGCCCGCGTTGAGGATTCCATCGCCAAGATCAGTCAGAGTTCAGAACATCTCCTGACACTGATCAACGATATTCTCGATCTCAGCAGGATCGAAAGCGGCAAGATCACCATGGCGCATGAGCCGGCTGATATCCGTACCACGGTCAATCAATGTATCGAAGTTCTGAAGAGTTCAATAATCGGCCGCGATCTCGAGATCACGACGTCAGTTTCGATGTCTGAACACCCTTATGTCCTTACGGACGCACTGCGCATCAGACAAATACTGATAAATATAATTTCCAATGCTGTTAAATTCACTCCGGACGGAGGCAGAATCATATTCAAAGCGGAAGGTCATCCTGATCCGGAAGAGAAGATACTCAACTGCCGTTTTGAGATCGCGGATACCGGTATAGGAATGGATGACGAATTCCAGAAAAAAATATTCCAGACATTCGTACAGGCTGATTCCGGAAACGCGCGCACGAATTATCCGGGCTCCGGGCTCGGTATGTCGATAGTAAAACAGTATGTTGACATGCTGGAAGGGACTATTGAAATCAACAGCAAACCGGGAGAAGGCACTGCGGTCATCGTCAGACTTTCTCTGGAAATAGACAGAAATGCCGCCGCTTCTGAAGATACTGATGTCCCTGCCGGAGATTATGACTTCAGCGGCGTCAATGCACTTCTTGTCGAAGACAATGAAATCAATATGACAATTGCTCTGTTCCTGCTGGAAAAAAGCGGCCTTATCGTAGATACTGCTGCAGACGGGCTGGAAGCAGTAGACAAATTCAAGGCGTCTGACGTCGGCTATTACCAGTGCATATTCATGGACATCATGATGCCTAACATGAACGGTTATGAAGCCACAAAGGCGATACGCGCACTCGACCGTCCTGATGCGGAAACGGTCCCGATCATAGCCATGTCCGCAAAAGCATTCTCAGAAGACATCGCTGAAGCTCTCGAGAACGGGATGAATGCCCATGTCGCTAAACCTCTGGATGCACATATAATATTTGAAACACTCGCAAGATTTATCTGAACCGCCTGACCTTTGGCCGTCAGAGCAGCATGGATTTCAAGCCGCATGAAAGGAACGTGAATATATGAGGATCCACTATTTTCAAAGATATCATCAGAAAGAAAATGTTGCTACCGCAAATACGATGCTGCTGCTGTCGCGCCTGTATCAATATTCAGCCGATAAATTCTTCCGCTTTTTAAAATCCGAATTCTTTGCAGATTCTTTTGAACCGGAAATGGCTTTTGTTTTGCAGGATAAAAGTATCGACAGTGTTCCGGATGCAACGATTACACAGAAAAGCTTCAAAATAGTAGTTGAGACAAAACTGTCAGACTGGTTTTATTCGGATCAGTTGATGCGGCATCTTCAGTCGTTCGGGGATGAAGAATTCAAAGTAATAATGACGCTCGCTCCGGAGCCTATGGCAGATGAGAAAATGAAATCAGTTGCGGAGCAGATAACAGAATTTAATGCATCGCAAAAGTATCCTGTTGTTCATATCAATACAACTTTTGAGAATATAGCTAATGCTATTCAGGACGTGATCGATGACAGGGATTATGAAATGCAGGATGTAGTGGATGATTTTCTTAATTACTGTTACACTGACAGCCTGATCAAAGTTTCGGATTCATGGAAATATATGAGGATGCAGCTTGCAGGAACAACCTTTGATTTTAATGTTAAAGAGAATATATATTATGATAATGTGGACCGGGGCTTCAGGCCTCATGATTATTTGTGTCTCTATAAAAACAAGAGCATCAGGGCTGTAGGGAAAGTGTGCGCGCGGATAACCGCAGTTGAAACTGAAGAAGGGATGCAGTACACAACAGAGTTCGGTGAATTGACTGATGAAAGAAAGCAAAAAATCGATCGGGCAATTTCCAATGGTTATGAATACGGATATAATTTAAAAACCAGTACGCAGAGGTATTTCTTTGTCGAAAAGTTTTACGCAACTGACTATGAAAAAATCACACCAAGAGCGCCGATGGGAACGCGAATATTTGATTTAACGCAGATACTGGAAACTGAGGATATCCCTGATACCGGACAGATCGCAGACTTGCTGTCAGCAAAGACATGGGGATGATAAGCCATATATGCACTGATGATTGTAAGGCGGCCGTTTCTGTTATACGAAACGGCCGCTGTCATTGTTATTTCGTTTCTTGATCGGTTATGCCGGATTCAGTTTTATGCTGATCAGTTATGGCCTCTTCTTCTTTTTTTATGAGGCGTTTCAGTGCTTTGCTGAGCAGCATCCCCTGAGAAATGATATCTTCGATCTTTTTTACCAGGTATACCCAGGAGCGGATCTCCTTCAACAGCGCTCTGCGCTCTGCAGCGGATTCCCGGTCCTTCA
>Ga0183101_1000051_pt6 | contig 12920 bp, 12 predicted proteins | sample Biomet3_FD_127790 | JGI IMG/M metagenome (GOLD analysis project Ga0183101, IMG submission 127790) | Microbial communities from bioreactor (seeded with sewage sludge) at LBNL, California, USA - Biofuel metagenome 3 | ecosystem: Engineered > Bioreactor > Anaerobic > Unclassified ... | reverse complement strand
AGACACAAGAGGGGGCAGCGGAGGGGGGGGAGAAAAAAAAGCGGGCGCCCCCCCGGTGCGCCCGGGGGGGGCCCGACCCGTGTGAAAGGCTAGGAAAAATCAGGAATCCGCGCCGTCTCCCGATCCGCTGGATTTTTTACCCCACTTTTCGGAAGAGGAAAAACGCCTGCCGCCCTCGCGCTGGTTGCGGGCGGAATACCCCGGCCGGGGGCCTCGCGGCGCGCGCGCGCCGGGGCCGAAGTTCTTGCGCGGATAGGGGGCGTTGCCCCCGTTGTCCTGCTTGGCGGCGATGCGCGTTCCGGCGATGAACACGCCCCGGTTGAGCACGGCCAGCACGTCGTCGGCAAGGTCGCTCTGCACTTCCACCAGGCTGAAGAACTTCTGAATGCTGATGGCGCCGATGCTGCGCCCGGCAATGCCGCATTCGCCGGTGATGGCCCCCACCATTTCGCCGGGGGTCACCTTCTGGGCGTGCCCCACATTGATGTGCAGGCGCGTCATGGGGGCGTCGTTGCGCCGGGGGTGCGCGCCGTCCCTTTCGCCCTGGCGGGGGCGGCGGGGCGCTTCGGCCAGCGGGTCTTCACCCGAAACATTGGCTCCATCGGGAAAGTCGCGCTGCAACAGCAGCTTGAGCAGGGCCCCGGCCACATCACGGCTGGTGATCACGTCGTCGGCGAACTGCTCGGTCAGAAAGTCTTCCACCAGCTGCATCCAGGGTTCAAGCGCCCCTGCGGCAACGGTGGTCCGCACTTCTTCCAGCAGGCGCGAGGTGCGGATGTCGGCCACGTCGCGCAGCGAGGGCAGCCGCCCCTGCTGAATGCGCGCCCTGGTGTGGCGGATGATGTCGCGCAGCTTGTGCTGTTCGCGCAGGGTCACAAAGGTGAAAGCCCTGCCCACGCGGCCCGCGCGGCCTGTGCGGCCGATGCGGTGAACGTAGCGTTCCGCATCGTGGGGAATGTCGTAGTTGATGACGGCGTCCACGTCGTCCACGTCGATGCCGCGCGCGGCCACGTCCGTGGCCACCAGAATGTCCAGCCCCTCACCGCGAAAGCGCTGCATGACGCGGTCGCGCTGGGTTTGCGCAAGGTCGCCGTGCAGGCCGTCGCACTGAAAGCCGCGCTGCTGCAAATGCGCCGTCACTTCATCCACGGTGCGCTTGGTGGAGCAGAACACCAGGGCCTTGCGAAAGCCCTGCGCGTCCAGCACCCGGCACAGCGCGTCTGTTTTCAGATGGGGGCGCACTTCGTAATAGACCTGTTCGATGGCGGGCACCGTCAGGGTTTTTTGCGCAATGGCCAGAATTTCCGGGTCGCGCAGAAAGCGTTTGCTCAGCTGCAGGATGGCCGGGGGCATGGTGGCGGAAAAGAGCACGCGCTGGCACTCGGTGGGCATCTGCTCCAAAATGGTTTCGATGTCTTCGCGAAAGCCCATATCGAGCATCTCGTCGGCTTCGTCCAGCACAACGGTGGTGGCGGCGTCGAGCCGCAGGGTGCCACGGTGCAGGTGGTCCATGACGCGGCCGGGCGTGCCCACCACAACGTGCACGCCGCGCTCAAGCGCGCGGAGCTGCCGCTCGATGGACTGCCCGCCGTAGATGGGCAGCACGGCCACGCCGCGCTTGCGGGCGGCCAGCTTGCTGAGTTCTTCGGCCACCTGAATGGCCAGCTCGCGCGTGGGGCAAAGCACCAGAGCCTGCACATTTCTGGCAGGGGCGAGTTTTTCCAGAATGGGCATGCCGAAGGCGGCGGTTTTGCCCGTGCCTGTCTGGGCCTGGCCTACCGCATCGCGGCCGGTCAGCAGAAAGGGGACGGCCAGAACCTGGATGGGCGAGGGTTCCTCAAAGCCCATATCCTTGACGGCCTGCAACAACTCCGGGGACAAATTAAAATCTTCAAACGATGGGGACATGCTGTTCCTGTGCATAAAAAATTACTGGTAGCGGACCATAGCGCCATAAGCGGCAATGCACAATGCCCCTGGCATGGCTTGCCCCTAGCCGTTGGCGGCGGCCGGTAAAAAAAAGTATGCCTCGGCGGGCCCATGGGCAAGGGGCTGGAACCGCCCGCGCGGTGAAAAAAAGTTTTGCGGACTGCCGCAAAACCCGCAAAGTCTGTTGATTTTGCGGCGCGGCCCTGTAGGATAAGCAAAGCCGGAAAAGCCGGAAACCAGACAAGCAACGGGGGAACCATGGCCTGCATCCAGACGCGGGGCCTTGCCTATGGGCAGATATCCTACAAGGATATGGACATTAGTGAAGGCCGCGCCACTTTTATCAGCGGACCAAGCGGCTGCGGCAAAAGCACGCTGTTCCGGCTGTTCAACAAAACCCTTTCGCCCACGGCGGGCGCTGTGCTTTATCACGGCGAGGACGCCGCCGGGCTCGACAGCATCGCGCTGCGCCGTGATGTGCTGCTGGCGGGGCAAGCCGTTTTTTTGTTTGATGCCACCGTGGGGGAGAATTTTACCGCCTTTCGTGAAGCCAGGGACGCAGCCCCGCTTGCGGATGAAGACATGCGCTTTTTTTTGCGCCTGTGCTGCGCCAACTTTCCCCTTAATGCCCCCTGCCCGCACCTTTCCGGCGGTGAACGCCAGCGGGTTTTTCTGGCTTTGTGCCTCTCTTTTCAGCCCAAAGTGCTGCTGCTCGACGAACCCACTTCGGCGCTTGATCAGGAAACCGCCGAAAGGTTCATGACGCAGGTGCTGGGGTTTTGTCGCGAACACGGCATGACCGTGGCGGCCGTGAGCCACGACCCCAATCTGGCCCGGCGGCATGCCGAAAACCTCATCAGCCTGCGGGCCGAACCGGAGCAAGCATGAACGGCGTGGCGCAAATTCAGCTGGGTTCCTTTTTGCTGACCTATGTTTTGTTGCTTGTGGTACTGGCGATCATGAAAAAATGCCGCATCCGCCAGTCGCGGTTGTTGGTGTTGGCCAGCATGCGCATGACGCTGCAGCTTGTGGCGGCGGGCTATGCGCTGACCTTTCTGTTTGACCATCCCCACCCGCTGCTCACCATGGCCTATCTGGTGTTGTTGGTCTTTTTCACCATCTATCTGGTGCTTTCACGCAACAAGAGGCTCAACGCGCGTTTTCGGCTGGTGGTCGGCGTTTCCATTGCCTGTTGCGGCCTTGGGGTGATCGCCTTTTTTGTGGTCTGCATCGTGCGGCAAAGCATTTTTGACCCGCAATACATGATACCTATCAGCGGCATGCTCATGGGCAACGCGCTTACCGGTGTTTCGCTGGGCCTCAAGTCGTTCTGGAACGGGCTTGAGGGGCAGCGGGCCCGCGTGGATGCGTTGCTGAACATCGGGGCCGCGCCGCAGCGGGTGCTTTTTCCCTTTGTGTGCCAAGCGCTTGAAACAGCCCTTGTGCCCACGCTCAATTCCATGCTGGGCATGGGCATCGTGGTGCTGCCGGGCATGATGACCGGCCAGATTCTTTCCGGCACCGCGCCCACAACGGCCATTTTGTATCAGATCACCATCATGGTCGCCATTTGCTCCTGCGTGTGCCTGTGCTGTTTTTGTTCGCTCTATTTCGGCTACAAAACCTTGTGGAACGCGCAGCAGCAGGTGCAATTCTAACCTGCCAGCGGGGCGCGTGCGCGCCCTGCGCCAAATGTCATTTGGGGCGGGCGGCAGCGTTGCGAAACCACGCTGCCGCCGCGTTCACAACTCGAGGCATGGCTAAACGCGTGGCGGCGGCTAGCCAAGAACCTGGCGCAGCGCTTCCTCCAGCTGTGGCTGTCGAAAGGCATACCCAGCCGCCTGCAGCCTCGCGGGAACCGGGTTTTGCCCGGCCAGCAAAAGCTCGTCGGCCATTTGCCCCAGCAGCAGCCGCAAGGCGAAGCCCGGCGCGCGCAGCCACGAGGGCCTGCCGCAGGCATGCCCCAAGGCCGTGGCGAATTCATCCATGCTGGGGGTGTGGGGCGCGCAGACGTTGAAAACGCCCCGCAGCTCCGGGGCCTCAAGCAGCAGGGCGGCAGCCCCCGCCACATCGTCAAGGTGCGTCCAGCAGAAGGGCTGTTTGCCCGACCCGAGCGGCCCGCCCACAAACATGCGGAAGGGCGGGAGCATGCGCTCCAGAAAACCGCCGGGCGCGCCCCCCGCCTTTTTGCCCAGCACCGGGGCAAAGCGCAGCACGCAGCGGCGCACACCCATGGCCTCCACCTGCGCGGTGCTTTCTTCCCACTGGGTGCAGGTTTCGGCAAGAAAACCCTGCCCGGCGGGCGCGCTTTCATCGCGTGGCGGGGCACTGTGGGGCCACAAGCCGTAATACCCGGTGGCGGAAGCCTGCAACAGCGTGGCAGGCAGGGGGCGGGATTGTTCGTTGCGCTGGCGCAGCGCGCCGCACAGCGCCCGGCCCGCCGCAACACGGCTGCCCACGATGGCCTGGCGTCGTTCCGGCGTCCAGCGGCCGCCGCCGATGTTCTCGCCCTGCAAATTGATGAGGGCGTTCACACCTTCCAGTAGATCGGCCAGGGCCGCCGGGTCGCTTCCATTCCACACCACGCGGCGTGGGTTGGCCCCAGGGTTGCCCCCCCGGCGCGAAGCCACGCTGACGGAATGCCCCGCTTGCGTCAGATCGGCGGCAAGACGCCGCCCCACAAAGCCTGTGCCTCCCAGAATGAGAATCTGCATGGGGCCTCCGTTTCATCGGCGCGCGGCGCGTTGCCCGCCGGTTAGGGGTCTGAAATCGTCGTTCTGGCCGTGCGTTCAAATTCCATCTGGTCCCGCCCCCAGGCATAGAGTGCGCCCAGGGCGGGCAGCAGCTGCTTGCCGCGTTCGGTCAGGGAATATTCCACCCGTGGGGGAACCTCGTTGTATTGCTGGCGGTGGACAAGGCCGTAATCTTCCAGTTCCCGCAGGCACTTGGTCAGCATCATGTTGGTGACGCCGCGCACGCTACGCTTCAGTTCATTATAGCGCACGGCGTCCTTTTCCGCCAGGTGCCAGAGAAGCGGCAGCTTCCATTTGCCCCCGATGCGTTTGAATACATGCAGGATGGGGCACTGGGACGTGTCGTCATAAATGCCGCCGGAAGCGGCGGCGCACTGCTTGGGCATGGCTGTTCCTTATCACGGTTCCGTTATTTGCGCGCAGCCTGCGTTTGCCTGGCCGCGCGGGCTTTTGGCAAGGGGCGGAGGCCTTCGCCCCGGCCGCTGTGCCCGTTGGGACCAGCGGCGTAAAAAGTAAGGAAGAAAAAAATGCGTACTTGCTAAAATAATTGTAGGCTAGCTATACATTGTGGTCAACAGCTCCCAGCCGGGAGCCCATTCCCCTTAGGAGGATACCATGAAGATTTACGCCATAAACGGTGGCCCCAGAAAAAAGCACAATACCGGCAAACTGTTGCAGGCGGCGCTTGATGCCGCAGCTGCCGCGCCCAGCGCCGAAGCCGTGGAAACGGAGATGATTCACCTGTATGATATGGATTTTCAGGGCTGTACAAGCTGCTTTGCCTGCAAGCGCCTGGGCGGAAAAAGTTATGGGCGTTGCGGCTTTCCGGATGCGCTGACCCCGGTGCTGGAAAAGCTTTCGCAGGCCGACGGCCTCATTTTCGGCAGCCCCATCTATTTTGGCAGCATCACCGGCAAACTGCGCTGCTTGCTGGAGCGGCTGCTGTTTCCTTATCTCGTCTATGACCAGAATTACAGCTCCATTGCGCCCAAGCGCATGCCCACGGCCTTTATCTACGCCATGAACGTGACTGCCGCCGAAATGGATGAATACGGCTACCGCTCGGGCCTTGAGCGCATGGAAATGTTTGTGGGGCGCATGTTTGGCAAGCCCGCCCTGCTGCACGCCTGCAATACCTATCAGTTCGACGACTACGCCAAGTACAAGGCCGAAAAGTTTTCCGAACCGGAAAAAGCCGCGTACCGCGACAAGCACTTTCCGCTGGAATTGGCCGAAGCCGCGCGCATCGGCGCGGCAATGGTCACCGGCGGCAAATAGGCCTTCGCGGATTTCGTTGCACGGCGGCATTGCCGCACAAGGGGGCTGCCGCGCCATGCCGCGCCATGCCGGGCAGTGTTCCGGCTTTGGCGTGAGGGTCATGACGGAGCGTTCAAAATGGGGGGGGCATTGCCCCCCCCATTGCTGTTTGTGGGCCAGGTTTTGCGAACCTTGCCTTCGTGCGGAGCTTCAACCGCGCCACCGGCGGCTTTGCAGAAAAAAAGCCCCTGTCGTGCGACAGGGGCTTAAAACGTTGCGGGGTGTTCCGGGGGTATTCTGGCGTTGAACAGTGCTGATCTGGCGCTATCTGGATCTGATTCGACATGACCTGACCTGACCTGGCACGATCTGGCCTGACCCGACCTGATCGGCCCGATCAAAGCTGGCCTGATCTGGCTGGCTCGCGCTGGTAGCGGAACTTACGCGCCCAGGTAGGCGGCCTTGATCTCCGGCTTGTCGGCCAGCTCGGCGGCGGTGCCTTCGGCCACGATGGCCCCGGTGTCGAGCACATAGCCCCTGTCCGCCACCTGAAGCGCCAGGCGGGCGTTCTGTTCCACCACCACAACCGTCAGCCCCTCGCTGTTGAGGTGCTTGAGGGTGCGGAACATGTCGTACATGAGCAGGGGCGAAAGGCCCATGGAAGGCTCGTCCAGCAGCAGCACGGAGCAGTTGGTCATCAGCGCGCGCCCCACGGCCAGCATTTGCTGCTCGCCGCCGGAAAGTGTGTCGCTGCGCTGGTGCATGCGTTCCTTGAGGCGCGGAAAAAGTTCAAAAACCTTGTCCACATCCTTTTGAATGCCAGCGTCTTTGCGGGTCCAGGTGGCCAGCTTGAGGTTTTCGCTCACGGTCAGGTTGCCGAAAATGTGGCGGCCTTCGGGCACAAGGTCCATTTTGAGGCGGGCAACCACATGGTGCGGCTCCGTTTTCAGAATGGACTGGTCGTTAAAGCGAATGTCGCCGCTCATCACCGTGGGCGATTCCGGGGGCGTGAGGCGCATAACGGCCTTCAGCGTGGTGGATTTGCCCGCGCCGTTGGCGCCGATAAGGGTGACGATTTCACCCTTGTTCACATGAAATGAAATGCCGTGAAGGGCTTCAATCTTGCCATAGCCGGCGTAGAGATTTTCAACTTCAAGTAGCATCACACGTTCTCGTCGCCCAAATAGGCCTTGATGACATCAGGGTTGGTCTGGATTTCCTGCGGCGTGCCCTTGGCGATGGTTTTGCCGAACTCCACAACGGTTATGTCCTGACACAGCGACATGACAACCTTCATCTGGTGTTCGATCATCCAGATGGCGATTTTGAATTCGTCGAATATCCAGCGGATGTGCTTGATGAGGCCGTCCACATCCGATGAATTCAGCCCCGCGGCGGGCTCGTCGAGCAGCAGCAGCTTGGGGTCGGTGGAAAGGGCGCGGGCCAGCTCCACCCGGCGCTGCAGGCCGTAGGGCAGGTTTTTGGGAAATTCATCGGCCACGTCGGCCAGTTCCATGATTTCAAGAATCTTTGTGGCCTTCTGGCGCACGCGCGATTCTTCGCGCCCATAGCGCTCGTTGTTCAGCCAGACATCCAGCAGCTTGTAGCCAAGCCGGTGGTATTGCGACACGCAGATGTTGTCGAGCACCGACATGTCGTTCCACAGGCGGATATTCTGGAAGGTGCGGGCCATGCCCATGGCCGTGACCTGGTGCGGCTCAAGGCGCTTGTCGTATTTGTGCCCGTTAAAGGTAATCTGCCCTTCGCTAGCGTGATAAAACCCCGAGGCCAGGTTGAACACCGTGGTTTTTCCCGCGCCGTTGGGGCCGATAAGCCCCACCAGCGAGTGGTCTTCCACGGTGATGGAAAAATCCGTTAACGCGATCAGCCCGCCGAAGCGTTGCGTGACGTCCTTCATTTCAAGCAGTGCCAAGGTCAGCCCCCACTCGTTCTGGTTGTATCCGTATCAATGGCGCTGCCAAGGCGCGCCTTCCCGGGGCCTGCCGCGTTAGCGGCCTTTGCCGAACGTCACCAGCCGCTTCAGCCTGGGGAACACGTCCGTCAGTTCCCGGTTGCCCAAAAGGCCTTCGGGTCTGAACTGCATGAGCAGGATGAGAATAAGCGGAATGATGACCCACTTCCATTCCTGACTGATATTGAAAGAATCGGGCACAAAAGGCAGCACATGCGCCACGTCGCTGATGGCGGGCAGGGCAAAGCGCAAAAGTTCGATAAGCAGCGTGAACATGATGGCGGCCAGCACGGAACCCGAAAGCGAGCCCATGCCGCCAAGGTAGACCATGACCATGGCTTCCGTGGACTTCATGATGCCGAAGCTGTTGGCGTAAATGGAGCTGAACATGTGCGCGTAAAGCGCGCCCGCCACGCCTGCAATGCCCGAAGAAACCATAAAGGCCATCAACTTCACCTTTTTGGTGTTGACGCTCATGATTTCGGCGGCAACCTCGTTTTGGCACACGGCGGGAATGCCCTTGCCCATGGTGCTGTTCACAAGGCGGTAAAGCAGCATGGTGGTGCCCATAACCGAAAGCACCGTCCAGATCATCATCCACGGAACATCGGCCACATGCTCCATGGCCTTCACCACCCGGCGCATGCCCGTGAGGCCGCGCGGTCCGCCCACGAAATCGATATTGATGATGAGCGAAATGATGATGTAGTTGGCCGCGATGGTGATGATGGCCAGGTAGTCGTCGCGTGTTTTAAACGAGGGCAGGGCCACCAGCAGGCCAAAGAGCGCGGCCACGCCGCCAGCAGCGGCAAGAATAAAGGGAAAGAGCAGCGGCGCCAGCTCGGGCGGCAGCAACGGCGCGCCCAGCATCTTGTTTTTGGTGAACAGAATGATGGAGAGAAGCCCGCCCACATAGGCCCCCACGCACATAAAGCCCGCGTGACCACAGGAAAATTCGCCCATATAGCCGTTCACAAGGTTCAGGCTGGTGGCGAAAATGATGTTGAGGCCCATGAACTTGATGACGGAAAGCCAGTAGCCGTCGATCCACGAAAACTGTTCGGCAAACACAAGCACCGTTCCGCCCAGCATAAAGAGCAGGCAGTCGAGTTTTTTCTGTTTGACGACGCGTTTAATGGAATAGCCGAAGCAGAGCACGCCCAGGATAACAAGAACCGTTTGCACAAAAAGAGGCAGCATCAGACACTCCGGCTAAATTTTGGTCGTTTGCGGCATGCCGAAAATGCCCGTGGGCCGCACCCACAGGATGAGCAGCAGGATCGTAAAGGAGAACAAATCCATATAGGTGGAGGGCAAAAAGGCCACCACCATAATTTCAACAAAGGCCAGCAGAAAACCGCCCACAAATGCGCCGCGTATGTCGCCAATGCCGCCCACAACAGCCGCGATAAAGGCCTTCCAGCCGATCATGGCCCCCATGTAAGGCTCAAGGTTGGGGTAGCACATGGCGAACAGCATGCCGCCAAGCCCGGCTATGCCCGAACCCAGCACAAAGGTGACCACAATGACGCTGTCCAGCGGAATGCCCATGAGGGGCAGGGCAAAGCGGTCCCACGAAACGGCGCGCATGGCCATGCCCACCTTGGTGCGCGTGACGATGCCCTGCAAAAGCAGAAATACCAGAATGGCGGCCACAATCACCCAAATTTTCAGATTGGTGATCACCAGCGGGCCGATGGAATACACGGTCTTGTCAACCAGCTCGGGCAGCTTGCGCTTGGTTGCGCCCAGCAGCGCCAGGTTGCCGTTTTCAAGGATGAGGCCGCACATCAGGGCGGTGATAACCACATACAGCCGGTGCGCGCCCTTGCGGCGCAGCGGGCGGTAGGCGATGCGCTCAAGCGTCACGCCGACCAGGGCGGTAAGACCCATGGTCAGCACGATGGTGAGCCACAGCGTGAGCTGGGGCGAAAGACCGAGCCCCTTGGGCGAAAGCAGATAGGTGGCGACGAAAAAGGAGATATACGCGCCCACCATGAAAATGTCGCCGTGGGCGAAGTTGATGAGGCGCAGCACCCCGTAGACCAAGGTGTAGCCCAGAGCGATGAGGGCGTAAAAGCTGCCCCATTGCAAGGCGTTGAGAGTCTGTTGCAGCAGAAAATCCATAGGGCTACCCGAAAAAGGCTGGGGTTAGTGTTTGCGCGCCCGCCGCAGTATTCCAGCCGGAAGATCGGCGGCCCGCAGTGCTAGCGGAAAAGGGCTTTCATTCCATCGCTGCCAAGCTTGTACGCCAAAAAAGTGTAAAAAACCATTCCCAATTGGCGGCAGGCGATACTTACGCCCGAAAAAGCAAAAGCCGCGTCGTCGCCGTGGGGCGTTGGCGGGGGGGGCAAGACCAGTGGTTGTGCCGCCGCGCGGCCCCTGTGGGATGGCCGCGCGGCAGAAATACAACGCCTATTTGGGGCAGACGGATTCAACAAAGGCAAAGGTGCCCTGTTCCGTCACGCGCACGATAACCGCGCACTTGATGGGGTCGCGGTTTTCGTCGAACTTCATGCTGCCGGTGATGCCGTCAAACTTGGCCATGCCAGCCATGTTGTCGCGAATGAGCTTGCGTTCTTTCTTCAGGTCGGGATCGATTTTGCCGGCCTTCTGAATGCCCTGAAGCACGATATTGATGGAGTCCCAGGTAAGGGCGGCCACGTCGTCAGGCACATAGCCATACTTGGTCTTGTACTTGTCGATGAATTCTTTGGTTTTGCCGGTAGCGCCCTCGGCGGTGTAGTGGGTGGAGAAAAACTGACCCACGCAGTCCTTGCCGCAAAGGTTGGAAAGTTCGGCCGAGCCCCAGGCGTCGGAACCCATGAAGGGGCCCTTGTAGCCAAGGTCGCGGGCCTGCGGCACGATGAGGGCGGCAAAGCTGTAGTTTTCAGGCACAAAGATAAAGTCGGGCTTGGCCGCAATGATTTTGGTCAGCTGGGCCGAGAAGTCCTGGTCCTTGGGACCGTGCGATTCCATGGCAACCACGGAACCAGCGCCATGCGCCTTTTCAAAGGCTTCCTTGAAGTTGTCGGCAAGGCCCTTGGAATAGTCGTTGGAAACTTCAAAAAGCACGGCGGCTTTTTTGGCCTTGAATTTTTTGGAGGCGAAGTCAACGGCCACGGGCGCCTGGAAGGGGTCGAGGAAAGCGCCACGGAACACCCAGGGGCGGTCCTTGGTGGCATCGGGGTTGGTGGACCAGGGGGTGATCATGGGCACTTCTTCATCGTTGGCCACAGCGCCTGCGGGCACGGCCTGACGCGAAGACTGGGGGCCAACGATGGCCAGCACCTTGTCTCGCTCAATGAGCTTCAGGGTGACGTTGACGGCAGATTCGGGCTTGGATTCATTGTCTTCATAAATAAACTCAAGCGGGTACATCTTGTCGCCCACTTTCAGCCCGCCCTTGGCGTTGATCTCTTCCTTCAGCATTTCGGCTGCATATTTGGAACCTTCGCCCACTTTGGGAATTTCACCAGTCAGCGGGATGGGGAACCCGATCTTGATCGGAGCTTCGGCAGCCATGGCCGCCTGCCCCACAAAAAGAGACAGGGCGCAAACTGACGCAACTTTCAGCAAATTCATGAAGGCCTCCCGAGTGTTATATGCTGTTACAGGGGTGTCCCGAATTACGGTAAACCAAAGCAAAGCAAAAAACATTCCTTTTGTATAACCAGCCGGAAATAAAGAACATCATTTGCGCCTTGCGGCATAAAATATACGTTTTTGTAACTTTGCTGGCAACAAACTCTACAAAAAAGTGAAAAAATATAAAAACCAGCGGCCTGGGAAGGGTATTGCATACATGGTATCCTAAGTCAAATATGATACCATGCACGGTGCACATTATGTCCAGGCACATACGTCATAAGATAACACATTGAATTACAATGCGTTTAATAAGAGCCGGGGGGCAAGAACCTTCCGCCGTGCGGCAAGGTTGGTTTTTCCTTGGCGCGCAAGAGTGCACCGTAGGCTGGGCACGATATATAACATGCCGATAATGCACGAAAAAATATCAAATCAGAAAAAAATACATTTATGTCGATTTTTCGGCAAGATGCCGGTAATCCCTGGCTGAAAAAAACAAAAAGTGTAGCAACGGCAGCGTATTTTGTGGCAATGGAGCTTTTCTACCATTATGAAGTTTTTTTGCGGAAAGCCCCATGTTGCGCCCGCTGCATTGCGGAGGGGGGCCGTGGTGCCCCGCTTTTTCACGCCGCGCTGCAAGCGGCGACCGCAAACCAACTGTGCCACATAAGCATAATCCAGCGGCAAGCGCCACAAAAAATGCGCGGGTTGCCCTGCGGCGGTGGGCAGCGCACAGCGGCCAGGCTCAGTATCCGGCGGCCAGGCCATCGCTGCGGGGGTCAGTGGCACCAAAAAGCATGCCGTCGTGCTCTCGGCAAAGAATGGCTCCGGCGTGCCCCATAACGTCGCTGAAGTCGGGCACACGCGCAACCGCATGCCCCCGGCCTTCCAGCTCCGCAACCACGGCATCGGAAAAGCGGCCCTCAACCCGCAGGTTGTTGGCAGCAGCGCCCCAGGTGCGCCCAAAAAGCCAGCGCGGCGCGGCCACGGCATCGTGCGGGCTGAGGCCAAAATCGACCACGCGCGTCACAATGGCCGCCTGCGTTTGGGGTTGGCCCTCGCCGCCCATGGTGCCGTAAACAAGAAAGGGTTTGCCGTTTTTGCGCAGCATGGGCGGGTTGAGCGTGTGCAGCGTGCGTTTGCGCGGCTCAAGGCTGTTGACATGCGCTGGATCAAGAGAGAAAAAGCAGCCCCTGTTTTGCAGCAGCACGCCTGTGTCGCCCGCCACAATGCCCGAGCCGAAATCGTGGAAGATGCTTTGAATGGCCGAAACCGCATTGCCGTGTTCGTCCACCACGCCAAACCAGCAGGTGTCGCCGCCGGGCTCAAGAAGACCGCCAGGCGGCAGGGCGTGCCATGGGCGCAGCCGGTTGGCCACGGCCCGGCCGTGCGCAGGGGAAGGCGCGCGCGGCCGGGGG
>Ga0183101_1002439_pt1 | contig 12967 bp, 12 predicted proteins | sample Biomet3_FD_127790 | JGI IMG/M metagenome (GOLD analysis project Ga0183101, IMG submission 127790) | Microbial communities from bioreactor (seeded with sewage sludge) at LBNL, California, USA - Biofuel metagenome 3 | ecosystem: Engineered > Bioreactor > Anaerobic > Unclassified ... | reverse complement strand
TGATAAGAAATTTTCGGAAGAGTTTACACAATTATATCCCACTAAAGAAGAAATAATTGATATAATGTACTTAACTAAGCAGACACTGGCTTTGCTTTCGGATATAAAGGATTTGTGCTCACCGGACTGCAAGGGGCTTTGCCCTTACTGCGGGTGTAACAGGAATGAAGTTTCCTGCGATTGCAAACCGCCCGAAACATCGCCGTTTGCTTGTTTGAAAGATAAATTTTTAAAGAATGAACAGAAGTGAGGAAGAACTAAAATGCCTAATCCAAAGAAAAAGCACTCCAGATCAAGAAGAGATTTAAGAAGATCTGCAAACTCTAAGTTAGAAGCCGTCACTACGGTAATCTGCTCTAACTGCGGAGCGCCCAGACTGCCCCATAACGTTTGCCCCAAATGCGGTTTTTATGACGGCAAGCTTATTGTAGAAGTCAAAGCTAAAAAGGAAAAGAAGACCCAGCCTTCTGCCTAATATATAATATGAGGATAGCACTTGACGCCTTAGGCGGCGATTTTGGTGCAAAACCAAACGTTCTCGGTGCCGTAAAGGCAGCGGGAGAGCTTGGCTGTGAAATCATTTTAGTCGGGGACAGCGCCGTAATAGAAAAAGAGCTTGCAACAGTCGCATCATACGACAAAAGCAAAATTTCCGTCGTGCACGCCCCCGATATGATTGATATGGCAGCGCACCCCGCCAGAGAATGCAGAGATAAGAAAAACGCAAGCATAGTCGTTTGCGCCCGCATGGTTAAAGAAGGGAAAGCCGACGCAATGATTTCCGCGGGCAATTCCGGCGCAACGATGGTTGCAGCGCTTTTCGGCATAGGCAGGATAAAGGGTATAGACAGGCCTGCCATTGCTTCTCCGATGCCGACGTCAAAAGGCGTTGCTTTGCTGCTTGACGCAGGCGCCAACAGCGATTGCAAGGCCATAAACCTTTTGCAGTTTGCCGTAATGGGTTCAATTTATTCCCAAATAGCTTACGGCGTAAAAAGCCCTGTTGTGGGTTTGCTTTCAATAGGCGAAGAAGAAGGCAAGGGCAATCTGCTTGTAAAAGAAACCACAAAATATATAAAGAACCTCGGTCTTAATTACTACGGTAACGTAGAAGGCAGAGATATCAATGCCGGAACAACAGACGTAATTGTCTGCGACGGCTTTGTGGGAAATATCGCTTTAAAACTTTCTGAAGGCCTTGCAAAGGCAATGTTTACGATGATTAAAAAAGAGGTCAAAAAACGTCCTCTTGCAATTCTCGGGGCTTTGCTCAGCAAACCTGCTTTCAGAAGCGTAAAACACATTACGGACCCCGAACAATACGGCGGAGCGCCGCTTTTGGGCGTTGAAGGTCCAGTAATAATTTGCCACGGAAAAGCCGGAGAAACGGCTATATACAATGCAATAAAAGTTGCTTCAAAACTGGTGGAAAGCAACGCCGTCGGCATAATGAGAGAAAAAATAACTTCTCTTAAAGGTCTTTTTGACCAGGTGCAGTAATGGATTTTAAAGGCAAAACCGTCATTATAACGGGCGCGGGCAGAGGCATAGGTTATGCCGTTGCTGAAGCTTTTTTAAAAGCCGGCGCGCAAGTGGCAGTTTGTTCGGCTTCCGAGCAAAGCGCAAAGACGGCCCAGGATAATTTGCTTAAAAGCGTGCCTGAAGGCAATCTTTATTCGGTAAAAGCAAATGTTGCTGTTGCGCAGGAATGCGAAGATTTTGTAGAAAATACATTTAAGAAGTTCGGAAAGATTGACGTTTTGATAAATAATGCGGGCATAACCAAAGACACGCTTGCGGTTCGTATGAGCGAACAGGATTGGGACGCCGTTTTAAACGTTAATCTTAAGGGTTCCTTTTTGATGTCAAAGGCCGTTTTGAAACATATGATGAAAGCCAGAAGCGGCAGTATAGTAAATATGGCTTCCGTAGTAGGCCAAAGCGGCAATGCGGGTCAGGCTAATTACAGCGCTTCAAAGGCGGGCATAATCGGCCTTACAAAATCCCTGGCAAAAGAGTTTGCCTCAAGAAACATAAGGGTAAATGCGGTTGCCCCGGGATTTGTAAAAACAGAAATGACGGAAAAACTCGGCGAAGAAGTAAAAGCAAATATTCTCAAAGAGGTTCCGCTTAAAAGATTTGCAGAAGTATCAGACATTGCCCAAGCGGTAATGTTCTTGGCCTCAGACCAAGCTGCAGGCTACATAACCGGCCAGGTGTTGGCGGTTAACGGCGGACTATATATTTAGAGTTCTTTAATAGGAACGGAGGAATAACATGGAAGGAAAAAGTATTGAAGAAAGAGTGAAAAATATTATTGTTGAACAACTTGGCGTTGAACCGGAACAAGTTAAACCGGAAGCCCAGTTCGTAAACGATTTGGGTGCCGATTCTTTGGATACCGTAGAACTTATTATGGCTCTTGAAGAAGAATTTGACATTGAAATCCCCGATGAACAGGCAGAAAAGATTAAAACTGTAGGGGAAGCTTTGGAACACATTAAAAGCAAAGTAAGCAAATAAGGTGTTTTCAGATATAGAGAAAGTATTGGGTTATACTTTCCAAGATAAAGATATTTTGAGAGAAGCACTCACTCACAGGTCGTATTCGGCTGAAATTCGGCACAGCAAAGATAATGAAAGGCTTGAATTTTTAGGCGACAGCGTTCTTGGTTTGGTGGTAGCGGAATATTTATATAAACTGCTTGCCACCAAAGAAGAGGGAGTGCTTTCCAAGATAAAATCAAATCTTGTTTCCCGAAGAAATTTATACTTTTGGGCCGATAAGCTGGCTTTGGGCAGATTTATGTTTCTTGGCCAGGGTGAAATCGCAACAGGCGGAAGGGAAAGACAAAGCATTCTTTCCAACGCCATGGAAGCCGTAATAGGCGCCATATATATTGACGGCGGTTTTGAAAAGGTCAAAAAAATTATTCTGGATTGGCTTGCAACCCAAAAAATTGAAGAAGATACGGGCGATTATAAAAGCATTTTGCAGGAATATTTGCAGAAACAAGGCAAAAGCGCGCCCGTTTACGAAGTCGTTTCTACCGTCGGTCCGGAACACGACAAGATTTTTAATGTTCGTGTTTGCCTGGCGGAAAAAGAATTGGGCAGGGGTAAAGGCAGAAATAAAAAATCAGCCGAACAGAGCGCGGCAAAAGCGGCGCTGGATTCTTTTAAAAAATAACCTCTCCCGCAATTTCAGAGAGTTTCTATGAAAAAACCGGATTACAAAAAGCTGTTGATTACCGGGTTATTATTGCTTCCGCTGCTCTTTTTGGGCGTCTATACCTACAGAGGTTTGGAGTCCGCTAAAAAACCTCGTAAAATTGTAATTCCCAATTTAAAACTCAGTACACTTTCCTCAGATGTTGACGCAGTGGCTTCTCTCATACGTTCGGGCGATTACGAAACTGCCCTTGCACAAATAGATAAAAATTTGAAAGACCCTAATATTCCCGATTCTCAGGGCGTTCCTTTGCTTTTGCTTGCTTCGCAACAGAATAAATCTGATATTGCAAGCGTTTTGATAGCAAAAGGAAGCGACCCTGATACGGCAGATGTCAACACGGGCGAAACGCCCCTTATCGCGGCGGCAAAAAACGGCAACCTTGATATGATGAATATGCTGATAGTTGCGGGTGCGGACCTTAACAACGCAAGCAAACAGGGTATGACACCTCTTTTGTCAGGCATAGAGTCAGGCAAAAGGCAGGTTACGGAATTTTTGGTTTCGCGCGGTTCTCTGGCGGGGGTATCTCCGCAAAATTTGATGAAATATGCTTCACAAAAGAATTTCGTCGGTGTTGAAGCTATGCTTAAAGGCGGCGCAAACCCCAATTACTCCGATAAAAACGGCAATACCGCTCTTTTGGCGGCTACCGCAAACGGAGATTTTGACAGCGTTAAAGTTCTTCTTGCGTACAGAGCAAATATAAATGCCGTAAATAAGCTGCATATGACGCCTCTGTTGTATGCTTTAAAGAGGGGAAATTCGGAAATGGCAAAATATTTTCTTGACAGGAAAGCCGATTTTAATATTGCCGACGGTGCGGGTAAAACTCCGCTTTACATTGCCGCAGCAACGGGCAATAACGCTTTAACGCAAATACTTTTGACCATGGGCTCAAATTATTCCGCTGCCGCAGATGACAAACTTACGCCGCAGCAGGCCGCTTTAAAGAACGGTTTTACTAAAACAGCCAAGCTTATAGGTGATTTTATTGCTTATAAAAATATACCCAGAGATGAACAGGGCAGGCCTGTAATTCAGCCGAAAACCCAGCAACAGTCCGCGCAGCCTTTGCAAAATACTACGGGCAAAATTAACAATAATCAGGGGAAACAATCTTCGCCAAAACCTAAAAAAGCCCCTGTAAAAACGGTTATAAATAAATTAAAAACGTCTACTTTATAGCAAGTTGATCTGTAAGGGCTTGAATTATTATTCTAAATGATGAAGAATATATATAAAAATACAAAGAGGTGCCATATGACGCCCGTAAAATTTTCAAAATATTTGTTTTCCTGTTCTTTGTTCTTCGTATTAACTTCGCTTGTTTGCGCGCAGGAAATAAAGTATGTAAGTTATTTCCCTATTCCTTATGCAAATCATACCACTCTTAACGTTAAAACTTTAGCTTTGCTCGGAACAAAACCCGGCGGAAGCATTATTGTCGGATCCGGAACAAACCAGTCCGCTTTAACCGTCGGTACGACGGGCGCTTCAACTTTTTATACGCAGGATTTATCTTTGCTTTCCGCAAATGCGCCGACGGGAACTCCCGAAATGTATATCGGTTCGGCTTCCGGTTCGGTTTATGACGGCACGGTAAACTCTTCTGGCGATATCGGCGTTGTAAACTATCCCACTACAATTACTAACCTTCAGGCGCAGGGCACGGCTCTGCTGAGGAGTGTTTATTGGAGCGGGAAGGGCGGCATAGGCAAAAATTCTTCAGGCACGGCGGATTGGCCCGCTCAATGCGATTTGGTTTGGAAAAGCCTTAAAATTGAAGGCACAGATTCTTATATGAACTATCTGGTTTGTTCTTCTTCCGGTGTAGTTGACCCGGGAGGAGGCCCAATCGGCGGAACAACCATTTATGTGCCTGCGACAAAGACGCTTGCAGCTGCCAAGTATTGTATGACTGAATTTAATATTTTTTATAACAATTGGGGCAAAGAATATAGCTATAATACTTTAAATGCAAAAAAAGTCAGCTATTACACATATGCAAATAATATTACCGTTACTAATGATTCCCAATATGATAACAGCTGTACCTGCCCTGCAGGAGCATTAGATAATAATAACGTAGCTATTTCAATGGGTGACAGTGTTCCTGTGGCTGGTGCTGCACTCGGTTGGAAGCTTTACGGGCATATGAAGGAGCATGATTTTAATTTTGTAACTACTTTGTCTTTAGGTGATTGTGAGAGTAACCTTTCCGACCAACAGATTTGCGATAAGCATTGCTCGGGAAGTTCATGTAACTATAAATGCGTAAAGGCAAAAAATATTGCCGACCAGTGCGGGACTCCTTTAGATAAAAAACAGTGTTTCTGCCCTAAATACGGTTGCTGCGGTCTTTGTGAAGACGGTACAGGGCAGCGTGCATGTGGTGCATTGGGCTGTGAGGGCAATTGTTGTACACCAAGTACATGCGGACATACTTCATCCTGTGCAGGATCTTCTCACGGCGTTTGCGGAGAATATACCGATATAAGGACATATGAACCTGCAATCGGAACGGCTACCGTTCTTTATTGCACCGCTACTACTTCATAGACAATTTGACAATAAGATAAAAAATCCCCGTTATAAAAAACGGGGATTTTTTCATGCGTTTTAAATGTTATGCCGATTTGCCTGTCGGTGAACGGCTTGTTAAAAGGAATAAAGATATTTATAAGCGATAATATTTTGCCGCGCGTGTGCAAAAGAAGACGAACTCAAAATACTTCTTTGCCGCTTCTGATATCTTTAAGTTTTACGTCGCTGTAATAGTGATGCAGGATTTGTTTGAAGTTTTGTCCAGCGTCGGCCCTGCCGCCTGCGCCGGTCTGGCACAAACCTACGCCGTGGCCCCAGCCTCCGCCGTAAAATATAAATGACTTGGGCACGCCGTTTTCAAGGTTAGGCTGAACTATAAAATATGTGCTTCTAAGCATACCAAGGCCCAAATATTTTTTGATTTCATTTTCTTTTGAAAGAGTCAAAACTCCGCCCGTTCCGACGATTTTCACTCCGTTGACGTATCCCGAAAGGCCTCTCTTTAAAGGTATTATTGCTTTAATATCGCCGATGTTTTTCCTTTGCGATACAATGCGTTTTATTTGCTCTTCAGTGATATATCTTGTCCAACGGAAGGTGGAAGGGCTTACGTTTTTGAAATAGCGGCTGAAGGCCGGTCTTGTGTGCTGCAAAAGTTCTTTAAAGTTATAGGGCTGAATGTTCGTTTCGTTAAAATCCTGATAATCCGAAACGGGCTGCAAATATTTATGCGGATACCAACCCGCTTCCGTGCTGCTTTGTGTATATCCGCCGCAGTTGGAAGAAAACACCGCTTCTATCGGTTGGTCGTCATAAGTCAAAATTATGCCCATTGTGGCTTCGGCCGCAGCGTCGGAACGTTCCCTTTCTGCTCTTACGCCGCCGTAAACCTGGCAATGCTGAGCGTCGCAGACGTCATATCCCCATTGTTTATGCTTGCCTACCGAGCGAAGGGCGTAAGTTCTTGCTATTACAGCCTGAACTTTCAAAGCTTCGGTGGGGAAAACGCTTGGCATTTCTGAGGCTACAACCCCAAAAACATATTCTTCTATATTCACGTGGTTTATTATTACAAAAGCGTTTATGGAGCGGTTATAGACAAATTCTATAGTGCCTCTGTATTCTTTGTCTTCTCTTGATTGCCAGGTTGTCCCGTGCCCGGTGAGTATGTTTTTCAAAATTGTGGTGTGGGAGTTGTCATCGTCTGATTGCTGTAATATTTTGACCGATTTGTTAAATGCGGTTCTTGCTCCTTCAGGTGAAACAAGATATGCCCGCCCGCCCGAGACTTCGGCTTCCCAGAATTTATCGGGCGTGCCGCTTACTATTGTTCTGCCGGTTTCGTCAACGGCGGAAAAATAGTGTGAAGTTGAAAATTTTATAGATGTCATACCCGCAGGCGCGCCGTTTGATTTGACGCCTATGCCCACTTTTATCATTGGCAAATCTCCGTCGTATGAAACAGGTTTTCTGATGTGCGTATGATGTTGTTCGGGTTCGGAATCATATGCGGCCAGATCTTTGTCTATAGGTATAGACAAAGGTTTTATTCCTTTTATCACCTGCATTGCGTCTTTTGCATTCGCCTGTACTGCTTCTGCGTGTGTGAAGGCGGAATATTTATTTGCCTGTCTTGCTTTTGCAAGAGCGTCCTGATAATGTGGTTTTGCTTCTATAAATTGCGAATCGTATTCCAAAACTTTTTTATAAGCTTCTGCCGCCTGGTCGTATTTCTTTTCTTTAGTATAAAGTTCGCCAAGCATAAAATTGGAAAGCGGCAGGTGGTTTGTGCCCATTGCGGCCTGTTTCAAATTGATTTCCGCCAAGTCATATTGCTTCAGTCCCATTTGCGCTCTTGCAAGACTGATATAATAAAATTCCGTTTTGTTATTGTTTTCTGTAAGACGGGCAAAAACGTTTTCCGCATTAAGATAATAGCCTGCGGCAAGGTAAGCGTCGCCTGCAAATTCAAGAACCTGTGTATCGTTGGGGAATTTTTTAAGCGCCATGCTTATGGTGTCAACGGCAAGGCGGCTTTGACCCAGTTCCAAGGCAACATAAGTCGCGTTTAAAAAGGCTTCGCGTTCGCCCGTGCGTTTTGAAACGGCTATAAATTCATTTAACGCTTCGTCCTGGTGAAAACTGAAGTAAAGGTTTATTGCGGCTTTAAGCCACGGCGACGGAGGAGCTTGAACGGTATCTTCCTGCGCGGGCGCGCTTATCGGCAAAAGGGTGATTGCAAGCAAAAGTGTAAGCAGTCTTTTCATTTACTATAATTATACTATTATGAGAGAAATACCTGTGTGGCTTAAAGAAATTGTGGGCAGAAGCAAGGCGGCTTATTACGAATCCGGCGCGGCAAAAACGCAGGCAGATTTAGACGAAGATTCGCTTTGCACCGTCTGCCGCGAGGCGCATTGTCCTAACCGCGGGGAATGTTTTAAACGCGGCGATTCAACCGTAATGGTTTTGGGCGGAATATGTACGCGCGGGTGCAGATTTTGCGCCGTTACCAAAGGCCGCCCGCTGCCGCCCGACGATGGAGAGCCTGAGCGCATTGCCGATTTTGTCAAAAAGCGCTCAATAAAATATCTGGTTCTTACCATGCCTACGCGGGACGATTTGCAAGACGGCGGCGCGGAACATATTTACCGTGTTGTAACAGCCGTAAAAAAGCTTAATCCCGACTGTAAAGTTGAACCGCTGATTTCTGATTTGGGCGGCAAACCGGAATATCTGCCGCGCATAATAGAAAGCGGTGCTGAAGTGCTTGCTCATAATATTGAAACTGTTCCTTCGCTTTATTCTGCGGTTCGCTGCGGCGCAGATTATAAAAGGTCGCTTAAACTTTTGGAGCAGGCAAAAAAAATTAAGCCTTCTCTGGTTACCAAAAGCGGGCTTATGCTGGGCCTGGGCGAAAGCGAAGCCGAACTTAAAAATACTTTTAAAGATTTGGTTTCCTGCGGGTGCGATTTGCTTACTCTTGGGCAGTATCTTGCCCCTTCCGACGCGCATTACCCCGTCAAAAATTATCCGCAGCAGGATTATTATGATTCCATGCGCGAATATTGCCTAAAAATAGGTTTTAAAGGCGTTATGGCGGGCCCGCTTGTGCGCAGCTCTTACCGCGCAGGTTTTTTGTATGAGCAGGCTATAAAAGCCGAGTGATTTTATTTTCTGCGCGCTCTTAAAAATGGAAATTACAGGCGCAGATGAGGCAAAAACTTCTTCCGCAAAAAAGGAATATTTAAAAGTAGTTTTTAAAAATGTCGTTCAATAAAGAAATAAAATAAAAGTTCTTTTCCTTGATTTTCTATAAAGAAAATAAAAAGGTTAAACCGTTGACCTGATTATGCTCTTGCCGTAAAACTCCCGCGGTAAGAAGTTTCTTGCCGATTTCTCGCCGTCTTTGTAATTGTTATTTTTAAGAGGTTATAGGGCGGTCTTGTCCGAGCAAAAAGCGGCAGGTTGTTTCCAAAAAGTTTTTGTCGGTTTTTGCGAGTTGCCGCCCGCTCTTAAAAATGAAAATTACAGGCGCAGATGAGGCAAAAACTTATTCCGCAAAAAATATTATCTTAAAATTTTTAATGTTTTTAACTTTTTCTTCGCAAAAAAAGAGCGCCCTTTCGGACGCTCTTTTAAATTTTTCATCTTATTCTGTTATTCTATGCGGTATTTGCCGTCGTCAACTTTCAAACCGATTGACGAACATACTTTTTTGCCCGAACTGCTTGATGTTTCGCACAATATTGCATCTGCGTCGTAGTCGCCTATAATGTTGTAAGAATAAGAATTGCTTCTTGAGCTTGCGCTTATTCCCGTTGACGAAAGTGAATATACAAAGTTTTGTGTAGTTATAACTTTATCATATACCACGGTCGGGTTTGTACTTTTGTCTTTGCCCGAGGGGTCAACGTCCAAAGCTTTAAATGATGTGGCGTAATCTCCGTTATCGGCTTTATATTTTACCTGCGCCGCAACAAAGTTTGAAACAAGCCTCACCGCTTCAAGCGCGCGGCCCTTTTCAAGGGAACTCAGATACGTGGGGTATGCCATTGCCACCATGCCCGCAATGATTATCACCACCACCATCATTTCCAGAAGCGTCATTCCTTTTTTAAAGGATTTTTGCATAAATTAACCTCTCATTACAAGCTTTGTTAAGTCCGCAATGGTTGCCGTAAGAACAAGGTCTATTTCTTTTAACAGAGCAAGGCGGTTATTCCTGACAGATTGATCTTCCGCATTTACCATAACACTGTTAAAGAAATTTTCAAGCGGGGCTTTAAAGCCCGCCAGCTGCGCAAACGCGCCGCGGCAGTTCTCTTCAGTAATATTATAGCCGTATTTTTGAGAAATTGCGGATTTAATATCTTTGTAAGCTTTATAAAGCGTGCGTTCGGCATCGTGTTTAAACAATTTTTCGTTTACGGGTCCGGTTACGTTTTGCGCTTTTTTAAGAATATTATTTACGCGTTTTGCGGATTCCGCAACGGAGGCAATATCTCCGCCCGCGGCTTTTGCGTCGTGCAGAGCTTTTGCTATAACGATAATCTGGTTAATCGTTTTATCTTTAAGTCCGCTTACCGCCGCAATTTCGTCGGGCGTTATGCCGTGCTGCTCAAGAATGTTTGCAACGCGCTGCCACATAAAATCGTAAAGCTGGTCTGCGTTGGTCTTTTCCGTTTTGGGGAGCAGAGCAACAGTTTCATCTATCAGTTCCTGCACGGTAATCTTAAGGTCGTTTTCCTTAATTATTCTTACCGCGCCCATTGCCTGGCGTCTTAAAGCAAAGGGGTCTTCGCTTCCGCTGGGGATTTGGCCGACGGCAAAATTTGCCGCCAGAGAATCCATTTTCCCTGCCAGAGAAACAAGCGAGCCTTCAATGCTGCGCGGCAATTCTGAAGATGCCGTCATAGGCAGATAAAATTCTTTCATAGCTGCGGCAACCGTTTTGCCGTAACCTGTTTTTTCGGCATAAACTCCGCCCATATAACCCTGAAGTTCGGTAAATTCGTAAACGACTGCGCTGGTAAGATCTGCGTAGCAGAAATCGGCTGCTTTTTCGGCTTCCTTTTTCTGTTCTGCGCTGATTTTTGCTTTGTCTGCCAGTTTTGAAGTCAGCGCTTTAACTCTTTCCGTTTTTTGCAGCATATTGCCCATGCCGTCTATAAAGTTTACGGTTGAAAGTTTCTTGCGCATATTTTCAAGGCCGTTTTTGAGGTCGTTTTCAAAGAAAAATACGGCATCGGTAAGGCGCGCGGTCATAACGTTTTTGAAACCTGTTCTGACTTCGTCCTGGTTTACCGAAATTCCGTCGCGCACCGCTATAAAGTGCGGTTGTATTTCGCCTTTTTCGTTAAGCACGGGGAACATCTTTATCTGCTTTTTCAGAACAGTCATTATCAGTTCTTTGGGCAGAGTCAAAAATTTTATGTCAAAATCTCCGCTTAAGACAACCGGGTGCTCCGTAAAGCAAACAGTTTCGTCAATAAGTTCGGGGTCTGCGTCGGCAATATAACCCAGTTTGTTTGCCGCGGATTCTATTGCGTGCCTTAAAACTTTTTCTCTTTCTTCAATATTTACCAAAATCGGCTGAGGCTGATTTCTTAATGTTTCGGCATAAGTTTCCGGTGAAGATATTTTTATCGGTTTTCTGCCGAAAGAGGTTATCGGGTAGCTGCTGCGGCCTGATTTTACGCCTGCAATTTCAAACTTTACAATTTTGTCGCCGTAAAGACCGATAAGGCTTCTTATCGGGCGGGCAAAATGGAAAAAGGAATCTTCCCAAACCATATTTTTGGGGAAGGTTAAACCTTTTATTATTTCGGTAAAAATCTGCGGCAGAAGTTTTGCCGTTTTTTCACCTTTAACCGTAAATTTGGCGTAAATGAAAGGCCCTTTTTCGGTTTCAACCGTAATTAAATCTTCGGGCTTTAAACCGTTCTTTGCGGCAAAGCCTTCGGCCTGGCGCGTAAAATTGCCTTTTTCGTCTTTCAGCATTTTTGCGGGGGGACCTTTGACTTCTTTTTGAATGTCTTCGGCCTTGCCTGCAAGGTCAACTATTTCAAGCACAAGTCTTTTGTATGTGCCGTAAGTTTTTACGGATACAAATTTCAAATTGTGTTCATTAAGAATGTCCCCGGCTTTCTGCTGCATCTGGGCCAGCGTCGGTCTTAAAAAACGTGCGGGAAGGTGTTCCGTTCCAATTTCTAAAAGTGCGTTATTCATAGTTATTCTTCCTCGTTTGCCTTTATATATTGCGCGGCGCAGAGTTTTGCAAGGTTTCTTATTTTGCCTATAATGTTTGTCCTGTCGGAAACCGATATCGCGCCCCTTGCTTCAAGCATATTAAACGTATGCGAAACACGCATTGCGCAGTCGTATGCGGGCAGGTAAAGACCTTTCGCGCAGAGCTTTTTGCATTCGGCTTCGTTTATTTCTACCGCGTGCCTTAAATTTTCTATATCGGCTTCTTCAAAGTTATAGCAGGAAAATTGTCTTTCGCTTTCTTTTGTAAGTTCGCCGTAAGTTGTCTTGTCGTTCCATTTGATGTCGTAAACGCTGTTCTTCTTCTGGCAATACATTGCAATACGCTCAAGGCCGTATGTAATTTCCGCCGTAATAGGCTTCAAAGTGTATCCCGCCATAATCTGGAAATATGTAAACTGCGTTATTTCCATACCGTCAAGCCAGATTTCCCAGCCGACTCCGCCCGCGCCCAGCGTGGGAGACTGCCAATCGTCCTCAATCCATCTTACGTCGTGCTGCTTCGGGTCAAGGCCTAAAACTTTTAAAGAATTAAGATAAAGTTCCTGTACGTTTGCGGGAGCAGGTTTCAAAATAACCTGAAATTGATAATATTTGCCCAGTCTGTTGGGGTTTTCTCCGTATCTTCCGTCCGCGGGTCTGCGGCAGGGTTCAACATAACAGCATGAGGTCGGTTTGCTTGTAAGCGAACCGAAGAAGGTTGCGGGGTTGAATGTGCCCGCGCCTTTTTCAACGTCGTACGGCTGCACAACTATGCAGCCCTGCTTCTTCCAATAGGTTTGAAGCTCGTGTATAATATCCTGAAAATTCATATATACCAATTATAGTAAATATTTATCGTGCGGGTTTATGGCGGGAATATTGTAAAAATTCAATTTTTCGGGTTTTGCGGTGGCTTTAAAAATTTAAACGCCTATA
>Ga0183101_1000482_pt2 | contig 12973 bp, 12 predicted proteins | sample Biomet3_FD_127790 | JGI IMG/M metagenome (GOLD analysis project Ga0183101, IMG submission 127790) | Microbial communities from bioreactor (seeded with sewage sludge) at LBNL, California, USA - Biofuel metagenome 3 | ecosystem: Engineered > Bioreactor > Anaerobic > Unclassified ... | reverse complement strand
TGAAAACACCTTGGGCCATTGCTTTGTCAAACGCTTTTCTCTTGGTGTTATCCAGAATTCTTGCGTACCTTAATGTCATTTCCGGGGAAGCATGAGCAAGCAGTTCCTGTATCGTTACAATATCCACGCCGGAATTTAGCATCTTAATAGCATAGGTATGCCGGAATGAATGATTTGTGAAGTGGTATAATCGTTCCTGCTCATCTCTAATGTCATATTTCCACGCAAAGGCATTCATCCTATGGCGTATCCAATTTTGACTATATGGCTTGCCTTTTCTTTGCCCTTTGTAACGAACGAAAATATACTTGTCGGGATTGTTTTCTTCATTGCTTTTTTCAATTGAATGCGCAATCAGCACTGACAGCAATGAGGCCAGTTCGTTATCAATGGGAAGCCGATGCCCCTGGACATATGTTTTTCTGATGTCGCTCTCAATCCAGTATTCCCCTCCAATTTTCAACAGGCAGTCCTGTTTTTAACTCAGTACATCACATATGCGCAGACCGGTCTTGTACATGATCCATATGATTGGAGTCGCTGATTTATCAAAGCAGTCGATCTTCGTAAAAACCTGCTCCAGCACAAAGTCCGGCACATGATCAACATGATCGTAAGGTTTTTTGACAACTGCAGGTTTGTCATATGGGAATATCAGAGACTTTACGTTTTTCTGTGGAGCCATTTCATATTCTCTGATCTGCAATTCCGTTAAAAAGCGCTCTATCATCGTCAATTCCCTGCGTACATATTTTTTAGGATCGGCAATCCTTTTAGTAGGGTTTTCGGCTGCACGTTGGTTGAGGACTTCGATATACTGTTCAATATAGCTACGTTCAAGAAATCTCAATGTTTTCCATTCGGGTTCTCTGTCAGAAATAAAATTGAGAAACCGGGAAATGCACGGAAGCAAATTCACCGCAGTCCCCCACGTATAATTGCTGCCGGCAATAAGTTTTTCTTTAACATATTTTTTGTATTGTCTTTTAAAGTGTTCGTTGCTGATTCTTTCAAAATGAACATATGAAGCTGATCTTGATTTTTCATAATCAACACCGTATTGTTTCAGACGTCTTGCATCCCAAACATCCTTATCCCATTCATTTCGATCATCCGTCATTTGTCCAAGATATTTATATGCGCATTTCAAAAACCCCGCCACCTGTGTCTGCTTCAAAAATGATTTTCCTGTCGCATAATTCATATGCCTTTGCTCTGTCGGTATCGCCTGCTCCTGCAGCCACTTCAGCCATTGATCATTGGCGATATCAATATCAATGTCCAGCAGCGAATCAAGAAACGGATATTTTTCATTGATAAAAAGAGCGTATTTCTTGAAATGTCTCGTATAATTTTCATAAAGCGGACGGATTGACCACTCTTCTGAAAACAGCTTTTGATGAACAATAAATTTAAGTTCGGTATTCATGCTGGGATTATTAAGATTAAAATAAATATTGTGGACATCCCGAACCTTTTGATATACTCTGGCTGCTCCTCCCAGCTGTTCAATGCCGACAAAAAAAGATATGTGCCATTTGTCGTTATTCAGAAAAAAAGTTGTTGGGATCATGGCAGTGGATATTGTTTTATCGGGTTGAATTCGTTTTTCGGGAATGAAAGATAGCGCCGTCACATATCGGCTGTGCGGTCTGAAGTATGTAGATTTAATTGCTGTATTCATTTATCCTCCCCGCAATCAAAAATTCGCTTTCTGATTTTTTCCAGTTTTCTCTGATTTCCTGTTCAGAAGGATGCAGATAAGTGTTCATCGTGGTCTGTATTTGAGCATGCCCCAGTCTTTCCTGTACCTGCTTGATATCCTTTGTATTATCATAATATATCGTGGCATGGGTGTGCCGGATCAGGTGCGGATGAACATTCAGTCCTGTTTTTTCCTTCAACACTCGGAATAATGCACTCACATCGGAATAAGTCATTGGATGCCCCATGCGTTCACCTCTGAGCTTAATAAATGCAAAATTGGTGTCTGCGGCGTATTCTTCAAAAATCACATAAAGGTAATCATCAAATAGATCCATTAATTCTTGAGAAACGAATATCTCTCTGACTCCTGATTTCAGTCTTGCTCCATTTGAAAGCTGAGGGCGATATGTAAGTGTGATTTTGTGCCCCTTATCATGATCAAAAACAAAATCTTCTATGAACAACGACAAAGCTTCGCCGATGCGCAGCCCGGTTTCAAAAAGTAACTTAATCAAGAATTTGTCGCGCAGATTGGTTGCGGCGCTGTAAAGATTATCTATGTCCGGCTTGCTTAATACCCTTAATTTCTTTCGAGGCTCTTTTAACTTTAAGATATTGCTTTTGACAGGCCGGCTTTTATTGACATGATAAAGAAAATCCTTGTATTTGGGTCTGTGAACAGAGGATAACTGTTTCATTAATTTGTCCGTGATATCGTTGGCTAAAATTTCAGCACGGCAAAGATAATCATAATAATTGATAACAACTGTTGTAATCAGGTTGCAGCTTTTCTCGGAGCGTTTTGCATCCAATGGTGATAAGGGGATTATCTTTTCATTATTGTGCGGCGTCCTCAGCCATCCGACAAAATGAACTAATGTGCTGAAATCTACTGACGAATAATCGGCTGCCCTGATATCTAAAAAGTCGTAAAATGATTTCAGCGCATAACAATAGGTTTTTATTGTGTTTATGCTTTTGCCGCTCAAATCCAGATATTTCATATATTTTGCGACCGGATATATGGGTATCCCGTCATTCCCAACCAGTAAATAACCCCTTCCTCCATTTTTTAATAAGATTTCTTGTACTCGCATATAGCACCTCTCCTTTATCTTCATATCATATACATTGAACCATTTAAAATAGCTTTAGATAACGAGTATGATATGTATTAAAATAGCGGATAATCAGTAATATAGAATACTGACTATCCGCTATTTATTGTACTATAGATAAAGAAGAGCGGAATACCTCCCTGGCGGGAAATCCGCCCTTCTGCTTTACCATCCCCTGCTATTTTCTTAAAGTGAGACGGTTGGAGCTGTTGCTTCCATTCTCCCGGTAGCGCGGCTCCTTTTCGATCAGCTCAGCTCTGACCAGATCATGGATTGCGCGTTTAACGGTACTGCGGGAAAGCTGCAAGTCGGAGGCAATCGTTTTTACCGCAGGCCAGCAGTCCTTACCTTTTCCTGCCCGGTCACAAAGGTATAGATAGACAGCTCTCGCCCGATGGGGAAGCTCATCGGGCGAGGCTGTATAAATGTGGTTGAAGTAGCTCATGGGAACCTCCTTTACGTTTTGAGCACATTGCGGCGGCGCATGGTGTTTTCAGACGGTTCTGCCACCGGGGTATGAAGGGTTCCTCTTCCGGTGGTTGGTTCCAGCATCTCCCCGGTTTCTTCGTCCACCATAAGGCAGGCCGTGTGCTTGCGGACGATGTTTTCCTCCAGCATCTGCTTATCGGCGTAGACCACCTTTCGGTGCGCTTTTTCCTCCACAGTATAAGGCTCTCCAAAACGAATACCCCAATCAAGGAACAGCCGCAATTTTGTCCTCATGGGATGGGTGCCGGTTTTCATCACAACAAAGTTACCCTTGGGAATGGATTTTAGTTCATCAGGCGTCATGAGGGGACGCTCCATCATCTGTAAGGACTGGCTGGGATCGTTCTTTCCGCGGCTTACGCTGCCACTCATGACGGTGCGGCTGCCCAATGCTTTACTCAGCACTTCGGCGGTTTGACTGTTGGGAGCGAATCCACCGAAGATGGTGTCCTGGCAGTTGTCCACGATGATTTCCGAACCCTCTTTGCCGTAATTCTTTTCGAGCTGACCGAAGGACTGGATGATCGGTACCATCGCAAGCCGGCGTGAGCGGCTGGCTGAAAAAATCAGCTCCAGTGACTCGATGGCTGGGAGCGTTCCGAGCTCATCGCAGTAGAACATCACGCGGTTTTTCAGTTTACCGCCGTTTTCATCCGCAACGGCAAGGATCTCCCGGTAGAGCTGTTGGATCATAAGGCTGACCATGAAATACTTGGTCAAATCTTCTTCGGGAAGTACGATAAACAGAGCGGATTTTTCATTACAGAATTTCTCCGCATCAATGGCTGTTTCAAAACAGAGAATCTGTTCCATTTCGGAGTCGAGAAAGGAATTCAACCGGGATAGCACAGTGGAGAGTACCGATGCCATGGCCTGCTCTGCGGAATTTAGGGCCGCTCCTGCAAACCAGCGAGCCTTGTGGTCGGAAGGCAGTTTGTCCATTAATAGCTGGAACTGGCTTTTCCCCTTTACCTTGCTGGGCGCCAGCAAGTCCTGAACCAATTTGAACACGCTGATGATATGGCGGCAGTCCACCTTTTTCCCATCTGCCTCAGTGGGCGGCAGATACTCGGCAATCAGCAAAATCACTGAGGAGAGGAGTCCTTCAGCAGCATCATAAAAAAACTGATTTTGTCCGTAATTCTCCCCACTGGCGTTGATGATGGTTTTGGAGATAATCTTGGCGTATTTCTCTGCTTTCGCCTTTGCTACAAGGTTATTTTCGTCGGCAAGGTACGCATCCATGTAGGTGTTCACCAGATGGAGCATATTGTTGCCGTCTGAGCGAGTGGGATTTCGAAGATCGATAACCGCCACATGGTAGCCGTAGTAGTCGCGGGCGATGGCTCCGTAGTTCCGATACAGGTCGCCCTTGGTGTCGGTGGCCAGGAAACTCATACCGGAGGCACAGGCATATTCCAGATTGGGGTATAAAAAGTATGCGGTTTTCCCGACGCCGGACGCACCGATCATGAGACAGTGGACATCGTCCTTGTCCACCATTGCCGTGACTTTATTTTTTGCGCCTACGCTTCCGAGAATGATTCCCTGCTCGGCGGCAGTGGGGAGGCATTGCCCCTGCCTCCACAGCTCCGGCTGAAAGGGGATGTGCTGATAGGTATTTTTGATTTCCTGCTTAGAAGCGAACCGAGCCGTGCCATGCTGGCCGTCGCCCACCGTGCGGGACTTGATCCCGTTCAAGGTATAATAGTGAGCCAAAAGAGAAAGGCCGCCGATGACGAGAAACATCACGGCGGCCACTGCGATTAGAATGTAGACTTGAGATTGCATGGGGAACTCCTTTCGGTTTGGTATATTTTGTGGTACTATAAATCAAATGAGCTACATGAACAGAAATTTATCGGAGTGAGAAGCCAATTAGTACTTGCCAAATAGGAGGCATTTGAAATATTATGGCCGAAAAAAATGTGCTAGATTTTAAGAGCCGCGAAAAATTTAGAGAATGGCTCATTCAAAATCATAATAGAGAAACCGAATGCTGGGTAGTTACCAAACGTGGTAAGGAAAAACCCAAAGACGCTATTTGGTATTTGGATTCTGTTGAAGAAGCTCTGTGCTTTGGATGGATTGACACCACAAATAAGAAAATAGATGGTGTTACCATGCAGAAATTTATGCCCCGCGCGAAGAAAAGCCCGTGGACCGAACTAAATAAAGAAAGATGCCGCAGGCTTGAAAAGTTAGGACTTATGACAACATCAGGAAAAGATGCACTTCCTGATATGTCGGATACAGGGTTTATCATTGATGATGATATAGTGCGGGCGTTTGAAGCAGTTCCTCCTGCGTGGGAATACTTTCGGAAATGCCCTATGCTGTATCAACGGGTTAGAATTGATTCCATCCAACGTGATAAGAAAAGGGATATAGAAGTTTACCAAAAAAGACTCAAGAAGCTGATTGAAAACTCTAAGCAGAATAAAATGTTTGGAGATTGGAACGACTATGGCAGATTGCTGGAGTATTAGGATGCCCTTCAACAAATCTCTATTTGCGTGAGGGCATAAATAGAGCAGGCTTTCTTAGTGTGTCTATTCATTAAACCTTATAGAAAAGTAGGAGCAGTCAATAATCTTGACCGCTCCTTTTTGCCTACACCATCTTCATCCCTAAGCCGCTATGCCTTTGCTGTGCTGCCGCTGTTAAATCGTCATTCCAGTCCTTTGTCTGTGAGATAAGCCGCTCAGAAACATATCCTTTTTCTGTAAGTTGACTTTTCAGCCGCCCGCTTGCCTTGTGCCCGGCTTCATCATTATCCAAACAGAACGAAACCTGTCGGAGCCGTGGGTGCTGCTCCAGCATCCATATCATCGCATGACCACCGACACCGCAGAGAGCCACATAGTTGTGTTCCTGCCAATCCTGGGGATGAAGGGTGATATAGGACAGTAAGTCGATGGGAGCCTCAAACACATAGAGACGGTTGCTTGTGCCGATGTGGTGGAAGCTGTAGTTTGGATCGCAGCTATCCACATTTCCCTTGAAGCCGGTTCCCTCGGTATAGAGCCCGCGCTTGTGGGCATGGCGGGGAACGCCGTTCTCATCGTATCCTACAAAAACGGCGTTATGGTATTCCTTCATACCGTCCTTGGATTTTTCACAGCTCTCATACAGGAGCTTTGCCTTGGCAAAGTAACTGACCACTTCACGGTCGATGAGCCGGGTTTTCACCAAGTAAGCATAGACGCGGCGCATATCGCTGTGGGGATTCGGGAGGGCAAAGGGCTGTTTCCGTTCCTGCTTCTTTTGCGAAGCGGGCCGGTAAATTTCGTCTTGCTCACCGCCCAGTAGCATGGTCACGGCTTCGGGGAAGGTGAGACCATAGAAGTTCCGCACGAAGTCAATGGCATACCCGCCGCTCTCTACGGAGTGATCGTACCACTCGTTCCCACGGACGGTGATGCTATGGTCGGCCTCCAGCCGCTTATCACGGCCGCTGGGGATCAGCTTCTCACCCTGCCGCTGGAGAAAGTCCACAAGGTCCACATTGTTAGCACGGTATTTCTGGTCATCCGTAAAATGCACATATACACCCATGGGCGTACCTCCTATCTATGGCGAGTGCCGATTCTATGAAAAAAAGCCGCCCTTTTCACAGGACGGCAATGGCTTTGAAGCAATTTTCCCTTGATGGGTGGCCGCTTGATTTTCTTTTTCTGTTTCTTCACGGTTATCCTCCAATCGTTATAATGACATGGTCTGTTCGTTGTCATCCCTCGCATGGCCCTGCGCCTGCTTTTTCTCACGGAGCTTGCGGAGAAGCTTCCGGTCGGTTCGCTGGCCGGGCGGTTTCAGCGGCGGGGCGTTGTCTGCAAAAACACGGCTCATGTGATGCAGGAGCCGTGTTCCCGCCAGCAGAACGGAGGGGTCTTTGAAATCATCCATATGGTCGAGGAAAAATTGGGCATAAATGTTGCCCTGTGCTGCCGAGAGGGTAAACCAACGGACGGCAGTTTCCTTGTTTTTGGGGACATCTTTTCCCATCAGATACAGCTTGCCGAGAGTGTACTGTGCATACTGATTCCCCTGTTCTGCGGCAGCCGTCAGCAATTGCAGGGCAGTCTGAATATCCTTTGGCACATCCTCGCCCATGAGGTAAATCTTGCCCAGCCGGTACTGTGCAAATTGATTGTCCTGACCGGCAGACCGTTTTAGATAATCCAGAGCTTTGGGGACATCCTTCGGAACATCCTCCCCCTTGAAGTAGAGGACGCCGAGGGCATATTCAGCAAATTGGTTCTTTCTGTCGGCGGCAAAGGTCAGCCAGCGAATGGCGGACTCCACATCTTTCAGTACGCCCTCACCGCCGAGATACAGCTTGCCGAGCCGGTATGCGGCAAAGTCATTGTCCTGTCCTGCCGACAGGGTATAGAGCCGTATTGCCTCTGCGATATTCTGCGGAACGTGCTGTCCCTTTTCATAGAGCTTGCCGAGAAAATATGCGGCATAGGGATTCTCAGCCTCCACCGCTTTTCTGAGGTAGCCGAGGGCTTTCTCCACATCCTGCGGCGGTGCTTTTTCATCGGAGAGGATGAGTTTGGCAAGCTGATAGCAGGCAAAGGGGTTTCCCACGGATGCCGCCTTATCAAAGTATTCCTTTGCCCTGGCTTCATCCTTGTCGGTACCCACACCATTCAGAAGCATCCAGCCCAAGCGGTATTGGAGCTTATCGTCATGGCTCTGTTCCTCCAAGGCAACAAAACCGAGAAAGGCTTCCTTGAAACGGCGGTCAGAGTCCTGCTGATTTTTTACACAGCCGATTCCGTCCCGCAGCATTTTACCAAGTTCAAAACTTGCATAGGGGAAGTCCTGGTCTGCGGAGCGGGTATAAAGGGTAAAGGCTGTTTCATGATCCTGATCCACACCCTTGCCATGGTAATACAGACCGCCGAGGGAATACTGTGCGTACTTATAATTCTCATCTGCGGACGGGGTGAGCCAGTCTGCCGCCTGCAGATAGTCCTGCTCCGTGCCAAGTCCTGCGGCATACATTTTTCCTATGCGGTACTCGGTGTACTTCCATGCCTTTTCTTCCTCGGCCCCATGGAAAACAGCGAGAGCCTTTTCGTACCAACGATAGGCTTCATCGACATCCGCTTCGCAGCCAAGACCATCGGCAGACATTCTGCCAAGGTCATATAGGGCAAGGGGGTTATCTGCCTCCGCTTCCGTGAGGAAGAGCTCACGGGCTTTTTCAAAATCCTGCGATATCCCGGCATCCTCATCGCCGTACAAATATTGCTTTGCCTGTTTGTAGCCATCTGTCCACCATGAGCCGGAAGATTCCTTATTGGCAGAGGTTTCATCGCTGGAGGGCTGCCCTCCGGAATCATCTATCGGTTCCTGATCTTCTTCATCTGCCATATCGGAGAGGGGCATCTCCAGATCGTTCTCCGGCTCCGGCAGGGCTGTTTCCAAGGATGCCGGTTCCTCAAAGGTCATGCTCTCCATCAGCAGGGCTTCCTGGATGACCATGTTGCGGATGGGCTTAAAATCATCACAGCGGGAAAGGGGCGGCGGCTCAGATGGGGTTTCTGTGTAGATGGATTCGATTCGGCCCCTGGCTTCCCACCACAGATGGTAGGCTTCCGAGACACGGCTGTCCTGTGCCAGCTCATCCACAATTTCGTCCACGATATTTTTCAGGTCCGGCTTGAGGTAGCCGTACTGTTTTTTGCCACTGACCGTTTGCAGTCGCTCGGCAAGGAGTGTGAGGAGCTGCTCCATGCGGTCGCTTTGTAAAACGCCGCCTTTCATCTGACGGATCATCTCCCGCATGGACTCGGCCGCCTGTTTCTTGAGGTCGTCCCGCCGCTGTGTCTTTTCTCCATAAAGCGGTATAAGCTCTTGACGGAAAATCTCATTTGCCAGAGAGGACTTCATTTTTTTAATGCCCTGTTTGGTGAGATAGCCCTCTCCCTGGTCGGTGCTATAGCAGACCATGTGGATGTGGGGATGGTGGGACTCGTTGTGGAAAGCGGCGTACCATTTGAGGTGGTCCGGATGGATTTTTAGGTTCTCCGCAATCTCCACAGCCTTTTCGGAAAGCAGAGCCTTCCATGCAAGTGCATTGTCATATCCCATCTGAGCGGCATCCTCACGGCGCAGGGAAATAATCGGAGTCCACACATTTCCGGTGTGACCGGCTACTTCATCAGCGACCTGTGATAAAACCAGCGGCTCGTCACCCGCTGTGAATAAGCCATGTCTGTCAAACTTTTCGACACGGGGACGGTTTGCAATGTAGTCCAGATATTTCTCCCGGCCGCTGATTTTATCAAGATGCTGTTCCAATGCAATGGTGATGAATTCAGAGGCGTTTCCCCGGTTGGGATTTTCGAGGTAATCCTCATATTCAAACAGTTCTTTGCATCGGGGAAATTCCGTAGGATCTGTGCCATCAAATCTTTTTGTTTTTTGGTGGAGTGCCAGAGCTTATGACCGCTATCCATTTTTTCTACGCCGTCGCGGGTGGCGATGTATTTGACGAGGTTACTTAAATGGGCGGCAGTCTTTTCCCCGCCTTTGAGATAGGGGCACTTGAGAATGATGCGGGCCATTATTCTTCCGCCTCAGGGCTGCTCTGGAAATCCACCGCATCGTCCAGACGGATTTTTCCTCTGGTCCGTTTTACCTCGGTAACACACCGACCGCGGAGCCGGTGCAGTTCCTCATCCGTAATATCCAGCGTAGTTGCCAGCAGATGCATCATCATGCTGATTTCCACAGAAAGCCGAAACAGGTTGTTTGCCACCCGGTTCTCGGTCTTTTGCAATGTACCCTGGATGGATGCAAGCAAAGCCTTGGAGAGATAGGAGGAGATGTCCTCCGTCCCAAGGTAGCCCATGTAAAAGCTGAGTGCCTTTTCAATAAACTCGCTGCGGCTCTTGCAGTTATCCTTTGGCAGCCAGCCATCCAGCCGTTCCATGGTTTCGGGGTACAGCCAGACCGCCGTCCGTTCCTTATTATTTTTCATGTGAAATCCGACCTTTCTTGGGGGTCCACCTATGAGGTGACCGTGCAAATTCCTTTGTTTGCTTACGTTTTCGTAGATTTCGACCACCCCCGCTGTGACAAAGCCGCAATCCGACCACCTCATGTGGAAGTGCGAAAAACGCCCAGCACTGCTGGGCGAAGTGGGCGGCGGGAGGGCGCTTGCGACCACCCGCCTTTATCCTGCTCTTTTTTCGACCGTGGGGAGAGCTGCCGGATTCGGGGTGCAGAGAGCCTTTTCCCAACGCTCGGCACAAAGCCCTCACGTTGTCGTTTGGGGCGGGATGGGTGCATGGATGCCACCCCGCCTGTCAAAGCGGCACACAGGGGCGAACAGGGGGCAACGCTGGGGAGCAGGCGGGCGCCTTAATGTGCCACCCTGTCCTGTGCATCGTCAGCGGCAGCAGCGGCTTTCTCTTTTTCCTTCTGCTTTTTGGACGAAGCGGTGGCGGGAGCATTCTCGCAGCCCTCGTCAATATATTCCCGGACGGAAGACGGAACGTATTTTTCATAGAGCTTTTGCAGAGAATCGCAAAGCTCCTGCTCCAAATCTGCATCCTTTTTCTCCATGTAGCGCTTCACCGCACGAAGCTTTTCGCCGTCCATTTGAACGGTAATGCTTTCTTTTTTCATCTGATTGCCCTCCTTAAAATCGAAATCCCATAAAGGTAAAGCCGGGGTCCAGCTCCGGGTCCAGCTCCGGTTCCAGCCCGGTGAATTCGGGAATGTCAGCAAAAAGCTGGCTGTATTCCGCGATTTTACTCTTGCCCAGCGAGGTGAAGTTACCGTTACGGGTGGTGTCGCAGATAAAAAACGGACCGCAGATAATGTCCGCGCCCAGCCGCCTGTTGGGCGGCATTCCGTTTAATTTTCCTTCCTCATTGCAGACGGCAACGCAGCCGTTTGGAAAGCTGATGCATTCAATCAGGCCGCCCACCTCCGCCTGCAGGCTGGCAAGGTCATTTTGAATTTCCTTGACCTGGGGCGCCTGCCCCGGCTCAATTTTGAGTACCTTAATCTTCTTTTCGCTCATAAAACCATTCCTTCCTTCTTAAATTCATGGCAGATAACTTCTCGGATTCTGCTTTACACCGTTCACCCGCACCTCAAAGTGCAGATGGTTTCCGGTGCTGCGCCCGGTGGAACCCACCTTGGCAACGGTTTCCCCGGCTTTCACGGTTTGCCCCTCACGGACAAGGATTTGGGAGCAGTGACCGTATAAGGTGACCAGCCCGCCGCCGTGGTCAATGGTGAGATAATAGCCGTAGCCGGTGCTGCCATAGACCACGGTTTTCACTGTTCCCGCCTGTGCCGCACGGATGGAGGTGCCCTTGGATGCGCCGAGATCAATACCGGAATGCCCTGCCCACGCGCCGGTGATGGGGTCTGTCCTGCCGCCGAATTCAGAGGTCACCATGGAGCGCCAGTTCTTACCCAGCGGAGAAATCAAGCCGGAGGCGGAGCCTTCCGGCGCTTCGGCGTAGGGTCTTGCATACAGAACCTGCTTGCCGGAATCAAACAAATCCCGGTAGACGACCTGTCCTTTCGAGGAGGATGCGTCCACCACCTTGCCGTCCCCGGCGTAGATGCCAACGTGGGTAATGTTCATGAAGCGGCCGTTGGGCTTGTGGCTCCAGAACACCAAATCGCCGGGGGCAAGGCTGGATTTGGGAATGGTCAGCCCGTTGTCCACACAGTATTTTCCCTGCGCCGCAGCCGTGCCGGGGAGATTTACCCCCAGCTTTTTATACACCCACTGCACAAGATAGCTGCAGTCGGTGTAGCTGCCCTGTCCGCGAAGCTCCTGCGAATAAGGGTCGCCAAGGCGGGAAAGCCCCAGCCGGACAGCCTGTGCACCCGCTTCTCCGACAGGCAAATCAGAATAAAAACCGTCCATCTGATCCGGCGTCCAGTCCTCCCACAGCCCGGAATTGTCATCTTCCATGGGCGCGCCAGTGCCGTATCGGGCGCGGTAATAGATTTCATTGGCGTTGGCCTGATCCTCATAAGTGACGGCTCTGCCGAACAGCGCGCGGATGTTGTTGTAGACAGCGGGCAGAGAGGTGATGGGAACAGATACGGTGTAGGTTTCCTCCGAGGAGGTGCCGTCGCCGTTGTCCACGGTGCGGGTGCGTTCTTCATACGTCACAAAGCAGTCCACATAGCGCCGGTGTTCCAGTCGGGAGGGGGACGCTGCGCCGAAGAACAGAGAATAAAAAATTGCCTTGACCCGGTAATCGTCAAGGCTGTCCCCATCCTCCATTTCTGCGTTTACGTTGGCGATGGCGCCGTCTATGAGGGTGAAGCTCTGGCGCATATCCCCGATGTATTCCCGGTACTCCGCAGGCATACTCGCCGGAATGACACCGCCGTGAAAGCACAGCTCCACGGCGGTGTTGTTGTGGTTGGTAGTGCCAGAAAGCAAGGAGCAGACCAGCACGACAACCAAAATCAGCGGGGACAGGACGGCGGCAATGATCCAGCCGATGGTTTTTCGGGTGCGTTCATCCGAGAGCGCGGTAGCGGCGGCTTTTTCAACAGCGGCGATGGTTGCGGGGACTGCCATGCCGTCACCACCCTTTCAGTCCGCCAAAGCCCAATTGAGTCTGCTGGTCCGGCTCCTGTTCACTCTCTATGAGCTGCTC